>Ga0209725_1001183_pt1 | contig 15149 bp, 13 predicted proteins | sample I18A1metaG_FD_184145 | JGI IMG/M metagenome (GOLD analysis project Ga0209725, IMG submission 184145) | Lake sediment bacterial and archeal communities from Gulf of Boni, Indonesia to study Microbial Dark Matter (Phase II) - ​I18A1 metaG... | ecosystem: Environmental > Aquatic > Freshwater > Lake... | reverse complement strand
CTCACTCCTAAATAGAGATTGGGAGCCCTACAAGAGAGAAAGAGCTAAGAGTATGATTGAGTTTTTCGGGTACAAGGACAAGAATGGAGAGTATCTTTGCGCCAAGAAGTGGCTTATGGACGCCCCTCCCGCTCTTCAATCTGCATACGAGGATGCAAACCTAGACCCAGAAGTCCAGGCATCTTGGAAGAAATGGATTGCAAGAGAGGAAGACATCAAAATACTAGATGACCTACTCAAAACAACAGCTTGCCCCCCAGTCTGGAAGACATTCTGGTATTTCGAGTGGCAAACGAGAGTAAATGAGTGGCTTCCACTGTTCCTGCAAGGCAAGAAGACTTTGAACGAGACAATTGAAGGCCTCCGCGACTTCGCATTGGAACTGAAGAAGACCTACACATTCTAAGACTATTCCAACCCCCTTTTCCTTTTTTCTTCCAGGAGTTGAAGGAGAGCTTAAACTCGGTGAGAAGAACTTCTACTGATACACGGTTCGCTTATCTGCTTGTCTTGCCCGTAATAATCTTTGTATTAGGGATGGTAGCTTACCCAATCGCGTATTCCCTCTGGCTCAGCTTTCAGAGTATTAACCTAAGGATAGGAGTCGCCAGATTTGCAGGCGTTTCGCAATACGTAAAGGTGTTTCAGGACGCTCGTGTACCTCGCGCATTTCTGATTTCAATTGAGTTCTCAGTTCTCACAGTTGCTCTTTGCACGCTTTTGGGTTTGGGCATGGCTCTGGTTCTCAACGAAAGTTTTAAGGGAAGAAGTTTTCTGAGGGTGCTCGTCCTGATTCCTTGGGCGATCTCAGAGTATGTTACAGCAGTCTTATGGCGTATGCTTTACAATGATCAATTCGGACTCTTCAACAGCATTCTATACTCCCTAGGGCTCATTGATAGCTATGTGAACTTGTTCACCGATGAGCTTGCAGTGCCCGTCGTGGCGTTAGCATATTCCTGGCATCTCGCCCCTCTGGGGGCTTTTTTCCTTCTTGCTAGTCTTCAAGTGATTCCTGAAGATCTGTATAAAGCAGCGAAGGTTGATGGCATGGACAGTTTCAGAAGATTCAGGCACGTCAGTCTTCCATTCTTGAGGAACGCATTGCTTATCACTATTGTCATTTGCTCATTGTTCAGTTTTACGACTTTGGATATGATCATAATGATGACTGGAGGGGGGCCTGGAGATTCAACAACAACCATCACGTATCTGATATTCAAAGAACTTTTTGTGAACCTTCGAGTTGACTACGCGTCGGCACTTTCGTACTTACTACTTCTCTGTATGGTAGCTTTTTCAGTGCTCTATTTCAGCTTGTTGACTAAGCGAAGAGGGAGATGAAAGATGGGAAAAAATCGGGTTACTATTTATGTGGCTGCGATTCTGCTAGCACTTTGGAGTCTGATTCCAATCTATTGGCTTCTAAACATGTCTATGCTGTGGTCTGTCCAAATCTTTCATATGCCTTCATACTACCTTCCTCCTACTCCCTCACTCGGCAACTATTTAAGAGCCCTCGGCATGCCGGCAGAATCGCCTTTCGGAGTGATGATGGCTTCAGGACATGCATCTTTCATCAAAGCGGGGATAATCAACAGCGTAATTGTCGCGATCCCAGTCACGATATTGACGATGCTAGTGGCTACGCCCGCAGGCTATGTATTTGGGAGAATGAATTTCCCTCATAAGAATAAACTTTTCTTTGCACTCCTTTTTTCAAGGACACTTCCACCAGTATCGATTGCGGTACCCTACTACTTCTTCTACCAAGTAACTGGATTACTCGGAACCTACGTGGGCCTGATACTGATATATCTAAGTATAACTATCCCGTTCACAACTTGGGTACTGATGGGATTCTTCAACACTCTCCCCGCTGAGATTGAGAGAGCGGGTAGAGTCGATGGCTGCTCAAGGTTTCAAGCTTTCTACAAAGTGATTGTTCCAATGGGGTCTTCAGCTGTGGCAACGTGCGCTGGACTGACCTTTCTCCTTTCTTGGAACGAGTTCTTCTTCGCTCTATTGCTGTCAACAGGAACCCCGGTGGAGACCCTACCAGCAGCGGTCTCCGGAATGCTTATTCTAGTTCCCGAATTCGAGGTCCTCGCCGCAGCGAACGTCCTAGCAATAATTCCAGCAGTTACTATTGCGGCCTTTCTCCAAAGGTATATCATTCGACTAAGACTTGTCGACCCTGTGACAATCGGAGCGGTTTGAACACAGTCTACTTGGGCAAATCCAAGGTATTCGTGCAAGGACAGGAATCCTATGATGCAGGAATCTTGAAACTAGTTCGTGTATCCTACTCAATCTTTCTTCAATGAGAAGTCAATACCCGTTGAATCCATCGGGCCAATTGATAACGGTGAGCTCAGCCTACTGAACGGTATTGTTCGAACTATGTTTCATAATCTCAACACGTGACGAAGCCCTAAGAATTCATACTTCAGTACCTTCGCCCAATCGTTTACAGTAAGCAATCCAAGATTAGTCGCCTCCAACCGCTAGCTTCAGCTTTAAACTTTTAATATAAGAAACATCGAAGAACGTTGACAATGTAGAGGATTTTAGATATGTCTAAACTTCCGCCTTTCCATGGGAAGATTCCTTTCCCTGCCAAAGAGAAGAAGCCCACTCTACTGACACGTGAGAAGTCTCCGTTGTGGGTGTACGGTAAACCCCCGAACGTGGACCTTAACTGGGTATTGGCCAGTACCGATAGAATACACGTTGGCTACGATGTGGTTCCTCCAGGAGGCAGGTTTGAGCCCCCTGACGCGCATGCTGGAGATGAAGCCTACTACGTCCTGAAGGGCACATTAACCCAACTGAATAATGAAACCGGAGAAACTCATGTGGTTAGGGCTGGAGAGGGGCTCTTCATCCCGAAAGATTGCTGGCACCAAGGACATAACTTCACGGATGAGGAAGTAGTGATACTGTGGGCTATAGCACCAATGATGTTTTATCCTGATAAGGGGCCGCCTGAGAAGTATCCGGGAGAGTCCAAGCTCCTCAAAGCTCCGAAGTCTAAGGAGGGTAAGAGCGGTGGGGCTTGACCATCTGGGAAGCTGGCCTCAATCAGACTCTGAGATCCGGCGTAAACCTCTGAGAATGGTTACGATCACCAGAGACAAGTTGTTGCATTTGATTCATGGGAGAGAGAACCGGATGCTCGTCTCCGTCTTCGTCAGTACGAAAATGATTCACCAAGCTGAGTTTGCTATACCGATCCATGGTTGCTCTGAGCCTGAGACCCACAACGGCGACGAAGTGGTGTACACTTTGAAAGGATCGTTGACGATCACCTTTCCAAAGACTGGCGAGAGCTTCGACGTGAAAGAAGGGCAGGCGCTTCTCATCCCGGAGAGATCTGAACACCAATACTTCAACTTTACAGACCAGATCGTCAAAGCAGTGTTCTTTGTTGCACCTGAAGTCTAGCAGAACTTCCATACGAGTGAAATATGTGGATTCTTTGGTTCGCTGTATAGGCTCATCAGGCTTAGATACGTAAACCTTAGAATAAGAAGGATCAGCCTGGGATAATGAAACGAACAACGGCGCTATTTTTTCACTTCGATGCTGTGGCGAACAATTGGATAAGCACTTTTATGACAGCAAAGCATTCTCATGCTGAACCTCGGATTTTCCGAAAAAGTTTGCCAGATCCGATTCCAGAAACTGAACTAGGCAAAGTCTAAAATATTTTGAAATCAGTTCTATATACTTGGTTGTTTGAAATGAGGCTAAAGGATAAGATAGTGATAGTTACCGGAGCAGGATCTGGTATAGGTCGCGGGATAGCTCTAGCTCTAGCCAAGGAAGGCGCGAACATCGTGATAATGGATGTTAAAGAAGAAGATGCCAAGAACACAGCGAAAGAGGTGGAGACTTTAGGAAGGCAAGCCCTTGCCGTTAGAGGAGACGTTAGATCCTCAAAGGATATAGACGCCATGGTACAGAAGGCTCTCGACAGATTCGGCAGCATCAATATACTGGTCAACAACGCTGGCGTCTCTACGATGAACTGGATGGTTGACTTGAGAGAGGAGGAAGACTGGGACTTCAACATGGATGTAAACGCAAAGGGTAACTTCCTCGTCACTAGGGCGGTCGCTAAGCAGATGATAGAACAAGGCCAAGGAGGAAAGATTGTGAACATAGCATCCTTGGCTGGGAAGATAGGGGCTACGCTCCTCTCGCACTATACTGCATCCAAGTTCGCCGTCATAGGATTCACCAAAGCCATCGCGCTTGAGATGGCCCCGCATAAGATAACGGTCAACGCTGTCTGCCCGGGTCTTGTTCAGACTTCCATGCAGAAGAGGGAAATCGCCTGGGAATCGAAGTTGAGGGGATTCACAGAGGAAGAGGTGAAGCAAGGCTACGTTAAGTCTGTTCCACTAGGCAGGTTGGAGACCCCTGAGGACGTAGCTAAAGTCGTGCTGTTCCTTTGCTCTGAAGAGGCTGACTACATCACAGGCGAGGCGATAAGTGTCACTGGCGGCATGATGCTAGGGTTCTAGCTCGATAGATTAAGAAGAACAAGCACCTTGAAGAGCGCTGAAATCAATAGGTCTAGAGTCGCTAGAAACAACTACCATCCACTTTCTCTTTTGGCGTGCGGAGGCTTGCTATGAATAAGCAACTCTTGCTAGGAATTGATGTCGGTACACTGGGCTCAAAAGGAGTACTCCTATCCACCGAAGGGAAGGTTGTGGCTGAAAGCTTCAGGGAACATGACATTTATCAACCCTACCCCGGTTGGGCAGAGCACGACCCGGAAGCTGTATGGTGGAAAGACTTCGTCCAGCTGGTTAGGGAGATCTTCAAGAGGTATAGAGCGAAGCCTCCAGATGTGCTTGGAATCTGCGTAAGCGCTCTCATGCCTGACGTAGTGCTGGTTAATCGTCAAGGCCATCCGCTTTACAACGCGATCTTATATTCAGACAACAGAGCCTACGAGGAGCTTCAATGGGGCAAAAAAGTTGTAGGCGATGAGATGCATCTCAATGTCTGCGGCACCTCCATAACGACAGAGGCAGCATGGCCGAAATTACTCTGGGTCAAGAAGCATAAGCCCAAGGTCTGGAGTAAAGCCTACAAGTTTTTAAGCGCTACGAACTACCTCGTTCTGAAACTCACATCGCAATACTCAATGGACTTCGACAACGCTACAGCTTATCTCTTTGACTTAAAGAAAGGCGAGTGGAGCGAAGAGCTCTGCCAGCTGGCCGGAATTCCCATCGAGAAACTCCCTTCGGTTTTTCCTTCACATCAGATAGTTGGTGAAGTGGAGAGAGAAGCTTCCAAAGAGACGGGGCTCGCTAAAGGAACACCTGTCTTGGTTGGATGCGGCGATGTGTCAGCGTCAACGCTGAGCAGTGGGGTCACCGAGGATAAGGAGGCCGTCTTCTACTACGGATCAACCGGCTGCTTACTAGTCTGCTCTGATCAGCTTCAGACACATCCTAAACTCTGGGCTGGCAGATACCTCATTCCGGGGAAATACCTTTTAGCGAGCTTCATGGCGACCTCAGGCATCATACTGCGATGGTTCAGAGACGAGTTCGGCCAATTAGAGGTGGAGAAAGCGCGGAGAAGCGGCTCAAGTGCTTACAGCATCCTTGACCAGGAAGCCTCCCGAGTGGCTCCAGGATCCGATGGACTAATAATTCTCCCATACTTCCAAGGCGAGAAAGCCCCGATCTGGAACCCATTAGCTCGAGGCGTAGTGTTCGGGTTGCTGTTAAATCACACGAGAGCCCATCTCTACAGGAGCCTTCTTGAAGCCGTCGGCTACGGGCTCAGGCACAACCTTGACATGTTTGAGGAGTCAGGCATGCTTCCGGAGAAGCTCATGACCGTCGACGGCGGAGCCAAGAGCCGGCTTTGGAGGCAGATAGTCACCGATATCACAGGCATCCCGCAACATTACATAGCCAAGCTGTCGGGCGCCCCTTTCGGCGACGCATACCTAGCCGGATATGGTGTCGGACTGTTCAAAGATTTCAGGAAGCTCAAAGAATGGCTGAAGGTCACTGAGGTGACCTACCCTCACCCAAAGATTCACCAATATTATACGAAGCTCTACTCTATCTACCGCAAGCTATACGAGTCGGTGGGACCTCTTTTTCTGGAAGTCAAGGCCTTAGAAGCTGAGTAAAGGAACTTGAGCGATCATAATCTCCGTTCATAATCCAAAGTCTCAATCCTTAATTTTGTATCAATAGACCCGCAGATCAATTCTATAAAACACTTTCTGCAATTTCTCCAGTGGGTTCAGGAACAGGACATGAGAGCCCAACCACCGTCAACACAATTCTCTATCGTGCTATCTACGCGGAAAGCAGCCAAAATTTAATATATAGTTGATAAGAAGAAGGGGCTTGAAGGAATAACAAAAGGCGATGGAAAATGAATGAAAAAATCAGGATAGATGAAGTTTCGCATATGTGCTGGGTAGTTGACGATATTGGGAAAGCTGTAAGACAAATTAGCCGAACTTTTGAAACACCTCCGATCAAAGTGGAGGAATCGACAAGCACGGCAAGGTTGAAAGGTAAGGATATTGGAAAGTACAAGCTTAAACTCGCATTTGTGAAGATTGCAAACAATATGGTACTTGAACTTCTACAAATAACAGAAGGCAAATCTGTTGAACAAGATTGGTTGAAAAGACATGGAGAGACGATACACCACATAGCCATCAAAGTCGATGATATGGAAAAAGAAGCATCAAAATGGGAAAGGAAAGGCGTAAGAATCCTACAGGAAGACCATGGCAAATGGATTTACATGGATACAGAAGATATTCTTGGCATGAATATCGAGCTATTGCCGTCACATTAGATAGATATTGGACTTGATGATAGCATAGCCTCCTAAGAGAACGTGGAGATAATGTCCAAGTTAATCAAAAAGTTTGCGAGGGTTAGCGAGTACCCAGGAGAGAAAACGAAAGAGTTTCACTCCCGCGAGGAAACTTCCTGCGCCAGAATCGATACCCCATGGTCATACTTCAGGATCCCCCCGATCATTGAGAGAGGGGAGGGTGCGCTGCTCTACGATGTGGACGGAAACACGTATACCGACTTTGCGTCAGGTTATAGCGCCGCGAACCTAGGACACTGCCACCCCAAGATGGTTGAGGCTGTGAAGTCTGCAGCGACTAAGCTGGATCAGTTGCACAACATGTTGACCCCGCAGAAGATCATGCTGGGGGAGAAGTTGGTTAAGCTTGCTCCAGTCGACGATGCGCGCTGCCTCTTCGATGTGGGAGGGGCCCAAGCTGTCGAGAGCACCATGAGGCTCATACGGCTTCACACGAAGAGGCCGAATTTTATGGCTTTCTTCGGGAGCTTCCATGGTAGAGCTACGTTGGGGGCTCTTTCTCTGACTGCTGGCTACCACTACCGGAAGTTCTGTGAGCCCACGGCGGCCAAAGTATTCTTCGCGCCCTATGCCTACTGCTACAGATGCTACTTCGACCAAGAGTATGGCAGATGTGGCTTCGAATGCGTCAAGTTCATAAAGAAGCTCTTCGAGACAAGCCACTATACCATCTATGATCCTTCCACAGGGGAGTCTGACATAGGAGCTGTATTTGTCGAGCCAGCTCAAGGAGCTTCAGGCTATATATGGCCTCCAAAGGAGTTCATTCAAGGAATCAGAGAGATCTGCAATAAATATGGCTTAATCATGGTTGACGACGATATTCAAATGGGGTTGGGAAGGTCTGGAAAGATGTTCGGCGTAGAGCATCACGGTGTTCGACCTGATATCATATTGATAGCAAAGTCTTTGGCTGGAGGGTACTGGCCTCTGTCTGCCATAATCGCTAAGAAGAAGATCACGGACAGCGCTAAACCCGGCAATTTCGGAGCCACTTTCGCCGCGAGCGCGTTTGGACTGCTATGCGGTCTCGCAGGGCTGGAGATAATCGAGGGGGAAGACCTCTGTGGCCAGTCGATGAAGAAGGGTGAGTATCTCCTCAAACGCCTGAAAGAACTTCAGGAGAAACACAAACTCATAGGATACGTTGATGGTAAGGGTTTGGCGATCGGGATAGAGCTTGTGAAGAATAGAGAGACCAAGGAACCAGCGACAGCCGAGAGGAAAGATATCCAAAACGAGGCGCTCCGGAGAGGATTAATATTGCACGGAGGAGGCTACTTCGGAAATCGTTTTAGCATCATACCTCCACTAATCATATCGCAAGAGCAGATGGATGAAGCCGTCACACTCCTAGACGAATCTATCAAAGCCGTGGAGAGGAAGGGATAACGCATGACTCTGAAGAAAGCTATCTTCGTCAAGAAGAATGAAGTGAAAACAATTCGAGTCGAAGGCACATCGATACATTTGTTCCGAGAGAATGCTGAAGATCAGGTGATGGAGCCGGTGATAATCACACAAGCACCCAAGACGTCGGGGGAGTGGACGGATGGAAGAGGGCCATTCCTACATGAAGGAGAAGAACTCCACTTTATACTGCAGGGAAAGTTGATAGACGTCTATGACGGCCGGGGATACCTCCTGGAGGAGGGGGACTACTTCTACTTCCATGGGATGAAACCGCACATCTGGAAGAACCCTGGAGAGGAACCGGCTAAAGTATTCATAGTTGTGGCACCGACCTTGACCGCTCGGATAGACTACTATGATCATCTTAGTCCTGGGGACCGTGAGTACGCATACAAGCGCATGAGGGAGTTCGGTATAAAACCGCCTGAGGAGAAACCTAAGGTGAAGCGTGGGAAGATTTCGAAGGAACCTGTCCTAGTCAGAAGAAAGGACTACCAGAGGCAGACTGTGGAGCAAGTGATTATAGATTTTCCCACGCTTGGTGTAAGAGACCAGTATGTGGAGCTCTGCGTTGTGAGTGTGGGACCGAAGGCGCCATTGGAGTGGACTGATGGGAGAGGTCCCTTCCGGCATGATGGAGAGGAATTCGTGTACATATTGGAGGGAACAGTGAAAGGAAGGATAGGAGACGAAGTTAGAGTCTTGGAGGCTGGCGATTACGCCTACTGGCCGGGGATAGTGCCGCATAGGTTTGAAAATGTCGGAGAGACAACGGCTAAGATACTTATTGGCGAGTCACCTCCCATATCTGTTAGGCCCGACTACTATGATCATCTTAGTCCTGGGGACCGTGAGTACGCATACAAGCGCATGAGGGAGTTCGGTATAAAACCGCCTGAAGAGAAACCGAAAGTAAAGCGTGGTAGAAAAAGAACACAGTGCCGATAGTTTGGAGGTAGCGTGACATTGACTGAATTCATATTCATGTTGACTCATCATGATGTGACCATCCCGAATGCTCTAGAAGTTTTCGAGAAGGTGAAAAGAACAGGGCTCCGCTATATAGGCTGTAAGGACATCGGTTTGAGCAAAGAAGATCTGAGAAAGCTTTTTGCCAAGGCGAGAAACGGGAACATGAATACGTTCCTAGAAGTTGTTACTATGAGAGAAGATGAGCATTTTCGTGGCGTCAATACAGCCTTAGAGGTCGGAGTTGATCATCTAATCGGAGGAATGCCTCAGCATACGGAAAAGACCATAAAATATCTGAAGGATAAAAATAGTAAGATCAAGTTTTTCCCCTACATAGGAAAAGTCGTTGGACATCCCTGCTTGCTCAGAGGGACCGTAGAAGAAATAGTGGACGATGCTAAAAGGACGGAGAATCTAGGAGCAGACGGGATCAACTTGCTTGCCTACAGATACGATGGAGACATACATAAACTAGTCACTTCAGTTCAATCAGCAGTAGACATACCTTTGATCGTCGCAGGAAACGTGGACAGCTTTGAAAGGATAAGGGAAATGAAGAGATTAGAGCTATGGGCATTCACAATCGGAGGCGCAATACTGGAAAAAAGATTTCTGCCCGGCAAAAGCGAAGTAGAACAAGTTAAAGCGGTACTGAAAGAAATAGCCTAGGAACAATTCAACCAAGAACTAATCATCTTCTAAATAAGTCTTAGCCTGCTATGAAAGACTCGTCCATGAATAATTATCATTCGAAATGACTGATCGTCGTTGAACGGTTGTCGGCAATACGGTTTTGACGCTGTATCAGATGTGCATCAGATCCAGCTTTAGGTCAAGTACGTTTTTGCATAGGTAGTTTGTCTACGCGTTAACGCTCACAGGACGCTCCACAAGAACACTACCCCTTGCGATTGTTTCGCTTTATGCTAAGATATCCTAGGTTTCCTCAGTAGGGAATAGTTCAGATAGATCGTTGTAGAGTTTGCGTATCGTTCATAGGTCTTTTCGTAAACAGTTTTGTTCGCTGGATTTGGAACGAATCTTTGCCTTACCAAGACCATTCTTCCGCATACTTGTAAATCATGCAATAGGAAATGCAGCAGCAATACTTCAAGAGGTACTCAGTCTAGCTGGTTGGTTCTCTACCGAATTTAGAATGAATTAAGAATAGCATAACTATAGGTAATTAGTGGATGAGAATCTGATGAGAGCCGTTGTAAAGACTAGGCCCGGTGTAGGTTTTGAGGTAAAGGATGTCGAGATGCCGAAGAAAGGCCCTAATGATGTCCTAGTGAGAGTGAGAGCTACAGGTATATGTGGAACGGATATCCATCTCTATAAAGGACAGGCGGTCGGAGCTTTACCTGAACTACCGATTCCATTTACCCCAGGCCATGAATTCTCAGGAGATGTAGTTGAAGTCGGTGAGAAGGTTGATGGGATCGAGGTTGGTGACAGAGTATCTGCAGAAGTAGTGGTGAGTTGCGGTAGATGCTACTACTGCAAGACTGGCAGAGCGATCCTGTGCGAGAATATCCGAGAAATAGGCATAGATATTGACGGCTCATATGCTGAATATGTATCGGTTCCGTCACAGAATATTCATAATATACCCTCAAACCTCAGTTATGAGCAAGGCGCCCTAATAGACTGTTTATCAAGCGCACTGCGGCCTTTCGAAAGGATCAATATTGGAATAATGGATACGGTAGCTATACTTGGTACAGGACCTATAGGGCTTCTGCAAATTCAGATAGCAAGAGCTCTTGGATTTGGGAAAATCATAGCTGCCGATGTAAATCCAAGAAGACTAAAGCTGGCTGAGGAATTAGGTGCGGCTGTTACCATAAATGCTAGAGAGAAGAACGTTGTGAAAGAAGTCCTTGACGTGACAGATGGGTTAGGATCAGACGTAGTAATAGAATCTGCAGGAAGCCCCGTTACAACAGCACAGTCGCTGCATATCTGCCGAAAAGATGGTCAAGTAGCGCTTATGGGAATCACAACAGAAAAATCATTAATAGATTCCTTACTCATAGTCTCTAAAGCACTAAACATGTTCGGCATTTGGGATTATACGTGGCTGACTTTCGAGAGATCTATAGCCCTAATATCTTCAGGAAAGGTCGATGTGAACGCCATAGTTTCCCATAAACTTCCTCTTGAGGACGTAGTGAAGGCATTTGACTTAATTCAGAAAGGAGAAGCCGTAAAAGTGATCCTTATACCGTAGAAAGCTCAGACGCAAGTCAAATTTATGTCTGAAGAACATTGACAGTCTGCTAGATTGCGTCGAATGAAGGAAATGAACGTCTGGGCATTCACTATGGGTGGAAAGACTCTGGAAAAGAAACTTGTCTCTAACGGCGTTAGATAAGCAAGTTGAAGTGCATTTAGAGTAAGAGATTAGCCACAAGAGTTTAGGAGCTGAAGGATGCTAGAACATAAAAGTTCTATCGGATTCACAATTAGTCAAGATATTGACCATCACAGGCTCATAGTAAGGGGAAACGTAAAAGATAACCTATTGGAATTTTGCAGTGTGAATGGGGGTAAAGCCTGTAGTCCTCTAGGTCCGTGTGTAAGTATGTTATTCATTGATATACTTTATTGCAAAATGTCTGCGGTCGTTCGAAAGTCTTAAGTAATTTTGCTTAAAGTTGAAATTATCCAAAGTGAGATCTGATGAGTAAAGCGTTGAGAATAGAAAAATCTCGCGAACTCTATGAGGAAGCTAAACAGATTCTTGCAGCGGGAGCTTCATCGAACCTAAGAGTCTATCCGATGTTTAGGCCTCATCCGATTTATATGGATAGAGGAAAAGGCTCTCGCATGTGGGACATAGATGGAAATGAGTACATAGACTACCTAAATGCGTTCGGAGCCTTGATTCTGGGTCATTGTAATCCGAAAGTCAACGAAGCTGTTAAGAATCAGTTGGAAAAAGGAACTATGTTCGGTACAGTTTATGAACTTGAAGTCAGAACGGCTAAGAAACTCCGAGAGATGGTCCCGAGCGTAGAGATGCTGAGGTTCTGTTGTTCAGGAACTGAGGCTACAATGAGTACACTGAGAATAGCTAGAGGATTCACAGGCAAAGATAAGATCATTAGATTCGAAGGGCAGTACCATGGTCATCACGACTATGTCTTGGTGAGTTATCAGCCGGACCCTTCGGCTTGGGGAAGCAGAACAGCTCCCAATAAGATTCCGATGTCGCCAGGCATCCCAGAGGATACGCTTAAGAGCGTCATACCTCTTCCATGGAACGATCTTGGGATTCTCGAAAAGACAGTTAAAAGAAGAGGACATGAAATAGCTGCTATCATTACTGAGCCAGTGATGGGCAACGGAGGAATGATATTCCCCCAAAAAGGGTTCCTTGAAGGCATGCGTGAATTGACAGCTGAAAATGAGATAGTGCTCATTTTCGACGAAGTTGTAACAGGGTTCAGGCTCGCAAGAGGCGGCGCTGCCGAGTACTTCGGAGTCAAACCTGATCTTCATACTTTCGCGAAGGCTATGGCAAATGGCTATCCCATAGCTGCGTTCGGTGGCAGAAGAGACATAATGGAAAACGTTGGACCTGGCAAGATCCTTCATGCAGGAACTTACGCAGCAAACCCATTGTCACTCGCTGCCGCTGAGGCGACACTAAATGAGCTCGACAAAGACAAAGGAGCTGCGTACGAGCGCCTCCGAGCAATCGGAACAAAACTGGTGAAAGGACTTGGCGATGCAGCCGAGAAGGCAGGACAAGAAGTCTTCATTCCCGGGTTTGCCGGGTTCTTCATGATGTATTTCACTAGGAAAAAGATGTTCAAAGACTGGCGTGATGTAAAACCAAACGTAGACCCAGAAAAGTACGAGAGATTCGCTTGGGAGATGTATAGGAGAGGAATCTACCTGCACCCTGATACTCTCGAAAGAGTGAACGTGTCAATGGTTCATGACAAAGAGGACATCGAGAGAACGGTAGCCGCAGCAGAAGAGGCATTTCGTGCAATCAGATAGTTGACGGAAAATGGCGTCTTAGCCTTTCGAGAATGAGGCTGTTAAGTTTAGGTTTTCACTCAAGTTCTTGGGTGAGTTTGAAATAAGTATTGTAAGAGATTGAGTTTCGGAGTCGTGAAGGGCTAAAGATAGTGTCGCATCGCGCTACGATATCTCAAGCTTCCTCAGTAGCAAACAGTCCACACAGATCGTTGTAGAGTCTTACGTATCGTTCATAGGTCTTCTCGTAAACGGCTTTGTTCGCTAGATTTGGAACAAATCTCTGCTTTACCGAAACCATTTTTTCGCATGCTTGATCTATGCTCTTGTACAAGCCGACTGCTTTGCCAGCCAAGATAGCTGCCCCAAGGCACGCAGCCTCCTCGTTCTTCATCGTCAAAACAGGTCTTCCCGTTATGTCAGCCTCTATTTGCTTCCACACCGGGCTTCTGGCGCCACCACCAAGGGTACGTATTTCGTTCACCTTGATCCCTAGGTCTTCCAAAACCTCTATGTTTCTTCTGACTATGCAAACTATGGCTTCCATAATGGCTCGAGCAAAATGGGCCTTCGTGTGTCGAAGAGTGAAGCCATAGAGTACTCCTTTCGCTTTGGAATTTGCTTCGGGAGCCATAGCGCCTTGTAGATGAGGAAGCATTACAATGCCTTCACTTCCCGGAGCAACTTGAGCCGCCTCTCGTCCTAGGAGATCATAGGGATCTATTCCGGTCATAGATCCAACTTGCATCTCCTGTTGGCAGAAGTAGTCTCTAAACCATCTTAAGACGATCCCACCTGTGGTAAACGTATGAGCCATGTAACTGGCTGGTCTAACGAAATAGTGGATAGGCATCCTTCTCTGGGGATCAAATACGGGCCTCTCTAAAGGTGCACAAATTGCCAATGCTGCGCCAGTATTCTCAGAGAAAACCCCGGGCCTGACATTAGCGACACCGGTGGCGCCGGCTGCTTGGTCTAGAGCCCCCGTCGATACGATGGTTCTCGGCGATAAGCCTAGCTCGGAAGCAACAGGCGAAAGTACCTCCCCCACGGCTTCACCTGATTCTCTAATCTCAGGCAGCTGATCGGCAGTGATCCCTAGATAATCAAGCATCTCATTCCACCATTTCCTTGTGACGATATTCCAGTATATGGTAGAGCAGAGAAGCGAACCTTCAGCGACAAATTTTCCAGTCATTCTATAGATGAGATAATCTTCAACCAGTAGGTACTTGTAGACCTTCCTGAAGATCTCCGGTTCATTTCGTTTTATCCAGAGGATCTTGGAAGCCGGCCATGTGGGTACGATCTTGACTTGTCCAGTAATCCTGTAGCTTGTTCCGTCATCGAATTCCCTATCAAGGATCTCAGCCTCCTCCTGTGCTCTGTTGTCAAGCCATACGATAGCATTCCTGAGGGGTGTGCCTTTTCCGTCGATTAGTATCAAAGTCTCCCCTTGAGCCGATATGCCTACCGCATTCAAGTCCTCAGGTCTCACCTTGGCCTTCTTGAGGACGTCATGGACGCCGACCTTAAAGGCGTTCCACAGGGTCTCCGCCTCAATCTCCACCGCTAGGGCGGTCGGGGTTATCAACCTGTACTCTTGGGTTGAGATTGCCAGCAGGTCACCGCTCTCATTGAACAGAGATACCTTCGATGCGGTAGTTCCTGCATCCACGCTTAAGATGTGGTTCATTATTCGTTGACCACCTCGATTTTCTAGGAAAAATGATTATCAAGGCGCTAGGTCAATCAGGTGGAGCCAAGCTCCAGCATACCACCGCCTCTTTACCATAGGGGTTGATCAATTCATGGGGCTCTCCTGCAGGTATAATGACTGCGTCTCCTTTCTCAAGCTCCTCGTAGACACC
>Ga0209725_1001182_pt1 | contig 15159 bp, 16 predicted proteins | sample I18A1metaG_FD_184145 | JGI IMG/M metagenome (GOLD analysis project Ga0209725, IMG submission 184145) | Lake sediment bacterial and archeal communities from Gulf of Boni, Indonesia to study Microbial Dark Matter (Phase II) - ​I18A1 metaG... | ecosystem: Environmental > Aquatic > Freshwater > Lake... | reverse complement strand
AGAATCTTCTCCATTACTTTCGTTTCTCTCTCTTGCTTATATTAACGAGGGCCATCTCGTTCATGAAATGGCGCTGTCAAATTCGTTTGTGTGGAAGAGGAAGTGGCAGAGTACATAGAGGTAGCTATTTCAAAGATCAAGGATTCTGTGTTTATCGACGAGTCCAAGCTTGACTTTGACTATATGCCATCCAGGTTACCACATAGAGATGCTCAGCTTAAGCGTCTAGCACAGGCATTTCACCTTTTGCTAGACAATCCAGGTAGAGCCAGCCCTAGGGCGCTGATCTTTGGTGGAGTCGGTGTAGGTAAGACTGTTCTGGCGAAGTATTTTGGTGAGAACCTCGTCAAGGTTGCAAAAAGTCGAGAGGTCAATCTAGTTTATGTTTACTTGAACTGTCGAACGGTTGAGAGCAGATGGTCTTTGGTATTGAATTTGGCTATGAAGATAAACCCACGCGAACTCGCAGTAAGGGGATACAGTCCAAGCCAGATGCTCCGAGGAATCTATGACTATTTGAACGATAACGATCTCTACTTGCTTCTAGCATTGGATGAGGTTGACTTCTTCATAAGGAGAACCGGTGAGAACGTGATCTATGACTTCACAAGACTAAGTGAAGAACTCGCTAACTTCCCAAGGAGAATAGCAGTGATCTTCGTTGCCCGAAACCATGGCATATACGAACTCCCCCAACTCGATCCCAGCACGGTGAGCACCCTTTTCGGGGCGAATACAATTGAACTCCCTCCCTATCAGACCTCAGAGCTGAAGAGTATTCTAATTCAGAGGACGATTGAAGCTTTCAAGCGACACACAATATCTGAGGAGGTCATCGATTTCATAGCCGATATCGCCGGAGAGCAAGGAGATGCCAGATACGCGATTGAGATTCTAGCTTTCGCAGGAAGATACGCTGATCTTGAAGACGCCAAGAGAGTTACTCCAGAACATGTCAGAAAAGCACGGTCGAAGATACACCCGCGAATCAGACGAGACGATCTGACCCCCCTCTCTATCCAAGAGAAAGCGATACTCCTCGCCGTGGCACGAGGATTAAAACCTGATGAAGCGTATGTAGATCTCAAGAATGTTAGGCAGGCCTATCAGATATGTTGTGAAGAATACGACCTGACAAAGATTGGGCTCGCCCAGTTGCAGGGGGTCTTAACAGAACTCTCCAAAACTGGACTCGTCAACCTGAAGCATCTTGAAGGCAGACTTCTGATAAGCCTTCCGGAGATTCCGGTCGAAATCCTCCAGACAGAGTTGGAGAACATAATCAGAAATGAGAGAAACAGTAAACCTCAAAATAAGAAATGACAGCCACGCCCTTGAGATGGAGAAACTTCTGGGATCGAAGGCAAGACTCAGAATTCTAAGACTCTTCGCCAAGCATCCTGACTACGCCTTCACACAGTACAGAATATGTCAAGTGACAGGTTTGAAGCGCCAAATCGCGTCAAAACACGTGAGAAAACTGCTTGAGCTAGGCCTGATTATATCCAAAGGAGGCGCGATAGTAAGATACTACTTCAACATCAATAACGATCAAGCAGATGCACTTCGAGAGTTCTTCTCAAAAATCTCTCTTATGTAGTACGAACGACGCCCCGCGCCGAGCCTCGAAAGGATCCGACCCCCAGGGATTGCATAATCACGAAAGGCTCTTCTCGTTCACCTATGATGGTTGGATGGTAAAGGATGTTTTCCAAAGACGATGGCGCCAGTGCAGATAAGGACCGGTTCAAGTCAATGTCCTATGCGAGACAACCAACGAAGATAGAGGCAAGCGTAGTTCTCAGAGATGGCAGAAAACAAGACGAAACCGAGCTGGGTGCCTCAGCTACCCCAGGATTGAGCTCATTCTTGGTTTATCAGCAATCTATCGCGATCGTCATAGGCACCCGACGACATCTAAGTCGAGATGAATTACTAAACGTATCTGCAAATGTTAACGTCTATCGGACTCGAGGAAGTAGGATGCTGAGACTCCTTCAGAAGTCACCTTGTCGATGCGGTTGCTCCATTTTATCTCGTCTTTTGCTTTATGATTTCCTCGAACTGTCTTTTGTCAATAGATCCCATACTATAGAGGGTGTTCGCGATCTCTGTTACTTTGAGAAAGGCGTGAAGCTTTACACCGGCCGCTTCTAGCGCCTCCGATCCTCCTTCTTCCCGGTCGATCAGGACCAGTGCATCGTCAACCAGGCCGCCTTCGCATCTTACTGCATCAATCGCTTCAAGCGTGCTCTTACCTGTGGTAATCAGGTCGTCCACTATTAGGACTCTTTCGCCTGGCGAAAGTAATCCCTCGACTCTTCGTTCTCTGCCATGGGTCTTTGCTTCCTTTCTCACGTATACGAAGGGTTTCTTCATTCTAAAAGCTAGGACTGCTCCGTAGGGGATTCCTGCGGTCGGAAGCCCGGAAATCCTGTCAAACTTGCCGATTCCGATCTCAATCCTAGCAGTCGCCTCATAGATACCTGTAACGATGTCGAAGGCCTCGGGAAAGCTTGGTAGAATTCTCAAATCTATGTAGTAGGGGCTCACTTTTCCGCTAGTGAGCGTGAACGTCCCAAACCTCAGGGCGCCTGTCCTTACGAGGATCTGGCAGATATCCTCTTTCGATTTCCTCCTGTTCACATGCTGCACCTATACCTTTTCTGCCGGATAGACGAGGGTTTCTCCCTGCTTGACTATACAAGACCTTATCTTCGGAGCAATCTTCGCGAGTACAGCCACGAATTCCTTCCCCCCCTTGCCATGATACGGAACCGCCAGCTTCGGTTTAACGAGGTTAGCAATCTCAGCGCCAGTTCTCGGACTCGCGTTAGGAGCGATGCCTATCGTGCACAAGCATACGTCCATATCATACTTTTTGCCTATCTCGGCCATCTCCTTGAACGGTAAACTGTCGCTCGTATGATATAGCGTGACGCCATCTTCGCTGGTTATAACGTAGGTCAATGGCGCCTCTGCTGGATGCGAGCTCTTTTCAGCATGTATCGTTGCGTCCTTGATCTGGAACTCGTCTTTCACATTCGCGGCAGAGAGCTTGCCCGATGGAATAGCGGCGCTTAGCCGGTCGTATGACGCTTTGTCACATATCACTTGGCAATTGGTCTTGGATTGAAGGTCGATGACTGTTCCTTCGTCAAGATGATCAAAGTGTTCATGCGTTACCAGAATCGCATCGACCTCGGTGAGAATTGACTCGTCGACTTCGACTGGGTCAATGACAACACCGATGTGGCGAGATTTCAGATGTATTCCGGAATACCTATTAAACCACGTAATGGCAATCTGTCCCCTACTTAGGGAATCTCTGCTGACTGCCATCGAGACACCGTTCATAGGGGTTTCGATGATGGTCTTTAACGTTTTTGGTCGAAGTTAATATTTGAAATCAGACGTTTTTCAATGTGTGAATATCCCGAGCGGACTCGACAGAGGTTGGTTTGGACCTATGGTGGAGATATGGCTTCCATACGGAGGGACACAAGTGTCAGTCAGGATCCCAGAAGAAAGCTTTCAAGGAGTGATTGACCCCAGAAATGATGCCGCAGTGGAAGATCCGACACACGAAATTGCCCGAGCACTCGAGAAACCCATAGGTGCAAGGCCTTTGGGCTCAGCTGCTTCGAGGGGAGAGAAGGTTGCGATTGTCATAAATGATGCAACTAGGCCAACACCGACTCATCTGCTGCTACCTCCACTTCTTGATAGATTGACAGAGGCAGGAGTCAGAGTCGAAGACGTGACCGTCATTATTGGCACGGGCGCACACAGACCCGCAACAGATGAAGAAATAGCTAGGCTTGTTGGTATGAGCTATGCCCGTCGTGTGAAAGTTATCAGTCACGAGTGCAAATCCGACCACTTGACCTATATAGGCGACACCAGCCGCGGAACCGAAGTCTACGTCAACAAGACATTCACAGAAGCTGATGTCAGAATCCTTACAGGTAATGTTGAGCTGCATTACTTTGCGGGGTACGGAGGAGGACGTAAAAGTGTGCTTCCAGCTATATCTGGATCTCAAAGTATCCTGCATAATCACTGTTTGTTGTTGCATCCAAAGGCGCTTCCGGGGGTCCTGAAGGGGAATCCTGTGAGCGAAGACATGACAGAAGCGGCCAGGATGGCTAGAGTGGACGGCATCTTGAACGTTGTTCTCAACAGAAGGGATGAGATCGTGGGAGCGTTCTCAGGAAGCCTTGACGACGCCTTCATGACTGGAGTCAAACTTGTGGACAAGATGTGCAAGGTTCCTTGTGAAGCAAGAGCTGACATCGCAGTTGTGAGCTCGGGAGGAAGACCGAGAGACATCAGCTTGTACCAGGCAATCAAAGCGGTTCATCAAACGCTGCACATCGTGAACGAAGGCGGTGCAATAGTTCTGGTCGCCGAATGTCCAGAGGGGCATGGCAACGAAACTTTCTACAGCTGGATGACCAAGTTTGACGAATCGCGACATGTTGAACAAGAGATCAAGAGAAGATTCGCCGTCGGAGGACACGAGGCATATTATCTGATGAAGGCGTCTGAAAGAGTGAAGATCTATCTCCTATCAACTATTCCGGATTACTACGTTTCAAACATCTTCAAGCTGCGTCCGTCCGACACGGCCAATGCTGCGCTTCAAACAGCCCTGAGAACAGTTGGAAAAGACTCAAAAGTCGTTGTTGTCCCGCATGGAGCCACGACACTTCCTCAGCTTCCCGAAGGCCTTCATTCACCCAACGAGTCTCCCTGAAGCTCCCGGAGTGGTCTTTGCGCTCACAGCAGGCAGGAGATATTGCATCGGATTATCATCGTTGCTTGCTGGAGACCTGACCTAACCGAGAGCAATCACAATCGAGGGGTTGCCCCGAACCTACTTGAATCTCTGAAGTCCTGCAACTTGTCCTCCTACGTGCTTAGCGTCATTACACATAGTCATTATTGACTCACGACGTGCCGTTTCGCATGGAACCACGTTTCGTCAAATATGCGTCGTCAGTCTTGGCCGAACTCACCAGGCACATACTCGCGCCAACATGATCACTGCGTCTTAGAGCCTGACGAAAAGAAGGGCTATCATTGCTATGACAATCAGGTACAGAAGTTTCCTTGATGTGGATATGGGCGACCAATCATCGAGAGGTGTTACCCCCGATATCCCTCTTCTGGCAAACATCATTATCGAAAGCAGAAGAGCGAACACCCAGAACCCTGATATGACCATCACCGCCAATCCAAGATAGCTTGTAATTCTGTGTCCCCTCGGCCCGAACAGCGCTCTGGAGAGATGCCCACCGTCAAGCTGCCAGATGGGCAACAGGTTGAGATAGCTGATCAGACTACCCACCCAGGCAGCAAACTCGATCTGCGTGAAGAAAAGTGCGAACCCCGTTGGATAGGGTCTGACGACGGGAATGAGTAGGTCGAACAGGAGCGGATATTCGGGCCAAGACGCTGATTGCGCAAGTTTCAGCTTGTTCCACAATATCGCCTGTCCTATCGGAACGAGATAGGCGGCCTGGACGCTCAGGATTGTTACTATCAGCAACGCGACAAAAGCTACAAGAGGCCCACTGATTCCAAGATCGAACAGAGCGTCCCTGTTGCGAGGAGGGCTTTTGAGAGAGATCACTGCGCCAAAGGTGCCGGTAGGCGGGATTCCTGGGATAAAGTATGGCATCGTGGAATCCATGTTGTGAGCTTCACATGCGATCTTGTGTCCTATCTCATGCAACCCAACTACCCCCAGAAGTGATAGCACGAAGAGTCCTACCTGAAGATAGGCGTTGGCTTCAGGCATAAGCACTTCTCTCTGCACTACAGACCCCTCCCAGAGCACAAGTCCTGTGGCGAAGACTGTTCCAATCGTGGCCGCAAAAAGGCCTACGTTTAGCAATGGCCTTGTTGGTCTTAGCGTGGGTTTGGGGTACACCCTTACCAGAAGGTCATTTCCTTCCTGCCGGAGCGTCGGGACAAGGCCCTTGTCAGACAACTCATCGACTAGGGCCTCAAACTTCTTCTTGGCGGATTCGGGAACTATCACAAACGTGGGAACATTCTGAGGATCTTGGTACGCATCGGTGATCTTGAACCTCGAAGATACGGAGGCCTTGGCTTCAGCGAAGGGAACGAGGTTGCCTTCTATGCTATCGAGTGGCTGTGACATTGCCAGATCCTTGATTGCTTCACGTATCGAGCGATCGAACATCATATAAATCCATTGCAGACAGCTTTGAGAGGCGGCAACCAGGTTTTGGAAGACTTCGACAAGATCTTATACCTCATCCTCAACAAAAGAGGCTGACCGAACATTGGATACAACGCAAGCGATCAAGATTCGAAGGTTCGAATCGGGAGACTTGGAAAGTGTGATGGAAATCAACAAAACCTGCTTGCCAGAAAACTACACGTCAACTTTCTTTCTAGACATCCAAGCAAAACATCCAGAAGGATTTCTTGTTGCACTAAATGATGATCGAATAGTTGGATACATCATGTGCAGACTGGAGCGAGGCTTCTCGGAGACAAGCAGGTTCCACTTCGCCAGAAAGGGACACGTAGTATCAGTCGCAGTCCTTCCTGAACACAGAAGGAGAGGTATAGCTAGCGAACTCGTGAACAAGGCCACACATAGCTTTGCAGAGAAGAACGCTGAGGAATGTTTTCTAGAGGTCAGAATGTCAAATAGGCCAGCCATAGAACTTTACAAGAAGCTTGGATTCCAAGAGACAAGACAAATCCCCTTCTACTACCAGAATGGTGAAAGCGCCCTAGTAATGAGCAAGACGCTTAGGTAGCCAAATCTCTGGGGCGAGACAGCTCAACCGCTGAAGCTCGCTGGATTCGCCAGTTCCGCTACGCACTCACGGCTTCTTTCTACGGCGAACACGGTCGACCTCTGAAGGCTATCGTAACGGCTTTCGCAGTCACACATTCGATAGGACGAATCGTTGATACCCTTGATCTTGCGTCATTATGAGGTGGGAACCTGGTTGGGTACTTGTGAGGTATGCGGCTCAACAAGCCCTTTCATTTCGAAGGGCATCAATGTGTGTTCGCCATGCTTTTCGACAAGAACTGATGAGGCCCTAGCAGTCACCGACAGAACTCATCGGAATAGTCGCGCCGAGTTTGGCCTGCCGGCTTTTCCGCCAAGGGAAGGCGTACCGTGCGGAGTGTGTGCAAACGACTGCTTGATTCCAGATGGAGAGGTGGGGTACTGCGGTCTCGTGTTCAACTCACAAGGGAAGGTCGAAAGAAGGGGAGGAACCCCCGACCGAGGAGTACTTGAGTGGTACTATGACAGCCTTCCTACCAACTGTGTTGCGTGGTGGTTTTGTCCGGGGTGCACTGGAGCCGGATTTCCAAAGTACTCGTATACTTCGAGAAGAGCTGAGAAAGGCTACGACAATCTGGCAGTCTTCTATGGAGCCTGCTCGTTCGACTGTCTTTTTTGTCAAAACTGGCACTATAGGAGACTTGCATCAAGCAACCTCCCTACCGTCAGTTCAGATGCGCTAGCCTCTAAGGTGAGCGAATCCGTCTCATGCATATGCTTCTTCGGAGGAGATCCGTCGCCTCAAATGCCACACGCGTTGGAAACAAGTCGTTTGGCAGTAGCTGGTGCAGGGGGTGACCAGCGCATTCTGAGGATCTGCTGGGAGACGAACGGCCACATGAACCCTAACTATCTCGATCAGGCCATGGAACTATCTCTTCAGACGGGCGGCAATGTCAAGTTCGACCTCAAGTTCTGGACTGAAGGTTTGGCTCGGGGAATCTGTGGGATTTCGAACGCCCACTCCCTTAGGAATTTCGAACGAGCCGGAAGAAAGTATTTCGAATCGCGTCCCGATCTTCCAGTTCTCACAGCCAGCACGCTGCTCATTCCTGGTTATGTTGATGAGGCGGAGGTAGGTTCCATAGCCGAATTCATCTCAAGCATTGATGATAGAATTCCCTATTCCCTGCTCGCCTTCTCCCCTCACTACATGATGACTGATTTACCAACGACATCCCGAGAGCAGGCCTTGCGTTGTCGCGAAGAAGCTCTCAAGCATCTGAGAGAGGTTAGAATCGGGAACGAACTTCTTCTTTCATGAGTCTGAGACAGACTAGCCCCAGTATGAGTGTAGGAAGGTAGAAAATACAGATTTCAAACTCGACAGCAAAGAAAGGTGTACGCAAGAACCTAGTGGAAACAACCATCAGAGAACCCAGCGACATGACGGCAAAAGCAATAACCCAGTGTTTTCGGTCACCCATACCGAGACCTCCTCCGACAAGAACGTTCAGAATGACACTATTTTCTAGATTCGCCTTCAAGCAAGACTCTCAGCGGAATGTTCTGACTTTCTCCGTCTGGAAGAGTCCTCCTAATGCTTATCGGAAGAACTCCCTGCTCCAGCTCCATAAGGGCGATGTCAATTGGTGATTTTGAGGACCGCGACACATCTATCAGTACTGGAGCACCCATGGATATTTGCAGAGCCCTAGCTCCAACGACCCTTGCTCTCTCGAACCGAGTAAGCTTCTTTGGGCCGATTAGCCGCGCGACCTTGGGTCTCCTTGAGCTCAAATGCGGACTCCTCACACGTCTGCCAGTAGGAAGTTGCGCGGCCAGCAGTCTCTCTCGATCCTCAGTCTGTCGTTGGCGCTCACGTGGACAATTGTCCCTCTTCCCTCGTAGAATCTGAAAACCGCCCTGATTCGCGCCGAAATCGTCATACGACTCAATGAGTCTGGCCTCTGGCGGAATTACCCAAGACACACGAGAGACCTGATATAAGGTTTACTGCGCGGGGTTCTCTCAGAGTGATGGAAAAGCGTGAACTCCCGAAGCGAAATCGATTTCGACTAGACTTCCACAATCGACATGTTCAACTTGCTTCCTATTCTAAGAAGAGTCTCACTCCAGTCACCATATGCCATGACGTGATGGTTACCTGTGAACTGAAGAAGCCGGTCAACACTCCCTGAAAGCCTGATCTTTGCCTGCGTTCTGCACAAAGAAAACTTGCCAATTTGAGACTCAAGAAGCTCTCCTCTCGCAACAACCATCTGGAGCGGGCTGAACTGTAGATTTGCGACGGTCACGGGCAACCGTCTCAGAGGAACATCGAGGGATACGCCCTCACCAGATTCAAAATGGCTTCTAAGAATAATCTTGCCTCCCGCTTCGGCGAGGGAAGTCGGAGCAGTGCAATGTGCAAGAGTTACCGTGTTGAGGCTTCGATCGACTTGCACGAGGTTTCCGAGCCAGCTTGGTCCAACGAGTTCCTTGAAGATCATCATTAAGGCCGAGGATCGAAGGTCACCTTCGCACACTGACACTCTTCCTTCGTCAACCAATAGAGAAAACGCCAAGCACGCAGAGGTGCCGGTTCTCTTGACAAGTCGAAAGCAATCAAGAGAAATCCCATCAATCTTGCTTTTGAGAACCAGCGACTTGAAGGCTAAGTACATTCTTGCGGATTTCTGCAGATCCTTTCTGCTAGGCTCCATCACGGATGCCGTGGATAACTTCTCATCCACGATTTTGGAAGCTTGATCATCACTCTGACCTCTGAACTCAGATATCAAATCGCTAGTGGGAATCTTCATCACTTCTGTGCCAAGGAGCTCAAACAGGGCTTTCGCCTCATCCCCCTTATCGTCGAAATATTCTTCGTCTCCTATCAGACCAATTCTCAAGTCTCTTGTTGACTTCAGGAGACGCGAGGCTCTTGCCTGGGCTATTATGCTCTGCGGGGCTTCATCGAGACTGTTGTACGCGATCTCGCCGCGCCACGCCTCAATTCCCCTCAACTTCTCCCTCACACTCAGTGCTGAGGATAGGCTATTGACTTCGTCGTAAGCCCAGATGAAATACTGATTGCCTGCAACAATATTCGCTGCAAGTTCAGATGTTCCACCGCTCGCCAAGAATACCACCACTGCGTCGTACTCTTCTGCAGGAAAGCGCGGAATATCGTCAGCTTTCAATGCTGGCGATTTCCGTCCGAACACTTTGATTCCGGATTTCTGAAGTAGCTCTCTAGCAAGATTCACTGGCTCGATTGCTCTGTCCATGTGCATCCTAGTTGCAAGAGGAATCATGAATACTGACGGCTCTTCCAAGTCGCATGATCTCCTATTTGATGATCACCTTCAACCTCGGTTTCTTAAGCATAGCTGATCGTTGAGTGATGTTCTGCAGTTTGACGACCAATCATGCTGTCTCGAAACCCTTTTAGACGCAGTTCGCAGATCAGTTGCCGTATTGAGATGAGGAGAACTTGAGAGACCTCATCAAACTGAACGAGCCACTAATAGGAAAAGATGAAATTGAAGCCGTTACTGCTGTCCTGAAGAGTGGAATTCTCACGCACAAGAGTGGAACAGGTCCTAGGGTCCTGGAGTTCGAACGGGAGTTTGGGAGATTTGTGGGAGTGAAACATGCTGTGGCAGTCAGCAGCGGAACGGCTGCCCTTCACTGCGCTTTGCTTACAGCGAGCGTCAAACGTGGAGACGAAGTCCTCATTCCTTCTTTCACTTTCGCCGCGACCGCGAGCTCTGTTTTGCTATGCGGAGCTAGGCCTAGATTTGCCGATGTCAGGAGTGATACGTACTGCATGTCTTTAGACGAGGTGGAGAACTCGATCAGTAGGGAAACGAGGGCGATAGTGCCTGTCCACCTTTACGGTCTTCCGTGTGACATGGATCCAATAATGGAGATCGGCAGGCGAAAGGGAATAATAGTGATTGAGGATGCAGCCCAAGCACACGCGGCAACCTATAGACAAAGGAAGGCAGGGTCCTTGGGAGACATGGCCTGTTTTAGCTTCTACTCGTCCAAGAACATGACGACCGGAGAGGGAGGCATGATCACGACGAACGATGATGACTTGGCTCAGATTCTCAGAATGGTGAGAACCCATGGGGAGGAAAGGCCCTACTGGGTCTCTAGGATGGGCAACAATTATCGCATGACGGAGCTAGCTGCTGCAATGGGTACCGTCCAGCTGAGAAAACTGTCCTCTCTGGTGGATAGAAGGCGTGAAAACGCTAAGGTGTTGACGGAACAGCTGGGCACATCGGGTAAGTTGATGACCCCCATTGAGCCTGACGAAATGAGACATGCGTGGTATCTCTATACAGTTCGAGTCCGAGGCGCGAACGCAGGCAAGAGAAACAAGATTGTGGAGAAACTACGAAACAAGAATATTGAGATCGGCGTCTACTACGAAACTCCTGTTCACCTTCTTCCTCTGTACAGAGACGTTTGTGGTGGAAAGAGAGGAATGCTGCCTGAAACTGAGAGAGCTGCGAGGCAGGTATTCTCGTTACCTGTCCATCCAGCGATGACGCCTGAGGATGTGATGTACGTTGCCGACAACGTCAAGAAGGCAATCGTCTAAGCTTCTCTGAGACTATCTCTTCCAGGGTTGGCTTCGATCGCTCCTGTATTTCGCAGCTCACTCTCACTGCAGACTTATCGAGCTTCATGATCCTCATGATATCTATCGGCGGTGCGACTACGATTGTATCACAATCAGCCTTCGCGATTGTTTGCCTCAATTCACTTATCTGCTTCTCGCCGTATCCCATTGCCGGAAGAACCGACTCCAGATGCGGGTACTTTTCGAAGGTTTCTTTGATTGAACCTATAGCCAAGGGCTTGGGGTCAATCTCGCTGACCACTCGAGAAGACAGAGAGGACGGATAAAATGCGACAGAGTTCTATGGACAACACGATCCACAGCGGAGGGCTTCTTAGGGAAATCATCACTAGTGCAACTTGGGACATCACGATCAAGCCAAGAACAGTTTTCAGCGAGGACTCTCTGACAGAAAACGCAGCCAAGCCGACAGAGGCGAGAACGGCCAAGGCAGTCTCTCTGGGCTGAAGTTGAACAAGGATGCCTATAGTCAAGGCCGCTGCCATGTGAAGCGCTACCGTAGATAGCTGAAAGCCGCCAATTTCTCTCGTCGTCCTCTCCACCTTGTCGAATCTTCGTGCAAGAACAGAGGGCAGGAGCACCCCTGATGAAAGAACTAGGACAAGGCCAGCCAAGTGTTCGCCGTGAAGATATGGGACCAGAGAAGATAGCAGTCCTAGGAAGGCCAGTGCAAACCGGGTCGTGATTGAAGGGCTCGCCAGAACAACGACGGCCGCTGACATCACAGATAGAAGAAGCAAGGTCTCAGATATCACTGTCCAGGCCCCGCATATTCACACGTGAATTGACATAGTGTATGCTGAAGATTTCGTTTAAGCAATTCTTATGCCGTGTACTGTTCACAATAGCTGTTGATGGCGATGGCGGGAGAGCTTTCTCGGTTCAAAGTAAGGTTTCTGCTTGATGGAGTTGGTACAGCAACTGGTGAGCTTGTAAGATTTCTTGCTCCTCGTACTGTTGAGGCGTTGATGAGAGCAATGCCGCTTGAGGGCAGAGCTGCTGTCTGGAGGGAGGAGGTCTACTTTCAAACGAACGTCACTATAGGTGCCGAGAAGGAGAAAACAAGAGTTGAGAGGGGAACGATAGCATACTGGCCACTTGGCTCAGCTGTCTGCGTGTTCTATGGGAACTCGCAGCCTTACAGCCCGGTCAACGTCATCGGAAGAATCGCTGAAGGGTTGGATCTATTCAGGGAAGTAAAGCAGGGAACAAGAATAATTCTTAAGAGCCTCTAGGCGGCCACTGCTCGGTATATCCTTATCCTTGCGTTTCCTCCGACAGGTACTAGAACTCCTCGTCTCTGTAGCTGCTCAAGAAGGTCTTTGGCGGTCCCAACTCGCACGTTGAATTGAGAGGAGACGGCATAAGGGGTTATGGCGCTCAGCTTTGCGATCTCGCTCAGGAGCTTCGCGTCATCAACGCCTCGCAACTCCACTCCTCTCAACTTCTTCTCTGCCGGCCCAGACTTCACCTTTCCTTTCTTCGACTGGCCCGACTCTTTTTCCTGCGTGACTTGTGACTTCTCCATCTGAGCTAGGCTCTTCTTCTTTGCTCCTCCGATCGTCTATACCTCCGTTAAGTTGGTAGACGATCGAACAGACAGATAAAACTGTAGCGGTTCTGTTTTGGCGAAGTCGTTGGATTTTCGTGGTGCGCACGAAGGCCGCGACAGAGACTCAACAGTCAACTGCACGAGGCTTGGACCCTGTCTTGCGTATGCGAACATTGCCAACATTAGTCCCATTTCTCGCTTACAAGCTCCAGAACTGTTGAGGGCTTGAGTAGTCAGTCGCGCCTCAGGTATGTCATTCTTTCTACATGCCTCAAGCCGCGTCTCTGTTGTCTGAGAGTTGGCCGATTCTTGGTTCTTTTCCTCTGGATCGCGATTATTAGCGTTAGCGTTGCGAAGAGACACGTCGCTGCAATCGTCAATTGGTCGAACTCTGTGCGAATCTGTTCCTTCCATTCTGCAACAATCGTCATTGGACCTTCGACAACCAGTGAAATGGACTCTTTCGGAGAAGCCGTCAAGTATCCTTGCGGCTCTATTATCCACCTATCGAATACGTACTCTGATTTCCTCTTGAAGAGTAGCATGAATCGAGAAGATTCTCCGATTACAACACGCTCAACCGAGATCATAAGCCTGCTTCCTACACCAAGCTCAAGTGTTGCAGGCGCCCCTCCGGAGGTAAGAACTCTGGGGGTATCGTCAATCACCACGGTTGTAGATATTGGAGAGGTGATTCCTGCCAGAAAGAATTTGATGGGATACCTATATGCACAGATCGTGACCGCCCTTTTTGCATCGGGTTTTCCAAACCCCCAAATGTAGGATCCATTCATGTGGATCTGGCCTGTATGGGAATCCTGCCTGGCGGTGATCCTCAATATCTCTCTAACACTTGAAGAAGAGGCGTGAGGGTTGCATTGCAGGATTAGTGCTACGACTCCTGTGATGTGTGGTGCAGCCATACTTGTACCTTGCTTGATAGAATATGCGTCGTCAGGATCTCTTGCAGATCTGGGAGAGTCCGCCGATCTGGACGAGATAATCCCTTTGCCAGGGGCAGCTATCTCCGGTTTCAGTCTCCCATCTCGTGTCGGGCCCCAAGAGCTAAAGCTCGCAATGTCTCCTATATTTTCGCCACTTGTGTAGTAGTCTTCAGTTCCGTTCATGGTTGTCCATCGCATGCGTGTCACGTATGCGCCGACCGTGATTACGTTTCTACCGGTCCCAGGTACATTGACAGTCTTGTCTCTTGTGATCTCGTATCCGGAGCCTAGAAGGAACTGTCCTTTCGAGCCTAGCCACGCATTCCAATCTCCTTCGTCGCTTACCGATCTTCCCTGTATCGTGATCATCCAAGCTTCACTCGTTAGGTTCATGGAGGAGCCTACACTCAGCTTCCAAGCCTTTCCGCTGGCCTCGATATCGTGACTCACGTGTATTGTCCCGCTTTCTATGGAGACGCCCTCTTTGGGGGTAGAGCCATTGATGACTAGGCCACTTGGAGATCTGACCGAGAGGCCAAAAGCGTTAGATGCGGAGTACCATAGTTCAAGATATATCTCGTCTTCATCGCTTTCGGGTTGAACCGAAAGACTGGCGGACTCCCCCTCTTTGAGCTTTCCTTCAGCGTGGGTTTTCTTATCACCCTCATTTCCAGCCGAAACAACCACAACAAGTCCTTCTGAAACGAGGTGGTCCAAGGCCCTCTCGACTGGTGAGGAGCCATCGTGTCCGCCGGCATTGCTTCCTATGCTGAGGTTCACGACTGCTCTCTTCCCGAGTAACTTGGCTTTTTCCCAAATGTAGTTGACTCCGTCGATTACCTCCGCCCACCTGAACCTCCAGCCCTTCCGTGTGTTGAAGCCGCTCTTGACAACGATCAGCAACGAACCGGGGGCCACGCCAGCATATCTTCCGGTCAAGCCGCCTGTTGCAGATGCTATGCCAGCCACGTGAGTTCCATGGCCGACTTGATCCTTCGAATCACAGGCGCCCGCCTCTATCTGCTCTCGGGTCCATTCCGTGCCGTATCGGTATCTTACAGGTTGGACTCCGGTAGTCGTTTGATCCCAAAGGTAAAGGATCTTTGATGACCCGTTTTCAAATCGGAAGTCCGGATGCTTTAAGTCAATTCCAGTGTCTACAATTCCAACTATCACGCCAGTGCCGTTCAGAGGCGCTTCTCTTCGTCCCGTGGTC
>Ga0209725_1001181_pt1 | contig 15159 bp, 10 predicted proteins | sample I18A1metaG_FD_184145 | JGI IMG/M metagenome (GOLD analysis project Ga0209725, IMG submission 184145) | Lake sediment bacterial and archeal communities from Gulf of Boni, Indonesia to study Microbial Dark Matter (Phase II) - ​I18A1 metaG... | ecosystem: Environmental > Aquatic > Freshwater > Lake... | reverse complement strand
GGTATACTGCTCGGATCGCCTAGGGGACCGAGACTGGGCCCGTACATAGAAGCGATGGGACGCGAGAACGTTGCCGCAGCTTTGGAACGTGCACTCACCTCTGCTAGCACAGACCAAACCAAGCAAGGCTCGGCTTGACTCAACAAAGAATTCACTGAGCCCCGGATACCGTGCACTTAACACCTTGAAGAGCTCGCGAGTTCATCAGCACCGCAAACAGCGACTCTCCGAAAGCCACATAGCTCTCAGACTCTTACTACGGAAGCTCGGCAGCTGAGATGTCATTGGTTTCGCATCTCAGCTCGATCGGGCCCGTAGTCTAGCACGGATAATGACGTTGAGTGGAGATCTAGCCTCCTCGCGGAAGCCTGCGGACGACTCGGCTGAAAGCCAGAGGTCGTGGGTTCAAATCCCACCGGGCCCGCCATTTCCTAGGGGCAGATACCACATTACCTAGCACCGCTCCAGCTAGACGGCAAGAGAAAAGCAGCACGCGTTACATACGTGCGCACACAACAGAAGGTCCCGAGCACCCATGTTTGGGGCAATGAGGGAGGATGCACCCTTCATGGCGTGAGCAGCTAGATCACCTCAACCAAAGATTTCAGGCACAAGGCATAAGGTGAGTTGAAGCATATTCCATTGTCGGGGCGAACCGCCCGACAAGACCGCTGAGGTCCGTGGGAGGCAAATAGGACCCGAAGACGCCCAACGAGCCCTGAAACGCCACGTAGAGTACCGCGTTCGGGGTCCAGACAAGGCAAACTGAAATATGATTCTGACGCGGGGAGCCGTGAGGAGACGGTCCAACAATGACCGAGCGTCTAGACATCAAGAACGCAGTGGATTCTGTGAAGATAGTCGACACACACGAGCATCTGATGAAGGAGTCGGACAGGCTGAAAATGCAGGCCGATCCCCTGCTTGTCTTCCTTCCTCATTACCTCTCATCAGATCTAGTCTCATCGGGCATGACACTTGATGATCTGAACAAGATTCGATCAGTCGACACCCCCCTCGAAGACAGGTGGCAGAGTTTCATTTCATACTGGAAGAAAGTTGAGAATACTGGCTATGCCCAAGCCATCAAGATAGCCGTGAACGATCTCTACGAAATCGACGGTTTCGACTCCGACGCTTGGAAGCCCTTGAAGGAAGCGATGGGGAAACGCCTGCGGCCAGGATTTCACAAGTGGGTCCTCAAGACAAAAAGTGGCATAGAAATTTCAATCAATGACTCTTTGTTCACGACCGATGTAGACCGCGATCTCCAGGTCCCAGTTATGCGCTTTGACAACTACGCGCTTCCTCTCAGCAGAGATGACCTGTCTGAGCTCTCTGCGAGGACCAGAATACCAATCCACTCTATGGATGACCTCCTCGAGGCCCTAGAGACTGAGTTCGCCGGAACAGCGAAGCAGATTGTCGGAGTCAAGATAGGGCTCGCCTACCAACGAACCCTTGACTTCGAGAAGGTGAAATACGCAGAGGCTGAGGAGGTCTTCAACGCGATCTATCGAACCAGAACCTTTGCCAGAAAAGAGGTCATGCCCTATCCAGGAAGACCCATCGGCACCTACACCCCGCAGGGGATAGCCTTCGACCAGGCAAAGCCGCTGCAAGACTACGTCGTACACAGGATCATTCAGCTTGCCGAGAGATATGGCCTCCCAGTCCAAATCCACACGGGCATACAAGAAGGCAACGAGAACATCCTGACAAACTCGAACCCCACGCTACTCACCGATCTGGTCAGGCATTACAAGAGGGTGAAGTTCGACGTGTTCCACGCCGGCTATCCATATTTTAGGGAACTGGCTGTTCTAGCAAAGAACTTCCCCAACGTTTACCCGGATCTCTGTTGGGTTCACATCGTCTCCCCCGCCGCCGCTAGGGCCATTCTCTCTGAGTGGCTCGACCTCATTCCCTCGAACAAGATCCTAGCCTTTGGGGGAGATTATCGCTTCGTCGAAGGCGTCTACGGTCATGCGGTTTTGGCCAGAGGAAATGTAGTATCGGTACTGGAAGAGAAAGTTTCGCGTCGCGAAATCGACTTGAAGCAAGTGCCTTACCTGGCGTCTCGGTTGCTTCGTGAAAACGCGAGGGACCTGTACAGCTTGAACATTTGAGAACGTTCGCTCCCTCGTTCATGCAGTCAAATTGGCAACATTCATGTCTTCCAGCTTCGGCGGAGAGAGAACTGCTTCCTAGACGATTGTCTTCTCAGTCTTCTTGTCGAAAATGTGTATCTTCTTCTTCCTGAAGGAGACCCACACCTTGTCGCCGATCTTAGTCGGAACGGAACCTTCAGTAGCTACCGCCTTGAATATGTTCTCGCCGATCTTCAAGTCGAGGATGATCTCGGCACCTAGGGGTTCGACCACGTAGACCTCGGCTTCAACTTCGTCTCCACGCGGGCGATCCTCCTGAACCAACGTGTCTTCGGGCCTAACTCCCAGCACAAGCTCGCTACTCGTGCTCTTCTCCTTTATGACAGCAGCAAGCTCGGAAACATCTAGTGTGAACGTCCCAGCGTCCAGAACGGCCCTGTCATCCTTGTCTATGAAACTGCAGCTGATGAAGTTCATGGGTGGACTTCCCAAGAAACCTGCAACAAAGGTGTTTGAGGGAGAGTGATACGTGCCTGCTGGAGTCGATACCTGCAGCAGCGCCCCTCCATTCATGACCGCGACTCGGTCACCCATAGTCATCGCCTCAGCTTGGTCGTGCGTAACGTAGGCGGTCGTTATGGAAAGGTCTCTCTGGAGCCTCTTTAGTTCGACTCTCATAAGAAATCTAAGCTTCGCATCTATGTTGCTTAAGGGCTCGTCCATAAGGAAGACTTTGGGTTCTCGAACGATTGCCCTGCCCAAGGCCACTCGCTGCTGCTCGCCGCCACTCAGCTGCCTCGGCTTCCTCTTCAGCAGATGAGGAATCCGCAGAGTCTCGGCGGCCTTCTTCACCCTCTCATCGACCTCCTGTTTCGGGAGTTTTTTGTTTGTCAGAGGGAAGGCGAGGTTGTCGTACACCGACATGTGAGGATAGAGCGCATAGCTCTGAAAGACCATAGCGATGTCTCTATCTTTCGGCGAAATCTTGTTGACGAGCCGGTCTCCGATGTATATGTTTCCTGCGTCGGGAGTCTCCAAACCGGCGATGCATCTGAGCGCGGTGGTTTTTCCGCAACCAGAGGGACCTAGCAGAACAAGAAACTCTTTGTCCTGAATCTCGAGGTCTAGGTTGTCGACCGCGACCACGTTACCAAATTTCTTTGTTAGGCCTTCTAGTACAACCTTGGCCAAACGTTACGCCACGAAGGGTAGGTTGTTGCTTCTGTCTTTAAGGTTTCGACCGGGCTGGCCTTTGCCTCCTTTCCCAAGGAGATTTCGCATCGGACAAGAAGAGTTGTATGGCCAAGCTGAATGAGAGGAACATACGTTGGCTTGTCCGGCAGAAACTCGAAGGGAGAAAACAAGCAAGCTGGCGTTGTCCCAACGTATCTCGCGTAGACGAATAGAGCAGCTCTGGCAAAGCTATAAGCCGACTGCCATCATTCCGGCCCTGAGGAAGGCAGATAGACCGGCGAGAACCTTCTCTGGCTACCGGATAGAGCCCTCCACGAATTCGGTTCCAAGCCGAGAGGGACCTCCGCCTATCACGGCCGCCAGCTGCCGTGGGCCTAGGCATTCTGGGTCGATCCAAAAAGTCTTAAATACAAACTGGTCCACACTTTGATGTGCTAAATTATTGTGTCGGTCGGTTGATGCAAGATGAGCGAAAAGAAGGATGAGGCGATTTCCCGTCGCTCGTATCTGAAGTACGTGGGGGCGGGTGTGGTGGTTGCGGCTGCGGCTGCTGCTGGAGGAGCATACTACTACTCTACGATGCCTCCGACGCCAACTCCGACTCCAACGCAGACTACGGTGGCTACCACAGCAGCTACTACTACAGCAGCCCCTACGACGGCAGCAGAGAAAACGAATATTATTTTCACGGTGTGGCAGTACAACGTTGCTAGAATCCAGGACAACATACAGAAGTTCATGGCCCTCCATCCGGACATTTCGGTTACTGAATATGACTCCCCATGGCCAGACTGGCCCGCTGTCATGATCAAGAGATTCACCTCGAATTCTCCCGTAGATGTCACGTATGACGGAGAAGACTGGCTTGCACAATGGGCCTCGGCGGGGTGGGTGGTCCCGTTAGAAGATTACTGGGACAAATACGTCACCGATCACCCCTTCAAGTTCTACGTCGATGACATGAATCCCTACGCGAAATCCAGCATGATGTACAATGGAAAGTTGTACGGGCTGCCTTACTATTCTGACACGTTCACATTCTTGTACAATGAGAAGATGCTCGGCGACAACGGCTTGGAGGTGCCCACGGACTGGAATGAAGTGCAGGATGTCGCACTCAAACTGAAGCAGAAAGGCGTCATGCCGTATCCGTATCAGTTGCAGTTTCAGGCCAATAACCCGTTCGACTTCGCCGTCGTGCTCTCGGCTGCCTACGGTGACGGAGCCAGGCTGTTCGACGAGAATTACAATCCGCTCTTTAGCGACCCAAGTTCTCCGTACTACAAGTACCTTCAATGGCTCGTCGACGGTATCCACAAGTACAAGTTCGTAAGCCCTGACTATCTCCAGAACCACGAAACGGTAGTTGTTCAAAGGATGGGAGCGGGTACGGGTGCAATGGGCGTGCTGGCGAAGTACAATTTGGCCGCAGCGAACGCACCGGGATCCTCACCATTGGCGGGCAACTTCAGGTTGGCGCTGATGCCAGGCAAGAGCCACGAGTGTTACGGATTCGCGAAGATGTATAACCTCACTAAGATGGCCGTCGATCGCGGAGCTAAGGCCACACAAGCGGCGATCACGTTTATTGAGTACTTCGGAGGCTCAAAGGGTCCCGTCGCCAAAGCATGGGCGGTTCTTGATGGTCTGGGATTCGGATTCCTATCACTTTATGATGATCCTGACGTAGCCAAGGCAATAGACACATTGTACGGACCAGGTGCGGCAGACATAATCAAACAGCAATCTGGCCTTGCTATCAGTGAGGGCCATCCTGTCTGGTTCGGGCAGTGGCTGAATTATTGCGTGAGTACGGCGATTCCACAAGCTTTGTCAAAGCAGAAGTCTGTTGCTGACGCGGTCAAAGGCATGGCTGATTTCCTCAGCAAGGCTAAGTCCGCCTGAAGGGCTTGGCTAGAAGCCCTTGGTAACGGAGACAACCCCCGCACTGAGTCAGCGGGTTGGGTTCTTTTTAGTCCTGCCCGCACTCGTTCTCGTGGCAGTGTTCACGATATATCCGTTCGGCTATGCGGTTTACACCAGCTTTGTTAGCAATGTGATCTACAGGCCCGAGACAGTGGGGCGATGGATCGGTCTAGGGAACTATGCTGCTGTAATGGGAAGCGACTACTTCGTACCTACCCTTGCCAACACAATAATCTTCTCCATAACAGCGACAACTCTCACGATGGTGATAGCACTAGGGGTTGCCGAGCTTCTCAACAACAAGTATCGGGGAGCGGGACTGGCACGCTTTCTGATTTTTGTCCCGTGGGCGATACCCTCCGTCGCTGTGGGCATAATCTGGAGACAAATGTTCCAAGATTCGGGGTGGATAAACAAGATATTTGGTTTGCTCGGGATAATACATGAGCCAGTCTACTTCCTAGCTCAAGGTCAAAGCGTTCTCGTTCTGCTATCTGTGATCGCACAGGTCTGGCAGCAACTCCCGTTCTGTGTCCTACTTCTCACTGCGGTGTATCAGCTCATTCCGAGGGAAGTACTCGACTCAGCATCGGTAGATGGTGCCAGCAGTTTCAAGCTCTTTCGCAAAGTCACATTTCCCTACCTGAAGACAGCGGTCGCCATTCTCCTGGTCTTCGAGCTCATCATCTCTTTCAACACCTACGACCTAGTCTACACATTCGCGGGGGGCGCATGGGGTTTGGTCTCTTTTTACGCGTTCGCTGAGGGTTTCAGTTTTGGCAACCTCGGAAACGGCGCCGCGCTCGCGGTTGTAATGGCTTTGGTGGCACTTGCTTTCGTTGTCTTGATACTCCGTTTCCTGCCTCCCGAGAAGATGTACAAGTACAGTTTTCTTAGCGAGGACTAGAGCATGAGAAAGTCTCTCTTCTACGTTTTGACAGTTATCTTGGTAGCCTTCCAACTCTTCCCCATAGTAATGACAGCGATCGGAAGCTTCATGCCGGAAACCGAGGTGAGGACCGGACCACCAGCGAATCCGTGGTTCGTCCACGGACCAACGCTGGCATACTACAACTTCATCCTCACTTCAGCCTTCGGTGGTACCATTCCAGACGATCCGTACATACGATGGTCATTGAGGGGGCTCACTACAACAAACGTGAGCTACTTCCTACAAATACTTGCAAACAGCGCCATTGTGGCTACATCGGTCGCGTTGCTGAACATCATCCTAGGTAGTCTAGCAGCATATTCGTTTGCAAGGCTAAGGTATAGAGGGAGCGTGACCTTCTTCACCTTCATACTCGTCAGTAGGCTTCTCCCACCAATCGCAGTTGCGCTTCCCTACTACATCTTAATGCAGAGCTTCGGCCTGCTCAATGATCTGTCGAGTATCATAGTCGTGCACACTGTTATCACCCTTCCATTCACGATCTGGTATCTCGTTCTATACCTTCGAAGTATACCTGTAGCCATAGAAGAAAGCGCTCTAGTCGACGGTGCGTCTCTGTTGCGGACCATGCGAAAGATTTCACTGCCCATAGCATCGACTGGTCTTCTTGCGGCCGGCCTATTCGCCTTTGTGCTATCCTACAATGAATTCCTGTTCGCACAGTTTCTACTGGGGAACATTGACATCATGACCTTACCTGCCTTTCTGGGTACTCTGTCCACGAGTATGGATCTCTACTGGGCGATGATATACGCCTGTGTCACGCTTACAACTATCCCAGCGATAGTAGCGTTGACCGTCGTCTGGAGATTCATCAACATTTCTCGGCTTGCAGGCGCGCTGAAGGCATAGCTGTGTCGAAACCAGGAATGGTTGACCTCGAAAAAGCCTCCCAGGGCTTCTGAACCGCTACTGTGTTGAGCTCAATCTCACTCGAGCACGCATCTTCGCAGGCTAGCCTTCTTCATTGTCGCTCACAGATCTGAACGTGCCCGCTTTAGGAGATTCACATAGAAGCAGTAGTTCGAAAAGGAGACGTCTTGGGGGACTTGGTGATCGACCCCGGGTATGTAGCCTCCTTCCCCTACCAGAGGTCTGACCTTGGATTCAACCTCTTTAGTGACGGCTTCCCGTCCAGCCGACAACGCTTGCTTACTGATGTTTCCTATCATCCTTAGGTTCTTGCCATACTTCTTTCTGAGAGAGACCGCATCCGTTCCGGCGCTGACTTCCAAGTGTACGATACCGTTCACTCCTGATTCCAGGAGTGGCGTAATCAGAGGTTCGATGTCTCCGTCGCTGTCCACGATGATTATGTCGACGCCGTTCTTCCTCAGCATGCTTGTCACCTTCTTGTATTGAGGTTGAATGAACTCTCTGAAAAGCCTCGGGGAGATGTGGGGGCCGTTCTTATATGCCATGTCTTCGAAGGAAGTTGCGAAGTCTATTCCAACGTGTTCGACAACTTTCTCCAATACTGCAGTGACAAAGTTGGCCCAGAAATCCATTATCTTCTCAATTAAGCCCGGCGCTCTGAGGAAAGTGATCAGCAGCCGTTCGGTTCCCAATAGATTTCTAGCCGTAGCGAAGAACCCGGGAAATTCAACCTTTAGTGGAAATTTGCGCCTGTTATAGTACTCGATCATGTCGTCTGTCAGATTTGATGGGAGTCTTCTAACATCGTAGGGATCGAATCTCGGTTTCATTTCCTCAGAGTCGCTACTATCCTTCACGGGATGTTCAATATACTGCGGCATTCCCGTAACCCTACCCTTAACAAACCTTTTCTTGACCCCTGCTGCATCCAACACGATGCGGTACCTCTCATCCTCCGCAACGACTTTCGGTCCATACCTCGGAATAGGTCCAAAGTCGATCGGTATTGTGCTGGGGTCTACGTCCACGTGGCCTGAAAGAGAATAGGATAGAGGGATTTCAGTCTTCCATGGAGTGGGCGTCAGGCCTCGGTCGAATCCGAAGTATGTCTCCAGGTCCACACCAACAGGCAGCCCTTCTGCATACCACCTCTGAAGACTCTCTGGCCAGTAACCGAGGAACTCACAGAGAGGAGGCCTATCCACTTTCTCGAAATGCATAGTCCTCAAGAAGCGTTCTCTGACATCCAAGAGAGAATACTCCTCCTTCAGGTCTCTCTTTCCAGAATTCGCGAAATCATTGGTCAAGTTCTTAACAATTTGTCTTGGACCTGTCGGATGTCAACGATCAAACGTTTCGATTCACCCCACTGCGATATCGTGAAGCACATTAAGACTTCCGGAGGGGGCGTCAGTCAACGAGATCTGCGCAGTCGCGCAGATACCTCGAAGAACCTTCTATGCCTGGTGGAGACGGTGCCAGAACGGCAAAGATGGGTCTGGGCCATGATCCAAGAGGTCGCGCACCACCCATCGAACGGCTAGCATAGTCGAGGTCGGTTCGATCAGGCAGGTGACAGGCTGGTGTCCGCGCAAGATGGTCTAATCATCGTCAATCTTTGCAGCGTTAGACTAACAGTGCCTTCATCCGCGGTCACCATACGATTCGCCACGCCGGAGGATCCTCGAAGCGTCTTGCTTGGGATCGTTCTCTGCAAAGATAGTGAGCGGGGTCCATCCGATGGGTCATATCGTTGGGGAGTCTCGGGTCATGTCCGCCACTGAAAGGCATCGAGCTTTCTTGTCCCTTAGCCCCAAACGTCCTTGCTCAAGTCTCCCAACCCCAGCTCGAGAAGCTTTTCCACTGTGGGCTTGCTTGAGGCCGGATCCCAGCCTCTTGCTTCATAGTACTCGGGCAATGTTTCATCGAGTTTGACGACCGTTCCGAACTTACCGGGTAGTGTAAGCAGTCTCTTCGGGAGGGTATCCTCGGCCCTAGTTGCCCCGTGCTTCACGTTGAATGCTTTCTTCAGGTTGAAGACTCGTTCACCCACCTTCAGAGCGTCCTGGAAAGTCATTGGGATTCCTGTTATCGCCGTATAGCTTCTGAGCAAGAGTTCTTCAGACGGGTAGCCCCAAGCCGGTTCAGCGTATATGCACCAACCCATTACGTTGATGGCTGTCCACCAGTCTTCGATGACTTTTGCCGCCCGCCCCTTCCCTTGCGTGGAGGATCTGTCCATCGGGTTGGGATATCCCAACACCGGACGATCTCCGGTGTTTTCCAGACCCATTGTAATTCCTTCCGTATGTCTTCCGCCTGTCGGTGTGCAAGCGTAGTGTGGTCCTCCACCTTGAAAGGCCCTAGGATCATGCATCGCTATCTCCATTCCTTTCACTTGAATCGCAAATTCCTCGGACCCCTTACCGATTGTCCGAGCTGCTCTTCTAGATCCTTCGGCGAGGATGTTGCCGAAGCCCTCTCTAGATGCGATCATATGTGTCATCTCTATTGCTGCATCTGCGTTTCCAAATCCAAGCTCTATTCCGGCTGTGTCTTGCCTGGCGATCAGACCCTTCTCGTAGCACTCCATCGCGAAAGCCAGGGTTCCGCCCAGCGATATTGTGTCCATTCCGTAAAGATTGCACAGGTCGTTGAGCTTCGCCAACGCTTTTACGTTGTCTATCCCACAGTTTGGCCCAAGCGCTGCTTGCGTTTCGTACTCAGGCCCTTCCACGTTCGGTTCGGTCCCATATTTGCCGCCGTTGACCTGAGAGACTCGTCTGCAGGCTATCGGGCATAGGTAGCACGACCTGGTCCCAGTGAGGATTTGCTCGTATCCTCCCGGGCAGGCAAGCTTCTCGATTCCGGGATCTCCCGGTCCGCCAAAATCAGAACGCCCCCAGTTGTAAGCGGGAGCGTCTCCCAGTTCCCAGGCCTCCGAAAGATATCCTGGCGTTCCGTTCTTGCTGAACGAAATCTTGTCTGGATCAGTCTTGACGTGAGCTGTAACCTCCTTGTAGGTTGCGGCAGCGACCTTCTCATCTCTTACGGGAACCTTCTGGTCTCCCCAGACGCCGACGGCCTTCAGCTTCATGAAACCCATGACAGCGCCGACGCCGCATCTTGCGGCGGTTCTATCGGCTTCATCATTCATTATTGCCGCGTATCTCACGAGGTTCTCTCCGGCCTGGCCAATGGTTGCAAACCTTGCATCCATGCGGCCTATGTCCTTGCGGATGGCTCGATCCGATTCACGAGCGTCCATCCCCCAATATGATTCAGCGCTCATGAGCTTAGCTTCGCCATTGTCAACATAGAGCATCAGCGGCTTGTCCGCTTTTCCAGTGAACACCAGGGCGTCGTACCCAGAGAACTTCAGGTTGGCCCCCCAGAAACCACCTCCAGAGGCATCTCCAAAGTATCCTGTGAGGGGAGACTTTGTCACGACCGTGTGTCTTCCCGCAGTCGGCAAGTTTGTTCCGGTAACTGGTCCAGTGCTGAAGATCAATAGATTCTCAGGATCAAATGCACCCGCCCACGGTGGGACTTCTTCATAGAGGATCCTTCCTCCGATCCCCGATCCGCCCACGTATTTTCTGGCATACTCCAGCTTCAGTTCTTCTCTCTTGATCTTTCTTGTTGTCAGGTTCACTCTCAGGATCTGGCCCATATAGCCGCCGAGTGCGTATTCTGTCATAGGTTGATTGGCTGACCCCGGTTTATTTAAGAATTGAACGGGGATGCTCCAGCCGCTGCTACGCCAGCAGCTCAGGATGGGGCTCCCAAGAAACAAGGCAGCTGATCGGTGGAGACTAGCAGAGGGTCGCCCTTGGAAGAGCGTTGGCTAGAGAGGCTGAGATATTCCTTATGGACGAGCCTCGGAGCAACTCGATGCAAAGCTCAAGCCGCGAATGAGCGTAGAGCTGAAAAGGCTGCTTCGAGTCGCGTGCTATTTCACTCTGTACTTCTGAACTTTCGCTTCGTCCAGTTCTACCCCAAGACCTGGTTTCGTTGGCAATTCAAGGCCATCCCTCGTTTCCTTGGGCGGGTCGAGTAGTAGATCGTCAGCGATCATCCAGGGTCCTCTCATGTTGCCTCCGTCTGCAAGGTTTCGGATGGAGGCCGCTACGTGGGCACCAGCTACTCTACCCAGGAAGGGCCCAACGGCAGCTACGTCACATGTTATGCCTGCGGGCTCACCGATGTGAGCGATCTTCATCGAGTTATAGATTCCCGGAGATTTGTTGATGTAGATGTCAAAGATGTCAGCAGCTTCAAGTCTGACGAGATTTATGGCGTCGTACGGTCCCCAGAGGCTTTCATCAGCCATCACGGGCACTCGTACGGCCCTCTTGACCTCAGCCATACCTTTCAGATTCCAGTAAGCCACAGGCTGCTCCACCAGATGGAGATCATATCTGTCCATTCGGTCGACTATCTTGATAGCCTGTTTAGACCTCCACCCCTGATTAGCATCGACTCTGATCTTGACGGCGTCTCCTAGAGCCTCCCTGACTCCCTTCACTCGTTCAACATCAAGCTCTTCGTCCGAGCCGACCTTCAGCTTGATCACCTTGTGTCCCATATCGTGAAGCTGCCGGGCACGCTTGACGGTGTCCTCAACAGTTCCTATCCCTACGACCCCTGGCTCTAGTGGGACCACACTCCTGACAGGCCCACCGAGCAGCTTGTAGATCGGAACGCCCAGAGCCTTACCCACGATATCGTAGAGGGCCATATCGATCGCTGAACTACCCGAAGAGAATGGTCCATACCGCTCATTGACATTCATCTCTGACTGATCCATAATCGAGTGGATATTGGCGATCTCAAAGGGATCTTTCCCAATAATAAACGGGGAAATATGCTCATGAATAACCCGATCAATCGCGCTATAAGTGAGAAACCCGGTCTCTCCAAGTCCCAATATGCCATCATCGGTATGAACCTTCACCAAGGTCATGTTCGCCGATGGAACGAATTCCGTAAACTCTCCTCTTGATTGCCGTATGGGGAACGCATACGGCATGCTGACGCGAACGGTTTCAACCCTAGTTATCTTCATGAATATGTCACTGACTTCACGTGACGCGAGTCAATGCGTATATAGAGATATCGTCATCCAACGTAGTCTGCAGCCATCTACCAAATTGGTCGTGATTGGAAATGGCGGCTGACGGCACGAGAGGCAGCCCCCAGATAGCGAAACAGAGCGCGACTCCTCCTTGACCCAGCTCACAGGCCGATTCACGGACCGCGGACGAAGTCGTCTACCGCTGCATATGCGGCTTAGGGGGGGTGTGTCGGACTGTGAGTTTTCAAGAACTCAAGAGTGATCTTGTTGAACTCTTCCGCCTGGTCCATGACGCACATGTGGCCACTATTCTCAACTACATGATACTCTGCCTGAGGGCAACATCTCTGCTGCTCCTCGCAGTAGGGGAGCGTTGGATCATTGTCGCCTACGAGTATTGCGACGGGCATCTTCACGTCCTTCAACTCATGGAGTATCTTTTCCTTCCTGAGCGCGTTAATGAGGCCGATCGCCCCGCGAGGATCCCTGTTTAGCCGCGCGTATCGCTCCTCAAAGAGGTATCTGATCAAATATGATGCTAACGGCGAACCGACAAAGTCTTTGTGAAACATGTGGCGCATATTTGCTTTCCAGACTGTCCGCCGGAAGTGGATGTAGCCCTTTGATTCCAGAGCCTCCAGATACACTTCGGGAAGCGGCCTCTTCCTACCCCCGACTTCGAACAGGAACTCGTCCGTAGGGAGTTTGGGCGCGCCAACCCAAATCGACGCCTGAACCTTCTCGGGATGATCTAGGCAGAACCTCTGGGCCACGGCTCCTCCGAGGGAGAGCCCCACGATGAAAGCCTTCTCGATGTCAAGTCTGTTCATAAGGCCGTTGACATCGTTGGACAGTCCTTTCAGCGTGTATCCCGCCGCAGGCTTGTCAGAATTTCCTAGGCCTCTATGGTCGGGTGTGATCACCCTGTAATATTCTGAAAGGACGGGAACCTGAAACATCCACATAGCGTGGTCTGCGGGCCACGGGTGAAGCAGCACGATCGGGAAGCCCTTGCCCGTTTCCTCATACCACAGTGTCAGACCATCGAGTGTGATTTTTGACAAGCGACTACAATACCGCTGGCTCTGCTGCTCTAGACAAAAGTTTTCGCGGACTCCGGATTGATGCGGGATACAAGGACATGTTGCAGAGCCCTCACGAACCAATGAGCAGTACAGCCTATTCGTTATGGACCTCTGCGCAATCGAGTCCCTTTGTTGCGTGAATGTTGACCAGTCAACGTATTTCCTTATTGGGTCAGTGTTTCGCTCGTATCCGTTCTGTGCGAGACCTTTCTTCGTGTTCACGAAGATCGTCTCGTCTAGTATTCTTCCTTGTTCACCCATTATTCCAGAATCGGTGGAGCATGGTGCGAACGGGTCTAATCAGTTGAGGAATCTGATCTAGCTTAAGAACGAGAAAGCGGTTTTCATGACATCACTCCTTTTGGAGTGAATCGGGAGTTTTGAACCGGACTAGTACAACCCCGTGGGCCCGCCACTACCTACGCGAATCCTTCTGGTGTGGGAAAGACTCAGTGATCAGTTCGCAGAACGATATACGCCCAGAGTTTCTTCTGTGGGCTTCAAACTTCTCCATTGGCACAGGCCGAGACTTGCCATCCCGTTTACATGGACTGGCCTATCACAAGCGTTCTCTATGATCGAAGTTTCGGAGCGTATTCGTCCAGTGTTTGTTTGAGTCTCTTGAGCCCTTCGCTCAGCTCATCCGTTTCTTCACCGAAACCTATTCGGAGATGCCGGTCCGTCTCGAAACCGTATCCCGGAATGGCAAAGGTTCGGTACTTCGTCGCCAGCGTGCGGCAGATCGGTTCTGTCGAAGCGTCTCTCTTCAGACGGGGAAAAGCGACAACTCCTCCCTCAGGTTCGACCGATTCAAGCATGTCTTGATGGGCCATCCAGTAGTTCAGCGCCTTGAGGTTTCTTCTTAATCGCTCTCTGGACTTGTTCAAGAGAACGTCTCTCTGCTTCAGCGCCGCGAACGCGATAGCTTCGCCGATCACGCTGTTGCATATCGTGAGTTGCTCTCGCACGGCTCGCACTGACTCAACCATTCCCATGGGGCCTGCAATCCATCCTATCCTGATGCCCGGGAGGCCGTATGATTTTGACATCGTCGTCATACTTATGGCTCGGTCGCTCAGGGTCGCCGCCGGAGGCATAGAGCCGTAGCTCAGCTTGGACAGCACCCGCAACGCCAAACCCCGGACGTCCAAAGCATCGGCCCTCTAGGCTTGCGCGGAAACGAGGAAAGCCGGGGGCCGTGGGTTCGAATCCCACCGGGCCCGCCATTCATCCCGTTCACATGCAGTTTCAAGTAGCAGAAGGAGATGCTGGAAGATCCCGCGCGGCACGATCATGCTCTTTCTCGTTGACCATGAAGCGGATGCTTCAGAGGGTCAGGCCGGTCCGGTCTTCGACTACATCCTGAAGAAGCAATGAGTCATCCGTCGAACTTGTTCAATCCAGAACACCCTGGCTCCCGTCAAGCGCGCAGACAAGAAAACTCAGCCCAATCCTCCCGAGGCACAGTATTGAAGCTGCCTCGTATGAGGGCGTTCAATCGTTCTAGGCATCGAGGCTGCGTAGCTAGCTGTACACAGAGCCGGACGGTCTCGTCGCTCACGGGCAGGGGGCTGCTCTAGAATTCTTTGTGTTTAGATTCCTGTTCCCTAGCGCGCGTCTCAATGTATTCCGCGACTTTCTGTTCACTGTACTTCATCGCATCCTGTTGTTTCTTCAGGTGCTCTTCTACAGTGGACAGGAGCTTGTCTATGTTTACTGGTTTGATTATGTAGCCGTCCGCGCCTCTATTGACCGCCTCAATTGCGTTCTCGAGTGACGGGTAACCGGTGACAATTATCTTGACCATTTCAGGGGTGACTTCTCTCATACTGGATAGCAGTTGAATTCCTTCCATGTCAGGCAGTCGGATGTCGATCAGCGCAAGGTTGTAGAAGTTGGACTTGGACTTGTCAAGAGCTTCTCTTCCGTCTCGGGCAA
>Ga0209725_1001180_pt1 | contig 15168 bp, 18 predicted proteins | sample I18A1metaG_FD_184145 | JGI IMG/M metagenome (GOLD analysis project Ga0209725, IMG submission 184145) | Lake sediment bacterial and archeal communities from Gulf of Boni, Indonesia to study Microbial Dark Matter (Phase II) - ​I18A1 metaG... | ecosystem: Environmental > Aquatic > Freshwater > Lake... | reverse complement strand
ATGAAGAACATGTCTCGGAGGAATGCAGAGTTCTGTTCAGCCGTGGCATATTGTGCGCCACACGGCAGGCCGAGATGCTTCACCGGAGCCGTCACAGGGAGGATAGGACTTCATCCACGAGGCGCTGGCGGATTTGGTTTCGACCCTATATTCATACCATTCGAGGGCGACGGCAGAACCTTTGCACAAATGACCGAGGAGGAAAAGAATAGAATCTCTCACAGAGCTACATCATTTCGGAAATTCTCTCGATGGCTGCTAGCACGGCAAATCAAGTGCACGGACGTACCTAGCAAGCACAACCCGTTGGATTGGCCCGCAAAGAAGTGACGGGAACGACTTAAATAGATCAGGTTAGGTCGGATACCAAAATCCGCACCCGAAGAAATCTTCAGAGCGTGTCAAGTTGGCCAGACTCTACTCGAGCAAGCGCGGTCGTTCAGGTTCAACGCGGCCCGTCAGCAAGAAGCCTCCGGCATGGTTCAAGTACACCCCGGAAGAAGTGGAGTCGCTCATAGCGAAGCTCGCAAGGGAAGGAAACTCAGCAAGCTCCATTGGAGCCATTCTTCGGGATAGACACGGGGTGCCCTTGGTCAAGCCTGTCGTGGGCAAGAGCGTCACAGAGCTTGTACGCGCCTCAGGCCAGACTCCGAAGGTCCCGGAAGACCTTGGCTTCTTGTTTCGCACGGCCGATGGCCTTCGAAAACACCTGGAGAAGAACAAGAAAGACTACGAGAACAAGAGAGCGCTGGCAACGGTCGAATCCAAGATTCATCGGTTGGTAAAATACTACAAGGCTTGTGGAAAACTGCAGCCGGAATGGGAGTACAAGCCGGTGGCCGCCTCCGTGGCGTAGAGATGTCATCCCATCCAGATTCAGAAGGACTTCTCGCCAAGGCAGCGCAAGCTGCCGGCGTCCTTAAAGACAAGGTCTCCCATGGTTCGAAGATACTACTACTGTCTCACTATGATGCCGATGGCCTTTCAGCGGTCGGCGTTATGGGATCCGCAATAGCGCGAATGAAAGCGAACTTTCAGCTGAGAGTAATAAAGGAGCTGGACCCAGAGACCCTCAACAACGCTCTGCGCTCTGAACCTGACCTAATGATTCTGACGGACATCGGGAGCGGGTACTTGGAGACTCTCGCGCAGAGAACCAAAGAACTCGAAGTGGTCATTGTCGATCATCACCCGCCAAACGGAAAGCCTTCACGAGAAGTGTTCCAAGTGAACCCTCACGAATTCGGTATCGACGGTGCCACCGACATAAGTGCCGCGGGGCTTGCGTACCTCGTAGCTCGCAACGTGTCACCAGCGAATGCCGACCTTTCCGCGCTCGCAGTCGTGGGCGCACTTGGCGACATGCAAGATAAGAACAAGAACAGACAACTTCGAGGACTTAACGAACTGGCTGTCCAAGACGCAGTCAGCCGTGGATGCGTCAAAACCGACAGGGACTTGCTCTTCTTCGGGAGAGAGACTAGACCAATACATCGTGCGCTCGCTCTAACAACGACTCCGTACCTGCCACATCTGAGTGGGGAAGAAGACAATTGCACGGCACTGCTTGCGTCTCGAAACATTCCGTTGAAAGATGGAGAACGCTGGAGGACAATTAGCGACCTAACCCACAAAGAGAAGCAAGCATTGCTGACCGCGATAGTGGAATTGCTTGTTTCGAAGGGCTTCAAGGGCAGCAAGGCGCTTGAGCTGATCGGAACGGTGTATACACTCACAAATGAGCCTGCAGGAAGCCCGACGCGAGATGCTCGTGAATTCTCTTCAATGCTAAACGCATGCGGCAGGATGGATCGACAGAGTCTTGCGGTCTCCATATGTCTCGGCGAAAGGGGCCCGATTCTTGATGAGGTCCAGGCAGTGATGACTGGTTATCGCAAGACGCTCAGTGAATACATGGACTGGCTGAGTGAGACGCCCACAGCGGTGATGGAGCTCAATGCGATCTGTGTAGTCAGGGGGGAGGACAGGATCGCCGAGAATATGACAGGGGCACTCTCCTCGATCCTGTCCTCAGCAGGGCATCTCAAACCTAACAAGGCAACTATTGTTGCAGCAAAGTCCAGAGACGGTGGAGTGAAGATTTCCGCAAGAGCGCCCGAAGCCTTGCTCCTCAAAGGAGTAGACCTCGGCTTAGCACTGCAAGAGGCTGCGAGCGCGTTTGGAGGATTCGGAGGAGGGCACAACGTGGCAGCGGGCGCTCACATCAGCTCAGGCAACGCGGAAGAATTCTATCACATGATCGATCAGTTGGTTTCACAACAGATGAAAGAAGATTGAGAGCAAGTATTGTCACACACCATGCGAGTGTGTCCATAGCAAGGTCGGTCGAAACCTCTCTGAGGCCAGACAACGAGGCAGCTCCCGCGCCGCTACGCGTCAAATCAAGAGCCAAGGGAAAGCGTGTGACTTCAATCATTACAGGTGCACAGGACATCGAGTCACTTCTGACTACGATCGATGATCTGTTGCTCTGCTTGATCGCTGCGGACCAGGTGCTGTCAGGAGTCGGTTGGAAACGACTCAGGCGATCAACGTGACTCGTTGATTGCAACTCGCCAAAGGTTTAATAGTTCTCTGAGAATGCTGCGTCTTCGCTCAGTGATCAAGATTTGTCGAAGGCTGCGAAAAAGGTCAGGGACAAGTGGCGCGCCAAGGAATGGTACGATGTCTACGCACCAGCATACTTCGGCGAGAAGAAAGTCGCCTCAATCCCCTGCAGCGATCCTGCCAAGCTGATCGGCAGAGTCGTTGAGACGACGCTCTATGATATCACGAACGACTTCTCTCATCAATCACAGAAGCTGTACTTTCTTGCTGTGAACGTTAAAGGCGTGAGGGCGGAGACAGTTCTGAAGGGCCATGAGTACTCCGCGGATTATCTTCGCAGCCTGGTCAGACGCGGAAGCACGCGCATAGATGCTATCTTCAATGTCACCTCGAGGGATCAGTACGTTACACGCGCGTCTGTGGTCGCCTTTACGAGGGACCGAGTCAACGCCAACCAGCAGCATCTGATCAGAAGCATAATGAAAAGGACGATAGAGGAGAAAGCAGCCACGCTGGCGTATGACCAGCTCTGCCATGAGATGGTTCTAGGAATCTTCGGATCCGAAGTGTACAACCTCGCAAAGAAGATTTCACCACTGAGGCATGTTGGCGTACGAAAGTCAAAGCTGCTCGTGATTCCTGAAGGCGTGATGGCAAAGGCTGCCGAGATCTCAGCGCAAGCAAAAGCGGTAGCAGCCTAACGGCCCGGCCTTCGGTACAGCTTCTTGATTTCATCTTGCAGTTCCGCAAGTTGTCGGCGCAAGTCGGCGTCAACCGACTCCTCAGCTCGGGAACGGACTCGAGAGGTGATTCTCTCATACTGTAACATAGCGACGCGTACTCGCTCCTGTAGTTCTCCCACGGTCTCTGTCTCGTGGAGGTATCCTGCAAGTCCTCCCACCAAGGCGCCGGCCACTAGGCCAGCTGCAAACGAAGCAAAATCGAAGGTCAACCAGCATCTCTTTCCGGCAGGTGCACGGTTTGAACTTGCGACGCTTTTAAGAGACGCGGTCAAATGATCGGAGCAACACATCTAACACATCTGAGTTTGGAAGCACGTGGAGGACCTGCCGTGAGACCATTAAAGCAAGTCGTGAAGGCAGTGGTCCTCGCCGCAGGAAAGGGAGTGCGCCTCTGGCCGCTCACTGAAAACAGATCAAAACACATGATCCCTCTTGCCGGCAGACCAATAATAGAGCATGTGATATCAGCTATCAAGTACTCGGGGATTCGCAGTCTTGTACTTGTGACAGGATACGGAGAGGAGCTCATCAGGAGTCACCTAGGTAACGGAGCCAAATGGGGAGTCAAAATCGACTACGTCCATCAGCCGGATATTTCCGGAACAGCAAGTGCCGTTTCAACAGCCCGGGAAGAGGTCGGCAACCGCGATTTCCTCGTCGTCTACGGGGACATCCTCGTGAGCGCCTCTGCGATCAAACAAGTTCTCGAGACGTATAGAAGGAAGCGTCAAAAGCCGACTGTAGGGTTGGTTCCCGTGTCAGGCCCCGAATCGTACGGAATGGCAAGGACATCAGGGGAATGGCTTGCGGAGATCGTCGAAAAACCGCAGGCCTCAGCCAGTCCGAGTGATCTGGCGAACGCAGGGATCTATGTGCTTAGTCCCGCCATATTCGACTACCTACAATCCACAGCTCGATCAGGAAGAGGCGAATTTGAGATAACCGATGCCATATCGGCTCTTGCCAAAAGCGGGACGCCTGTAGCATGGACAAGCATTCCGGCAACTGACTGGCAAGACGTTGGAAGACCCTGGGATGTTCTCTTAGCAAACGCAAACCTACTCGCCCATTCCAAGCACTCCATTAGCGGAACGATCGAGAAGGGCGTCACAATAAGAGGACGTGTCGAGATTCAGAAAGGTGCGATTGTTAGAACTGGCAGCGTAGTCGAAGGACCAGCCTGGATCGGAAAGGACGCGATACTTGGGCCACTCGCTCACATACGCGCAGGCACCTCGATCGGAAGAGGAGCCATGATCGGCAACTTCTGTGAAATCAAGAACAGCATAGTCATGGATCGCACACACATCCATCATCTTTCCTACGTCGGTGACAGCATTATTGGCGAACGATGCAACCTGGCGGCCGGCACTATAGTTGCAAACGTCAGGTTCGATGACAAGACGGTACGCATGAGAATAAGGGATAAGTTTGAGGACAGCGGTCTCAGAAAGTTGGGCGTTATCATGGGCGACGGTGTGAAGACAGGCATCAATTCATCCATCATGCCGGGTGTGCGAATCACTTCAGGAGCGATGGTCCCCGCTGGATCCTTGGTCTCTGAGGACATAACGTCGCTGTGAATCGCCGGCTAGAGAGCTGTTGTCATCCTCTCTTCTTCGCACTTACGATGGATATCACATCGCGATCCTTCAGCACATAATCCTCGCCGATCCTCATCTTTGATCTAACATCAACGCCGTATAGGAACCCTTCTCCGAGGTCAGAGTGGATCATTCCGGCAAACTGCTTCGCATTCGTGCCGAATGGGACGAGGTACACGTCTGGGAGCACGCGCCCCTTGTGATCTGTGAGGTTCTCAGGGTTCTCGACGGGATACACCGCGATCATCCTCAGCATCTTGAAGAAGGCATGGTCAATTGCAGCCTGGACGCCTGTCGATCCCCATGGGATCAGTATCTTCTCCCGTATCCTGTCGAGCGCATCTCTCTGCTCAGCCGACAGTGCCGGGCTTGTTATTTTGAAGTTGCTGTCGCCTGGGCGATAGTCTGTCAAGCTCTTTTCTGCGGTCCTCCTCAGGGCCAACTCTGCCTCTGCGCAACACGGAATCACCGGGTACCCGAGTTTGCCTAGAGCCTCCGCGTTCTGCTTGGCGATTGGGATATCGATCTTGTTTGCAGCGATGAGCATCGGCTTGGTGATGCATCTCACTTCGTGGAGAAAACTGAGCAGTTGATCTTCACTCCATGCGCTTGGGTGCATAGAATCAAGGGCAAGGTCAGCTTGGGCCTTCATGACGTGAGCTCGTCTGACGCCGAGTCCGCTCAATCTTTCTTCAAGTACGCTCCCGATATCCTCCTTTGTCCCTTCGACTCTCTTGACGGTCTTCTCCCAGTCCTTCTTGACGATTTGGAGAAGCCACATGTCCAGCTCTTTTTCGAGGAATTGAACGTCCTCTCGTGGGTCGTGGGTGCCCATGTCGCAGGGCTTTCCCTCGATGTCCGTCGCTCCGGCCGCATCCACTATGTGGATCAGTGCGTCTGCTTGTCTGATCTCATCTAGGAACTGGTTGCCGAGGCCTCTGCCCTGCCACGCACCCGGAACTAGCCCCGCACAATCAACAAGCTCGACCGGCACGAGTCGAGTTCCATCGACACATGCGGAATTGGCAGGATTGTCCTGAACGTCAAACTCCTTGCACGCGCACGCGGTCCTGACATATCCTACTCCCCTGTTTGGCTTGATTGTTGTGAATGGATAGTTAGCAATGGCTACATGTGCTAGTGTGGCGGCGCTGAAGAAGGTGCTCTTTCCAACATTGGGTTTTCCTACAACACCTACAGAGAACCCCACGCCAATCACCTCTCTATGGGTATGTATGCGTGCAGACATCTATTCAAGCTTCGTTGATGGAAAACAATTCTCGTTCAAACAAAGGTCCGTGGTCGGGAGTCAGCGGCACGGATCTTCGCGACCAAGTGGGACAAGCTTTATCGAGCAGTATCTTGGTGTCTTGGGAACCCCGTAGCTGTGAAGAAAAGCAGCTGGCGGCAGCACATGGGCGCATACAAGTATCTGTCGAATGCATGGAAGAAGGGAGAAAACTCAGACCTCAACCGCTACCTTCGTCAAGCAGCTATTGTCTGGAGAAGAGATCATGTCATCAAACGAGTCGATTTCCCAACTCGTCCGGATCGAGCGAGAAGCTTGGGGTACCGAAAGAAGCAGGGTTTCGTTCTAGCGAGAGTCCGTGTCAGGAAAGGGGGAGCGAGAAAGTACCGTCCAGCATCAGGTCGCAGGCCGAAAGCCCTCGGCTCAACGAAGTTCACTAGGGGGAAAAGCCTCAAACAGATAGCTGAGGAAAGAGCGGCGAAGAGATATCCCAACCTGTCGGTGCTGAATTCCTACTATGTTTGGGAAGATGGAACCAGCAAATGGTTTGAGGTCGTGTTGGTCGATCCTAACCACCCCGCGATCAAGAGGGATCAGGCGGTCATGCACGCGCTTGGACTTGACGCATAGGGGAGGCAGGCAGACTTGTCTTCTGCACAACCAGTTGCGACGGTCCCGCGACTCGTCGCCCGGAAACACAGACTGAAGAAGGCTCGAGGCTTTTCACTCGGCGAGCTAACACAAGCCGGGGTCGATCGATCTCGCGCCCGCTCCGTTAGTGTCAGGATAGACAAACGTCGATCCACCGTCCACGCTCAAAACGTTGCAGCCCTGAAAGCATTCCTATTGTCTTCAACTCCCCAGACGAACACATTGCAACCGCCCGTGGAGCAGGCAATCGAAGAATCCGAAATCAAGAAACCCTCTGCACCTGTCAAGATGAAGAAATCGAAGCCGAGCCGCACGCCTCGAGCCAGGAAACGAAAACCGTAACCGCACATCACAGCTCTTATTTTCGCCGGCGGAAAACAGAGTGGTTGGTAGGCAGTGATTGCCTCACAAGCGTAGAACGGTACTGATCAAGCTCGGCGGATCTGTCATCACTGACAAGAGGCGCGCATTCAAGCCGAACTGCCGTTCAATGCATCGGGTAGCGAGACAACTTGCCCGACGCAAAGAAAGACTTGTTCTTCTCAACGGGGCCGGTTCTTTCGGTCACATCCCAGTTAAACGCTACCGGTTGGACGAGGGTTTCAATAGGAGGAAGATAGGCAAATTCGCAAGGACAAAGCTGCAACTGCTGAGGCTACAGGAAATTCTCATGTCAATCCTGTGCAGACACGGGGTCCCTGTGGTGCCACTCAACCCGTCTAGCTTCATGATGGCCCGGTCGGGAAGGCTATACAGAGCCGATCTCGCTCCGATTTGTGAGTTCTTGGACTTAGGGTTCGTTCCGCTCTTTGGCGGTGATCTGGTTCCAGATCTAAAGCAAGGCTGGCGGGTGGTCTCCGCTGACCAGATGGCATCTTGGATTGCACCCCGAATAGGAGCGTCAATGATAGTCTATGGAACCGACGTCGATGGGCTATACTCATCCGACCCAAACATGGTTGCCGACGCCGAACTGATTGAGAGCATCCCCTGTCGAGAGGTCAGGTCGGTCGCCGAATCTGCCTTGGGCTCAAGGATGCCGGATGTTACTGCTGGAATGCGTGGCAAGATGCTGGAAGCTGAGAGGGCGGCAAAGAGAGGAGTGGAGGTCGTCATTATGAATCTAACGAGACCCGAGAGGCTGCACCCGATTCTCGACGGGAAACGGGGAAGATGGACGAGGATAATCCCAGAACAAAGAAGGCTAAAGTAGGTCCAAGTTTCCGGTTAAGCTATCGATGAGCGAAGACGGGGCGGGGCCTATCCCGAGACACGTTATTGTCCCTGGATCCACCTGAGTGAGGCCCCGATCAGAAATCAAAGCGAAAGGCAGTTGAAGCTCCCTAGATCTTCGCTCCAGCCGAAGGATATCCTCGTCGGAGTCTACCCTGACGGCCACCTTACACTGACCCTCCTTCAACCATGCCTCCCACCAGTCCGTGAACTTCTTCCGAGCCTCCTCTGCAGCTGAAACCGCGGCGTGGGCGACCTGAACTGCAATCTTGCCCTTCCCCATATCCAAGTCTCGTCTCACGGCAATCACCTGTTTGAATTGGAATTCGTTCATGCCCGGTGACCTGTCCGAGAGCCTTGAAGCCTTGAATCCAGCAACTAGTAAAAGCCACTTGAACATGAGCGTTCCGCATACAGTCAGGTCGGGTCACGGGATGGAGAGTAGGCGATCGATCTTCCTCTCAGCGCATTTCGACGCGATTGCCCACGCAACGGAGGACATCCAGAAGGTAGAACAGGCCGTGAGGTCTCTCATAGAGCTCGTGTCAACCGGCAATGTCAACCTCACTCGACGATATTTGAAGGGACACTATGGGAACATGATTGCCACGATCTCCGCAAAGCTAACGGCAAAGGAACTGTCTTCAGACTCGCTCAGAGCGCTGTCACAACAACTTACGGAATCGGACAGGCGTTTCCTCTCTGAGGATATGAGGAACTGCATCGACGAAGACGGCAGCCTCTATTTGAGGTTCGACAAACAAGAAGCCCTCATGGGAAATGTGAAACTCTACCAAGGCGACCCGATCAGGATGAAACTGAAGTTCGCCTCGACACGCGATCCCGAAACAATACTCAAGGCCTGCAGGGAGAGTGGGCTCATCCTATGAGAGCCTACGCCGATCTGCACCTGTCTCCTCCATTAGATGATACTGCTAATGCACGGTCAATGGCAAGTCTGCTGACCCAGCTCCAAACGAGAGTAGTAGGACTGGTCGTGCCCCCAGAACGGTCATCCTCTTCCCTGCCAATCGCGGAAGTGTTCAGGAACGCGGGTATTGACGTAGCTACAAGATTGGATGTGAAGCCGAAATCTCGTGAAGAGTTGCTCAAGAGCCTGCGCAGGTTCAGGAGTAAGTATGAGATCATCTCCGTTGAGTGCAACACTTCCCACGTTTCGAGAGTCGCGGTCCGAGATAGGCGGGTTGACATCATACATTTTCCAAAGCAGCAGTCAGGCAATCTGTTTCGAGGGAATCTTGCGAAGAGCTGCAGGGCTGCCTTGGAGTTCAACCTATCGGAATTGATATCAGATCCCACTCTCGAAACAAGACTGCGACTTTTCAGACGTGAGATCGAGACAGCCGCCGAGACTTCCACAACGGTAATCGGGTCCTCGAATGCATCGAATCCCTTCGGGTTGAGATCGCCTAGAGACATAGCTGCCGTTCTCTACATGATCGGGCTTCCACTTGACTTGGCACTTAGAGGGGTCTCCGACATTCCACTTGGGATTGTGAAGAAGAATCGCCTGAGGCTCGCCGAGCCACAGATAGACGAAGGCGTCCGGATCTTGAGGAGGTCGACGAGAAACGAATAGAGTCTCACGGAGATACTTGCTTGTCAAATTCCTCACAAGAGACCCAGCCTCCTCGAAAGTCGTCGAGCAAGCTGTCTATCGCTCAATTGATGATATGCTCGGCAAGTTTGGATCCGCGGACACAAAGGCACGAATGATTGGGTTCGATGAAACGACCGGCAAGGCGGTCTTTCGCTGCAAAACAAGCTCCGCCGAAAAGCTAAGGGCGGTACTTGCCCTGATGACGGAAATGCATGGAAAGCCAGCGGCTGCGATGGTTGTACGCTCATCCGGAACCATCAAGGCACTCAGAGTTCGACTTCGGCGGAACAGTTCGTGAAGTGTGTCTCAGAGCCGGAGGGAGGCTGCAGCTCCCAGTATCGCGATGATGAGCAGAATGGGAAGAGTAACGGCGACGCTCATGATAGAGGACAGGTACCCAGTAAGAAAGGTGGCGACTGACGCAACCATCAGACCCAAGCTGAGGTTCATGGCATAGGCCAAGCCAAGTCTTCTGTGCGGCATTCTCAGCCCAAGCAGGCCGTTCACCGCCGGGAAAGTGATGAAAACCGGCACACCGCTAAGAACTATCACAAGGTACCTGATTATCTGCCCCGAAGACGCTGCGAACCCCCAATAGAGCACGACATTAGCTGTCAAGAACAAAAGGGCCTCTATCCCGAACGCCAGTTGAAGTGTCCTAGGTTCGCCGCCAAGTCTGCACACAACTCTTCCTGTCATGACTCCTGCAAAGACACCTATGCCGATCCAGGCGGCTACAATGGCTGTGCTGTCAGCTGGGCTGAGCCCTTCTGCGATGTTGAAGTACAGAGGCATGTACCCGGTGAAAAGGATGAAGGTCGCCGTGGTTATTGAAGACACGATTGCTATCACAGCAAAGGCTGACCTCAAGGGCTTCAAGTTTCCTGGGTCATTGTCAGGCTTGCTGGGTGGGGTATTCGCTTGAGCATAGAAACGCACTCGATGTCTGATGATTGTCACAGTGAAGTAGCCAAACAGTATCACTCCGATTCCGCCCCAAACCCAAAATGGGAGTCTCCAACCCCACGCCTGTGAGAGAATACCGGTGGAGAAAGTCCCGACGGTTAGGCCAAGATCTCCAATCGCCCCTTGATAACCGAATGCTGTTGTCTTCCGCTCGTACGTCCTGCCAATTGATGCAAAGCTGACGGGATGATAGACAGCTGCTGCTGAGCGGAGCAGCACATAGAAAACGAGCACCTGAATGAATACGGAGCTAATCGGGAACATAAGATCAACAGCAACTATGCCGGCAAACCCGAGAATCATGATGCACCTTGCGTGCCCTTGATCTGATAGGGAACCGAAGAGTAACTGAAGCGACATCGTTGCAACTAACCCTAGACCGAGGATCGTGCCGATCTCGACGAATGTCAACCCGAGAGCAAGTCTCATGACCGGCAAAGCTGAAGTGAAGACCGCGAGAGAGCCGTCGTTAATGGAGTGGAAGGTGCTCAGTGCAAGCAGTCGACGCGAATCATCGTTCAAAGCTCAGCTCGCATCCGCCATGGATTCGCCCTCAAAGGCAGAGCGCTCACAGTTATCCATTGTGGAAAAGAAGAAGAAATATGCGCGGTCGCGCGCGACGGACAGGCACACAGATTGAGGACACTTCTCAACTTGGAGGACTTGTTGTGTAGTTCTCGATGGTAGCGCCGGCTAGAAGTTCTTAGTCTGCCACCGTTGGCCCATGCTGGATTGGTCAGGTACCAAATACGGGCTCTGTCTCAACGGTCTCTCAGTGTTTCCAGTTGCATACGAGGTTGACGAGCGTCTTTTTCACCAGATCTATGTCTCTGAGGTAAACGAATTCATCGATGCCGTGGAAGTTGCAGTCATCGCGGATCGGACCAAAGCTGACTACTGGAATTCCCACCTTCGCGAAATAGTGACCATCGTTGCCGCCGAGTTCACCCGCTGCAGGAATTTCCTGTCCAAAGGCTTCTCGAGCTTCCCGAGAGAACCGCTCGACTAGAGGGTGCGTAGGATCTGTGTAGTAGTTCGACGCATTCTGTTGAGTGTACTCAAGTGTTACATCGACTTTCTCCGAGGTCCGGAGCGTCCTGAAAAATCTCTCAAAATCAGTTTTGGCTTTCTGGTAGTTTTCGTCTGGGCATACGCGGAGGTCGAATCTTGCCTCGCATTCGCCTGGTATGATGTTCTCTTTTGCGCCGGCGCTGAGCATCGTGATTGAGAATCTCCCCCAAATCTGCCTATGGGGTGAACCAGGCGGCGCCAGAATGTTGGATCTTACCCGCTCTCTGACCTTGGAGTACTTGGAGAGTTTGCTCAGAAACGGAATCGCTTCGTCTATGGCGTTCTTTGCAAGATGGGGAAGCCCGGCGTGACCCTGCTTTCCCTTGAATGTCGCCTTGCCCCACAGAATGCCGCTAGCGCCTATCGAAACCATTGAGGGAGATGCGTCGAGCACAATTGCGGCGTCACCTCGTATCTTCACATGATTGACGAGGTATCCGAGCCCTAGGTCACCGCCGACTTCTTCGTCCGGAGATGCTAGGAAAACAACATTCGTTTTGGGTCTCATTGTTTTCAATTGCCGCAACGCGCTCATCGCGCACACAATCGAGCTCTTGTCGTCGGCTGCACCACGCCCGAACGCCTTGTCGCCTTCTACGACAAGCTTGAATGGGTCACGATGCCAGCCAGCGCCGGCGGCCACGACATCATAATGAGTTGCGAGCAAGATCGTTTCGTGCGCGCCTGCGTCAAGGTGGACAACGACGCTCGGTCTGGGTTGCTTGTCCGCAGCCATCTCGGCCGAGTCGTAGACTTCCGTCTTCAGTCCGATCGATTCAGCTTCCCTCTTGATGACGTTTGCACATTCGGAGTAGCCCGTCTTCAAGGTGGAATCTGAATCGATCTCCACGAGGCGGGAAAGAAAATCAATGTCTCTGGACAGCGCCAACTCACACCACCAGATTCACCTGTACGGCTCTGTCATTTGTCCTCAAGAGACTTGTGTTACCGCCTACTCGTCCTCGGTCCGTGGCTTCTCTGGCCGCAGATCAGGGCGACAAACGTGAATCTAGATCGCCGCCGCCTAAAGAAAGGAGTTATACGGCGTCGATCTCAATGAGCTTCGGGGATGACGAAGCCAGTCCCAGACAGATCTTATGCTGAAAGAAATGACGTTATCCCCTGGATATGGATGAGAGATCTTTGCTGTCGACTCTGCAGTCACAAGCGCCAGAGCATGATCGCCTCTGTCACGATCAGAAAAGCCGTGACATACAGTGCATCATATACAGTCCTGCCGCTCACTTGACCTCTGCAGGTAGCGATCACCAAAACCGTAATGAATGCTAGTAACCCGGCGGACCAAGAAGCTTTCACCCCTAAACGGGCGACCGGCACCTTGGGCGGCAAATGCAAATGCATAGAAACTACGCCTTCCTTGAGACTGATCTGCATAGTCCTCTTGAACCATGACCCAACTCGATCTACAATTCGGAACGCTGCTTCAAGAAGAAGAAACATTGCAGAGAAAAGAAAGGGGACAAGGACTATGACCGACGTGACCGAGATGGTGGCGACATCAATGACAGTGCCGAGAATCGAGAACAATGCTACCATCGCAAATGATGAACCGAATGGAATCAAGATGACCAAGGCCAGTAGCGCAACACTCACGAGGCGCAGATCTAGGCTATCTACCCCGTAGGCAAAGAGAAAGACCACAAAAGGCAGGCCTAAGCCAAGCCCCAGCAGAACACGAAGTACTTCGAGGAGCTCGACCAGAGGCAGGCTCCAGACCTTAGGGGTCCCCAGAGCCTCGTACTGGACGGACATGTACATGGATAGGGTAATACTGAAAATCATTAGAGGATATGCAAGGAACATGAGATTGTCAAAGCGCGACAGACGCTGACGCTCAAGAAGTACTTCGACCCGATTCTCGATTCTTTCTAGTCGCTTGTCGGCATCGCCCATTGCCCTGCCGGGCCCCTTTGCTTGGACGCGTAGATCTATCTCCACATTGAGATTCTTTGGGGTCCGACCGTCGCAGAGTTCGTCATCGCCCCTCAGCATCGAGGCGTCTGCCTGGGACTGGCGTCGTCATACCCGACGGCTGGCTATGCGCTCGTCCGACATTAGGCTAGTGGTGCCCGCGGAGAAACCGTTCCAGCAGTTCTAGGTCCTGGCGGATCTGCAGCATGAACTTCCGGGCGCGTGTCGCGATGGTTCGGACGTGTGTTCTCTTCTCGCCGTCGGCTCTCATCCACTTCTGAATCTGCGTGCGCTCCCGCAAGTCATAGTCTGGAAGCGGCCGCGAGGAATGAGTCGCGAGGATGCATGCTGGCTATGAATGAGCAGGCTAGCCAGCGACCGCAAACTATCCGAATCCAGTTCTATCTCCGATGCAACACGCTTAGGCCGCATGAGCGCCGCCTCGACGGAAATTGGTACTGCGTCGCCTGCGGAGAGCTCTAGGCGTGAGCGACGTCTGCTTTTGTCGCAATTGCGACGTCTACTTCTGTTCGAACCTTGTGATCTATTGGGCGGCTGATCCGGAGACGCCGCGCTGCGTCAATTGCGAGCGCCCCATCATCGGGAAGTAAGGAGGTGAGTCTATGGGAAGAAGGAAACCGGGAGATCCTCACAGTGCGAGAGGCTCGGCGGATCACGCCGCGCGCCCTGTTCCGCATGTCTACCTCACGCAGCGATGCCGACAAGAGCTCCGTGCTAGCCGGGGAAAAAGTACGGTACGGTTTGCTGTACGGAAGGAGCGGATCCCTTTCTTCTTGCGTAGTGTTCACGGGCCTTCCGCTCACGTACACTGACAACTCCTGTTTGAGCGACGACATGGTACGCGTCCATACCCATACGGTGGAGTGTCCGCTTGACAACGTCCTTGACCTCATGTATGTTGGGCTGGGTCTCGGGTCGATCACCGCTTCCTACTCGGATTACATTGCGTTCCAGCTTTGCCTGCACCTTAAGCTTCTCTTGCAGCAACTTCGCAAGGAGCTTGCGGTCGCCCCTAAACTCTTTCACATCTACTGCTATCATCAACTCACACTCAAGCGTATCTTGCAGCATCAGGTCTTAGTCGGTGCGGTCCAATCCTTCTACGTTGAATGTCGCTTTTCGGGTTTTGGATACTCGAGAGGGTTCAGTGAGACTGCTTCAGGTCAAATCCAGCAACTTGATTGCCGGGGCTAGGAATCGGACTCTAGCGATGTCGGTGCAGTTAGATAGGTTGCACGTTTGTTCCGCGCCGGAATCGTGTGGAAAACGCTGGATTTAGATAGTGGGCTCGGAGACTAGGAGGAGAAAGCGACCCAGCATGCTCGCATTACGGATGCCGCATGGCGAACGAAGGGTCGAAACTAGTAGAATAGCAGATCAAATCAAAAGGTGAAGATGTTTGTCGATGTTCTCTGTGCCTGGAGCCTACGACCGGGCCATCACCGTCTTTTCTCCGGACGGCAGGCTCTTCCAGGTTGAATACGCCTCTGAGACGGTTAAGAGAGGCGC
>Ga0209725_1001179_pt1 | contig 15169 bp, 19 predicted proteins | sample I18A1metaG_FD_184145 | JGI IMG/M metagenome (GOLD analysis project Ga0209725, IMG submission 184145) | Lake sediment bacterial and archeal communities from Gulf of Boni, Indonesia to study Microbial Dark Matter (Phase II) - ​I18A1 metaG... | ecosystem: Environmental > Aquatic > Freshwater > Lake... | reverse complement strand
GCTTCTAGAAAGGACGGCTACCGCCTACATTAGCATGGGGGAGGCGGAGAAGGTGTACAAGATAGTATGCGAAGAGTATAGACAGCTGCCGAGAGCACATACCCAACTCTGGAAATACATGGGAGGGCTTGATGCAAGCGGAATAATCTCAACCAAGAAATCTGGCAAAGGATTGAGAGGCAAGACTACACTTATCGGGTTGACACTGGCTCCCGCCTCAGCTATGGCAAAATGGCTAGAATCAACATTGGAGGTGCTCTACAAACGTGTCTCAACCAGAGCAGACTAAGCTGGATGAGATCCTCTCCTGCAGAGGACGAGTCCGCATACTGATGCTACTGTCAAATGTCATGGAATTGAATATCTCCGAGATCGCTAGAAGAGTAGGCCTCAACTACACCACGGCGAACAGACACCTAATAGAACTGGAAAACGCTGGCTTAGTCCAGCAGAAGAGATTTGGGAGGATTCGAATCTACAAATTTAGCGATGCAAACTCAAAGGCGCAAGCCATAAAGAGACTGGTCAAAGAGTGGCAGCCTAACAAAGCGTAAAGTTTGGAGTCTTGTTTTCTTTTTGCGGGCTTGGTAGGTTGTTGGAACCTAACAATCTGGTATAGGTTTTCATCTTGATGTTTATTTGCGAAGAAGCTAAATTCTCTTGCTGAAGTCTAGTTGGACTTTAGCTGATGCATGGCCTGGAGAGTAGAAGATGAAGATACAGGATAACACCTCTTGGCTGGAGGAGGGGTTTTCCGATATTTTTGAGCTCTCTCGCGAGTCGCTCCAGGGACCCCCATACCCTATGGGGGGTTGCTAGAACCATCTCAGAAGTCTCAACAGTCTTCTCTTTGGTGAACTTAATGCCTCTTGGACTCACAAAGAGCTTTCTAAGATGTTTTTCAGCTTTTCGTCTTGTCAACTTGCTTTGGCTCCGAAAAATGCTCCGAGTATGAATACGACGATAAGCCTTCAGGGTTCTCGTAGAGCAAAGACCATTTAGCGCCGCTTGAGTCGGTGGGCCCTCCTGTATTTGCTATGCCGGCTGGAGGGCCTTCTTTGCCAAGGCCTTTGTCGATGAATTTCTGGTCTTGATGGATTTTGTCAAACCCGAGGTATGTTATGGTCACGTCAATGAGAGGCTTGATTATCGGTTTCGATCCGGGACGCCTTGTGGGTCCACGTCTAAAGGGATCGCGTAATATTTCATGTTCTCGCTGATCCACTCGACATAAGGGAACTTCTCGAGTTGCGGAATCAGCTTTCCCTTGATTTCCAAGACCACGTAGTAGAGCTCTAGATTCTCAGCCGCGATGAAGTCTAGGAACACGATGTTGCCGAAGTGTCTATCCCAGAGGCCGAACAGCGCTTTAGTCGAGTCGAAGAGGAATTCCTTCGAGGTATACTGGCCGACTTTCTCCCACCATTCCTTCGGAAAACGTACTAGGATTTGGAATTCCTTCTCAGGCTCAGCCTGAATCTTCGCCAAAAGATCCGCATGGATCTTTCTCACTATTTCACTCACTTAGAAAACCTCTAGGACGCTGAAGACGCTGCGAGAATGCGCCTCAGCCCGAAGGCTTCATCGGCACGCCGGAAGCTACTATAAATCGAATGCTCGGATGTAGCGGCTGTTCCGGAGGACCTCCCCGCGGTCCACGTCCAGAAGATTTGATTCGGTGAGGCTTACGACTTCAGCTCTCTCGCGGTCCAGGTGAGCTTAATCGAAGATCTCGTCAAGCTCTTGACTCATCAGTTTCCGAAGCTCTTTACTCTAATCCCTCTAGAAATTGGTCTGAGCTGTCCCTATCTTTAATTTGGGAGGGTAGCGGCCAAATCTTTTCAAATGTTCCTTTATAGCTTCATCCACGAAATGGGCTGAAGATCTAAAACCACCCACCCTAGCCTCTACCAGTTCTTCTATGATCTCTAATAACTCGTTTGCTACTGACACATATCGCCATCGTCTTTTGTCAGCTTTCGCCGTCATTACCGACAACAACCTTGATTAAAGATATGCTTCCCGCTATTTCAAAGGTTACCTATGAAGTAACTGAAGAAAGCGCTTTACAATACTGAAAAGAATCAATGACCTATTCAGAGAATGTAACAGCTTAAATGTCTTCGCAGAATATCTACCCACGGATTGAATAAGGATTATCAAGTCGGATTTCAATTACATGAAATCCTCCAACTTCAGAGTGCTGTTGGCACATGTATATTTGACCAATTTTACAATCCTTCCTTCTATTTCCGCCCTCTGCCTTACGTAGCTTACTACATTGGAGTCGAAATGGTGCGCAACTATTATGCTGCGCACCATTCCTGAGTCACCAGAACACTTTTTCTTAACCAACCAATCCTCGTATCTGATGATTTGACTCAAATCTTTTGTCTCACATTTTCCAGCCTTCAACTCTACTATTGTGCAACTGGTGAGAACTCTGTGCGGCTCAGGTGTTTCATGTAGAAGCAGAATGTCCATCTCTTTTCTATAAGAGGTTGGGACATAGTTGATATAGTCTGTATAATTCCCGAAGATTTCCTTGAGCTTCCCCCCGGAAAATTCACGAAGGAGCCAGGCCATCAAGAAAGCTTCTGGTCCCCCTTCGGTCACGATTCTGCCGCTCGTGTCAGCTTTGATATGTATTGGCAATGGTTTTGGATCTTGGGGAATGTATGGATTCGTTACGAATTTTCTTGAAGAGGCCCAGGGGTTACTTCTATGCAGAAGTCTAAGGATTTCAAAGGCTTCCATATTAGTGAATGGGTGACAGTCACGCTGAACTATGCCTCTCCAAGACCATAGGATGTCTTTATCCGCCAGATCATAGAGGTCTGATAAAGCGATGGGCTTTTCAAAAGTGGAATCTGTGGGTTCTATTAAAGCGCGATATGGCAAGACTTGGTCGGGATTTCTCCAAATTAGTGTTTCGTCATAAAAAGCAGGTCCCTTGGCCTTAAAGAAACCATAGATTCCGACTCCTTTGACGTAGAAGCCTATGTTGGCGCCCGCCCTTATCCCTGCTACGTCTGCAATGGCTCTTGCATTTATTCGTGGCTTTTCATGACGCGGGCAACCGCATACGCCCCTCTCAACACATAATTCAAAGTTATCTTCGTCAACAACAAAGATATAAGCAGCCATACGAGCTACACCTAATTCTGCTAAACCGTCTCTTGCGCTCACCTTGATGGTAGTTATATGATCCGTTGCGGTAAGTAAAAAGATTCAATTTCCACGCATTCTTTCACGTACCATTAATGTGAGAATGTGAAAGGGAAATATCAAGGAGCTCGGTTAATTTTGTTAAACCGTCCACCCGGAAATGCACGCATCATCTCTCCCTGGCGAAGGGCCCTCTGGTATAGATTTCTTTAATAATGCTGTGGACCTCACTCACGGTATCTGTTGCCAGTTCTTGCCCATACACCACGAAGAGTAGTGTTGCATCAATCTTAGAAATGCGATCTGAACCGATTTCTCGGAATGCCTTTGCCATCTTATCGTAGTGTTTGGTTCCTGCTTTGACGATTTTTCTGTAGTCAAGTCCCGGGTGGACTAACGCGTTTCTGTAGTTCCTTATCTTGCGGGCTTTTTCCCAGCATTTCTGTGAAAGACAGCCAACCTGCCTCGCCCAATCTATTAGGTCACTCAAATCCATTCGTCCCAACTGCTTGGTGTTCTTGCTGAGAGGTCTCCATGAAGAGGTGGACGGTGCAAACGACAAAGCGTCTTGAAGAGCCACTTGAAGGCATGTACAAGAAAGGATGATTGCCGCAACTGGAAGTTTCAGCTCAAGACAGCGTAGGCATTCCTCATAGTAGTGTTTCACAAGCGCACGCGAGAATTGTGGAACTGTGGCGATGCTTTCCAGTGTCTTATGTGCCAAAGTTCTCAATTTCTAAAGTTGGGTGAACCTGAGTATAATCCTGTCTGTCTGAGGAAGGGAGTGGAATCTGATTGGGTAATTTCAACCTCAAAGGCGCTTCCCACCTCAATAATCTTAAAATCGCTGACATTCATCTCTTCACAAGCACATGCCCAGAATTCAAGCATGCCGAACCCTTCTCTACAACGGAGCTCAGCCCAAGCGAAAGAAAAGCTCAGACAAGACTATGAATCAGACCTACTTTGGCGGGCACCTCTCGGTACTTCAAAGTTACATTCTATGTATAATTGGTAACAATGTTCGAAACCAAAAATACAAAGAGTGTGAGAGCCGGGCTTTCGAAAGGTGAAACATATCTCTTAACTTCGCCAGCTGAAGAAGACAAGAATATTTTCGCTCTTAAAGATGTTATAACCAAGCTTGATTGCACGTATGTAAATGCTAAGGTTATTGTTAATAGATTAGTAAAGAAGAAATGGGTTGTTCAATTAAAGCGAGGAACCTATCTTATTGTGCCTTTGAGCGCAGGTCCGAAAGCTCGATATAGCGAGCATGAGTTTGTAATAGCCTCCTACTTAGTCAAGCCTTATTATATTGCGTATTGGAGTGCCGTAAACTATCATGCACTGACCGAACAGATTCCATTAACGGTGTTTATTGTCACGACCAAAAGATCAAGAGAAAAAAGAATTTTAGATGCTAACTACAGGTTTGTTACGTTAAATGAAAGAAAGTTTTTCAGTTTTCAGAAGATCACAATTTCAAAGCATTTCATAAACATTTCAGACAAAGAGAAGACCATAATTGACTGTTTAGACCATCCGGAGTATTGTGGCGGAATTATTGAAGCTGCTAAGGCTCTTTGGAATGCTTCGAGGGAAGTGTCGTACGAAAGACTGTTGGGATACGCTATAAAGATTGGCAATCGGTCGGTTTTAAAACGGCTTGGTTTTCTTTTGGAGTCGTTTGAAATTACTGTGCCTGAAGAAACGATGGCTGCAATTTGTAGAAAAATAAGCAAAGGTTTTTCTGCTCTAGACCCGACTGAAAGCAAGAAGGGAACTTATAACACTCGATGGAATTTACTCGTCAATGTTCCAAAGAACAAGTTGTTAGAATGGAGGGAAACATATTGATCGATCCAGACAATATAAAGCGGATCGCAAGAGAGCAAGGATTGCCTGCTGGAATCGTAGAGAAGGACTATGCGATTACGATCTTGTTAGTAATACTGGGTGAGCTTCCTTTCATTAATCGCGTGGCATTTAAAGGAGGTACTGCGATAAAGAAAATCTACTTTCCGGAAGCAAGATTTTCTGAAGATTTAGACTTTACATGCTACGAGGATATTTCTAAAACTTTAATCGAGCATTTAGAGCGAGTGATTAAAGGCACAAATTGGATACTGAGGGCGTCGTAGCTTCTTCCTAGATGCACAACTCGCGACCTCAGCCTTTTATCCTACTTTAGCGAAAAAGCGTACATTTTTCACGCGTGTTGCTTTATACCTGGCTTGAACTATGGCGTGTTGTCCGAGCCAAGAAACCCTCTTGCCTCCACTTAAGGAGGACCGTCCGCCCCAGTCATAATTCGTCTGACTATCCGGTTGACGATTTCATTTCGTTTCATCGTTAATTCGTCTATGCGTTTCTGCACGCTCGCTATTGCACTGTCTATTTGCTGAATTTCCACATTCGTTGCTATGGCTTCTGTAAGCTGCCTTAGGTCCAGTGTAGGTGGACCTGGTCCTAATACCGGGTCGAGTTTTCGTTTCACTTCGTCGCTTGAGGTGACTTGGATTAGGTTAAGTTTGTTCTTATCATAGTGCTCTATCTTTTCGCGTCTCTTTCTATCGTACTCTGGCCTACCTTCAGTCCCCCAGACTTCTATGTACCAGTCTTCATTGTCATGCCTGACTTTGAAGTCGGCTCGCAGGTTGGTATTAGGAATTTTAGGTTCATATTCGTGAAGTGTGCTATGAGAGAGTAGCATGTCATCCACGATTTGTTCAAGCCTCGATTTGACTATATGTCCGTCTTTACATCTGTAGCGAGACGGCGGTTTCTTCCGAATCCATCTTTCAGGCGGAAGCACTTCCTCCCATACTTTCTCCTTTGACAATAACGATTCCTCTAGGAGCTTGAGTCAACGATAAAGCGAGGGCGATTGTTTCTTGGTGTAGATATCGTCTAATTCAGTTCTTTTTATCTGCCTATCGTTGGGCCCTCTTCGGACAAATATGCCTCTATCTCTTAGAATGTAAGGCTTGTTTGTCCCTTCCGGGACCTTCACTAGGGTAATTGGCGTACCCTGGACCAAGACCTCTAAATCTATCTGAACCTCAATTGAAGGGTCACAGTGGTCAGCGATCCAGTCCTCTATCTTATCCCTCACGTCTTCCTTGAAACCTTTGATTTGACAATTATTATCAACTCCAAGAAAGATGGTTCCTCCGTTAGTGTTAGAGAAAGCTACAACAGTCTCCAAGAATTCGTCTCTGTCCAATTCCTTTTTGAACTCAACATTCACGTTTTCTCCTTTGTCGATGATGTCAATTAATTGAGCTTCGATATTCTCTGTTGTTACCCCTACCCGCCTTGAAGGATATCGATAATCAAATTCTCTTTTGTCGATAGCCTCGCCGTCTAGAGACGAGATTATGTGGGTTTCAATTTGAAGTGGTTCCTCGTCTGCTACAAAGTCTACATGTCCTGCCTCAAGAGGTAAGTCTTGTGATGTGTAGCTTTTGTTTTCGCTCTTGCAATAGAACTTAGCCAAGATGTCCGTGTGAGCAATTTCTTTGGTCTCCACCTCGACAGTTACCCTATTTCCGGCTAGCCGAAGATTTTTGATTCTAGCTCTGTAATCTGGCACAAGCAATTCGACGCGGCTTTCCAATCTACCCCAACCTTCTGGAAGATGTAGCTCAAGAAAGACGCTTGTGGCTTCCATACCATTCGGGAACAGGGGCAAACCTAGTTTTACCAGAGAATCTTGAGGAAAATCTCCTCGAGAATCATCATGTATCCTAGCAGAGGTATACAGGATTGGCCATTCACTTGAAACATATCCGTAACGGCTACGGCTCTCTACGAATCTGCCCTCATCCAAGCCAGCTTTAAGAGGGATTTCTGGCCAGCCATTAAGTTTCAAGATTTGATCTTCAAAGATTGAACGTATGAGGTTAAGAGCGTCTTGCACCTCCACCAATTTCCTACTGAGAACAAAATTTCCGTAGTCATATATCACCTCTTCAGGCGGAGCATTTCCTTTTCCTAGAAAATTCGCGAGACCAAAGCAAATTCTCAACTCGTTCTTATCGTTCCTTGAGAAAGCTAAGCCCACGAGAACCTTTCCAAACGTAACCTTACGTTTCTCAATTATTCCAAATACTTTGGTGAGCTTCTCACGAGTCGATTCGTCCATCACCATGATATCGCCTCCTTCGAGTAGTTTGGAAACGATCAAGAAAATCTAATGCGCGGACCAGCCTTTAAATAGCGTTCTTCCCTGAGTTCCTCCTTTTCAAGTTGAGGAACGCCTTTAGACTCCGCATCCAAAATCGGTCGATAAATCGAGTCATTTTCGGAGGGCTCTCACACTAATGAAAATCCATCACGAATCAAGTCGAATGGGTTTGTTTCATATGCGTGAGTGGTGCGAAGACTGCGAGTATCTCCGAACTGTAAACGACCCTCATCCAGGCGCATTGTTCTGCATCAAACATTGGAAGCAAGTCTTGTTGACGAGCACATGCCCAGAATTCAAGCATGCTGAACCCTTCCCTATCACGGAGCTCAGCGCCAGCGAAAGCAAAGCCTACTGGGAATGGAAACAGAGAAAAATCAAAGACTATTCTAGCCTTGATTTGTGATAACAAGAAGTAGACTATATCCCGCCTGAAGCTCTCGAGGAAGTACGTGAAGAAGAGCCTACTTTCATGCTCGCAGCAGCATAGATATCCCGACTACTATCAGCGCGATTGCTACCGGTACAATAAGCCGACCTAAGTCTTTGGCACCCTCTGAGTACTTGAACAGAGGCCTCTTTCTTTCCGCGATAGCCGTGAAGTCAACAGCAAAAGGTTGCGGATTATTATCATCAAAGACTCGAAACTCGCATACGTAGTCCCGCCGGAGCAAGCGCAATTTCGGCAATTCAAAACTGGAACTAACAGGCAAGAATTCGCGGTCTTCCGGATAGAATATATTAGAAACCCATTTCCCATGCCCCAACGGTGCTGGAAAGCCGAAGTAGCCTACGATCCTAAATTTCAAATTTCCACTAATGACTTGTATTCTGCCTGAAATTTCAGCATCATCGCTGAGTGGCAGCATCACGTTAAGATAACGCAGATAATTGATGGTACCATCAGGACGAGTCGAAACAGGCTCATTGGGATCGAGAACCAGCCTCCTATTTTGGTGGACTAGTTCACGGCGAGTTCTTGTAATAATCCCAAGGACCATCAGAGCTGCCCCAGCTACGAATAGGATGAGCCCGGAGAGAGTCAATAGACCGGGTATCGTGGAGAAAACATCAGTGGCCATTCCTTATTCCTTCTTCAGACTGGGTTTGGAAGAGGAGACGAATTAATGTTTGCGGTTGTCAAGTAGATTCTTAACGGTTTCCAGAGTAAAGTGAGAGTTCGCAAAGGCGAATGATTTATCATGCCGTTGAAGATAACAGTTAGTTCATGAAATTCGGTCGCCGTTTCCTTGGCATCATTCTCTTTTTACTGTTCGGTATTGGCATTTATTGCATAGGCAATGGAGCTACTTTCTTTCTGGATATGCGGCATTCCCAAGTGTCTGCGGCTTATGTTCTGAACGTCGGCGAGGAAGGATATGTTTGGCTGAAGCTCGAAACGCTTGATTCCATAATGGCTGGAAAACCGGTCAACGTTTATGTCAACGTCCGTCTGCCTGAGCCCGATAAAGTCAAGGCTCTTGCGGTGGCATTCAATGGTGCTTTTACAGACCTCCCGTCGGATGTATTTTCAAAGGAAGCCGAAGCGATCTCGACAGTATCCATAATAGATCTGGATCGTAGAGCTGGGGCATACTACTACGGTAGCGGGGTCCTGACATGGGGTTTGGGCGGCGATTGGGACATTCTGATATCCGGAGTTTGGCAGAATAACACAAGATTCTCTTACGAAATCAAGAGTGCCATCCATATAGCTCCACCCGAGACGAAACTGCAGATTGACGCGAATAATCAATTGGTCGGCCTGACCTGGGTTCTGGTGGGGTGGTTACCGATAAACTTCTCCACTGCTTTGTGGTATACATCAGCGCGAAGAGATCAACGCTCTCTTGAAGGCGTGTGATCAATGAGGTCCCAATTCATCATAAGATATTACTGCCAAGCGGGCAGCGATCAGAGAAGCACCATAGTGGATTTTCTGCAGGAGATTAAGGAGAAGCACGGTATATCTTTCGAGATACGAGATTTGAGGGGCGATCAAGCTCTAGAGCGTGAAGCTTATGAGAGGGACTTCAAGCCGATGGCTCGCCTCTTGAAGAAGAAGACGAGGAGAAAACATGGAATTAGAGACTTGAGAGGGAAGAAGTCAGGGAGATATTATGTCTCTGTGCCCGGTACGATCGCAATTGTTAAAGACGGAAGAGTTCAGTGGTATACTGTAGGAACTTCAAGCATCCTGGAATTTCTAAGACAGGTCCTAGATCAGGGTGAAGCCGCTCTCATCGACCGCTGAGAGGATCGTCTACGACGTCCCGGGCCTTGGGCGTTCAAACCTCTCTTTTCGATTTCTATTTCTGATTTTCTTGCGAGCTTGCCCAAGGGCTGCAATTTCACCGCTTTAAGACACCAATGCATCCCATAGCCCTCCTTATAGTAGCCTCGGCTTCGACTCCAGACGTTCTGCGAAATTCAACTGCGTCCTTAATGTGAAGAAGACTATTGCGAAGCTTGTTAAGTTCGATTACCGCCGAATAGCAAGGTTGATCGATCATCTCAAAACTGTAAAGGAAAATGGCTACTTCTTCCAAACCAAACCTGTCGATACGATCTCTATCTACATTCCTATTTCCCGCCTTGAGTTTCTCATCTATAGAAAGTTTCCCATAGTATTCGAGCATTGCAGCGAGGTAGGCTACAGCCTTAAGGTAATCCTGATTCTTAAGTGCCAGTTCAATCTCTGGGATTGGATTGATGATCAAAGATGTGGCTATCGAAGCCATAACTCTTGCGTGCGCAGCCAGGGTTCGGAAATATAGTCTTGACATGTGTCCGCATTCTAGGTGACGAACCTTGACTCCTTCTCCTTCCTCAACCTTCACTACCTTTCGATTTACGCCTTTGGGATCACATTGATAGCAGGTTAATTCCTCGGGCTCTTGGTCAACCACCAGAAATCACTCCGTGTATAACTATGAGTGGCTGTTCCTTATCTTCTTGTGTGCGCGAGTCGGCGAAATAACCATGAGCGATTAGCACGACCATTAGATAAATTGCCTAATCCTCGGATCTTCTCGCTTAGATTCCGCTTCGCGTTCAGAGATCTTAGCCAAGGATCAGAAGAAGTGCCCGATACATTTTTGCCTCATCTTGGCGGCTGAAACCAAGCGAGTTCATCGTGCCGTGGCATAAATGGAATAAAAACACGCTGTCCGCAAACCAATCCGGCTGTACTCTTTCTCGCTGCCTGAGATCTGAGACACAGAGATACCATTCGTCAGCCAGTTGGATAACAAGAGGGTCATTCCGTTCTGCAAGGTTCATTCTGTCGGGCCATTGCCTGCCAATAATGGATTCCGTAATTTGAACAAGTAGTTGATAGGCTTTTCTTTGACGGGAAGTTTCCACTCCAAGCTTGTGCAATGTTAGACGATTGTATGCCGAGGTTGCATATGGTCCGTTGACGTTCGCGTTCGAGTCTGCGCACCATCTATCCGGTTGTAGGTCGAAAGCTGAAAATGCAAGTCTGCTTCCAATCTCGTAGGCTCTCAAAACCGGCTCCGGCGAACCTCCTACACGATCATCCGACGTCCAACCGTGTGGTTGTGCGAGTTCTGGAGAGAAACCCAGCCGATTCCGCAAACCATTCAATAGATCTCTAAGGTCGCTGTCCACATTTTCGTCTTGCGAGTCAAATCTTAGAGCCAAATGTTCATCATGATTGAAATAGTGATTAAATGCGAAACCAAGAATCCGACGATCCTTTTCCAGCCTAGATATATCCGCCCGCAAGAGCCTTATCAGACGCTTCTGCTTTATATGCGCCTGTAGGCCTCGTGCCGAGACCGATATATCGTATTGCTTCCAACCCAGATTCATTTTCATCTACACTCACAACTTCATATGGAACAAAGCAAAGAACGCGGTTTATCCATCCAGTGTCTTAAGAGCACGACGGATCGACTAACAATCATCTGTTTCAAAGTCTTCCAGAAGCATTTTGTCGGTGATTTCTTGTCCTTTTTGAATGCTTGGATGGGTTGGACGTAACTTGAGATTATATTTCATCGCATCCTTTGCTTGGTGTCTAAAGATTGGTTTGGATTTACGTCTTCCAGCCTTAACATTCAGAAAACCAACTAGAGTATTCACGACTATTTTCTCGAACCAAATTAGACTTGGAGCTCTCATTTCGTATCTCTTTCTATGTTTCTCTACTCTATAGACGAGGCTCTTCTTTCCTAGGTAATCGGCGATTCTTACTGGTGATGGTAAATCATCTCCATCATGAACAAACCAATTTCTTATGAAATAGGCTGATAGTAACCTTTTCTTAAGTAGGTCGATATCTCCTTCGGCTTCCAAGAGGTTTTGTGGCAAATACTTGCAAACGAATTCCGCGAATCTCACAGCATTTGTGACTTTCTTGATGCAAAAGCCGTCATATGTAGCACGCATATTATCGGTTAACTGTACCGTCTCATAATTGGACAAACATTCTATTGCAACTACAAATAGAAAAAGCGAAACTACGGGTTCTCTATTCCAAATTGAAATCGCTTGTTGATATCTTTTACATGCGTTCGTAAACCGTCGTTTATCTTCTTTCCTCAGGGTGGACAGTTTGTTGTAGTATTGCACTAGTTCATCGAAATTGAATGGTCTCCGTATCAAGATGTAACTCGGTTCTCTGGCTAGGATATTCTCAAAATCTAAGTATCCGGCTTGGAACTCGCAGTTCGATCGTGATATGAGAGAAAGGAAAGACAGGAAATATTTCGCTTCCAAATAGGTCTGTCGAAACAAACTAGACTTGTTTGTTTCTTCAGGTTTTTCTCTGAAACTGAAGCTAATAATACCCTCAGAGTTGCCCTCGGCTGGAATTTGTTCTATTACGTAATCGCCTATGGTTCTTTTCTTGGTATTATCAGGAATGAAATTGTTTGACTTGAACTTTATTTTTGCATTATGTTCGACGTATACCATGGATAAAGTTTGAGCATTCTCGCAATTTTAAATGTTTGATTCGGATTGTAGGTATCGGAGTTTTTCGATGAATGCTTTTTTGAGGCCGAGCTTCAAGGCTTTCATTCCTCGGTCCGGCCAGAGGTAGATGATGTTGTTCTGCCGTAGTTTCCGGACGGCTTCTTGAAGGATGTCGGCTGGATAGTCGAGCTGCAGGTCTTCCGCGTAGTTGATGTAGATGAATGCTGAGCCTGTGCGGTTGTAATGGGCGAGTAGGGCTTCTACTACTTCTTTCTCGCAGTCGTTGAGGTTTAGGCGTTGAAATGCCTTCTCCAATGTAAGCTGCTTTCGAAACTGTTGTCTTAGTGTTGTCGAAGTGTTGTCGAACTGTTGTCGAAGTGTGCCGTGTTTCGAGTTTTCGGTACATGACCTTGAAGAATATGATTTTATATCTTGAGGGCCCTCTAACCGTCTGGAGAGTATTCCTTCGTTCTTCTTTCTTGAGGATAGTAGGGAGAGAGCATAGAGTCCTTCATTGGTTGCGGTCCAGAATACACCGTCTCCCTCGATTAAACCGTACTTCCTAAGGCGCCAGAGGTAGACTCGGAGGTGTTTTAGAGATCTATCCGTGATCTCGCTCAGCTCAAAGATGGAGATAGCATCGTTTGAAAGCAGCTTGAGAAGCTCAACGGTGAAGCCTCTAAGTCGGGTAGCCGAGAAATTCGTCGTAGTAGTAGATATGGTGGAGGTCCCTGTTGAGCTCATGCTTTCTTCACTCGCTCCTTGAACTCTGGAGTCGCGAGGTAAACCCATTGCCCAGACTCCTGCCTTCGATCCAAGATACCTTTCGTTACAAGCATCGCGAGTCGATCATTAACCGTGGTTCGATTGCCTCCGCTGTCTCCTACATTGTAGCGGCGGACGAGTTCCTGCATGATTTTGCCGATTCCCTTAGGTTCATCGAAGAGGCCCTTCAATCCGCAAGCCAGAAGCTTTCCCTCCCAGCTTGTTTCATCAGCCTCGAGAACTTCTCTGCTGGTGGAGACATTGAACTCCGATATGGTCCTCTTCAAGGCGACGTCGACAGGGATCCCAGACCCGCTTCGCGCTGAGAGTTCTTCCCTAACGATCTCACGGATCCTAGTTTCATCCATGGGGACCGGAAGAGGTGGGCCCTCTGTGAAACCCATTCTTTTCGAAGATTCTTCAAGAGATTCTCTCTTTATAATCGATGATTCCGCTTCTTTCAGCCTCTTGGCGAATTCATCTCTCTCCTTGATGGTGATTCGAAGATCCTGATTCAACTTAGCGTAATCGGCGTTGACCGCTTGGATTGTGTTCTTAAGATCCACGATCTCCTTCATTCGGTCAGCTAGGAGGATTCTGAGTGATTCAATTTCCTTTGCTTCAGCCTTCAGCTCCTCTGTGACTGGAAACAGTTTGGCTAGCCTACTGACATAGCGACCTTGAACATTCTCAATCAGCCCTGGCAGCGCCTTATTCGCTGTGCTTACCAAAACGCTGACGCTCTTCGGCTTAACGCCTAGAAAGAGCCCGGCCTGCTCAGAACCCTGAGGTCCCTTTCTTTCAAGCAGCTCAACTAGGCTTCTCTCTTGGGGGCTGAGCTTCTCCTCGAGACGAGCCTTCACAAGTGGATGAGATAGAAGATCCTCAATCGGTCCCGCTTTCAGGGCTAAGGCTTTCTGAAGCTCCTCGATCTTCCTTTTGAGATCCGCATTCTCAACCTCATATTTTGCTTCAACCTTCCGTTTGATAGCGTCTCTTTCCTTCTCGACCCGCTGAAGCCGGGCCTGCCAAGCGCCTTCAAGCTTCTCCTTGATCCGCGCTTCGATCTCAGCGATCTTCGGTACAGCCGGCGCAAGTTTCTCTTGAACGATCTTGGGGAGAGCCTCGCTTAGTTTGGCGAGAGTTTCTTTGAGTTCACGCGGAGCAGGAGGAACAACCTCAGGCGTGGCTCCCAGATGCTTCGTCTCCACGGAACCTACTTTCACGAAACCTTCTTTCGCTATGAAGTCGCCGGAGACATAGAATTCTCCTTTCTCAACCTTGCTGAATCTGTCGCTGACCTTATCCGAAATTCGAAGATATCGTTTGATAACGGCGATATCGTCAGGCCACTCCATACGCCCGACAAGCTTGTTCGAGCACTGGCTGATAACGTACTTCGAGACGAAAGCCGGCCTCTGCGTAAGGACTAGGACGCCTAATCCTCGCTTCCCGCCCTTCTTCGTCAACTTGATGACTGACTGTAGGCTGGCTGACTTGAAGGTCCCTTTCTCCGGCGCGAACTCATCGCACTCCTCGAGAATCCAGAGGTAAGGCTTCCTCATCCTGGTCTCAAGAGCTATGAAGCGGTCGATGAACCGGGAGACAAACTCCTGTCCACTCAAAATTTCCAGTTGAGGATCGCTGAGGTCCACGATCGCGCTTAACTCATGCTCGAGAATTTGATCGGCTAGATACTCAGCGGCCTCAGGGACCAGAGGCACATCCTTGCCAATGATCAGCAACGGATACTTGTCTCGAAGCGTCGAGTATTCGCCTTCAGGATCCAAAATGATGACGCCGGTTCTCCCGAAGACTTGCTCAACTATTCGCCGAGCGGTCCAGGACTTGCCATATCTGCTAATGCTGCTCAGAAAAGTGCGTCCGGTAATTAGCTCCTGCAAATCGAGCTTTACATTCTCACCCAACAAAATCTTGTCAGTCAATCTTCTTTCTCCTCCAATACTCGTGAACGAATAAACTTCGAGACGTCCAGCTTCGCGTTCTGCGCTCTCGACCGGAGCAGACGCTTCTTCTCAGCCGGGACCCGGAAGACAACGAAGGTATCCATCTTCGAACTCTCAGCCAGCTTCTGCGCTC
>Ga0209725_1001178_pt1 | contig 15174 bp, 14 predicted proteins | sample I18A1metaG_FD_184145 | JGI IMG/M metagenome (GOLD analysis project Ga0209725, IMG submission 184145) | Lake sediment bacterial and archeal communities from Gulf of Boni, Indonesia to study Microbial Dark Matter (Phase II) - ​I18A1 metaG... | ecosystem: Environmental > Aquatic > Freshwater > Lake... | reverse complement strand
GTGTCTGTTAATCCTACGGTTGCTATTACTGGAAGTGGAATAAACGAGCTTCTCTCAACAGTTATAGCGGTGATGAGCGGGAAAAGGAAGCTCAAGCCGTTAAAGGTCAAGTATGGCAAAGAAATTGAGAAAAGAGTGCAAGTCATCGAAAAACTCGTTAGCGCTAAACTTCCGCAACTTTGCACGGTCTACCCTGCAAGGTGGATTTCAATTAAACTCCTTGAAAGAGATACAGATGTTGCTGGAAAACTGAAAAACTACGAAAGTGGAAAAGAGGTTTTAGATTACGCTGAAAAGTTAGCATGTGAGCTTGAAACTATACATGGAGAGCCGTCACCAGTCATCATAGCATCTGAGAAGTATGGATTTGCAACCAAGATAGCTAAAGCTGTAACGACTATTGAGGCTCCTCCAAAAATAAGTTTGGAGCAAAAACTCGACGCATTAACCACACACAAGATTTTAGGGTACCCTATTTTGATCGCTGTATTAGCATTCATGTTTGCTTTAATTTTTGCGGGCGGAAACCTCGTTTCCAAAGGCCTAGACTACGTTTTTGGCATTTTCACAACTTATACTGAAAACATTTTGTCTTCGCTTTTACCTGAAATTGCTGTTAGTCTAATTGTTAAGGGAATTTTGTCTGGAATAATTGCTGGAATAACCATAGCGCTACCATATATTGTGCCATTTTACATACTTTTGGCATTGTTAGAGGATAGTGGCTATCTACCGCGCGCCGCCTTCTTGATGGACAATTTAATGCACAAAATAGGCTTACATGGAAAAGCCTTCATACCTTTAATTCTCGGTTACGGATGCAGCGTCCCAGCGTGCATTGGCTGCAGAATTATGGAAACTGAACGGGAACGTTTCTTATCCGCTTTCGTGGTTGTTTTGATTCCATGCGCAGCCAGAACAGTCGTGATTCTTGGATTAGTTGGCAGGTTTGTAGGGTTGCACGCAGCCTTAGCCCTATATGCTTTCGACCTTATCCTCGTTTTCATTTTGGGCAGAATTGCATTCAAAGTTTTGCCTGGTGAGCCTGTTGGCTTAATCATGGAAATGCCATCCTACAAGAAACCTTCAGCCAGGAATATCATATTGAAGACTTGGAGCAGAACAAAAGACTTCGTTTTCATAGCCTTTCCAATAATAATAGCTGGAAGCATAACAATAGAAGCATTATCATTATCTGGATTAATGAATCACGTTGTCGAAGCTGCAAGCCCGCTTATGAGCGGTTGGTTAGGGCTTCCACCAGCGGCGGGTATTTCGTTAATCTTTGGAGTCTTGCGCAAAGAATTGACGCTTATTCTGCTTTCAGAACTCATCCCGCTAAGAACTCTATCCGATATCCAAATGATTGTTTTTGCATTAGTTACCATGATTTATATTCCATGTCTTGCAACCATTGCTGCCTGCATAAGGGAATTTGGATGGAAAAAAGCCTTAGCAATAACTGTTATTGACATAGCCTTAGCACTTTTCCTAGGCGGAATAGCTTACAGACTCTTATCATTAATTATGTCAACATAACAAATGTAAATGCCCTGTGAAATCACTTGCTTTCCCTTCTTTTTGGGAGTTTAAAAGACAGAAGCAATGCAGCCAAGGCGAAGGCTGTTAACATGTAGAATGCTGTGCCTAAACCACCGTAATTATCAGCTATGTATCCTGCTATGGACTGCGAAAGGGAGCCTATGCCAAAGGATGTGAAGAAGAATATGCCGTAAACTGCTCCTCGCTGGTTTTGTGGACAACAGAAGCCAGTGAGGGAGTTTAATGCGGGCTGATGGGCATAGAAAGATAAGCCATACAGAACGATGAATAGGGTTATCCCAATAATGGGAAATGGAAAAAGTAGAAGAGAAAGCAGGCTTAGGCAAACACCTGTCGAAGTTGCTATCAAAACCTTTTTGGAGCCAAACTTGTCAGCGGCTTTCCCGCCAATCCACTGGGCAGGCACGCCAACAGCTAAAACCAAAGTGAAAGCTATGGAAGCCCACATGCCACGCTCTTCCTCGGTAAGACCAAAACCAATCAGCTTATTGGTTTGGAGATATTTTGGAAAATATAATTCTACCCCTTTCATGAAAAGCCCTATTGCCACGTTGAAAATCAACAGTATCCAGAACTCACGAATCTTCAAAGCATCAATTATCCTGCCACCACTAATGCTTCTGTTTTCGCTCTTACCAAAATTTTTGAGAAAGAAAAAAGAGAGTAACATGCATAACACACCGAAAGTAACAAAAGCCCAGGGCCATCCGAAAGTTGCGCCAATAAACCATGCTATTGTAGGGGTTAACACAGTTCCTAATGTTCCGCCTACACCATGCAATCCCATGGCTTCGGAAACTCTGCCCTTGAAAGATTTTGAGATCAATGAGTTTGCTGTCGGATGATAGAGGCTTGCCCAGACAGCCATTGAAATCAAGGCTAAAGCATAAATGTAAATGCTTGTTGTGAATCCAGCAGCAACCATGATGAGTGTGGAGAGTCCTGAAAGGGCGAGGCATATGCTGATTGTTTTTGCTTCTCCAATTTTATCGCCTAAAGGCCCCCCCACGAGTGCGCCAGCACCATATATGAAGGATGCAATCATTGTCACTAAGCCTATTTCCGTGTTTGAAACACCTAAACTTGCCATTATAATTGTTAGCAAAGGCGGCGCGATAACGAACAATGAATGATTAAATGAATGTGCTGCTCCCAATAGGGCAAGTTGACTGTTTTTCTTCGATTGTCCCAATTTGATTCAGCCTTTTTTGTCTTGTAGGAATTGCAGCTTTTCTATTAAAGGCTTAACTCTCGCAAAATTGACTTTTCAAGGAGAGCAGAGAAAAATAGTAGGGCGTTGTTAGAAAACGCAAATAAATGTGGTAGATATTTTCAAGAGTAGCTGAAATAAAATAAAAGGTGGCCGGGGTGAGGTAGCTTGGTAGCCTATAGGCCTGTGGAGCCTAGCGCCCGGGTTCAAATCCCGGCCCCGGCCCCATCTGAAAATTTTTTGGCAATTCAGTTTAAATGTTAATCAACCAAAAACTAATAGGTTAAAACTTGCTTTTACTAGTCATTGAACGGAGTCATTAAAACAATGCAAAGGAAAAGGCTGGTTTTCCCATTCTCTGCAATTGTTGGCTTAGACAAGCTTAAACTAGCCATTTTAATAAATGCAATAAACCCGAAAATCGGCGGCTTACTTATAAGAGGGCCTAAAGGTTCAGGAAAAAGCACTATTGTGAGGGCTTTAGCGGATATTCTTCCAAAAATAAAGGTTGTTAAAGATTGCCCATTCAACTGTAGTCCTTACGATCCTTCTAACATGTGTCCTAAATGCAGTGAAAGATACAAGAGCGGAGAAAAACTGTCTGTGGAAGAGGGAGAGATGGTCGTTGTCGACCTACCCTTAGGCTGCACTGAAGACAGGGTTGTTGGAAGCTTAGATGTGGAAAAAGCAATAAAGCATGGAATAGAAGCGCTGGAACCCGGCATTTTAGCTGAAGCAAACCAAAATATCCTTTACGTAGACGAAGTAAATCTGTTGCCAGACCACATAGCAGATGATTTGCTAGACGCTGCTGCCACTGGATGGAACATGGTTGAAAGAGAAGGAATATCTGTCAATCACCCTTCCCGCTTCATATTTATTGGGACAATGAACCCAGAAGAAGGAGAACTGAGACCGCAACTTCTCGACCGTTTCCCCCTGTCAGTCACGGTTGAAAGAATAACATCTGTAGAAGATAGGATAGAAATAGTTAAGAAAAACATGGAGTTCGAAGCTGACCCTGAAAAATTTTACGAAAAAAATAAGTCCCTACTGGAAGAATTGGGAAACAGAATACTGCAAGCAAGAAAAGTGCTGGAAAACGTTGTTATTCCGAATAATCTCCTTGAAAGCATCTGTAAGGCATGTTTAGAATTGAAGGTTGACGGTTTACGCCCAGACATAGTTATTGCAAAGGCAGCTTCAGCACTTGCGGCTTTTGAAAACCGAACAGAAGTAGCTTTAAACGATATTTTGGTTGCAGCAGAACTTGCCTTAAGCCATAGAACAAGGGAAGGCGGCTTTCTAGAACCCGCGGCTCCTCAAGAAATCAAAGAAGTTTTCGCGGAATCAGTAAAGAAGATTTTTCATTTTGAAAAAACTGGAGAAACGACCAAAAAAGAGGTTGAAAAAAGGAGATTTCTGAAAGGTAGATCTGCTTTCTGGGTTAAAAAAGACGCTACGAAAGAAGAAGAAAAAAAAACAGAAAAAGAAACCCGCTTTAAAAAGATTCAGAGGGCAAAGCTCAGGTTTACGTTCCTTTTAAGCAGGTTTACTGGAGGAGTTTGGGGAGTTGCAAAGAGGCTAAAGAAAAGCCCGAAAAATGCGCCCGTTGCTGATGGGCTTCAAGTTGGAGGCGACAAGCTTCAAGGAGAAACTTACGAAGAAAAAATTGAAGAGAAAAAAACTGGAGCAAAGGCAATTCCAACTGTTAGCGATGTCGCTCAATTCACAGAAGTTTCCAAAGGGTACTCAATTATTAGAAGTTTAGAGAAAAAGATTGTTTCTTCTTCAAGCTTTTTTCTTAAGATGGGAAAAATAAAGACTAGAAGGCAGGGAGTTTATGCTGGGAAACATGCGCAAGCTATAACAACTCTTAATAAGGGTAAGCCCTATGGATGGAGAATTCCACATGGAAAACCCACAGATATTCACCTTCCCGCAACTATCCGCGAAGCAGCTCGAAAACAAAAAAATCGCCAAAAGCCCTCAGAGACTGCGTTAAAAATTTGTCTTGAAGATGTTCGGGAAAAATTAAGAATGTATAAATCCCCTTTAACAATGATTTTTTTGATCGATTTAAGCGGTTCTATGCTTCTTAATCTCGAAGGTGTGAAAGAAGCATTGCTTAAACTACACAGCGACGCCTACCGCTCAAGAGACCGCGTGGGAATAGTGGCTTTGAAAGGTTTGCGCGCTGATGTTGTTCAGCATCCCACAACAAATCTGAAAGTTGTGACAAATAAACTTGTAAATCTGCGTATAAGTGGGTACACTCCGCTGGCTACTGGAATGTTAAAAACTTGGGAAGTTTTGAAGGAAGCAAAAAGGAGAGATCCCTCAACTGTGTCTGTTATGGTGGTTATAACTGATGGAGGTGCAAATGTTCCTTTGAAAAGGAGTCTTGAAACTGGCGAGGTTCGGCAAATAGAGGAGGTTCGGGTGATTGTTAGGGAGTATGAAGACTTGTCGGTGGAGGATGTGATGTCCGTTTCAAGGCTCATTAAAAGGGAAGGAATACACACTATAGTTATAAACACTAATCCTCACATATTTGGTCGCGAAACCTACGGCTTTTTAGTAACAGAAGCCATAGCTTCAATTACTAAAGGAAGTCACCACGTTATCGGTAGACTAACAACAAATAAAGATATTGTTGAGAACATGATTGAGCAAATAAGGGAAGACCAGAGAAAAATAATCAATGAAAAATTGTTAGAGTGAAGCGCCAACTAATGCTTTTTCTGCAAGACGGATGCGAACAACATGTTAAAAGATAAAAGAAGCGAAAAAATCGCCATCGTTGCCCATTGTATATTAAACCAAAATTCTCGCGCTCAAGGTCTAGCGGAAAGATCAAGCGCAATAGCTGAAATTGTGGAATTTTTGATGCTTAATGATATGGGCATTATTCATGCCGTGTCCCGAATTAACGTATGCTGGCATATTACGGAAAAGTCAAACCAAAAACCAATATGGCGGCGCAATGTTTAGAAGTCATTGTAAGAAAATCGCGGAAGAAATTGTTGAGCAAATTCAAGAATACTCAAAGGGCAAAATAAAAGTGAGAATCGTTATAGGCGTTGATGGAAGCCCAAGCTGTGGCATAACCGATTCTGGAATTCTTATAGAGGAGTTAAGGCATATGCTTAAAAAGAAAGGGCTTACGGTGCCATTTTATGGAATACGTTACGAACGCTTATCTGAGGACTTGAATAATCTTGAAAAAATGATAAGAGATTAGATTGGAGGCTTGACATGCTTTTTCATATTAATGCTTTCTCGCATCCATTTTTCAAACTCTTTTGATGGAGGATTTTCAACAAAAAGCCTTTTTCTCGCAGCTTCCAAGAAAGCGTTTTGTTTACCTAAGAATTCGGCTGCGGTTAAGATTTCATATCCAGCCTTATTGGCTTTGTCGAAAACATTTTTTGTTTTTTCGCGCCAGTTTTCATCCCTTAAAATGTGGTGCTCCAAGATGGTGCATGGCACTGTATTAACAACTTTTTCCAAATTCTTTAATCCAGTTTGAACCTGCTCCTCGTCAACCCTGAATCTAGCTAAGTATGATGGCGGTCCACCTATCATTATTAGTTGAGGCTTTTCCCTCCTGATTATTCCGAGCGTCTGGGTTGACATGGGGCCTTGGACGTCTGGTGCAAACATGAATTTTTCATTTTGATATTCGATAGTGTTCATTAAAACCCAGCCTAGAGCTGAGTTTTCAGGTCCATGGAAAACAGGTTCTGAAAATCTGACTTTTGTAGCTTTTCCGAAATTGAAGGTTTTCCCGTCTGCAACCTCAAGTTTTTCTGCGTATTTTCCGCCAGTTTTCTGAAATATCCATCCTCTGCGCCTCTGGCTGTAATTGATTTTATCCGTCGGATTTTTTATCAAAACAGTTTTTCCATCGTAGATTTGCCTTGCAGTTTCCGATGCTGCCGTCCAATTGCATAGCCAATCTTCATAAGAAGGCGTATGATGGTCGAAGTGGTAATGGCTCAATGTTACAATTTCGGCTTTTTCAGCGGCTGCGGCAATTTTTCTGCGAGATTCTTCTATAGCTTTAAATTCCATCGGATGCGGAGGCAAACCGAAGCGGTTTGGACAAAGCGAAACCCCAGCATCCAAAAGGATTTCAACATCTGGAGTTTCAACAAGAGTGCACATGGACCTTACGCCGAAGCTTTCCGCAGCCAATGGAACAATGTGAATGTGTTTTAGCATAATTTTCAATATTTCACGAAGGCTATAACTTTTTATTTAAGCATCCATTAATTTTGCATGGTGGGCGATGACGACTCTGGCCCCGCTGAACCCAAAATGATTGGGATCTTGAGTGCGGAGAGCCCGCCACTTAGTAAAATTGTTGAAAATCGATTCTTATCAATTGCATCCTGCGAACGAAACGAAAAATCGGATTTTGGTTGATGCTTTTGTATACAGCTATGTTGGCCATATATTACGATTTTTCACCAAGTTATTGAATTTATGGAATATTTCCTCGCCTCTGGGCCTTAGCGATTCAGGAAGGTTCGGGTCATCTTCTAAGACGGACTCCTTATGCTGTTTCAATCGAACTTTAACCCAAAAATAATCCTTCTTAAACAGGGCATATTCAAGCTCCAATTCCATAGCTTTGAAATGAGCTTCGTAAATTACAGTTTTAGCTGAATCTACAATTACTCGCTTGTCAATTATTCTTCCCATCTTTTTCAGCTCGCTCATCTCTGATAGTTCATGTACCATCAGAAACTCGTTGCCCAGAACATCTTGCAATGAGGTTGTGTCCTCGGAGAATATTTCGCCAGTCATATAATCGTGGAATTCTTGTGCCGAAACATTCTCTGCAACATAGTCAATTGACTTGAGAGCTTCTCTTGCCCTTTTTATCTTTTCATTTATTTCCTCGAATATGGGCATATCTTCTATTTCTCTTCTGGAGGTTTTTCCCAAAGTTCCAGCATCTTCTTTTTGAGTTCTCTTCGTTTTCTGTGGAGAAAACGATAAACGGTGCTGTGCAGGCTTCCGTTAATCAACATTTGGATGGCCTCTCTCGCTGCCTGCGCTTGTTCAATGTTTCCAATAATACTGACCGTGTGTCCATAGACACACATGTTTGTGTCGGTTAATTCCTCGATTATTCTGCGGGTTTTGCCATTCATTCCGATTATTCGCCCTTTAATGCGTCTAATATCGGATTCAGACTTTCCAAAAATAAGACGCAAATCTATAACATCTAGCATAGCTTCTTCATCACGGATTAAGCGGAAAGCATGCTCTGGAGAAAAGCCTCTTCCAATGGCTGTTACGACATCTTTTACCCTAAAAAGTAAAGACGGGTCCTCGGCTTTTTCAGCCAGCATAACTGTAACACCACCTGTTTCGCTGTCTATTTGAAGCTCAACCAAAAGCTTTTCTTCGATGCTCTTCTTGGTTTTTCCTTCGGGTCCTATTAAAACTCCTACACGCTCTTTTGGGATTCTTAGAAATGTGCTAGCCCTTGCCATGACTTGTAACCTTCTTATAGCATTCTTCAACTGGTGGAACATTAACGCCTAACCTGCTAAAAAATCTATTCACGTTTATTAAATCTCTATGCAAAAGGAAACTCGCCATAGGATGCGAAAGCGGAACAGCCTGTGATATGTCGAAGAGTATTGGGCGGCCCTTCCAAATCATGACATTGTATTCGCTCACGTCTCCGTGGACGAGCCCAGCCTTAATGTAAAGCCTCCTCAAATAGGTCAGGAGGGTTTCGTAGATCTTTTCAGGATTTTTTGGCACCTGTTCCTTCATCGATGGAGCACTCACGCCGTTTTTACCGATGAACTCCATTATGAGCACGTTATTTTTCACGGCTATGGGTTTTGGCACTCTCACTTTTGCGACTGTTGCTTGTTCTAAGTTTTTGAATTCTTTTTGAGCCCATGCAAAGATTAGCGAGCGTGTGTCGCGTTTTACGCCCTTGAATCTCGGGTCGCCTTCAATATACTTAATCATGCCCTTTCGGAACTCTGCTGAAAGAGTCAAGTAAATCTTAATTGCCAACTCGTTTCCTTGCTTGTCTTTTCCCCAGTAAACCCGTGATTCTTTTCCAGCCTTAACAACGCCGTGAATCTCGCTTATTGCGCCTTTGTTCAAAAAATCGTAGATTATCATGAGGGTTGAGCGGTCGAAAACCTCTTCTAAAGCCTCATATTCTTCGCTTCGCTTTTCCTTCATCAACTGTTCAGTTTCGTATTCTTTTTCCTTTTTGTAAAGTTTTTTGTCAACATGCTTCCGAAAAGACACAAGCGTTTCTCCATTCATAAATATAATTTAGATTGTTAAGTAGCCTTTTTTGCGGAGCATCTCCGCTTGGGCTTTTGTATAACGCCAAATCAAATCGCCACGCTTGTCAAATTGAAAATCCCAAGGAGAAACAACGACAACGTCTCCTTGACGTATCCAAACCCGCCGTTTCATCTTACCGCGTATGCGGCATAAACGTTCATGTCCATCTTGACACTTAACTAGAACACGATCAAAACCAAGCAGTTTAACAGCTACGCCTAAAACATCATTTGCGGATGGAAGCACCATCTCGCTTAATTCTCCTTCGCTTAGCACCTTCTTTTTACCCAATTAAGCACCTCAAATGTGTCTCTTTAAAAGAACTATATCTTCTTTAAAAGTATGCTTATTCCTCTGTACGTTTCAGCATCAAATTTTCACTATTTGAGCGTGCGGTACGCCTTCTATGTTTAATACTGCTTCCGGGTGCACATACCCCTTTTCTATTGCTTTTTGAACAATGTTTTTGCCTACCATGTTCACTATCGTGGAGTTTGTAATCATGTCTACAGCTTCTTCAATAGCTACTCTTGCGCCTTTGTAGAACTCTTCTTTTACATTGAAAACTATTTTGCCTTCCCGTAGGGTTTTGCCGAGGATTTCAGTGTCACATATGGCTAAAAGCACGTTGTTTCCAATTTTTTTAAGGTTCATGTAGACTTCCAATTTTTAGACACTCATGTTAGAGTTGCGGCACGGAGGATTTTGCTCCACACGCCTCGCATATTAGAAATGATAGGCGTTTCTCCTTTACAATCTTTGTGTCCGGAAGCTTGCAAACTGGACATACAACAAAGTTTTCCATATACCTCTGTATGAGTCTTCCTAAAGTTTCTGATGAAAATTTTCCTTGAAAAATAACCCTCGATTCTTGCATGGTTGCTGCCGTTGCCATTTCACGCGTTAAATACTTTAATAGATGCTGCGGGTCGCGGTTTAAGGCGTCGGCAATTTCCTTGAAATTGTAGATTATTGTACGCATACCAATAACTGAATGATGTAGCCTAGGCAGTTCTCGCCTTTCATGCTTCGAAGAAACTTCCGGAATGTGGGAACGCGCCCTCTTTAAAAGTTCCTCATAGTCATATTTCATCTGCTGGTCCTCCAAGGAAAACATGAGGGCATAATCCTATTAAAGCCTTGTTTTTTATAGTCAAATCTTATTTTCATTTCTATTTTCGCTTCCTAAACACTTTTTTTGCTTGCATGTCTGCGATATATTCAACGCCTACCTCTTAATGCTTCGCTAACTCTTAGCTTCAATCATTGAATACAAGGCTATCATTATTCCAAGAAACATTCTCTTAGACAACTTCCTCTTTCCTATTTTTAGAATGGTTTGATCAGCGAGATATCATCTGCAGGTTTGTGAGGGAGAAGTATCCACTTGCTGCGTTAATCCTATTTAAAACTTATAATAAGGTCAATCAAACATAAAAAGAAACATTGGAAAAAGAGGTAGTAAAATGGGCAATATCTATCTTTATACAGGAACTGGAGCGGGAAAGACTGCGAATGCTTTGGGTTTGGCAATGCGTTCAATTGGACATAAACGAAAAGTCATTGTAATCCAGTTCTTAAAATGGTGGAAAAATACTGGCGAATATAAGATTCGCAAGATGCTGGCACCCTACTATGAAATTTATCAATTTGGCCGGAAAGGATGGCATGGACTGAGCAATTTAGGTGAAGAAGACAAAAAACTAGCTCACAAAGCCTTAAGATTTGCTCAGGAAATTGTGAAAGAGAAAAAGCCCCATCTGCTCGTCTTAGATGAGATCAATTTGGCTTTACACTGCAAGCTTCTAGACGTAAAAGAGGTTCTGGAATTTCTTGACACAATTCCAAAGAAAACCGATGTTATCTTAACCGGAAGATTCGCCCCAAAAGAACTTATAAACAGGGCAGAAATTGTGAATGAAATTGTAGACGTTAAATATCCGAAAGAAATGGTTACAACAAAAGGAATACAATACTAGCCTCAATGAGGGAAAATCTTGAGCGAAGATAAAGCCATCTGCACTCCGTTAGATACCATTCGCTACGTCGCTGAAAACAGGAAAGTTCCAGTAGAAGCTCTAAAAATTCCTCAACGTCTACTAATGACTTACCAAAGAAGCGCATATGAATGCGCAAAGAACCTAATTAACGGTAAGTCTGTTGAATGGATGTACGGTGAAAGCCAGCCTTTCTGCATTGGACGATTTAATGATGTGGAAATTGGAGTCGGCCGCTTTTGGATAGGAGCGCCTGCTGCTGCTTTTACACTTGAGGAAGCAATTGCATGCGAAGCAAAAACAATATTTGAAGTTGGCGTATCTGGAGCCTTGCAGACTTTTCTCCAACCAGGCGACATAGTTGTTGTAACAGAAGCGATTCGTGATGAAGGAACCTCACATCATTATCTTCCACCGGAAGTGAAGGCTGAAGCTTCTGCGTGGTTACGAGATAAGCTAATTGAACATTTAATGGATGGGAAAATCAGACATTTCGTTGGTCCTGTTTGGTCTACTGATGGAGTTTACAGAGAAACGCGCGGCAAATTCCGAAGGTTTAGGGATAGTGGTGTTTTGGCTGTGGATATGGAAACTTCTGCAATTTTCGCGGTTGCCCAATATAGGAATGTTGAGGTGGCTTCGGCGCAGGTTATTTCGGATGTTTTAACTGAGAACGGATGGTTGCAAGCCTTTGCACATCAATCAGTTAGAGAAAATACAGAAGTTTTGCTGAAAGCTGTTTTAGAGGTTCTTTCAAAAGGCTGAAAAAGCTTAAAGAAGCCACTGCGATTTAGTGTTTAATTCTTAGCGGTGAAACATTTGGGCAAGCATAATCATCCCTACATACCGAATTCTCAGCCGGAAATCAAAAAAGAAATGATGCAGGAAATAGGTATAAAAAGCATCGACGAGCTGTATGCGGACATTCCTGAGAAATACCGTTTAAAAAAACCTCTGAATATTCCAGAGGCTTTATCGGAATTTGAAGTTAAGAAGCACGTTGAAACCTTACTTTCAAAAAATAAGACATGGAACGACATGCCGGTGTTTTTAGGCGCTGGATGCTGGCCCCATTATGTGCCAGCAGTTGTGAAGGAAATTGTTCAACGCAGCGAATTCCTTACAGCCTACACGCCCTATCAACCTGAAATTTCGCAGGGCATGCTTCAAGCCCTTTTCGAGTATCAGAGCATGATTTGCGAGTTAACAAGCATGGATGTTGCCAACTGTTCCATGTATGATTGGGCTTCAGCTTTGGGCGAAGCCGCCCGCATGGCAACCCGTATAACGGGGCGAAGAGAGATTCTAATTCCCAAAATTATTCATCCAGAAAGGGCTGCAACGTTGCATGTTTATGCTGAGCCTCCTGGAATAATGATTGAACAAGTAGCCTATGAAAGAGAAAATGGACAAATAAACCTTGAAGATTTAAAAAATAAAATTTCTGACAAGACAGCAGCCGTTTACATTGAAAATCCATCCTATTTAGGCTTCATTGAAACGCAGGTTGACGAAATCAGTAAAGAGGCGCATGCGCACGGCGCACTTTTCATACTGGGTGTTGACCCGACTTCGCTGGGAATTTTAAAACCGCCAGGCGAGTATGACGCGGACATTGTGATTGGTGAGGCTCAACCTCTTGGAAACGCGATGAATTTTGGCGGTCCGCTTTTGGGAATATTCGCCTGCCGTGGCGATATGAATTTGATTAGGCAGATGCCCGGTCGCATAATTGGATTGACAACAACCATGGATGGTGGTGGGCAAGGTTTTTGCATGGCTTTGCAGACACGAGAGCAGCATATTAGACGTGAGAAGGCAACATCTAACATCTGTTCTAACGAAGCCTTATGCGCCGTTGCTTCTGCCGTTTACATGGCTTTGCTCGGCCCTCAAGGTCTGCGGGAGCTTGGTGAAACAATAATGTATAAGGCTAATTATGCTATGCTCCTAATTTCTGAAATAGACGGCGTAAAGGCACCAATTTTCAAATCTGCTCACTTTAAAGAGTTCACAGTTAATTTTGACGGGGCTGGATTAAGCGTTAAAGAGGTTCACAAAAGACTTTTGCAGCATAAAATTCATGGCGGCAAAGACATTTCAAAAGAGGTTCCAGAGCTAGGTGAAACAGCCATCTACTGTGTAACCGAGGTTCATTCCAGGGAGGAAATTGAACGTTTGGCAGAGGTTTTAAAAGAAGTTCTTGCTGGAAGGTGAAAATGGAATGTTTAAGCAAGCAAACTGGAATGAGCCAGTAATTTTTAACCTTGGAAGGAATGGCCGTAGAGGACACGTTCTGCCCAAAGTGGAAGAAGAAGTTAAAAATGTTGTTGGAATTTTGAACGCCCTCATACCAAATAACATGCGGCGCACAAGTCAGTTTAGGCTTCCGGAGCTTTCAGAGGTTGAAGTTGCCCGCCATTTTATGCGTTTGTCGGAAATGAACTACGGGGTTGATTCTGGTTTGTATCCGCTTGGAAGCTGCACAATGAAGTATAACCCCAAAATAAACGAACAGCTCGCGAGTATGCCAACCATGGGCATGCTTCACCCTTATCAAGATGAAAGCACTGTGCAAGGCATCCTTGAAATTCTTTATAGGCTTGAGCGTTGGCTTGCTGAGATAACGGGCACTTATGAGGTTTGTTTGCATCCTGCTGCTGGTGCCCACGGCGAGTTTTTGGGAACTTTGCTGATGAGAGCATATCACAAGTTTAACGGGGAAGGTGAAAGGCGAAGCGAGGTCATTGTTCCAGATTCAGCCCACGGCACAAATCCCGCAAGCGCAGCCATGGCTGGATTCAACGTTGTGGTTGTTCCATCTGATGATGAAGGCTGTGTTAGTTTGGGGGCTTTGAAGGCGGCTGTCTCTGAACGAACGGCCGGGTTAATGCTTACCAATCCAAACACTTTGGGCATTTTCGAGAAGAACATTGACGAAATAGCAAGGATTGTTCATGAGGCTGGCGGATTACTCTATTATGACGGCGCAAATTTAAATCCTATATTGGGTAAGGCTCGACCAGGCGACATGGGTTTCGACATAGTCCACATAAACATCCACAAAACTTTTAGCACTCCTCATGGTGGGGGCGGTCCTGGAGCTGGACCAGTTGGCGTTTCTGAAGAATTAGCCAAGTTTTTGCCTGTTCCCCGCATAGTTTTCGATGGTGCACGTTATCGCTTAGATTATGATAAGCCGCGTAGCATCGGAAAAATTCGAAGTTTTTATGGAAACACTGCGGTTTTGTTGAAGGCTTACGCTTATATTTTAAGTTTGGGCTTTGAAGGATTAAAGGAAGCGGCTGAAATCTCTGTTTTGAACGCTAACTACCTAATGAAGAAGCTTAGAGGGATTAGGGGTTTGACGCTTCCATACAACAGTGAAAAACCAAGAAAACACGAGTGTGTTTTCAGCGCTAAGGCTTTAAAAAATGAAACGGGCGTTTCAGCCTTAAACATTGCTAAACGTTTGCTAGATTATGGATTACATTCACCCACGGTTTATTTTCCGCTTATTGTTGATGAGACGTTGATGATTGAGCCTACAGAAACCTTTGAGAAAGAAGAGCTTGACCGCTTCGCTGAGGCTATGCGTAAAATCTGTGAAGAAGCATATACAGATCCCAAAATAGTCTTAAAGGCTCCACATAACACTGCTGTTTCAAGGCTGGATGAAGTGAAGGCTTCGCATCCAAAAACCATGGCTTTAAGCTGGCACATGTCTTTGAAAAAACATTAGCAAGCACCTAAGTAAAGATTGATCAGTCTTCTATTGTTTAGCATCTTTTCTCATATTGTTAATAAGTTAGTATATGTTGCTTACTGGATTAGAGCCATATTTCTACCTTCACCTCTGCATGTGATCGAGTTTACATGGAAAAGCTCTATTATTACTGGCCAAACTAATTACATTATAAAGTCAATGCTTCATGAGGAACAAAGAAAAAATGGGGGTTTATGGGTCTGCTTTTCCGAAGTTTTTGGCTGTTACTGTGAGGTCGTATCCTGAGACCTTGTTGTCTCCGTCTATGTCTGTGTTTGGGTTCCATCTTGGATGCCCTGGAT
>Ga0209725_1001177_pt1 | contig 15180 bp, 12 predicted proteins | sample I18A1metaG_FD_184145 | JGI IMG/M metagenome (GOLD analysis project Ga0209725, IMG submission 184145) | Lake sediment bacterial and archeal communities from Gulf of Boni, Indonesia to study Microbial Dark Matter (Phase II) - ​I18A1 metaG... | ecosystem: Environmental > Aquatic > Freshwater > Lake... | reverse complement strand
ATGCAGTGCGTGCGTTACGTAGAATATCTGTTCCGCGACCCGGAGTCAGGCTTGGCGGATCCTGCTGCGATTATCGTGGAGCCGATTCAGGGAGAAGGAGGATACATAGTCCCTCCGGACGACTACCTGAAGGAGCTGAGAAGAATATGCGATGAGAATTCCGTTCTGATGATAGTGGATGAGATACAGACGGGCTTCGGAAGAACTGGAAAAATGTTTGCATGCGAATACGACGACGTAACACCAGATGTGATGACTATTGCGAAAGCAGTTGGCGGAATCGGACTTCCGTTATCCGGGTGCGTTATGAGAAAAGGCTTGGACACTTGGGAGCCAGGCGGGCATCTAGGAACTTTCAGAGGAAACGTGCTTGCCTGTGTAGCCGGGTTAGCCGCGATCAGCTTCACGGAGGAGAAAGGATTGGTGGAACGATCTGATAGAGAGGGCGCATACATGCTCAAGCGTCTGAAAGACCTCCAGGAAGAAACCAAGACCATCGGTGATGTCAGAGGAAAGGGTATGATGGTGGCAGCCGAGTTCGTTGAAGACAACAGAACCAAGAAACCTGCCATCGAACTTGTTAAGAAGATTCAGCTAAAGTGCCTTGAACGTGGAGTCCTTGTGTGGAAAGCCGGGCACTGGCCTAACGTCATCAGGTTCATGCCTCCTCTGGTTATTACTCACGAGCACATAGACAAGGGACTAGACGCGTTCTCAGATGCTGTGAAAGAAGCTGAGCACATGCTGTGAGGATCTCTACTTTCGTCTGCTATCTAGGATGCGAACTCCAAGCCCTTCGCTGAATCGCTTAACGCACAAAGCGATTTTCGAAGGTCCTGTTCGATCCGTCTTGGCTACTAATGCCAAATGTGAGGCAGAGTCAAGTCCTCCATTGTGATAAGGCCTGGAGGAGCCGCAAGCGCTCTCGGGATCATGTTGACAGCGTTCGCGGCGGTTGCGAGGCCGCCCTTCTGAGAGACTTCTCTGACTACTTCAACCTGAACGCCCGGCAGGCCTTCGATCATGCAGTAATCTCCCAGTTTGTAGCCATCTTCCTCTCTTGGATCAAGCAACCCAACCATATTCAGAGTCGCCACCTCACGTCCGCTCTTGAAGCCGTAAACATTCTGCTTGAATCCATAGACTCGACCCGGCGGAATTTCCGCGAAACTCGTCCTTCTAGGGATGGCAGTGATTAACGGCTCCTTCGTCTGTTTCATATCGTCTAGACCGAGCCCGAGGCAGTGATCCAAGAACGCGCATGTCTGAAGTAGACCAATATGGCCGATCTCACCGGAATCCGCTCCGTCTCGGAATTCATCTGCTGTAAGAGAGGCTCCGATGTGCTTCATCTCGTCAGGCCCGTAGGGAGAGAAATCGACGATCCTCCGTACTCTAACTCCGGTTATGTTCCAAGATGTGCTGCTCATGAGTACCGGGACGATATCCATTATGAACCCGGGGTTCACACCTGTTGCGAGGACCCTGACGCTCTTTTTCTTGGCCTCTTCGTCGAGGAGTCGCGCTTCGCGCTCGTGTTCGGGAAGCGGAAAGAATAGCTCCTGCGCGATGGTCACCACGTTCACACCACGTTCGATCACTTTGGATATCTGTTGAAACGCGTCTTTCATGAAAGCTGTTGTTGCGTGACAGACCACATCCGCTTTGACGGAGTCTAAGACATCTTCGGGAGGATACTTCACGATGACCCCGGTTTTTCTCTCAAGTCCGCAAAGGTCGCCGAGATCTCGCCCTATCTTCTTGGGATCGATGTCGATCGCGCCAACAACGACGGCGTTTCTGTGCTGAAGGAGCCTCACCATGTTGCTTCCCATCGCCCCGACTCCGTACTGAATTACTCTGACGGGCTTCTGCAATTCTGATCACTGCGTCGCCGTTACGGAGATGATTCAATGTTTAAGACTGCCGATCAGGCAGTCAGGTGGTTCAGGAGCGCAGTCCCGTTGTCTTGGCTCTAGTTCTTCAAAGGTACACGATATCCGAATATGCGAGCCGTTCTTTTCGGTTCGGCCTCATTCTACAACTTGAATCTTCGAGTCGTTGTCACTTTGGAAGAAGCCCGAGGCCTTCTAGGCTGCGAGACACATCCTCGAGCCCGACTCTCTTTAGCGTCTGCTCCGTCGGATAGCCGGTCCTCAGGTCCCATCCACGCAGACGATAGTAGTCATCCAGCATCTTTTCGAATTCCTGTCTAGGAAGATTCCTTCCTTTGGCTAGCCCCGAAGCGAGTGGCTCATCGAATATCCTTGCAGGAAGCGTATCTTCTGTCCTTGAGAATCCTTCCCTCACGTTGAATGCGCGTATCTGATTCCAGATTCTCTCACCCAGTGCTGAGAAGTCGGAGGGCGTTATCGTCATGCCCGTTGCCGAGTTCAGCAATCCCAAGTACCTGTTCCAGCCGGTCGCTCCAGTAGCGAAGTCGCACGCAACGAGGGAGAATAGCGTGGCGTTTCCGTCCTGATCGGCTTTCGTCACCAGTGCCTTTCCTTCGGGGCCGTAGCGTTCGACCGGCTTACCGTCCGGGCCCTTTGCTCCCTTCACTTCGTACGCTGTTGGCCAGGCCCTCTGGTGACATCCTCCTCTGTCAGCCGTCGCATATGCCAGACCCATTCCTGGCGAGGCTCTTATGCCCCACCCAGGCAGCTCAAGCCCCTTCACATGCATTGCAAAACTCTCCGAACCCTTGCCTATCTTTTCCGCGGCTCTCTTTACGCCCTCGCCGAGCAGGTCGCCGAGTCCCCTTCGCTGAGCTATTCTCTCGATCGTTTCAGTGAGCGCCCTGTCGCTGCCAAACTGCAGCCTGAGCCCGTCTGTCATGCGTTCATTGAGAATGCCCCTTTCAAAACATTCCATCGCCCATGCGATCACATTCCCAGTCGACAGCGTATCCAATCCGTACTTGTCACAAAGCATGTTCGCGTATGCGACCGCATCCAGCGACGCAACGCAACAGTTTGCACCCAAGAGGGTGGTTGTCTCGTACTCGACACCCTCGACGACCGCCTGCGGATATTCAGAGCTTCTAGTCACGCCAAGGTGGCCGCAATGAATCGGACAGCCAAAGCATGCTCTTGTCTTCACCCAGAAGCCCTTCTCCATGGCTTCTCCGCTGAGGTTCTCAGCGTGCTCGAAAGTCCCTGTCTGGAAGTTCTGCGTCGGATAGAGATCTTGGTCGCTCGAGAAGAGCACCGAACGACCCGTTCCCCATCGTTTCATCGTGTATAGACCCTCGTCGGCTTCGATAGATCTCGATGCCTCTGCCGAGAGTCCTTCGAAGGTGGCGGGATCCGAGACCTTAACTTCACCTGTTCCTCGGACCGCCACTGCCTTAAGCTGCTTTGATCCCATTACGGTGCCCACTCCTCCTCTGGCCGCCTGTCGATATCGGTCCACGTTGACCACAGCGTATCTCACAAGCTTCTCTCCAGCCGGACCGATACATGCGACACGAATCGATTCGTCTCCACACTCAGCTCTGATGCTATCTTCTGTCGCGAATGTGTCCTTGCCCCACATTCCGGAGGCGTCTCGCAGCTCGACGTTGTCATTTTCTATCATAAGGTAGCTGGGTCGCTTGGATGCTCCTTTGATCTCTATGAAGTCGTATCCTGCGAACTTCAGTTCAGCCGAAAAGTGGCCCCCGACATAAGCATCGTTGAATGTCCCCGTCAACGGTGATTTGGTGGCTATGCACATTCTGGTGGACGGACATGACGTGGCTGTTAGCGGGCCAGTTGCGAAGACTATGATGTTGTCGGCGCTTAGAGGATCAACTTTCGCTTTGGTGTGGTCCCAGAGTAGTCGCGCGGCGTATCCCTTGCCGCCGACGAAACGCTGCGCGATATCCATGTTCAGCGGAGTGGTCTTGATGCTCTCTCCTGTCAGGTCAACCTCTAGGACTTTTCCAACGTAGCCCCCATTCATCTTCCTCATCCTCTATGCTTCTAGTATGGCCAGACTGCGCCTCAGGTCCCTGGCTATCGACTTGGGGTCAACGTTCAAGCCCTGACGAGCGTCAAACGGCGTGACACGGAATTCAAGCGCGCCCAAGGGACATGCATCGACGCATTTCGGCGTCCCGCCGCATAGGTCGCATTTGAGCACTAGACCTTTCCTCTCGTCAGGGAATATCGCCTCTGCAGGGCATGCTGGTATGCAGGCTTGACAGCCTGTGCAGGTCGCTTCGTCGAGTATCACGGCGCCTGTTCTCTCGTCTCGTTGGAGCGCGCCAGGAGGGCAGGATGAAATGCAGGGAGCAACCTCACACTGTCTGCAAACCACAGGGATGTCTAACCCGGGGGAAAACGATAGTACGCGGATGCGAGATGTGCTGGGTCGAATAGGATTGTTGCCTCGCATCGAGCATGTGACTTCACAGAGTCTGCAACCGCTGCATTTCCTATAGTCGACGACGACGCTCTTGTGGGTCAAATTATTCCGCGACTCCAAGCATTTGGAACGATAATAAGCGGTTGGTAAGTACTTATGCTAAATTAAGTATGTGCGCCAACCGAAGAGTCGAACACGACAATGCGGCAATGCAGCCAGCAATTGAAGGCTCAAATATTCAGCGCGATTCAATTCTCTGCGAAAGAAAAATGGAAGTGATGATGGATGACGACAAGCCCCAAAGATCTGGGATATGACCCTCTTAGACAGATATTCTCATTCAGAACGGTACGAAACAAAGTGATATTTGGAATAGATTCCAGAATGAGAATTGGAACCGAGATCACCTCACTCAAAGGAAAGAAACCTCTCATAGTCACAGATAGCGGTGTTGCACAGTCAGGTCTGCTGAACGACCTTAGGGAGATTGTCGAGTCCTCAGGATTCAAGACAAGTACCTTCGACAGACTTACCGGCGAACCCACTCTTGACACGGTACAAACTGCCGCAAATTTCGTCCGGGAATCTGACTGTGACTTGATCATAGGACTCGGCGGAGGCAGCGCAATGGATACCGCAAAAGTGGCTGCAGCGATGAAGACGAACGAGAGAGATGTCGGATACTATCTCAAGAAGAATCCCTTCACCAAAGCCCGTCTTCCCCTGATACTCGTCCCCACTACTGCCGGTACAGGTGCAGAGGTAACTGCTGACGCTGTCATGTTCGCCGAAGGAAAGAAGAGGTGGATCTCAGACGCCCAGACTCTGGCCGATACTGCTCTAGTCGACCCGGTGCTAACAATATCGATGCCCCCGAAGGTGACAGCAAGCACTGGTCTTGATGTCTTGGCCCATGCGATTGAGGGCATGATGGTCACATACTCCAATCCAATGACAAACACACTCGCCCTCAAAGCCATCCAGCTGGCCTTTGGGAATCTTGAGAGAGCCTACCTCAACGGCAAGGATCTTACTGCTAGGTACCGGATGATGCTTGCCAGCACTCTCGCAGGAATGGTCAACGAGAATTGCCCTGCGACGTTTGCCCACAGCGTGGGATACACCCTGACCAGCAGATACGGGCTGCCCCATGGGATCTCATGCGGAATCGCTCTTCCCTACGTCATGAGTTACAATATCGCCCTCTGCGAGGAGGAATTTGCCGAGATGGTGCAAGGCCTCGAAGGCGCGAGAGGGTTGAACCGAAAAGACATGGCGGCCTACGCAGTCTCCGCTGTGAGATCACTTATAGCGGCTGTAAACGTGCCTTCCAACCTCCAGCAAGTAGGAGTACCCAAAAGCCAGCTCGAAGAACTTGCGAAGGAGCTGCTGGCCGAATGGCCTCGCCCGTACAACCTTAGACAATCAAGCCATGAGGACATTTTACAGCTCTACAAGGATATGTGGGAAGGCCGGCTGACTTGTCTACAAGGCCGCTGAGTCCCGGCCTCCTCTCGTACCCTTTTTGATGACTACTTTGAAGCGGAAGCTCTGAGGCTTCGACGGCCGGCCCTAATAGTCACGGATGGCGAGAGACAAGGCTTATCTGTTTTCCCACCGAAGCCGGCACCGCCACCGTCATTATGCATAGTGAAGTAGGCTTTGTCTCAGGGCAACGCGGCATCTGGGCTCTCCATTAGGCCTGCGCGTCAGACCGATATCGCATTCTCGGCGCAACTAAATGCAGATGAGGGCTGGTCTGACACACCCGATGACATAGCACGGTTGATACGATGCGAGCCTCGAGGCTTTCTAATTGCAGAGCTGCAGGGAAAACCTGTCGGTCAGATACTCTCAATCTCATACGGCAAGTTAGGATGGATCGGATATCTCATAGTCCTGCAGGAATACCGCCGGCAGGGCATTGGGTCGGCACTCATGCGCGCAGGAATAGCCCGTTTGAAACTGGATGCGCAAACGATAGAGCTGGACGCGAGGCCGGAAGCGATCAGTCTGTACGAGCAAATGGGATTCGAAGCGGAGTACAAGACATGGAAGTATAGATGTGTCAACAGACCCGCTGGCGCAATCGAGACGAGCAAAATAGAGGTCATGCATGATCGCGACCTCGCGCATGTCAGCACTCTGGACAAGAGTTACTTCTTCGGCGATCGATCGTCCGTTCTTGAAGCTATCCTAGTAGACAACCGGGGTCGCTGCTATGTGGCCAATTTGAAGGGGACGCTCAGAGGTTACGTTATGTGCAGACCCACGAGAATAGGTTTCAGAATCGGCCCATTCGTCTCCGATCCTGATGTGCCCGAAGTCGCCGAGACCCTTCTGGTTGCGGCAATGAAGTCTATTCCTCTCGGAGCAACCATATCAATATCCGCGCCCGAAACAAACAGGACGTGTCTGGATCTCCTCTCGAAATATGGCTTCGAGCGTCTGAGTCCGAATGTCAGGATGTTCCTCGGGAAGAAGTTGGACCCAAACGGCAGTCTAGGGATCTTTGCGCTCGGCGGCCTGGAGAAGGGCTGACGATCCTAGGCGAACATTCCTCTTACTATCTGTTCCAGATCCTTCTCAAGCTGCTCTCTCGGGCCTTCGAGCTTGTTTCGACCAAGTTCGAGCACGTAAACGTAGTCCGAAAGGGACACAGCATCGCGTATGTTCTGATCGACCAAGAGGATTGTGAGGCCGCTTTCTTTCAGCTTGGCCAGCTCCTCATAGACGCTCTGCGTCAACTGCGGTGCTAGGCCCGCTGTGGGCTCATCAATGAGGAGAGTCTTCGGATTAGTAACTAGACTCTTCAGAATCTCCAGAAGCCGTTGTTCTCCGCCGCTGAGAACACCTGCCTTCTTGCGCTTCAGCGTCTCAAGCTTGGGATAGCGTCCATAGACGCTGTGAATAGTGTCTTCCAGCTTCTTCTTCTCGTTCCTATATGACCAGCCTGCCAGTTCAAGATTCTCTTGGACCGTAAGGTACGGAAAGACGCTTCTCAGCTGCGGAACGAAGGAGATTCCCATCTTTATCAGATCGTTAGGATCTCGGCGGGTGATGTCTTTCCCATCGTACGTGACTTTTCCTTTGACGGGCTTCAGAAGTCCAAATATCGTCTTCAGTAGAGTTGATTTCCCTACACCGTTTGCCCCTATTATGCACGTTATCTGATTGTCTCTTGCTGCAACTGCCACATCGTGCAGCACTAGGATGTCTTCTGAGTAGCCGGATGATAGGCCGGTTGTTTCAAGCACTGGGCAACCGCTCCCCCAAGTAGGCCTTGACTACTTTCTCGTCCTTCCTGATCTTCTCCGGGGTATCATCCGCAACCACCTCTCCCTCGCAGAGAACCATCACACGACCGCAGAGACCTAGCACAGGTATCAACTCATGGCTTACGAGGCTCATCCAACAACATAATCGAGGGATCCAGCATCAAGGCGCGAGCGAACTCAAGCAGACGTTGCTGCCCGCCGGAGAGATGCCTTGCTTCCACATCGCTCTTCTGAGCTAGACCGACGAAGTCAAGGAGTTTCTTTCCCTTATCTATGCAATCCTCTGGTCTATGAGAAATCTTTGTCGCACATGGAGGAACGAGCATATTCTCGAGCACTGTCATCCTGTAGAAGAGTCGCGATGGAGCCTGAAAGATCCTTGCAATTCCTCTTCTCGCCAATTCATGAGGCTTCAGCCCATGCACTTGCTCGCCATTTAGCCAGATCGATCCCTTGTCCGGCGAGTAGATGCCATTGATGACGTTAAGAAGAGTTGTCTTGCCGGAGCCGTTTGGACCAATTAGGCCCATGCCCTCAGCTTTCTGCAGCTGAAAGGAGACATTGTTTATCGCGACAAGCCCGCCGAAACTCTTCGTTAATCCAGTGCACTTCATCACTTGGAGGTCGCGCCCAACGCTACTGAGACTGATGGCGTTATATAATCTTCCACCGCGTCATATCACGCGCCGTCGGAGAAGCTACTTCCATGGTGAAGCAAATCAGGGTTATTCAGTTTGGAGTGGGGCCGATAGGAGCTCGTATCGCGAAGCTCGCTCATCAAAAAGGGCTTCGCATAGTCGGAGCAATTGATGTAGACCCTAGCAAGGTCGGAAAAGATCTTGGAGAGTTGATAGGAACAGAGCCCCTCGGTGTCAAGGTGACGAATGATCCGAGATCTGTGCTGAAGAGAACTCGGCCGGACGTGGTGTTCCACACCACCACCTCATCACTGCGTGCGGCCATGGAGCAGATTGAAACCGTGGCGAAAGCGAAAGCCGACATAGTCTCGACATGTGAAGAGCTGGCGTATCCAAAAGCTCAGCATCCGGACTTGGCTAAGAGAATAGATCGACTCGCAAAGCGATGCGGGGTTACTGTTCTTGGCACAGGCGTCAATCCGGGCTTTGTCATGGATACTCTTGTGATCGCGCTTACCGGGGTGTGCCAAGAAGTCAAACGCATCAGGGCTATCCGACTGATGGACGCATCCACTCGGCGACTTCCATTTCAGAAGAAGATTGGGGCCGGTTTGACCGTGGAGGAGTTCAAAGCCAGAGTTGCAGCTGGAAGCTTCGGTCACGTCGGTCTCCCTGAATCACTGTCAATGATCGCTGAAGCCGTAGGTTGGAAATTGGATGATGTCAAGCAGTCAATTGAACCGGTAACTGCCGAGACTCCATGCCAGACACAATACATCAGGGTGGAACCTAACCAAGTGGCCGGACTTCATCAGGTCATCGAAGGAAGTCGTGGCGGAGAGCCTGTGATCACTCTGGACTTCAAGGCGTACGTGTGCGCGCAGGATCCCAAGGATAGAATCATAATCGAGGGAGTCCCACCAGTCGATATGACGATCCAAGGCGGAATACACGGAGACTACGCTACGGCAGCCATCGCGGTCAACGCTGTCCCGAAAGTAATCGCGCATGCGCCGGGCTTGGTAACCATGAAAGATATTCCCGTTCTTTCGGTATTACCTGCGCGCTAGATCTCCGTCCATTCAAGGTCATTGGAATCAAGAAAATCAGTGTTAATGGCTTCTTAGTCGTTCTCAGGATGAGATGAGGTACCTGTTCAGCTCCCAATCCGAAATGTTGGGCCCCGGGTCTCCTGTGCGTTCGATTTCGGCCAAGTATTCCTTGTATTCCCTTTCCTTGAGCTCGACATACCTTCGGTATGAGTGCTCGCCTAGCGCCTCTTGGACAACAACATCTTTTCTGAGCTCATCAATTGCGGCACCGAGAGAGCGGGGGAGGCTTGAGATCTTCAGCTCTTGGATCCTTTCCTTAGAGAGTCGATATACGTTCTCTGATGTTGGCGGTCCTGGGTCGATCTTGTTCCTAACCCCGTCAAGTCCGGCTTTCAGTATTGCTGCGAAGGCGATGTATGGATTATAGGAGGAATCTGGTCCGCGAAACTCTATTCTTGCCGCCCCAGGGTTCTCTGGGAAATAACTGGGAACCTTGACTAGGACTGACCTGTTCGCCCAACCCCACGTCAGGTATACGGGAGCCTCCAGCCCGGGCACCAAGCGCTTGTAGGAGTTGACGGTTGGAGACACAACCGCCGAGAGAGCCTTTGCATGAGCGAGCAGGCCTCCCACGAAAAATCTGGCTGTATCTGATAGGTGGTCTGAAGACTTTTCATCAAAGAACAGATTGCGGCTGGAGTGCAACTTACGTAGGCTCACATGTACGTGGGCTCCGTGAGCACCGTATCCGAACAACGGCTTCGCCATGAACGTGCCAATCATCCCGTTCCTTCCCGCAAGGATCTTCACGGCCTGTTTGAAGGCCACAACCTTGTCAGCGCAATCCAAAGGCTCACAGCATTCGATGTTGATTTCGTTCTGTCCGGGGCCGATCTCATGATGTGCGACCGAAGGGCGTAAACCCAACTGGCGTAGTGCGAAGAACAGTTCCATCTTCAGATCTTCGGCCAAGTCGTAGGGCAGATAATCCATGTATCGAGCGAAGTCGATCGGTTTCCTATCCGATTCCTTGAACAGTGAGAATTCAACCTCGGGGCCGAAGATGGCTGTGTATCCCATCTCTTCGCATTCTTGCTGAGCTCGTTTCAAGATGAACCTGGGGTCGCCGTCGAAGGGTCTGCTATCAGGCCAGTACACATCGCATGTCATTCTTCCGGATTTCTTGGACCCTGAGGTCCAAGGCAGGATGCAGTACGTATTCGGATCCGGTTTCGCTACCAGATCGCTTCGCTCTATCTCAACAAAGCCCGCTATCGAAGATCCGTCGAAGCCATAACCTTCCTCGAGGAGCGACCTTGCGTCTTCCGCCGGAAAAAGTCTGCTCCTTACATTACCAAGAATATCCACAAACTGAAGCGTGAGAAACCTCACTCTTTCCTTGCTCAACCGTGTGAGAATTGTTCTCGCGGCCTCCTTCAAGTCTATCACGACGAGCTTGCGTTCTCATCGAATCGGCTCTGCAGAGGCAGCTTTGACGCCAAGCTGCGGACCAATCTTGGCTGCGACCCGTTTCAGCAACGGGAGAAGCAGACCTCGTGGCATGAATCGCAATGTCAGAATCATCAGCAGGCCGAATAGGACTTTGTAGAGTTCTCCGTACACCCTAAAGTATTCAGAGGCCCCCTCCAGCATCAGAGCCCCCATGACAGGGCCCGCCAGGCTCTCCGTCCCGCCCACAACGACCATGCTAATCACCAACCCCATCTCGCCCAAGCTTCCAGTTATCGGACTTACGAGCTGCAAGTAGTGCCCGAAGAAGGCTCCCGCAACACCTGCAAAGAATCCACCCACAGTAAACGCCAACACCTTGTACTTCGTAGTGTCAACGCCCATGACTGAAGCCGCGTCTTCATCTTCGCGTATTGAGCGGAAGAACAAGCCAAGTCGCGAGGATAGGATCCTAGCCAGAATAAACAGCGAAACTCCCAAGATCGCCAGCATCAGAAAGTAAGGTGGAATCTTGGATGTCCCCCACTGCGCGAACAACGGAGGAACGCTAAGCCCTAGTGTACCCCTCGTCACTTCGAATTCCGAGGACATAACAAGCCTAAAGCATTCGGAAAAAGCTATGGTGGTCAGCGCAAGGTATGGGCCTCTCATTCTGAGACACAGGTAGCCCAGTCCGTAGCTAGCAGCTCCGGCCATGGCGCCGCCAGCAACAAGGCCGATCAGAGGAGGAACTCCTAGACTCAGCGAGAGAAATCCTGAGGTGTAGCCTCCTATTGTCGCCATGGCCATCTGACCGAAAGAGAATTGCCCAGTAAAACCTGCAATCAGTGACCAGCTCGCTGCTACTAACGCGTAGTAATACGCGATTATCATAACATGAGTCCAGTAACTTGGTGCCAGAAATGGAAAAACGATTGCCAGCGCAAGTGCAACCAGAACGTGGGGCTTGGAGATTATCACGCTTTCCTTCCCTTCTCCCCGAGCAGGCCGGAAGGTCTCAGTAGCAGGACGAGGACGAGGATTATCAGACCGTAGATGTCCCTATAGGCGAAGGCTCGCCTCGGATCCGGAATGTAGGCGCTGGTGAAGACTTCAACTAGCCCCAGTAGGATGGACCCGATGATCGAGCCTGGAACAGAGCCCATTCCGCCAAGCACGATTATGACAAAACCCTTGATGCCTGGGAAAGTACCCATATCAGGATAGGCAAGGAAGATGGGCGATGTCAAAGCCCCGGCTGCGCCTCCCAGAGCGCAGCCAAGAGTGAACGTCAGGGCGTTCATGCGATTTGCGTTTATCCCAACGACAAGAGCAGCCTCGCGATCCTGACTGACTGCACGCAGCGCTTTACCTATGCTCGTCCGATACAGCAACAGCAACGTAGCGGCAAGCAGGCCAATTCCTATGAAGGTTACCACGAGTCTGTCCAGACTGACCGTAATGGTGCCCATTGTGAATAGGCCCGGTGCATACGAGGGAGGCCTTCTGGGCCACGGTCCGAACACGACCAACACGCTGTTCAACATGAAGATTGAAAGTCCGAAAGTAACCAGGATTGTATACTCGTCTTTCTTCTCCACTTTGCCCGTATAGGATGGCGATATGAGGAAACGTTCAATCGCAAGGCCGACGAGGGCTGCAGTTCCAATTGCGAGCACGAGTGATACGTAGACATCGATTCCTGCTAGTGACGCAGCCACGTAGTAGGCGTACCCGCCCACCATATACACTTCGCCATGTGCAAAGTTGACGATCTTCATAATTCCAAATATCAGCGTCAGACCTAACGCCATTAGAGCATAGATGACGCCAATTATCAGTGCGTTAGCTAGTTGGGTAAAAAAAAAGGTAGGATCTAGGGGCAGCATTAGTCAGCTGTCCATTCTTGTTGTAGGCTAGGACTGTCATCACGGCGGGTAAGCAATCTGAGCAGTAGCAAGGTTGGATGGCCATATGATTTCTGCATCGTCTGGGCTTTGGTTAACCTGTGTGTACTGCAAGACAAACAGCGGTACGCCCGCCCATTGGTGGAAGAGGTAATCTGGCAAACCCTCTTGCGCACCCTTCGAGAACGTTATTGTGCCCGAGGCCCCGTCCCATTTTGCCGACTCGAGAGCCTCAGCGATCTTGTCACCATCCAAGGAGCCTGCTCTCTTGATGGCGTCGACCATTATGTAGACAGCATCGTACTGCCCGAAAGTCACGGATGTGGCTGCTCTATTGTAGGTTTTCGCGAAGTTGTCCATGAATTTCTTGCCCACATCTGATAGCTTTGCTTTGGGCGAGAACACATTGTATCCGATCACGTATTGGCCGCCAGGCCCGATCGTCTCCCAGAACTCCTTTGAGAGGTACTCGTCGTTCGGGTCCGCGAACATCGTTTCCTTGGTGGGCGCCAATCCGATCTCGTACGCTTGCCGAATCAAAATGTAGTTTCCAGCTCCTGTGAAGACCTCAACGATAAGATCCGGTCTGGGCGAGCTCTCCTTGAGCCTAGTCAACATGGGTACGAAGTCCTTGGTCGTCATAGGCAAGACAGTACTCGTCGCCGTCAATCCCAGCTCTGTAAGCCGTGTCTTTAGCACGTCTGCAGCTCCAATGCCAAAATCTGTGTCTTCTCCGATGACGGCGATGTTCTTGAATCCTGCATCCTTTATGAAATCCGCATAGCTCCGGTAGAGCAGCGAGTTGGTGAAGCCATCTCTGAAAACGTACTTGTAGCCCTTGGCGGTGATCTTGTCTGACCAAGCTGCGACGACGATGAATGGTATCTTGTTGGCATTGGTCACCTCGATCTCAGCCAAGGTCACTGAGCTGTGAAACTCTCCCACAATGGCAACTACTTTGTCTTGTGTGATCAGCTTCTCGAAGGCAGCCTTACCCTTTTCAGGTGTTCCTGCGGTGTCTTCGTAGATGACCTCTATCTGCTTGCCTAGCACCCCGCCTGCGGTATTTATCTCGTTAACAGCCAGCTCTGTCGCCATTTTCATCTCTTGTCCGCTTGCATATGCGCCTGGCGGAGAAAGAGGCATGACGGCGCCGAGCTTGATTACCTGCGGCAATGTGGGACCCGTAGGGATGGTGGTGTAGTAGTATCCGACGGCCACAGCTGCGACGATTACTACGACGATTATTCCGATAGCCTGCATTCGTGTGATAGCTCTTTTCGAAAACATGCTCGATTTCCCCAACATGCATTTTCGTGGACCGAACTAGCTGACAAGTTTGTATTTAACGCTTGGCACGTGGCGGGAGCATTAGTCTAAGAAAACAATCAGGTAATTAGTGGTACTTGATCTCGATTCACCAGAGGCTGTCTTGAGCGCACATCCATGGACTATTTGGTTTGTCTTTCTTCCTGGCGCATATTCCTTGACAGGTAGGGCCTGACCGTGGAATACCCTGCGGATTGATCCGTTGCTGATCTTCATGCATTTCAGAGTTGATGGGAGAATAGATCGGAAGTCTTTCTAGCGCGGAAATACCCGTCCATGGGCTGATGTTACTGGAGGAGGGAGAAGTCATGACAGGAAACCATAACGGATCGACTCCAGAAGCTGAGATGCGGTCCGTCTTGACTCAGACTGACAGACTGAGTGTGAGCGGCTCGGGTGACCTGATGATCGAAGAGTGTTCCGCGCGTGACCTTCTTGCTCGCTACGGCTCGCCGCTGTACGTCGTTTCAGAAGCAACGTTGCGTCAGAACTATCGCCGCATCCACCGTGCTTTTGCAGACGCTTGGCCGAAAGAGATCACAATACTCTACGCGATCAAAGCCAACAACAACTTGGCCATCAGAGCTATCCTTCATCAAGAAGGCGCCGGCGGTGAATGCTTCGGAGAGTCAGAGTTGTACGCGACCTTCCTAGGTGGGGCAGATCCAGAGAAAGTCGTGCTCAATGGTAGCAACAAGAGTCCTGCGCTGCTGAAGCGCGCGGCTGAGCTCGGGGTTACAGTGAATATTGATGCTGAAGATGAGATTGACATACTCGCCGATCTTGCCTCTGAGGCGAGCACGCCGATCCGGGTGAGCCTACGTATCAAGTTCCTAGCCGAGGCTTTCGACTCTATTTCAACAGATTACTTCGGTGGCAGCAGTCTACTCGAACATGTGCGCCGGATGAAATGGGGGTTTTCACCGGAAGCGGCAGAGCGACTGGTGAATCGAATAAGGGATGAAAAGGGACTCGATCTCCGCGGCTATCACTTCCACGTTGGGCGAGCGTCACGGGATCCTGGTTATCAGGGCATATGGGGGAACGCGCTTGGAGAGATGGTTTCCAAGCTGCATAGTAAGACCGGTTTCGCACCAAAGGCTCTCGATATTGGCGGAGGTTGGCCCAGAGAACGTGATCCCGAGTCTCGCTCGCTTGCTCTCAATCCTCACAGAGT
>Ga0209725_1001176_pt1 | contig 15184 bp, 15 predicted proteins | sample I18A1metaG_FD_184145 | JGI IMG/M metagenome (GOLD analysis project Ga0209725, IMG submission 184145) | Lake sediment bacterial and archeal communities from Gulf of Boni, Indonesia to study Microbial Dark Matter (Phase II) - ​I18A1 metaG... | ecosystem: Environmental > Aquatic > Freshwater > Lake... | reverse complement strand
GCCTCCATGTCGGGACTCGTGGTGGCTGTGCCATACTCATCTTCAATTGCGACTATCTCTGTTCTTTCAAGCGCATTCTCATTCTGAAGGAAGCGCCTAATCCCTTCAACCCTCACTTCGTAGAGATTGACATTGTGAGGTTTCTTCATTCGCTTCACGAGCTGGTCGCTTGTGACTCCGATCTGCACTCTATCCCCTGCCGCCAAGGCCTTTCGTAGAAGTACCTCGTGCCCCTTGTGGAGAATATCGAACGTTCCGCCCAGACCGACAAGTCGAAAACGCCTGCTCGGGCTCTGTCTGGCCGTATTGCTCACGGAAGGCGTTTTCATTCACAGACGCCTTGTTGAGCCAATCGCTCTCTGATCGTAGCTCTCCACGGTCATAGGCGTTCTCAAGTGCTGTTGGGCAGGAGACGTTTCGACTCGTCTTCTGTCCATGGAGCAAACACGAGCGCTACGATGACGGTACCGTATTTCCCTTTGGGAACCTCTATGAACTCCGCCCTGGTCTCAGTCCTTTCCATCTTCAGGTCGCGTATCTTCGCCATTTCATCTAGCTTGGACTTGAGCTCTCTTTCAATTGCCTCCTTGTCTTTGTATCCGTGCGCCTCTGCAACCATTCCGTATCTTTCCTTCTTGCCTGTTATGCCCTTGGTCCAGCCAATTCCTGCGCCAATAGTCTCTCCAGGATCCCCATCCATTCGCGCCATCACTGCGAACGTAACCGTACCAGCTGTAATCATCGAGTTCTTGGTCTCCTCAGCATCAGGTGGAAGAATCGAAGACACATTGACGAGATTGCACTGCGCGATCCCTGCTTTGGTTAGGGCCGCGTCAAAAGCGTTCAACTGGGAAACGGAGCTCGTTGCGGATCCTGCTGCGATGAAGAACTTCTTCGGGAGGAAAGCTCCGTGCAAACTCCGCGTTTCCTGCATTATCTACCTTGTATCCTCCTTGCGCCGAACCCAACTCAGTCCAATGAATTGGTTGCATTGTATCATCCTTATTCCTTTTAAGCCTTGACTTCCATTGAAAATTCTATCAGAAACCAAACCTAACGGTCTTCATCGATCAATGAATCTCCATCCAATGAATGCATGCCTACCGATCGTCCCTGCCCGCAATGTCAGATGTGGACTCAAGAAGTATGCCGAAGCCTTCACAAAGGTCCTCAAATCTGTCTCTGTATCATCGTTGCACACATTTTTTATTCGTATTTCAATACAATATAGCGAGTTGGAATGACACGGACCCGTTTTCTGAAGATTCCGACAGTCCCACTTGAAGTATCAGGCAAGGAAACCATCAGCGACCTCCTTGTCGGGATGCGTTCAACCGCTTTTCAAGGACGGAAACTTGCGGAAGTTGCCGATGTATGGGCGAGGATGTTAAAGAAGAAAAACTGTATAATATGGTTAGGAATTGCGGGGGCCCTTGTTCCCGCGGGCATGCGGAAGATCATTTCTTACTTGATCAGAAGACGTATGATTGACGTATTAGTCAGCACTGGGGCGAATCTCTATCATGACTGCTTTGAAGCGAGAGGGCAGAGACACTACGTCGGTTCTGCTCTCTTGAATGATGTCCAGCTTAGAAAGCAGCGTATAGATCGGATATATGATGTCTTGGCTGATGAGCAGAAGTTCTACAAGATTGATACATGGATTGAGAGAGAGTTCTGCTCATATCTCTTGGACAACAGGCCCTACTCTTCTAGGGAGATTCTTCATCTTCTGGGAAAGATACTAGAGGAGAAGGGACAAGAAAAGGAGTCAATTCTCATCGATGCCTACAAATCTCATGTTCCGATCTTCTGTCCCGCCCTAGCAGACAGCGCACTAGGTTTCTCGATAATGTTCGCAAACCGAAGACGGGGAAGAAGGATCGTTCTGGACAATTTGAAAGATGTGGACGAGAGTTCAAGGATAACCGAGAAGGCGAGAGTGACAGCGGTTGTATATCTAGGAGGGGGAGTTCCGAAGAACTTCATTCAGCAGACCGCTGTAATCGCAAGCTATCAGACCAGACACGACAAAAGTCACAGTCTGGCAGCTCAGATGACCATGGACATGCCTGTCTGGGGTGGACTGAGTGGATGCACCTTTGAAGAGGCGCAAAGCTGGGGAAAGATAGGTAGAAACGCTCGGACAGCGACCTGCTATACCGACGTCACGATCGCTCTTCCAATCATCGCTCGTGCGTTGGTTGAGAGATACAAGAGGCTTAGGCGCAACGTTCCAATGTTTGATTGGGATGCCCAAGGCCTAACAATCAGTTACGAACGTCTCAGACTGTAGTTGACTCCTCAGTCCAGAGCAAGAGCGAAGGCAAAGGATGTCTGGAAAAAGACTTTTGATGAAATCTGGTTCTCAATCAAAGTTGAGCAGACTACGGCACTGCTCCTTTCGGGCTTGAAACCCCAGGTCCGTCTTCAGTCAGGGGATTCCGTCTTCTCAACCAAACAGCCAACGGAACAGGCTTCTCAACTAGGTCCGGTGCCTTTCTTGACGCCATCTCGATCGGCCTCTTGTTCGGTGATTTGATCAAGCCTAGACGCCGGACCGACGACGCAAGAGTTTGTTCCATCAGGTCTTGAGCAACCGGCGAGATTCTGATATTCCCTACATCGAAGGTGAGCCGTCTTCCGCATCCAGGGCAAGTCCCGTTGTGTCTGCGTATCGTTTCGATTGGCTCCTCCATCTCCGGCCCGTCGAATAGGACCGTACTACAGCTCTTGCACACAGTTAGTTGGGGCAAGCGGTCACCGATTTTGCAGAAAGTCTCTGACAATTCATATGAAGTTTCTAGACATTTTCTCCTTAACAATTACTGATATTCAATTGTCATTAGTCCTTGAAGCTGACTCAATTGCAGCAGATCGAACAAACTGACATTGAAGCTGTAATGCCATGGCATTGGCTAGTCTTCGACCTTGTCGCTTCAGGCCCAATCCATAACTTGCTTTCATCTAGCCATTGCAGCGAAGTCTAGCTCCAGAAATCGGACAAGCAGCAACGCGGAAGCTGGCCTCTTGCAAGCCTCGGGTCACGTGATTGCCGCTTGGCTTTCCAATCACATGACTATTATACGGTCCACAGGAACCACGCCTTGGTACGGAGGTTTGTCCTTTGAGAGGAAGAATGCAATTCGGCGTCTGTGTCATTCAAGCACGGTGGTAGCCCGGGGGAGATTCGAACTCCCGTCGACGGGTTTCTTCTCCTTTAGGATCCAGAGCCCGTTATCCATGTTCGTGGTCTGACCCACTTTGACCGCTAGATTCGGCGGCTAGACACTCTGACTAGCCTCGACCGGGCTTCGTCCCGGGCTGCGTACAAAACGCCGCCGGAAGCCCTTTAAGGATTTCTAACGAGAAAAGAAGATCTCTGCTTGGACGGAAGAGAAGCTTCAGTCTATTGCGCCAGAAGCCGTCTTGGCTTCGCGATGTGATGGGCGTCGTTCCTCGGTTCGGTCAGAGATCCGGCGACTTGGCTCGGTATCAGAGTGCGCCAAAAGGAATAGCTCTCTGTTGGTTCGCGAATCCCAAGAAGGGATACGAGTTCTGCGTTGGCGGTACTGTAGCCCTGAAGAGGCGGGGCACTCTTATTGGGGCGGAAAGGGGTCGAATCTGCGGCGCTGGCGCTACCGAAAGACTTAAATATATCATGGACGGGCTTCTCCTACGCTTCGGGCCAGAGACGCCGATTCTCGCTTCCGTTCCTACGGAAATGACGCGCATGAATATGATGGCTCCAGCCCATGGCATCGATAAGGAGAGGAAAAAGATGGGCGCTGCACGAGACCAGGCGAGTTCGGTCAGCCATTGCCCCGAATGTGGAAGCGACCAACTGGTCGAAGACTACGATCAGGGCGAGGTGATCTGCCAGGCGTGCGGGCTCGTCCTGACTGATCATGCAGTGAACCGAGGCCCTGAGTGGAGAGCATTTACAAAGGAGGAGAAGGATGAGCGGGGCAGGGTGGGGATACCCATCTCATACTCGATTCATGATAAGGGCTTGTCAACGGTCATCGACCGTGTCAATCGCGATGCTTATGGTAGACAGCTTCCGCTTTCCACAAGGCTTCAGATGCTGAAGCTTCGCAAGTGGCAGATCAGGACTAGGGTTCACTCATCTGCAGACAGGAATTTGGCCCAGGCAATGGCAGAGCTCGACAGGCTCACGGACAAGCTTCACATTCCTGCACCTATCAAGGAGAGAGCGGCCATAGTCTACAGAAAGGCCCTAGACAGCGGACTCGTAAGGGGAAGATCAATAGCAGCGATCGCAGCAGCGGCACTATACGCCGCCTGCAGGTCCTCTGAAACTCCTCGAACCCTGAAGGAAGTTTCATCGGCATCACGAATACGAAAGAAGGATGTTGCCAGATGCTACAGGCTTCTGCTACGCGAACTTGACATCAAGATGCCCGTCGAGGATCCTGTTCGATGCATCTCCAAGATCGCTAACAAGGTGGGCATCGCAACCCAGACTGAGAGAAGAGGGATCAGAATCCTTGAAGACGCCAAGAAGAAAGGAATAGTCGCTGGCAAGGATCCAATGGGACTCGCCGCAGCAGCCCTATATGTCGCCTGCGTTCTGGAAGGAGAGAAGAAAACCCAGAAGGAAATCGCTGAAGTGGCGAATGTCACCGAGGTCACGGTGAGAAACCGTTACAAAGGGCTCAAAGACGCTCTCGGCCTGAACATCTAGTCGGCTGTTGTCTCTCTATTCCCTCGAGCCTAGACAATCAATATATCTCTGGGGGCATGCATCCGACTAGGAGAAATGATGAGATCAAATCAGCGCAAGGTTGTGGGTATCCTCGGTGGAATGGGGCCTGAAGCCACTGTAGATCTTTTCTCCAAGATAGTGCGCTCCACTCCGGCCTCGAAGGATCAGGATCATCTTCGCATCATCATAGACAATAATCCTCTGATTCCGGATAGGCAAGAGGCTATTCTTGAGTGTGGCTCTTCTCCGGTGCCTCTTATGATCAAAACCGCAAGGAACCTCGAGGCTGCCGGAGCAGATTTCATCATTATACCCTGCAACACCGCTCACCACTGGATCGAGCAAATAAGGAATGCCGTGAAGATCTCCGTAGTCGACATGATCGAGGAAACCGCCGAAGAACTCTCAAGATCATATCCCTCAGCAAGAACCGTCGGTCTGCTCGCCGCAACAGGGACTCTAAGATCCGGGCTCTATCAGCAGCATCTGCTCAAAAAGGGCATTAGAACCTTATGCCCATCGGATAAGGATCAAGATAAGTTGATGGAAGCCATCTATGACGTGAAAGCAGGCGATATGTCAAAGTCGTCTGCTGCTGTGGTTCAAATAAGTCGGAAGTTGGTTGCGGCTGGAGCCGAGGCCCTGATAGCCGGATGCACCGAGATCCCTCTAATCATCAAGGCCGGTGACCTCTCGATCCCGATTATCGACACGACCGAGGTGCTGGCCAGGAGGACTGTGCAGATTGCCCTGGGGTCAGCTGCGTCCCGAGGATGACTTCGTATCTAGACCGCTCTCCAACTCAACAACAAAATGCCCACAGTATCCACAGCTCTGGCACAGAAATCTCGTAGGAAAGAGGAATCCGACCAGCGATCCAGATCTTTGGATGTCAGCGCTCCCACACTTGGGACAGACCATGATCCGCCGCCTGCGTCTCCTTATGCTCCCAACTATCTCGAGGATGCCTTGCAAGCGCTCTCGCTCTCTGAACTTGGCTCGCCTATTAGTGAACCTCTATGCTTGACGGCGGAAAACCATAATCCAAGAGTAGCTTCTTGACCTTGTCTCTGTGGTCACCTTGAAGCATCACTATGCTATCTTTAACTGTCCCTCCGCATGCACAGACAGCCTTCATCTTTGAAGCCAATTCGCTTAGGTTGACACTACGAGCGTCGACACCTTCGACTACTGTTAAGTTCTTGCCCCACTTTCGTGTTTCAAGACGAACCTTGACTCGCTGCTGCTCCATGCTGATTGTGCCGCACACACACAGGTCCTTTGGCAGACCACAGATCGCACAAACTTCAGCCATGCTTATGTTCTATGGCTCCCTATGTTTTGTCCGAATCGATAGTGATGCTTGTGAGTATTTAAGGCTACCCTGAAAACACGGACGCCAGAAGTGCAGCGGGTACTGCGTCTTCATTGTTTAGACAGTTGTGTCCGAAGCTGCCCCTTTGTTACCCATATGCTGCCGATATTTCCCTCTACTTCAACCCAGTCGCCTGATCGAATCTTTTCAATGGGGTTCTTGTCAAGTCTGTCCACTAGAGGAATATTCGCCAAGACACAGCCTCCAATGATTATCGGCTCAGTTTCAATGTTCACGATTGCCGCCGGAGCTGTCCCGTACTTGCGTAGCCCGTATATCACATAGGATCCAACAGTGCTTCCCTTCCCTCTGGGGAAAACAAGCACCTTACCGCTAATGCTCCGACCTTCAAGCTCATGACCGGTCTCTATTACGATACCACTCCGCGGGTTGACGCCTCCGAAGAACGACATAGCCTGCCTAGTCACTATAGCCTCTCCCGCTCCAAACCCGTCAACGACCCCGCGGCCGTCCATTCTCAGTCTACGCGAGTGCATATTTGATGCACTCCTTCAAACTTATCAGACAGCTTTCCACCCGGTTCAACGATCTCAGATAGTGAGCAGCTTTGCAAGAATTCGTGACAATGCCATCGATTCCCATCTCCCTAATCGGGGAAACGACCATGCATGTGTCGCACACCACCTTGCCACCTGCCTGCTCGATGGTGCCAACGTATCCGTGTTGTTCGGCAGCATCGCGAAGGTGACGCGACGTGAAGCACCATAGCTTCTTCATTGCCTTTCTGCCGGAAACGAGGTGGGCAATTAGCCTTAGCTCTTTCAGACTTAGGTGAGGGCATCCTAAGCAGATATGTTCAAACTCCTTCTCAGATGAAAGCGCACGATGGGTCTTGAGGAGCTCCTCTCTGTCTACGTCTATCGCCTCATGCTCTTCTCTCTTGTCAGCCCTTTTATTCATTGAGAACATCGGGACTGATCCGGATACTGCCATGCTTGCACTTAGCGCCTTCAATTGGTCGTATGAAGGGGCTCCGTGGAGGCTGTTGATCCTTGGAATATGGGATCCAACGTCCCCGCCAATCCAATATCCCAAGAGACCATAATCAAGATCGTTCTCTAGCTTGCACCTTACCTTGACAAGGTGAGTAGGTGTCCTTTGCTCGTCCAGATGCATTCCGTAGAGCGGCGACTTACCCAATATGGCGCTTGCCAGCGCCGTCGGTCCACCTTCTCTGTTAGTGTAAGCTCCCAAGACTGAGTTGGCGAACACAACTGCTGACGACTCTGCCCACGCGACGTGTTGCCCTCTGAGGGATGAACCTTCGGTAAAGTAGGGTATGCAAGTGCATGTAGGCTGGATCTTCATGTTACGAAAGCATCGCATTATCTCAAGCTGTTTTTGAGCGAATTCCTCGGGAACGCCCAGTTCACGCCATCGGGCGAGATCCATTCCCGCAGGATTTAACATAGCCCTGACTGTGGCCAATGCTCCTCTTGAGCTGAACTCCTCCAGAAACTCAAGGCCCGGTTCCCCAATCGTCTTGTAGGAGACACCAGATATCTGAGCACTACGGACTTTGATCATCCGCTTAGCTTCATACGCGTCCCCGATGGCCACTAGCAGCTTCATCGCAAGCCTTCTAGCCTCACCCTCCTCACCTTCAAGAATTCGCTCCTCCGTCTTTGTTATGAACACCTTGACATCTCTCGCTATTCAGGTATCCGTGCCCTTTCGAACTTCTCGCGACTTCTCGAGAGGGATATGGTTGCGTCCAATCCCATCTTTGCACCGATCATTGTTTCTTGATCGGATGAGGGATCCAATGACGATGAGCGAACATTGTCGATGGTCACGAGGCCTTTGTCTGATCTGAATCTGGTTGCAATCGCCCACTCGACTTCACTGGGATCGTTAACATCGATGTCTGAATCCACTATGACAACATGCTTGAGCGATGGATGAGCGCCAAAAGCAGCAAGAATCGCGCTCTTTCCGTCCCCTTCCGTCTGCTTATCCACTGAGAGGACTGCATGAAGCCATCCACATCCTCCTGGTGTAAGAGACACGGCTCTCAACCCTGGGATCGTTGTCTTCACAACACTCCATATTCGAGCCTCGTAGGGTAGCCCCATCAGCAGCTTATGCTCAGCCCCGGCTGGCAATAAGCCTTGGAAGACGAAGTCTTGCCTATGCATCATGCCCATGATCTCGACTATCGGTTGCTTTCGCACAATGTCGTAGGTTCCTGTTAGGTCAACGAAAGGGCCCTCGTTGACTTCTTTATCCAGGAGTATTCTTCCTTCTAGGACGACTTCAGCGTCAGCAGGTGCATGGGCTGTCACATTTCTGCACTCGATAAGTGTCATACGGCCTTCCATCAACGCGTTCGCAACTCCAAATTCACTAACGCCGAACGGTGCAGGTGAGGAAGCAGCCACCAGCAGAGATGGATGTAGTCCAATCGAAATGGCCACATCCAAGGTCTTCATACCGTTCCGTTTCGCAAGCTCACACAGTCGATACAGATGCCTCGGAACTATTCGTATGGCAAGGTGTCGGTCATCGAGAACCATCATCCTATGCATAGATACGTTTTCTACTTCCGTGTCCGGGAGTATTGCTGAAACGATCGCTGAAGTCAGGTAAGGGCCTGGATCCCGCTCGTAATGGGTCAAAATGGGTAACTTGCTGAGTCTTGGCGCTCCCTGGATTTCGGCGACAGGGCCGTCGTTTTTAACCTTTGGAGCCAATGGTGACCCTATTGACTTAATGATCTTATCGTAGACATCTCCTTCAGCAATTTCAAGAATTGATGCCAAGCGCTTTTTCGTGGCACAAATGCCTGCCACTACTTTATTGCTGAAGCCATCAACGTTCTCGAACAGCAGAGCTGGCCCCTTATCAAATTTCCTCATCAATCTGGAGATTCCGTAGACGGTTCCGACAGGCTCGGCCACACTCATGAGTTCGTTGTGAACTTTTAGTTTCTCGACGCAGTCTCTAAGATTCATCTTCGCCGTTCAATCCTTCCTATGACTTCTGCCACTCGCTTGTGGCATGTTTCCAATCACCTACTTGAAAACGTTCTCCTATCCTACATGGTGGTCATTGGAAAAGGCCTCAGGCTTAAGGGTATCGAGCATTCCCTAAGTATGTCAGTCCTACCTTGCGCGGACGTATCCCTTAGGCCCAACGTATCTCTGGCTTCTTCAGAAGCCCATACGCCAGAGCCGTTGTTCCCACCATCGCCAAGACTAGAGCCACGTAGGTCGCAGTGTAGTCTGTGAAGGGTTCCTTAATGATCCTTACATATTGGTAGCGTACGTTTAGCAACACATTCTTCTTGACAGCAGAGTAATAGTTGTCGAACACGAAGAAGTAAGTATCATTCCTCGGAGTCGCAAAGCTGAAGTTGAATTTCGCCTGGGTTTGAACCATTTTCACAATGTACTGCACGTCTGGCTGTCGCTGCCTCCAGTTCTCAAAGTTTGCGCTATCCAACACAAGGAAGTCGATGCTGCTCGCCTGGCCTGCAATTTCGCTGGAGACTGCGCCGTTGCCCGCAACGAGTGTCGACGCCTCGAACCGAACATCATGTGCCCAGAAAGACCCGTTCTTCACGTCTCTGCCAACTTGAAAAGTGTCTGCAACAGTCCTAGGAACCTCCCTGAGATAGGTTCGACCCCCGTACAGCGACGTAGCGAAGCCGAGGAGAATCAGCACTACTCCTACTGTCATAGGCTTCGCCTGCAAGCTACTCACCGATACGTTCTCCTAGATTGGTTCGCAAGCCTAAAATGTCTTCCTGATAGCGACATCTGCTTATGTCTCTTCAGATCTCACCTCGGTGGTAGTTCAAGGAGACACCATCCTGAAGATACGCAAGGCATATGCTGGAGAAAACCCTCATGAATCCCTTGAACACGCGGGCGCTACCTGAGTTGAGAGTCATCGCGGACTTGCATATTCATTCTAGATTCAGCCAAGCCACAAGTATGAGCATGAACATTCAGGAAATCTCAACCTATGCACAACTCAAGGGTTTGGGGCTGGTCGGAACCGGAGACTTCACCCATCCTGATTGGAATGCAGAACTGAAGCGAGAACTAGAGGAAGTGGAGGACTCGGGGATATTTCGACCGAAGAACTTCAGGTCCCGGGTTCGATTCGTGATAAGCGGTGAGGTCTGTACCGTATTTGTATCTGACAACAAATCAAGAAGGATTCATCACGTCGTGTTGGCTCCGGATTTCGAGGTCGCCGATCAGATCAACGATAGGCTTAGGAACTTTGGTGATATCAAAGCGGATGGGCGCCCGATCCTTTCAATGCGCGCTTCCGAGCTTGTGGAAGAGGCGACATCAATCTCAGGTGAGGTCTTCATCTTCCCGGCTCATGTTTGGACACCTTGGTTCAGCCTATTCGGTGCCATAGGGGGCTTCGACTCTCTCGAAGAATGCTACGAAGATCAATCCGACAGAATCCATGCCGTTGAGACAGGGCTGTCATCAGATCCGCCTATGAACTGGCGCCTCAGCTCTTTGGACCGCTTCGCAATAATCTCGAATAGCGACTCTCACAGCGCTTGGCCATGGCGGATCGGCAGAGAGGCTACTGTAGCAAACCTACCTGAGGTATCATATTCGGAGCTGGTATCTGCGATATCGTCACGAAGGTCCACGGCGATAGAACTTACGATTGAGACTGATCCCGCTTACGGGAAGTATCATTGGAGTGGACACCGGAAGTGCGGCATCTCCATGTCCGCGGAAGATGCTAGAAGAACTCACAACATGTGTCCTAAATGTGGGCGGAAGCTGACAAAGGGTGTAGACCTGCGAGTTGATGAGCTTGCAGACAGGCCAGCTGGATTCGTGCCTGATGAGGGATGCACGGGTTTTGTACATCTTCTTCCTCTTCATGAAGTGATTGCCGCTGCAATGGGAAAAGATCAACCATCAGCAAGCTCAGTTTGGGAAAGGTACAATCGGTTGCTTGAACGCTTCGGAACAGAGTTCAATGCGATGCTTGACGCCGAGGAGAAGGATCTCGCCGATGCTAGCGATCCTGAGATCGCAAATACGATCGTGAAATTGCGGAGAAACTCGCTGGCTGTGACACCGGGGTATGATGGAGTCTATGGGAAAATCGATCTTGGAGCCGGCAAGTCAGACGCCCCTCACACGGTCACTAGGAAGAAGCTCCGTCTTGAGGACTACTTGCAGTAGGCCCTGAGGTATTCGTGAGCTCAGAGGGAACGTGTCTGCGGGCCTGGGAGCGGTCTTTCTCTGTACGAGCCTCTTATGGCAAACGGGGACATGTCTGCGAGGAACCGACGCTTCTAACCTTCTAGCTGAAGAACCATTGGTTCATCCGTCTTCGGCGGCGCCACGGGGGCGGGTTTCTCGGCACTTTCCGGTGTGGGCTTCTCTATCTTTTCCATGGCCCTTGCTATGTCCTTCTTCTCCTCAATCAGGGGCTTCAGGTTTGGTTCTATTGCATCGCACGCAATGCCTAGAGCATTGTCATCGATTATTCCCGCCTTGTACTCCATCTTGACGTTGACTAGAAACCTTATCAGCTCGTCGACTTGGCGATCGATCTGTCCTGTTCTCTTCTTGAGGCCCTCTGCAAGTTCATCCTTTCTTCGTCTCAGCTCACTCAATGTGGCCGAATGCTTTCTGCGAAGTTCCTCATAGATGTTTGCGGGTATTTGCTGATCTCGCAGCAACTCACCCAGTGCCTGGATCCTTCGCGCTACGCGATCTAGTTCCTTCTGGATAAGCTCTGATGACACTTTCCAATCTGGAATAAGCACAACAGCGCCTCTGTCAATCACTATGTGGTCACAAGAGTACTGTCCCAAGTTTGCACTTCCATGCTCAACCTGGAGTGCCTTAAGTTCACCAAAGTCGTCAATACATAGGCCTATGATTCTTCCTATCTTTCTGCCATAGGTGTCCCTCAGATCTCGACCAAGAAAGCTCTTCAACTCCTCCTCAGAGACATACGACAAAGATTTTCCACCTCCTCTCAATTCGTTGAACTTTCAAGGCGGACGGAACGTTGTCTCTTCGGTAGTAGTGCTGGGCAGTTCAGGAAACCTCTCCTTTACTTGCTGCTCAGCAAAAGCCGCCGCCTCCTCCAATATCCTCTTTGCTTCCCCGGTAGGCTGGTCTCCCGCAGAGAACTCTCCTGCTGCCTCTCCAATGTCGAGAACCATAGACGCAAGCGATTCGTCTATCTCAGCGAGCTTCAGGGAGACATCGGGCAAGACATGGCTCAGCCCCGATCGAACCATCGCCACAACACCCTTCACAGGAGCCATGGTATGGGCGATGTCTCCAAACTCTCTAACTGCTTCCAGCCTTAGGACAACTCTCTCCAAGGCGAATTGACTGTTGAGAGAGATCTTGGCAATCTTGCGAATCTGTGCACACTCCTCAGCGTAGATCTTAGCTCGCTGGAGATCATCTTGCTTGACGGCTGCTATGCATTTCTCGTAAAGAGACTTGTCCCGAGCCTCAAGTTCGGCAGATGCTCTTTCTATTCTGTGCAATTGTACACGCAGCTTGTGCATTGTCTCTGTAAGTCGCTGCCTCATCGGTGTTGGTGACAGAGTTTCTCTCAGCCTCTCTTTCAAAGATCTTCGTTCACGGAACACTATCGAACCTCCTGCAAACGACAAGTCATCAAGAATCTTGGTCGCATGATCGGTATCTCGCGGCTTGCTATTCTTGCTAAGGTCAAGCTGTTCGTAGCCATCACGATTGTTCCTTTGTGGAGATAGTGAATTCCCCTAAGCAGTGGAGTCAATATGTTGATGGCCGCGGTGTCAAGACCACCCGTCGGCTCATCCATCAGCAGCAGCGGTGGCTCCGTTACCAGAGCGCGGGCAATCGCAACCTTGCGGCGTTCTCCGACGCTTAGCGCAGTTGGGTAGGCAGAGGGCTTCTCTGCGAGCCCGAGGAAGTCAATGATCTCCTGAGTTCTACGTTTCCGTTCAGCTTCATCCACCTTCTGAATAACCAACGGAAGTTCTATGTTCTGGAAGACGTTTAGACCGGCCAATAGTTGCGATCCTTGAAAGACTACACCTATGCTCTGTCCTCTGAACTCTGTCAGACTATCGTCATCCATTGCTGTCACATCTTTTCCCAGCACGGTAACGCTCCCCTGTGTGGGTTTCTCTAGACCCGCTATTATGTTGACGAGAGTTGTCTTGCCAACTCCGGTCGGCCCTGTAACCGCCGCAAACTCTCCCTCTGCGATCTCGGTACATAAATCGTTGAACAAGCAAATTCTGCCAGAGTCTGTTTCGAATATCTTGGTCAGCCTCTCAATTGTTAGAATCGGCTTGTCGTTGCTCATTGTCTCAAAACCTCCCCGATCTTGAGATACGAGAGCTTCCTCGCTGCCACCAGCCCTCCGCTCAACGATGAAACTAATGAGGCTAACACGGCGAATCCCACTATCTCACTTGACAAGAGCGAACACTCGGCTGTCAGCATTGCCGTGCCGTATCCAATTGCGACACCTAGAACGCATCCACCAATGGCCAACTGCGCCACGCGTAGGAAGAAAGCCTGCTGAAGGCTTGATCGCTTAGCACCGAGAGCCCTCAAGATTGCCACTTCTCTCCTCTTGGATGCCATTTCCAAGGACATCGTGAACATTACCACAAGGAAGACGCCAAGGAAAAGGCCGCTTGTAGACAAAGTTAACGAAAACCAACTCACGGAGAGGCTTGACCCGAGGATTACTGACGCGGCTGTCGATACGACAATCTCAACGGCTGCAAGCGCCTCCGATCTTGTGAATGATGCGAATAGATATTGGCTTGCATTCATGCTTAGGTCGGTCTCCATGCCATGGAATTCCTCTTTTCGTCAGCCTCGTGGGCGAGAATCCTTAGAAATTCTGACACCTGTCCATGTTCGTAGCTCTTGATCACGGATGCCGTATACTCAATCCTGATGTCGAGTTCCTTCATCTTGGAAAGGATCGCTTCTACATCTGACTTGTTTTTTCCGATGAAGAACACCAATGTTTCAGGAGTTCCGAGAAAGCTGGTGACTCTAAGCGCCTGCGGCATTGTGGCAATCTGTTTCAACACGCTGTCCCGGTCTGAACGGTTTCCGACAGTGCCGGCGACGTAAACCTGTTCAGGCAGGCCCAGCTTCTCAAAATCCAGATCGACAATGTACCGCTTAATGATGCCTATCTGTCTAAGCTTGTTCACTCTATATGCAACGACGTTTGGATGTAGGCTAAGCTTCTTTCCTATCTCAACAAATGACGCTCTTGCATTCGAGCTGAGCTCCGCAAGTATTCTCAAATCAGTCGCATCTAGACTGGACATGTGGGTCATCCTCAACTGGCCACAAAGTCTTCCGACCATCTCTGGAATCTGGCAAGATTCTGTTCAGAAACGGTTCTTCCACGTGACGACACTGCTTTCATGAAGTCGGCCATCGAGATCTCTCTGGGCTTTGCTGTTGGATCAGAGTCCGCGCGGGTCTCGAAGAATTCTCTTACGACCTTCATCTGAACTGCTTGAAATATGTCTCGGATATCGCTTCCTGTTCGTCCTTCTGTCAGTTGCGTGAGTTTGACGAAGTCGACATCCGTTGCGACTCTCAAGTTTCTAGAGTATATATGAAACATTTCGAGTCTTGCGTCGGCATCTGGAAGCGGAACGTAGATTCTCCTCTGAAATCTTCGTATGAAGGCCTCGTCTAGTGCCCAAGGCTTGTTGGTAGCTCCGATGACGTAAACAGATGAGTGCTTCTTCTTATCTGCAATCCCATCCATCTCCTTCAAGAATTGGTTCCTGGCTCGGACCTCTCCGCCGACTTCATGGCTTCTGATGCCCATGATGGAGTCGAGTTCATCGATGAACATTATTACAGGGCGCCCCGCCTTGGCGGCGGCTCTTGCGTCCTGAAAAAGCTTCGCAACGTTCTTCTCCGATTCGCCTAACCATTTGGACACTATTGACGGAGAGTCAATACAGTAGAACGTCGCATCGATCTCGGTCGCTATCGCGGCAGCGAGCATAGTCTTCCCGCAGCCGGGTGGACCGTAGAAGAGTATTCCCCTAGCCCATCCGAGAG
>Ga0209725_1001174_pt1 | contig 15201 bp, 12 predicted proteins | sample I18A1metaG_FD_184145 | JGI IMG/M metagenome (GOLD analysis project Ga0209725, IMG submission 184145) | Lake sediment bacterial and archeal communities from Gulf of Boni, Indonesia to study Microbial Dark Matter (Phase II) - ​I18A1 metaG... | ecosystem: Environmental > Aquatic > Freshwater > Lake... | reverse complement strand
AGAAAGATGCTGATTTCGTAAGACACTTCCTCCCAAGCCAGAAATTCAAAGGCCTCGTAACCAAGCTTAGCCCCATCCCACAGTAGATCGTGAAAATCTATGGCCTAGAAAGCGTCACATTATTTGAATTAAGATGCAAAACAAAAAAAGGGGATGTGGGGGAGTAAATCGAATACTTAGCCTGTATATCCCGAGGCCCTGGCTATTTCAGATGCTATAATTTTGCGTAGGCAAGCATTATGAGTGTGCAAATCGACACGAGAAAAGGAGAGTGGCTCACCTCTGAATTATTCCTGTCCTCGCCTTTTTGAATATGGCTAGTAAGAACTTGAGAACTCGATATGGTGTGAAACCCATAGGAAGCCGTGAAAGAAAAAGAGTATTAAAGAGTTTAGAATAACTCGTGAGAATTAAGCCAGCAACTCCGATATGTCATAGACTTTCAAGTTGAAGTCTCTTGCTCTTTCTAGAAACATCTGCTTGCAGAAAGGGCACGCCGTTACTAGGGCTTCAGCTCCCGCCTCCCGAGCGGCCGCCAAGGCTTTGTTGCATATCGTTTTCGATAGCTCAGGATACGTCACTTGGAGCCCCCCGCCTCCGCCACAGCATAGTGAATTCTCCCTGTTCCAATGTATCTCTCCGAGTTTTAAACCGGGTATTGCCGCTAGGAGCCTTCTGGGCTCATCATATACTCCAGCTCGGCGACCTAGGTGGCATGGATCGTGATAAACAACGCTCATGGAGAGCTTCTTCGAAGACTTGAGTTTAAATTCCCGCTTATCCAAGTACTCGGCTATATGGAACACTTCCAAGTCGAGCGGAACGCCCCATTCCCGGTAATGCTCCTTCAATGCCAAATAGCATTCGGGGCATGAAGTCACAAGGCGTTTGAGATTTAGCGACTTGAGGGTTTCGACGTTTTCTTCTGCCAGTTGCTTGGCGGTTTCCGTGAAACCAGCCACCCATAAAGGGTAGCCGCAGCACACCTCACCTTTAGCCACAGCCACCTTGTCTCCAATCGACTTCAGGATTTTGAGTGCGGCCTCAGCTATCTCAGGCTGATGCTGCGCCGTGGTGCATCCGACGAAGTACAGTGTGTCGGCTCCGCCCTCCAATTCGAGCAGTCCCTTAACTTTTCTGAAGCGCTCCTCAACTGGAACCTCGTATAGGCTCTTATACATTAACGCATTGTCGCCCCACTTCAATATAGGCTTCGGGGCCTTACCCAGCTCAACTACGTCAGCCCTCCCAGCTTGAACATTCCTCGAGCAGTCGGATATGCCAGTTATACACCAGACCCTGCATCGGCCGCAGTCCACGCACATGTACATCCTCTCGACAGCGCTCTCAGAGAATTCACTCTCGCCTTTCAGGATCGAGTACTCGATCATACCCTTGCCTTTGGGCTGCGTGGACTCCAGCTTAGCCGACATCGCCACGGTGCAGACATGACGGCACATGCTGTTACAGAAGGCGCAAGCCCAGATCTCCCTCTCCCTCTCCTTCAAATGCATGTCGGACCCTCCTTCACAGCCCGAGCTTTCCAGGGTTCATTATGTGATTCGGGTCTAAAGCATCCTTTATGGCCTTCAGGACTTTGAACGCTGGACCCCACTGATCCTCCATGAACCTTGCCAACTTGACCCCTATGCCGTGATGATCGTTCAAGAGAGCCCCATTCTTTAGACCGGCCGAAACCCCTACATTCCACACCCTTTTGTAAAGCTCAACAGCCTCCTTTGGATCGTCCAGAGGCTGTATGTAGAATCGCGGATAGAGCATTCCGCCTGTATGAGACCAATGGGAGAAATGGCCTGTGAATAGCGCTCCCTTAAAATTCTCAGTCAAAGCCTTCTTCATGGCGTAGTATACTTTCTCAAGATTGCTGAAAGTTGCCGCCACATCTATTGTGCCGAATATCAGGGGCACGGCAGGAGCTGAAGGCGGATAGTAGGAGTCGTATCTGTGATCCCACCAATATTTGCCTGGCTCGCTCCCGAGGTCTTCGCCTCCCTCTTTCAGGCAAATCTCAACTGCAACCTTCTCCTCTAACTCGATAAGCTCTTTATACCCATCGAAACTCAACACTAGGAATGAGCCTGGCACATCGATCCCAGTCGCTAAGGTCCGATGCTTCGTCTTCTTGGAGGCTTCCACCTCATCGTACAACCGAACTACGCAAGGGTTAACGCCTTTCTGGAGGAACTTCCTCACAGCCTCCAAGCCTGAATGGAGGTCCTTGAACAGGAAAGCCCTGAACCTCCTCTCCTCAGGCATGAGATGTATCTGTAGAGTAGCCTTGGTGATCACCCCTAATGTTCCTTCGGACCCTACGAAGAGTTGCGCCAGATCAGGTCCTATCGCCTTCGTCTTTCTAGGAGACACCGAGGTTTCAATTATCTCCCCAGTAGGTAGAACCACTTCCAACCCTAGGACCATATCCTCAATCTTGCCGTACTTCGTGGACATCACCCCCGCCGACCTAGCGGCCAACATTCCGCCCAGACAGGCGCTGTACATTGAGGCTGGGTAATGGCCGTAGGTGTAGCCCAACTTGTTTAGTTCCCACTCCAAGTCTTGGGAGACTATGCCAGCCTCAGCGGTGATCGTCAAGGAATAATCGTCCACTTCAACGATCCTATCCATCCTCTTCACATCTAACAGTATGCAACCCTGAGTGGGCATAGCTCCCCCTTGTACGCCACTTCCTCCGGACCAAGGTACCACTGGGACCATATGCCTATTAGCTATCTTGAGAACTTCAGAGACCTCCTCCCTACTGGCTGGAAGGACTACAAAGCCCGGCAAAGGTCGTTCCAATCCATAGTAGTAGTAGAGTTGAGGAAGCCAATAGATATCTGTGGAGTAAACCTTCCTATCTGTCTCATCAGCGTAAACATTCTCGCTGCCAACGGTCTTCTCAAGTTCGCTGAGCACTACATCCCGGTCGTAGGAAGGTATCTTTACTGCCAATATGGTTCATCTCGAACTTTTTTAGAGAGGTCGTCCTATTTAACCGTCCCATTTAAACTTCTTATGGGAAAAACATTTTCTTCTAGCTCTTAGAAGAATCATCGCAAGCAGGGTGTAGACTTCTTGGTCCACGACGAAACTTTGCTCGGCATAGACGTTGGAACCGGAGGATGCAAGGCGACACTTATCAGTTCAGTAGGCGAGTTCATAGTAGCATTATCAGAGGAGTATCCTACATACTATCCTGAACCCGGATGGGCTGAGCAGAACCCTGAAGACTGGCTTAAGGCGCTGCGTAAAATCAGCAAACGCATAAATGTGAAATGGAAGACCAGGATGACAGGCATATGCATAGACGGACAACCTCACACGCCTGTATTCATGAACGAGGAAGGGGAAATACTGTATCCAGCGATACCTTGGATCGATAGGAGGAGTGCTCCTCAAGTCGAGCGTCTAAACAATTTGCTACCGAGCGAGGATGCGAAACGCACTTTCAACCCTCTCAATACAACGTTTACGCTTCCGCAAATCCTATGGATAGAGGAAAATCGACCCGAGGTCTGGCGGGACACCTATAAGCTGTTGATAGCGAAGGACTTCGTTAGGCAGAAGCTCACGGATGGAGGATGGTTCACCGACCCAAGCGATGCTTTGGGCACATACCTATTCGACGGGGAGGCTTTCGAATGGTCTGAAAACATATGTGCTGCCGCAGGCATAGAGTTGGAGAAGCTGCCTGACGTTAAACCTTCAGCTTCCTTGGTAGGTGAAGTTACACGAAAAACTTCGAAGAGCCTAGGTCTGCCTGAAGGTATCCCGGTCGTGAACGGTGCCCACGACCCTTCAATGGAGAACTTGGCGGCAGGAACAGTGAAACCTGGAAACAGCTTCGTTAAGCTAGCTACAGCCGGGGTTATCTCCATGACCACTAAAGAACCTAAACCTGATCCAAAAGGGAGGACTGTAACATACTGCCTACCCACAACTCATGAGAAAGCTGATGGATGGTTCACTAAGACAGCTACTCTCGCATGCGGCTCCTCTTACCGATGGTTCAGAGACCTTTTCTGCTACGAAGAGGTTGAACAGGCTGAACAGCTTAGAAAGACGGCTTTCGAGCTAATGGATAAGCTTGCCGAGGAGGCGCCCCCATGCTCAGAAGGTCTCATATTCCATCCATATCTGATCGGAGAGGGCTCTCCCTACTGGGACCCACAGCTTAAAGGAAGCTTCTTCGGAGCAACTTTACGCCACAAGTTGAGCCATTTCTGCAGATCCATTCTAGAGGGGGCAGCCTTCTCCATAAAGGATTCCACATCGATATTCGAAGAGCTGGATCTAAACTTACATGAGGTGCGGCTAATAGGAGGAGGATCTAACAGCCGTTTGTGGAGGGAAATCCTCTGCAACGTACTGGGCTTAAGAGGCCTGAAGACTTCTGGTGGTGACTCATCTTTCGGATCCGCCGTCCTAGCAGGAGTTGGAGTATCAACCTTTAAAGACATAGAGGATGGCGTAAACCGCTGCATCAAAATAATCGACGTGATAGAACCCGATCCCAAACTCCAAATTCTCTATGAAGAACTATTCCAAATATATAGAGAGACCCACGACGCAACGGCCCCTATCTCTCACAAATTGGACCGGCTGGTGAAACGCCTACCGAGAGAAACGTCATAAAAAACTAGTCGCTTATCAAACCATACTTTTCATATTATACTCCTAAATGTTCACGAAATTCTTCAAGATATATGAATAGAATGAGAATGATACAGGGTCGACTCTTGGCGCGCGACATTAGCAGGTTTTTGCTTAGCTCTCCCGCATTCATTGTTTTCAGCTCGTGACTTGACTGCAGGCGTGATGTTAAGAGACGGCGAGACTCGACCATAGTAGGGACTATTCGATTTCTTTATCTTCTTGTAGAGGCCTCGCGAAAGTTCCACAAAATCAGAAGATATACGCTGAATAGGAATTGCACCATGTGTTTTCTTAAATGACTACAAAAGTGGGAAAGTATGGGATATTGCTATTTCATGACTTCTATGAGAGTTCCTTTCTTTACAATGTATACGGCGTCTTCGCCTTTTACAGTGGCGCCGAAGTCTACAACCAGATCCTTTACTACTGGATGCTTCAGGAGGGGCCCTATTGTGATGGACGCTCCGGGGTCGACTCTGGTGGCGCATCCTCGGACAGGTTTCCCGTTTACGGTTACCACGCAGTTGGCGCATATTCCCTTGTAGCATATGTAGTCGCGGAAGGAGATTGTTGGGTCTATATGTCGCCTTATGTGGCGTAGGATTGTAAGTACGCTCGTAGGTTCCTCTGTAGGTATCCTGTAGGTCTTGTGGTGGGGCACCTTATCCACGGTGGGATCGAACCTGAATACTTTAGCAATTATCTCCGCCATATCTGCTCACGCTCTTGTGGGAGGCATCTTCGTAAATATAACCGGTCTTGTGAAGTAGAAGGGTTTGCCGCCTCTCATGCGTACTGCTGTGTGTTTCAGCCATTCCTCATCGTTGGTTTCAGGATATTCAAGCCTGAAGTGATGCCCTCTAGACTCGGTCCTGAACAATGCGCAGCCAACGGTTAGTTCAGCTGTGTCCACCATTAGATTGGCCTCTAAAGCGTCAACCCACTCCAAATTGTATTTGACCCCGACGGGTATAGTTATGTTCGGTATGAGCTTCGACTTTATCCTCCTTAGCTCTTTAAGGGCTGTATTCAAGCCTTCGGCATTTCTAATGGGTGCTACATAGTCGCCAACTACTTTGCGGATCTGTTCCTTAACCTTCTGAGCTGAGACCGGGTTCCGTTTCTTCTTGAAGAAAGCGTAGGCCACATCCCGCCCCTTCTCTAGTACGCGTGGGCTTATAGTTGGCTTAGGAGTATCCTTAGCCACTGAGGCTGCGTGCTTCCCAGTTTGAGCGCCCATTGTCTGAGTATTAGCTAACGCGCTGCCAGCAAGCCTATTCGCGCCCATGTAATTACCTGAGCATTCACCGCATGCGAATAGCCCAGGAACCGTCGTCTCCCCCCTCTCGTTTATGTATACTCCACCGCATTGATAGTGGGATGCGGGAGCTACCTCCAGAGGTTCCTCAACCAGATCGATACCCGCGGCATTCTTTATGAAGTGGTAGTGCTTAGGAGTCATCTCTTCAAATATCTGCCTAACCTCCTCCCTAGGCTTAGGCGATTTGGTCACGTCATACCATAAGCCGCCGTGCGAAGTGCCTCTGCCCTCCGTTATCTCCTTATACATTATGCGGACAGCTTCATCTCTTATCGGTAGAGGCTTAGGGAACACGGGTTTGCCTTCGCTGTTATAGACGTTGGCGTCCGTGAAAGTTTCAGCCAGTAATTCATATAGGACTACGACGCCTCTCACACTCGGAGGCCATAGCACATCCGTCCCGTAGAACTGGTTGAACTCCAAGTCAACTATGTCCGCTCCAGCATGGTAGGCCATCGCCACAGCGTCGCCAGTCATTGTGGGAGGATTGTCGGAGAACTCCCAGATAGAAGTGTATCCGCCTGAAGCCAGAATCACAGACTTGGCTAAAATAGCCTCTAATTCACCCTCTTTCATATCTAATCCGAGGATGCCTACCGCGCGATTCCCTTTCTTTAACGCAGTGAAACTCATGAAGTCGTTCCGAATCCATATGTTACTATGCCTCGACGCCTCCTTGGCTAGGATCGTTGATAGGGCGTGCCCGTTCTCAATAATGAAGCATGACCTAGGATAGGTCTGGCCTGGCATAGGAGTTTGATAGAACCTTCTATCCTCAGTCTTCTTGAACTTAACCCCATACCTCTCCAAGTCGAGTATGCGGTCGCAGGCCGTGTTGGCTATGACCTCTAATATGTTCTGGTCCCCTAGATATCTTCCCCCTAAAACAAGATCTTTGAACATCTGCTCAGGCGAATCCCTCGGGTCCGTCCCCATCTTGCCGAAGGGTGCTTGGATACTCCACAGAGCGCATGGAGTTGCGCCTGAGCGGCCTGCAGTACCTTTATCCAGTATAACTACGTCGACGCCTTCCTCAGCAGCAGCTATAGCAGCCCTACACCCAGCACCAGCGCCGCCGACCACAACGACATCAGTCTTCACCTCTTTAACAACGAGGCTCAAAAACTTCAACCTCCAACTCATTTCACTTTACAGGTGGCTTCACGCCTGGAGGATACTTGGCCTTCAGCTCATCTATTAGCGTGACCAGCCAGTTGACAGCGGCTTCCACGATCTTCCTCCCCTTCTGAGCTGTACCTTTCGTAGCGTAACCTATAACGCCATGCTTCAACTGCTTATACTCAGGCTGCGCGAATGTAGCTGTATACCATGGCATCCTATCCTTGATCAAGCCTCCTGGACCCGCGGTCCACTTCGAATCTATCAGGTTTTCATGAGTTTCGTCATGGGCCTTCGACATATCCACAAACTCAGGCACCAGATATAGGCCTAGAGAGGTCTCAGCTTCATCTGCATGCGTGAAAGGGGTCTCCAAGACCTCGTTTATCGTGCTCTTAGCTATCTCCCATAACGTAGCCGCTACGACGAAGTAGCCCTCAAGACCCAGCTGATGTACAGCCGGAGGGATCGCCCACTCTTCACCGTGACAATTGAAAACTATGAATTTGTTGTAGCCTGCGTACGAGGCGCCTCTGACTACGTCGATGATCAGGTTCATGAAAGTCTCGAAGCGGAGCGGTATAGTTCCAGCATAAAACCAGTGATGGTATGGATGCGCTCCATACCATGGGCAGGGCAGCAACGTTACATCTGTCTTCTCGGCAACCCTCTCTGATATCTTGATGGCGTGCCATGAGTCCTCGCCAGTCGTTAGATGTTCGCCATGCTGCTCTATTGAGGCTACGGGTAGCAGAGCTATATCGCATTTCTTAGCGCGCTCCACGATCTCCGGGCGTGTGAACTCCTGCCACCACAACCTCTTCTTAAAACTCAATATCTACACCTCTTGATAACGTTACGCACATTCGGCTATAGTCTAACGTATGAATATAAGATTTGGGGGCTAGAGTTGAATGAAGACCATTTTCTTACGTAATATTCAAGTTCGTCTTCTGTTACTGTAAAATGGCCTAGGCCTGTTACCAGGCGTCTCATTGATCTTTGAAAACTGATCATTTCAACTTAGATATTTGGATAGGTTGAATTGGAATCTTTCTCGTCAATCTTTTATACGTTAGCGGACAATTCTTAGGATATTGGTGAACATTAATGGTTGACAAGAAAGGCAGAGTTTTGAATCCGAAGGAATTGGAGTCGCTTGTCTTCACGTGGGGAACCCAGCAGTGGGTGATAGGAGATAGGTTTAGTCTGGGATTGACCGTTATCCCTCCAGGCACAGCTCATGACAGGCATAGTCATCCCGGAGTTGAAGAAATGTTTCACATAATCTCTGGCGAGATGGAAGTCATCTTTTACTACGGCGATAAGCAAGAAAAATTCTACGCAGGGCCCGGCTCATACGTTCATATTCCTGCAGGCGTGGAGCATTCTGGCGGCGGTCACAGCACAGAGCCCGTCAGGTTTTTAGTAATCTATAGTCCGCCCGGCCCAGAAACATATCAGCTTAGAAACGATCCTGAATGTACTATACTCTCACCGGGGAAATTGCCTGCCTATCATTGTAAGTGAAGATGGCGTCACTTTGTTCTACAGACGACAAGATTAGAAATGAAGCCATAGAAAGAGGCAAAGCGGCTGTCGATACAGCGAAGAAACTTGGCGCTCCGATGGTTGTCATTTGGCCAGGCCAAGATGGATATGACTACCCTTTCCAAGTCAACTACCTAGCAATCTGGGACAGGTTCATCAAAGCAGTGAAAGAGATAGCTGCTTACGAACCGAAGATGAAGGTGGCGCTGGAGTACAAGCTGTTTGATCCCGCAGTCATATTCTGATTGACAGCGTTGGCAAGACACTGGCGACAATACAAGAGATCGGTTTAGATAATCTTGGAATAAACATTGAGATAGCGCATGCTCAAATGGCTGGCGAAAGCCTCGCTGAGTCTGTTTGTCTAATGAGCAGATACAAGCGACTGTTTCACACACACTTCAACGATAGCTTTGCGATGTACGACAATGACTTGATAGTTGGCTCCGTCAACTTTCTGGAGACACTTGAAATGGTCTTCTGGCTTCGAGAAGTGGGTTATGACGGATGGTTCGGGCTGGATCTGTTTCCAGCACGCGAGGATCCCGTGGAAGCTGTACAACAGAGCATTGATGACATAAAACTAATGATCGCGCTGCTAAATCGCGTCGATAGGAAGGAATTGAAGGCAGGGCTTCAGGAAGGCAATATCGCTAAGACCCAAAAGATTCTCAGAAAGATGCTGATTCCGTAAGACAATTCTCATACTCTGTAGCTCCTCCCTTCACGACCCTTTAGATGTTGCGATGATCGCACTTTCCCCCAAGCCTCCAATTCAAAGGCCTCGCATTCAAGCTTAGCCCATACCATAGTAGATCGTAAAAATCTCTAGCCGGGAAAGCGCCTTTCCCTTTCTATTGGGATACTAAAAAAGGTTGAGGGGGAGTAAAACGAGTATTTAGCCTGTATACCCTGAGGCTTTGGCTATTTCAGATGCTGCTGCCCACTTCGCAATTATCTCGTCATGTTTACCAGCTAGATCATCTAACGCAGCCTTAATGTCTCCAGCCTGCCCTGCAAATATCGCATTCAGAGTTGCGCCTTCGGTCAGCATCAGCTCGTTGTATGGAGGTATATTCCAGAAGTCTTTTTGAATGCCTATTGTATCTCTGACTGCTCTATTCCAAGGAGCGGCCTTTACGAATCTATCTGTATTCAGTATTTTCAGAGCAGCTACGCCTCCGCCCCCGTCAGACCACTTCCACTGCGCCTCTTCAGTGAACCAGTAGATGAAGAATGCTAAAGCCTCTTCTTTGTACTTAGAGTAGGCACTGACGCACATTGGTTGCCCTACTAACTGAGCGTACTTGTAGTATTTCCCATCGGCGTTGGGGCCATGATCTCTTACGAGGCCTGGCCATACGGTGCATTGGATGGCGTCGGCAACTTTAGATTTTGTTTTGTCCCATAATGGTCCTATGAAGCCGACTGCGTTTAATGACATCGCCACCTTGCTTTGCGCCATGGCTGTGACGGCTTCGTCAAACCAGTAGTTCTCCGCTCCCGGAGGCTCGAAAGGTCTTAATGAACCGTACCACTTGGCAGCTTCAACCGCCAATTCGCTGTTTATGTATCCGCTTGCCTTGAATTGTGGAGGACCAGACCATATTTCGCCGCCCATATCCCATAGATACGCGTGGAACTGATAGGCACTAGAGTCGTATTTTGCGTTCCAAGTAGTACATCCATAGAAGTCTTCGGTCAAAACTTGTCCAGCTAGCTTCTCACCGGCTTTTCTAGTGAAGAACTCGGCGAAATCTTTGAACTGAAGCCAAGTAACCCAAGCACTCCAGTCTTCATAGGTCTGCGGTAGATCGTAGCCGTACTTGGCTTTGAATGCGGCACGTTCATCCGGATTGGTAAATAGGTCTGATCTATATATCAAAGCCATAACATCTGCCTCATGAGGTATGCCCCAATACTTAACCTTGTCCAACTGTAGGTCTCCAGCCTTGAACTTCTCCATGTCAAAGTCCCACACAGGGTAAGTGCAGAAGTATTTGATTAGGTTGGGTGGGAAGTCGAACATGTTGATGTCCTTCCCATGATGCGCCTTGATCCAGTCATTGAAGTTTATTATGTGGCCTCCTTCAGCGAACTCGCCTATGAATTGGCTGTCGGATATTAGGATGTCGAAGTCGCTTCCCTTTGCGGAGAATACCGTGGCTAGCCTATCGTGGTAGGTTCCCCACGGGTTTAAGTCCATCTTCACTGTGACTGGATATCCAAGGTTCTTCTCCGACCATGCAGTGAACTCCTTAGCTATGTCTCCTGTCAGTGAACCCGGTAGCCACTCAGGGCTTGTGAAGACCAGGGTTACCGGTCCTTTCTTTGCAGGCATTGTAACGTAGTAGGCGCCTGCGACTACAGCTACAGCGACTACGCCAACTCCTGCATACTTCATATAGGATCTTCGGGTTATCTTCTTTTCAGTCATTTTTCCAAATCTCCCAACCAATTTGTATCAGGCGATCTGTTCTTAAGACTTTCCATAAATTTGTGATCGTGTTACGCTACGATAATGTCCTGCTCATGAATTCAATTCGCATATTCTCAAATATTTAGAACAAGCGTTGTAAAAAAGGCATATAAACCCGAGTCTGGTAACACTAGAATTCGCCAAGCGGTTAGTTGACCATGAAAGAGAAAACCCTGAAGTGGGTAATGATAATCCCTGCGATTGTCATACTTCTCATTTTGGTAATCTACCCATTATTGTGGTCTCTGGGCCTCAGTTTTTTTGACTATTCTATTATGCTGAAACGTCCACCAATATTCATCGGCGTTAAGAATTACTTTGAAATCGTGAATGATCCCACTATATGGGATAACTTCAAGGTAACAGCATATTTTCTAGCCATAGCTCTTCCTGTAGAATTTCTCTTGGGTTTTGGTATAGCATTTCTGCTCTACGAGGAATTCAGAGGCCGCCGTATAGTTCTTACTCTTCTACTTATTCCAATGATGCTGGCCCCCATCGCTGTAGGCGTGTTCTACAGGTTCATTTTCGATTCAACGTTTGGCATCTTAACATATTTGCTCTCAGTCATAGGCATCGAAGGTTTCAGATGGTATACGGTCCAGTGGGTTATCCCATGCGTCGCCTTGGTGGACATATGGATGTGGACCCCGTTTATGGTACTAATTCTTCTGGCTGGTTTAACGGCTGTACCTCGATACCTCTATGAGGCGGCGAATATAGACCGTGCAGGTTGGATGATGAAATTCAGGTATATCACCTTTCCAATAATGAAGCCCCTAATAGGTGTCGCTGTGCTGTTCAGGACGATGGATATTCTGAAAGTGTTCGACACTGTTTTCATACTCACCGATGGAGGGCCTGGAAACGCGTCTGAGTTGATATCTTTCAGAGTATATCGAGAGGCATTTCAGTATTTCCATACGGGACGGGCGACCGCCTTATCCTACATATTTCTAGTTATGATAATCGTTTTAACCAATATTTACTTGAGGTTTCTTACCAGACGCCCTGCTGAAGGTGGAATTACCCGAGAATTGGAGGTCTAATCATATGAACCGAAGAGCTAAGACCAAGGTTGTTAAAAATATAAAATACGTTCTAATTGCTATAGTAACAGCAGTATGGCTCTTCCCTGTGTACTGGCTGGTAGTAACATCCCTCAAGACAAGGCTTGACATGTTCGCGATTCCGCCAAAATGGGACTTTCAACCTATACTTGATAATTTCATTAATGTGTTCTATGAGCGTAGGTATGGTCTGACACCTGGGCCTACAGAGTTCCCAAAATTCCTTCTAAACAGCTTCTTCATATCGCTCTGTAGCATAGGCTTAGTGATATTGATCGGCACGCTAGCCTCATACAGCTTCTCAAGGTTCAACATGAAAGGTAAAGATACATGGCTATTCTTTGTATTATCTACCCGAATGTTGCCTCCGATAGCCGTTATAATACCGATCTATTTCATGTACCAAAGATTGGGGTTGTTGAATAACTATCTTGGCCTAATATCGCTCTATGTTATGTTTAACATGGCCTTCGCTGTATGGATGATGAAGGGATTCTTCGATGAGATACCTAGAGAGCTGGATGAGGCCGCAATGGTGGACGGGTACAGCCGAATGGGGGCCTTCCGAAAAGCGGTTCTTCCTCAAGCCCTCACAGGCATCGCTGCGACAGCCGTATTCTGCCTTATAATGGCTTGGAACGAGTTCTTGTTTGCCTACATTCTATCAGGCTTTGACACTAGAACTGTTCCGGTTGCATTGGCGAGAATCAGAGGCGAGTCAGGCACAGAATGGGGTATGATCACGGCAACGGAGGTACTATACATAACGCCTGTGATAGTATTCACATTCTTCCTCCAAAAGTATCTTCTGCGAGGTATAACCTTCGGAACTGTAAAGGGAAAGTGATCCTGATCACGGAGTCGATGTCTAACTATCAGGTATTAAACCGACTACATTAGGTTATATGAAATCAATCTAACATGTATCGATCGAAATCAAAACGCACTAAAGGGTGAATGTGAGAAATGGCTGGGGTAAGGCTTAAGGATGTATCCAAGAGAGCAGGAGCCCTATGTCCGGTATTCGACGTGAACCTAGAAGTAGCTGATAAAGAATTTTTGACGCTTCTGGCGCCGAGCGGCTCCGGTAAGAGTACTATTTTGCGTATGATCGCTGGTTTGGAGGTGCCTGATGAAGGCGAGATATACATAGGGGATGAGCTTGTAAACGATCTGACTCCGGCTGAAAGAGACACAGCCATGGTATTCCAGAGTTATGCACTTTATCCTCATCTGAACGTTTATGGTAATTTAGCGTCACCCTTGAGAGCTAGGAAGACGCCTCAGAATGAAATAGATTCTAGGGTTAGAGATGTAGCTGATATTCTTGGCATAGCCAACCTACTTCAGAAGTATCCTACGCAGCTTAGTGGCGGAGAGATGCAGAGGGTTGCTATAGGGAGGGCTATAATCAGGAGACCTCGAGTGTATCTATTGGATGAGCCCTTAACGAACCTAGACGCAAAACTGAGAGTTCATATGAGGGCTGAGCTGAAACGCCTCCAAAAAGAGCTGGGACAGACCATGATATACGCTACTCATGACGAGTTGGAGGCTCTCAGCATGTCAGATAAGATAGCTGTAATGAGCAACGGGAGAATAGTCCAATACGGGACCCCCAAGGAGATATTTGAACATCCCAAGAGCATTTTCGTAGCCAGTTTTGTGGGCACCCCTACAATCAACCTTTTTGAATGCGTACTCTCAGAGAAGGCGGGCCAAACGTATCTTGAGAGTAACGTATTCAAGCTAAATGTCACTGAGTTAGCTGAACTGATTCACGACAGAGCAAGCGGAAGCGAATTCATTCTAGGTATACGGCCGAGCGACTTGGAGATTCATACAGAAAAGCCACGCGAAGATTGTATTCAAGGAGAAGTCTACATCCTAGAACCAATGGGCGCAGTAGTCGTCATAGACGTCAAAGTTGGAGAAGAGCTTGTGAAAGTCAAAGTTCCGGGATCTGTTGCCCTAGAATTTGGAACAAAGATATGGCTCACCTTCGATAGGGGCAAGATGCATATCTTCAGTAAGAAGACGAAAGAAATCGTAGTCTAATAGGTGGTACGCTACATGGCGCGTGTAATGGTTAAGAACCTGACAAAGAGATTCGGAAAGATAACGGCTGTTAACCGATTAAATCTTGAAGTAGAAGACAAGGAGTTTGTATGTTTTCTAGGCCCCTCCGGATGCGGGAAAACCACTACGCTACGTATGATCGCTGGTTTGGAGGTGCCTGATGAAGGCGAGATATACATAGGGGATGAGCTTGTAAACGATCTGACTCCGGCTGAAAGAGACACAGCCATGGTATTCCAATTCTATGCGCTTTACCCAACACTTACAGTTTATGATAACTTAGCCTTCCCGTTAAGGACCCAGAAAACCCCTAGAGATGAGGTTGATAGACGCGTAAGAGAGGTTGCGGACATCCTAGGGGTAACTAGAATAATCAATCTAAAACCTGAACAGCTCACACCTGGAGAATCTCAGAGAGTTGCTATAGGGAGGGCTATAATCAGGAGGCCTCGTGTCTACCTGCTGGACGAGCCGTTAACAAACTTAGACGCCAAGTTGAGGGCTAGAATGAGGGCTGAGCTGAAACGTCTCCAGAAAGAGCTAGGACAGACGGCGATATATGTGACCCATGACCAACTGGAGGCTATGACCATGGCTGACAAGATTGCAGTCATGAATCAAGGCGTGCTTCAAAAGTACGATACGCCCGAAAGGGTATACAACCATCCGAATAACCTTTTCGTAGCTGGCTTCATAGGAAGCCCCTCTATGAACTTCATAGAAGGCACGCTGAAAGAGATGGACAATAGGCTCTATTTGGATGCCGGGGAGTTCCAGTTGGACGTGACAGAGTTCGGAGAACCTGTGCTTGAAGAGGTGAAGGGCAAAGAGGTGATCTTAGGGATTCGACCTGAGCACATATCGGTCGGATCAAAGCCCTTGGCAGCCTACGCCTTCCAAGGTGA
>Ga0209725_1001172_pt1 | contig 15217 bp, 15 predicted proteins | sample I18A1metaG_FD_184145 | JGI IMG/M metagenome (GOLD analysis project Ga0209725, IMG submission 184145) | Lake sediment bacterial and archeal communities from Gulf of Boni, Indonesia to study Microbial Dark Matter (Phase II) - ​I18A1 metaG... | ecosystem: Environmental > Aquatic > Freshwater > Lake... | reverse complement strand
AGCGGCTATAGCAGCCCTACAACCAGCACCAGCGCCGCCGACAACAACGACATCGGTCTTCACCTCTTTAACAACGAAGCTCAAAAGCTTCAACCTCTAACCCATTTCACTTCACAGGCGGCTTCACGCCCGGAGGATACTTGGCCTTCAGCTCATCTATCAGTGTGACAAGCCAGTTGACAGCTACTTCCACGATCTTCCTGCCCTTCTCAGCAGTACCCTTCGTAGCGTAACCTACAACGCCATGCTTCAATTGCTTATACTCAGGCTGCGCGAAGGTAGCTGTATACCATGGCATCCTATCCTTGATTAGACCTCCTGGACCCGCGATCCACTTCATATCTATGAGATGTTCAGGAGTTTCGTCATGCGCCTTCGACATATCCACCAACTCAGGCACCAGATATAGGCCTAGAGACGTCTCAGCCTCATCTGCATGCGTGAAAGGAGTCTCCAAGACCTCGCTGAGCGTGCTCTTGGTGATCTCCCATAACGTAGCGGCCGCTACGAAGTAGCCCTCAAGACCCAACTGATGTACAGCTGCAGGGATAGCCCATTCCTCACCGTGACAATTGAAAATTATGAATTTGTTATAGCCTGCGTACGAGGCGCCTCTAACTACGTCAACGACCAGGTTCATGAAAGTCTCGAAGCGGAGCGGTATAGTTCCTGCATAAAACCAGTGATGGTATGGATGCGCTCCATACCACGGGCAGGGCAGCAACATTACATCAGTCTTCTCCGCAACCCTCTCAGATATCTTGATGGCGTGCCATGAGTCTTCGCCAGTCGTTAGATGCTCACCATGCTGCTCTATCGAGGCTACAGGTAGCAGAGCTATATCACATCTCTTAGCGCGCTCCACGATCTCAGGTCGTGTGAACTCCTGCCACCATAGCTTCTTCTTAAAACTCAATATTCACACCTCTTGATAACGTTACGCACATCCAGCTATACTCTAATGAACATATATAGGATTCGACGGCCAGAGGTGAATGAGGACCATTTTCTGACGTAATGTCAAGTTCGTCTTCTTACTTATTTCGCAACGCCTTCTACTGTTATAAAATAGTCTAGTCTGTCACCGAGCGTCTTATTGATTTTCGGACCCTGATCGTTTTAGCTTGGATATTTGGGCCTGGAATTCGGACAGGGTTGGATTGGAATCTTTTTCATCAATCTTTTATATGTTGATGGACAATTCTGAGGATATTGGTGAACGTTAATGGTCGACAAGAAAGGAAGAGTTTTGAATCCGAAGGAATTGGAGTCGCTCGTCTTCAAGTGGGGAACCCAGCAGTGGGTGATAGGAGATAGGTTCAGTCTGGGATTGACGGTTATCCCTCCGGGCACGGCTCATGAAAGGCATAGTCATCCTGGGGTTGAAGAAATGTTTCACATAATCTCGGGCGAGATGGAGGTCATCTTTTATTATGGCGATAAACAAGAAAAATTCTACGCAGGGCCCGGCTCATACGTTCATATTCCCGTGGGCGTAGAGCATTCTGGCGGCGGCCATAGCACTGAGCCCGTTAGGTTTTTAGTAATCTATAGTCCGCCAGGCCCCGAGACATATCAGCTTAGAAACGATCCTGAATGTACTATACTCCCACCGGGGAAATTACCTTCTTATCATTGTAAGTGAAGCTTATTGCGGGCCAATTGAACTGATTTCTTTTTGCAAGTCTTAATGAGTATTAATTCGTCGTTGTCGCGCATCAAGGGAGATACGCTATGAGAGGAGAGAGCTTCAAGAAGAAGGAACTATAGTGATCATAGATTGTCAGAATCATCCCTTTGTCGAATATTTGAAAAATCTCTGTTACTACGTTCCTACTCTCTACGTCTCTTCCAGATGTTTGATGGGCATTGATTCCAGCAGTAGGCCGACCCCTTGTAGACGCATTCTCTACACTCAGGCAACGAGAAAATAGGGATAGCAAATCTTCTACGAGGTCTCCCAGCCGACAATCTCTCCCCATCAAGTTAGCGCAGATGAGGTCATCATTCAATTAGCTTCTCTATATGGTGCAACTCCGACTGAATTCTAAGCCGACTTAGAATTGATGGGCAAGGATTAGGTTGTGGTCCAAATCTCCTCTGCTTTCTCTCTCGCTTCCTTGAACCTGTCTGGAGGTCCCTTCAATATCTTCTCTCGATAGTATTTTGCCACAAGCTCTCTGATTATGCGTTCAACCTCTCTTGGATTCTCACGCAGTAGCTTACTGAGCCTCTCTTCAAGCTCAAGACACCTAACGCCCCCGGCTAGAGCGAACAGCCTAGCCAATTCTTCTTCTAGATGATAGACTAACGGGTGATGCTCATCTATCCTGTCAGGATCTTCAGGCACATCAAGGGCGACGATAGACCTCTGTATAACATCATGCAACAATGCCATGATCACTTTATTCGACAACCTAATACCGCTCCCAGATCAAAGTTTCACAAATCCTGCAATATTAACAGATAGGCTCGAAACTCAGCCATAGGAAGTGTGATTGATGGGCTCTTGGGCTGGACCGTGCTCTCAGAGTCTTTTCTCAAGAGCATGCAAAAGGTATGAAATGTCGTAGTACTTGAAGTCCGAGACGAACTCGTTTGTCGTATATCTCGCGTAAAGGTGATAAGAAATATGCCGCATATTGCTTACCAGCGATAGCTGGGAGCGCTAGCGGTGGGAATGAACTATCATAAAGCGGCGGGAGTCCTTCTGTTCATCGGTAGCGCGCAGTTCATTATAGGAATGGTTGTGGCGGAGGCTGTGTATCCAGGCTACAGCGTCTCGCAGAATTTCATAAGCGACCTAGGAGTCGGCCCCGCAGCCTTAATCTTCAACACTTCGGTCTTCCTGCTCGGTCTCATGGTTGTTGCAAGCGCCTACTTCATCGACCGCGAATTCGGTAACCGTTTGGTCACGGTTCTCTTCTGCTTGACAGGTGCTGGCGCTATGGGGGTTGGAGCGTTCCCGGAAAACTTTGGTTTGATACACTTGGCGGTATCGCTTGTGACCTTCTTGTTTGGAGGGCTGTCGGCTATCGCCGCCTACAAATTGGAGAAGCCCCCTCTCAACTACTTCTCAGTTGTGATGGGCGTAATCTCGCTTTTGGCGCTTCTCCTATTCTCAACCGGCATCTTCTTCGGCTTGGGTCAAGGCGGAATGGAGAGAATGATCGTGTATCCATTGCTGCTCTAGGCGATCGGCCTCGGAGGCTACCTGATGAGCTACGCCCCAACGGCTGCAACCCCTAAGGCTCAAGCCGCCGATTGACTACGGTATCGCTCAACCAATGCACAAAAAGCGCGGTGAAACGAGGTCGAGGAGATATGGATGACTGGAGGTCCAAATTGAAAGCAGACCCAACTCAATGGCTCTTGGAAGAAGGCAATCCTTCAGTGCGATACTTCACTTTGACTGATATCTTAGAACGTTCAGAGCGTGATCCTGAGGTGAAGGAGACAAGAAGAGAGATTATGAAGATTGGAGTGGTGCCTAAGATTTTGAGCAAGCAGAAGAACGCGGGCAATTGGGAGGCTCCTGAGAACTTCTACATCAGATCCAAATACAAGGGTACTGTGTGGCAGCTCATCATCTTGGCTGAGCTCGGCGCAGATGGAAAGGATCAGCGGATCAGGAAGGCTTGCGAGTTTATTCTTGAAAACTCTCAAGACCGTGCAAACGGCGGTTTCTCCTACCTCAGGGCTGAAACTGGAGGAGGATGGCATAACGGAGTACTACCCTGCTTGACAGGCAACATGGTCTGGAGCTTGATCAGATTCGGTTATCTCGAAGACCCGAGAGTTCAGCGGGGAATCAACTGGATCGCCACATATCAACGATTCGATGATAGAATAGAAGAGGCGGCCAAAGGCTGGCCTTATGATAAAAGGAAAGGGTGCTGGGGAAAACACAGTTGTCACATGGGCGTCGTTAAGGCATTGAAGGCACTGGCGGAAATTCCCGTTAACAAAAGATCTGAAGACGTGAATGACACAATCGGGAAAGGGGTAGAATACATGCTTGAACATCATATTTACAAGAGAAGCCACGATCTCAGTCGTGTGTCTAAGCCTAGCTGGCTACGATTCGGCTTCCCCCTCATGTGGCAGACAGATGTATTGGAGATCTCAGGAATATTGACGAAGCTTGGTCTCAAAGAAGAACGAATGCAAGAAGCCGTAGATTTGGTAGTTTCCAAGCAAGACGATCATGGAAGATGGAAGCTTGAAAGTACTTTTAACGGACGCTTCCAAGTGAATATCGAACAGAAAGGTAAACCGAGCAAATGGATTACCCTAAATGCCTTAAGAGTCTTGAAAAGGTTCTACAGTTAATATGTTTTGCTTAAAATGAAAAGGCTGGATCTTCAAAACACGATCTAATAAAGAAAAAGATGGACAGAAAGGAGATAGGGAAAATGTCCGGGCAAGAAGGTTTAAAGGAGTTACGGGAAAGGGCTGTTGGATATTTTTGTAGCCGACCGAGCAACTTTCCGGTAGGAAGACCTTACAACTGTTGTGAGAGCGTTCTCTTGGCTCTAAAGGATCGTCTTGGCGTAGGCTCCGATCTTATTCCGAAGATCGGTACTGGAATAGGCGCCGGCGTCAGCCTGAACGGGCTTCTCTGCGGTCTGTCTCAAGCGTGGCGTTAGCGATAGGCATGAAATATGGAAGGACGAGCCCTGAAGAAGACCCGAAACCAGTCTGGAACATCGTCGACAAATACGTAGCCCAATTTGAAGACAGATTCGGCTCTGTGAATTGTAGACAGCTAACCGGTTTGGACTTGGAAACAGAAGAAGGGTTGAAGAAGTATTTTGAGAAGGTTCACGATTACGCGCGCGTCGAGAGGCTGAAGTTCGCAGTTGAAAAAGCCCTAGAAATACTGCTAGAATAGCCCGAAAGCGATTCTAGCAGTTGCTCTCGTGACAGTGTTGAAGTGAATTAGCATATTCTCCTCCAGTAAGTCGCGGCGTCCTGAACAGTGACGCTCTTCTGGAGTGCAAGTTTCAATTCGACAGGTGTGTATGCGAGGATCTCAACTGCGAGATCTTCTGGAACGATCCTCCTTAACCTACCGATCCTCTCAACAATGTTCTCGCCTTCAAAAGATTTTGAAACCACTATTAGGTCGATATCGCTGTCCTCAAGCCATTCACCCTTGGCGTAGCTTCCGAATAAGTATACTTCAACGTCGCCGATAGCTCCCCTCAGACTCTCAGCGATTTCTTCTATTCGATTTTCAACCGCTCTTGGCAGACGTAAGGATTTCTTCAATCTTCTCCAGAACCCTCCTCGCAGTCGCTATAGTTCTTTCCGCTTGGAGTCTACTTATACCTATAGAAGGTCTTGTCAAGCCTGCGTTAGGGTATCTCGCCAGAGCGTAATATGCTGACAGTTCGCCTAGATTATCAGCGATCTCATTCGGCAGCTTGAGATGACCCTTAACTTGATGGTAGAGCATTGTTAGATCATGAAGATGGCTGGGCCTCCTCTTGGTGACTCCAAGGCTAACAGCTTTAAGAGCCTTCCCGCAAGCTTGTTGAGCTGCGAACCAACTCCAACTGGAGCTTCTGAGCCTCAAAGAGTCCTCTGCGTGCTTCAAGTCCTTCTTTGCTTCTTCAAACCAATCCAACGCCTCACGTCTGACCAAGCTAGGAACCTCAGTTATGGATAGTGATATCCGCTTGGGGGTAATTAGTCTTCAATAAAAAATAGTAGACAACGAGCAGCGATGGTCCACCCATTTACAGAAGCTCGAAGAAAGGGTACAATTGGCGGGAAAGGTTCTCAAGTCGTTGATAGAAACATAGTTGGTATTCTTCTAGACGGTAGGCTTCTCGATGTATTCTGGGTATGTATCGGGTTTCGACATAGGGCTTTATATGCCTTCTAAAGGTGAGTTTAGAGTCAAGTCACTTAACTGTGACTAAAAAACCTAGAGGAGAAAATGGAAAATTGAGTAAGAGAGTACTAGCAGCATTCTTAGTGACGCTATTCATAGTCGCAACATTCGCAACAGTCGCAGAGGTTCAAGCTCACTACACGCTTGGTGAGCAAGGTCCAAGCGGCCCTGTTGCTGGAACCTATGGTGACACAACTAACACCTATCCAGATACTCATGTTTCAGGGCCTATCGCTTATGTGAATCCTGGATTTAACTTCATGTATCCGGTTGATCAATTCCCGGACTACTATTCGCCTGACGGAGCCATAATAACTGAGACTACAGGTTCTCTACTCTTCGTAATCAACTTCACCGACTTCACCGAAGCCTACGATGAAGGGTGGGCAACAGACCCTAACGCAGCTATAAACATCACTAGAGAGGCTAATGGTGGTTTAGGCAACTGGCTGTACATAGCTTTCCCACCTGAGTTCGAACCTGTAGGCTGGAACGTGGTAGAAGGTGAGACCGGTTGGGTAGCCACAAGCATAACAAACAACTACGCCACAATAGAGACAGGGAAGTTCGGCGCTTCAAACTTCTGGGCTCCGAATTGGTGGTACATCCGCATCTCATCTTGGACCGATGACACCTATGATGACACACCATCAAGCCACTTAGACAAAGGTCTTCTATACACACCTGGCAATGATCCCTATCCAGACCGACAGCTAAGGACTTGGATGCCCGGATGCTACTGGGTCTGGGTTGGAAACATCAAAGCTCCGAGTTGCGCTGGCAGATACTTCTTCAAGGTCCTCTATACGAATCCCGACTGGATATGGCATCCATGGGAGCACCTCCTAAGCATACCACCACAGAACTACCCGACGCTCGTTGTGAAAGGCGAACTTGACCCAGGCTACATAAGCGGAACGCTTCTCTACTGCGGAAGCTACTACTACGGCCAGTACTATGGCCAGCGGCTCTACGAGAAAGCAGGTCGCGTCAGAGCTGAAGGTGAAGCTATCGACCCGGTCACAAACGAGCCGACAGGCAGGAAGGTTTGCGGTGTCGGATACTTCAACCGTAGCGCAGACGGGTTCTACGAGATCGAGGGTCTAGCGCCAGGCATATACACGCTTACAGCTGAAGCTGAAGGATTCCCACCTACAACACTAGGCACACAGATAACGGTTAAGAGAGGACAATCAGTACACGGCGTCAACATCTACGTCTGCCCAGGAGCGAAGATCAAGCTGAAAGTGAACTCCAAATGTCCAACAGGACGGATAGCATTCGAACCCTTTGTCATTGTGAACGGAAGTAAAGGCAGCGTCGGAGACAAACTAGGATGGTATCCAGGCGTCGGACTGTCAGATTCAACTTGGGGTTCATGGGGATTCTACTGGGTTGACCTTACAGACTCTGAAGGCAACTGGATCGCGATGAGAAAGGGGTACTGGGACATCTCAACGCCCCCAGGCGATTACTCCTTCGAGGTATACTTCGGTGATGTGACCAGCTACCAGGGCGCTGAAGTCGTATGGGACGGCCATGTGCCCGACGATGAAGCTCACTACATCTCAGGAGTAGACGCCGGCGTGTACTTTGTACACGTCAACGTCTTCGGGTACGTCCAACTTGATGAATATGAGGTCGTAGTTCCATCAGCCCAATACACAGGCGAAATCTACAGGGAAGTCGACATATTCCAAGGAGGCAAAGTCCACGCGACAATACACTTCCACAACCAAGAGATGCCCTCAGCAGATCAAGCCCCGCTTGTTGGAGGAGACTTGATCATAGAAGCCTACGACGAGGAAGACAACCTAGTCGCATGGAATGCAACGACCATACCTGATCCGCCGCCCGCGAATTACAAGAACGTAACAGTTGATGTTGTCGGTGACCCATGGGACGGCCCGTTCTCACCCCACGGTATGGCCGCAGGAACATACACATTTAAAGTCTGGTATCCAGGCTACGCGCAGCAGGAGTTCCCACGGCACACAGTATCGCTGTGCACATGGAACAGCTTCAGCTTCCACTTGGTCAAAGGAGCGAACATAAGCGTAACCGTCTACTCACGTGACTGGCAGAGCCCATCCCAACCACTGGATTGGCTATATCCGCCGAGCAGACTTAGAGTATACTTCTACAACTCAGCGGGCGATTACGTCGGCCGGGCAAGCAAGAACCAGGTATCTGGCGAAGACACAGTGAGCTTCTCGTTCGACGGCATGTACTGGTCGCTCGACGACTACATAACAACGTTCTGGACTCTAGACGGACCTTTGAAGCCTTCAGGTCTACCCACAGATGTCTACTCGATCAAGGGCTACACAGTCGGCTACATACAGAAAGCCGTTCCAGAGGTCTGGGCGCAGAAAGCATCCTCAACAGGCGATATACCGCTCTACCTATACGCAGGCGCTCGAATCTTCATAACGGTGAATTTCAAGATCGAAGAGCTTCTCGCACCATTGGACCCAGGCGCGTGGAGCTACTACTTCCGCATCAACGTTAAGGATGAGGAAGGGAACTTAGCAGCCGCAAACATAACATCGGTGCCTCAAGCAGTCAGTCCAGGCATGGTTGCTGGAACAACCACATGGACATTCGAGGTTGTCGGATTCAACGGATTCGATACGCCAGGCAAGGTCTATAATTGGCCGACATGGCCACCCGATATTGCGGACGTGGAGCCAGGCTTCGTGCCAAGCAAGGCGTTCGGATACTGGGAACCCGCCTCCAACAAGTACACTGGAGCAGGATTCCACAAGGACTACGGCATAGACGCAGGCACATACACGCTTGAAGTCATAGAAGAATCGGATGCAGGCTACGTGCAGACAGCCACAGTAGCGGTAACAGTCAGCTTGATGGGTTGGGCAACCGTCTATCTAGACATGCACAAGCAAGCATACATAGGTGGAACAGTCTGGCAACGCAACTACATGGGAGACTTCCGCACAGCTTCATGGTACATAGTTGAGCTATCAGGCAGCCCAGCAGCAAGCACTTGGACACGTGACGGAGGCTACCACTTCTGGGCTCCAGCGGGAACATACACACTGAAGGTATACCTAGCAGCTCCTGAGCCGACCGACGCAGTCGTAGTCCAAGAGAGAACCGTGGTCGTAACATGGGGCGCTATTGCAAGCGAACAGAACTTCTACCTTGAGGAAGGTGGAGTTCCGATCCCAGAGTTCCCGGCAGCGGGCGTACTGATGTTGATCTCCGCATTAGCAGCGTCACTGTATCTGCTACGTTGGAGAAAACAGGCTATCGTACCGATGCCATAGAATTCGGGAAGACCCGAATCAATCTCCCTCCTTTTTTAAACCTAGAAAATGATTCTTCGGAGAGTGGATACTCTCGCAATATATGGGTAGAGCTTCATGTACTCAACCGATAGACAGCAAGCAGAAAGTATCTGAGCTCTAAGAAAGAACTAAAACGGCTGAGATTAGGAGCGCTACGCCTATTGCCGATCTCTGGATGAACCTCCCCTTGAATCGGACCAGACTCAGGCGGTTGACGTTCACCATACCGAATCCTATGAGTACGCCCATTACGATGACCGGTGAGGCTACTCCAAGCGTAAAGATCATGGCGTCTGTTACTGGTGCCGTAGAGTTGACCAACATAGCGACGAAGAGCATCGCGATACATGGAAGCTTTATGAGTGAAAAGATCACGCCAAGCACAAAATCATATAAAGGATCGTTAAGCTCTCGAACCTTCACAATTAGCCCCTTAACAGGTTTAGGTGTCTTGAACAAAGGCACTTTAGCTTCAGTATCGTTTCCGCTTCCGCCTCTCCTAGAATAGAGGTCCTGGGCGACTTCTACAAAGTGCAGTAGACCGACAACAACCAGGATAAAGGCAACCAGCCAAGCCGATGCTGCCAAGTAATCCATGACAGTCGGGTTTGAGACTATGAGAGAAAAGAAGACTACATACGCGTATACTAGGCCAAGCGAGATTAGACCGATTCTTCTGGCCACACGCTTAAGTTCGATCTGAGTTGCACTTGCAAAGAAGAAGGACGCAAGCGCAAATAAGCATGGGTTGAAGCCTGAGACCGTCCCAAGCGCATAGATTAGAGGTTGAGAGAACCCCGTCTCGCCCTCCTTCTGCACAGCCTCTGTTAGAGACCCCGTTGTCAGGTAGTACACTCCCTTCTGAACTTGCATGTTCTCGAAGGGGGGATAGTAGATTAAGCCCAGTCTTGAGTTGTGCACAACTAGTACGGGCCCACTGGTCTCGTTTCTTGGAATCCTGAATGCTTTGAAGTACGCCTCCCCAACATCCTTCTCTCTATAGTAATTGACTATGTTAAGTGAAACATCGTTGTATGTGAGATTCCCCCGCCAAGTCAAGTACAGTTCATTGATAGACCGCTTCGTACTGTCCTCGCAGGCGGCGCATGTGGTGGAGAATAAGAACACAACATTAGTCCTGTTGTCTAGGAAAATTCCACCTGTTTGCTCAAATGCTACAGGAACGGCTCCAATGTCACGTTGCATTTGAGTTAGATCTCTCTGGGGCCTGCCACTTCCATCCTTAGCCGCCAAGAAGGCTGCGTTGCCCAAGGCTAGCAAAAGAACAGTTGAAGCTATGACTATTGCCAGAAGATGCCTCACGTTCCTTGATGATAAAGGTTTTCGACAGTTCCTCAAGGATCGATCTGCACTTAGCCATTCCTCATGCTAATAGTCCTACTTAACTTGATCTCCATCGAGCGGCCAAATGATCTGAAATTCGCTTCCGTGGTAAGGACTCAGAAGAGATAGCGAGTGAAGAAAGAGAGTGCCGAATGTCAGCCGAAGAGCTGTTTAATCAGTCTGCGGCAGCTCTCTAGGGCTTTCTTAACCTTGGGAAGGGTCTCCTTCGCCACTGTTTCGTATTGTTCCGGAGGATGTTCGTAGGGATACCTGAATCTCGGCCTCCCTCTCGCCAAGTTGTCTGTGACTTCAGCTACGGCTTGTATCTGTTTGAGGAACCATCGAGGGTACTTCTCCTTTATCTCATATAGGAAGCGGCCTACTGCATGGATTCTTGGGTAATCTATTCCGTAAGCTATCAAAACCGCCTTCACCGCGTACTCCATGCATTCTTGAAGATACTTCAATGATCCAACATAGTCCTCGTCCTCTAAGCATCTGACAGCGCTTTTGAATTCTCGCTGTGCGCTCTTGATAGCTTCTTTGGCTCTGTCCTTGTTTACAGACATCTGCCTATCCCAAGCTTATCTCTATCGATTCGCCAGGGTTGATGTCGGGCTTTAGATACCAGAAATACGTTCCATCCGGCCGTTCAACCCGAATGGTTCCTAGCGCCATAAGCGCTTCTTTCAGCTTCTCCATTAAACTTTGAAAAAACTTCCCTGCGTCGTAGAGAACCGCTCTGTGAGAGATCATATCAAGATAGACGGGTTGAAACTTCTTGGCGTAACTCTTCTGTAGTGATGCTGCAGTTACCTCCGGGTACCCGTAGAATCCCTGCGCCTTAAGCCAATAGTCGCAGGCTCTGTACTCCCATGTAGATTGAAAACCTTTGAACACATCTTCTTCGATTTGCCAAACTTTTCTCGAGTCATCTTGAATGACGTAGAACAGGTCTATATCGCTTCTGCCAGACTGGAAGGAGCCCTTGACCGCTGAGCCATAAACGACGAGAGAGATCAGTTCGTCGCTGAACTCTTTATGAAAAAGTTCAGTTAAACGCGTCAAGGAGATTCTCATCCATCCATATCCAATCTTGGCAAGCTCCTCTCGGTTAACCCGCTCGCGCCCAGATTTCACTTTAAACTCAGCGACTTTAAGGGCGGTGTCGAAGCCTTCGCTTGTAATCATATAGCAGCCTTCAGCTTTCTGAATCAAACCCTCCGCTGCCAACTCCTTCAACCTCCTAGTTAACGTCCTAGTGTTGGTGACAGCTTCGTTCAACTCTTTGAACCTAGCTTCCCCCGTACAGAGCCGAAGAAGAATATCTGTAGCTCCATCTCTTGAAAGGATGTCGAGGTTGGACATACTGTACCCGAGTAAAGTAGAGGACACCCAGCTAATAAGGCTTGACGCTCCGTCCAGCATATATCGGAAATAGAAGGGACACATGCCTTACGGTTGTGCATCTCAGGATTGGGGTGGAAAAGCAGACTCGCAAGAGACATTGTCGTTGGCGCATATCTTGCGGATTAGAGAGGAAAGACTCGCCCAATAGTCAGATTTCCCGCCAACCAGTCCAGGTAGGCGGTCCCAAACACCGGGACACTCTGACTCCATGAAAGGTCGCATGGATTCGAGAACCCAAGGCCTCAGGTTCAACTTATCGAAGAGAAGCCTACTCTTTGTCTTAGAAGCGATCTCGATGATCTGCGAGATGCTGTCTTCACGATCATTCACGTATGGAATAATAGGTCCAAGGAAAATCCAGGTTTTCACATGTCTAGAGGCAAGCTCCTCTAGGACATTGGCTCTCGCGTCAGGTCTAGAAGCTCTCGGCTCAAGTCTACTGGCCAGACCGGGGTCCATTGTGGTGAGGGTCACTCCTACATCGAAGTTATCCGGTTTTATCAAGTCGAGATCGCGTAGAACGAGCGCAGACTTTGTCTGGATAGAGACAGGAAAGCTGTGTCTGGATAGCATCTCGAGGCAACGTCTAGTCAACTGGAGCCTAGACTCAAGAGGCTGATACGGGTCTGTCACTGTACTGACCCCAACAACTCTTGGAGGTTTCCGCGTCAACTCGCGAGAAAGAACATCCAAGATATTGCTCTTCGCTTTCACGAAACGCCCCCAACTCAATGCAACTTCTCTATCTCGAAAGACGGAGCGGCTGTAGCAGTAGACGCAGCCATGTTCACAGCCGAAGTAAGGGTTCAAGGAATAATAGAGACCGGGAAGTCTACTCAAAGAGAGAGCGGTCCTGCAATTCACATAGGAGTAGTCCACGTCAACCATTCAACTTCTTTCTCCACGAAAGAAATCCGTAATCTTCTTCTGGAACAATGCTTGCTTCAACATCACGCTGTTCTCAATCCACTTCCTCAACGGGATCGTCAACTTCGAACTCGCGTAACCCAAAGCCTTCTGGAGGGTATCAAACTCGGCCGGTTTAGTCCTCAAAGTGCTTCGAACACTCTCCCTAACATTCCAAACTCCGACAGGGACGATGTAGCCCGGGTGGATCTCTCTCAGAACGAGAGCAGAGGCCTGCCTCCGTTCTAGGCTGAGCCGTTCAGCCACAGCCAACCTAGTGGAGTAGTAGCATCCTCCGACGCTTGCGTATGTGGTGCGGCCTCCATAACCTTCGTAGTCGCCCATCAAGGCTGGAGCGGTTCCGTCGACGTTCCAAGTCGTCTTTGGGAACCAAGCCTCAATCCACTCGAAGCTCCAGAGTTCAGGCATTAGGATGGCCACGAAGATATTGTCGAGGTTCCTGAAGCTGTAGACCCTATACTCATCGATCGTCTCATGCTGCTTAATCTCATCCACGAGCCTCAAAGAGAGGCCGCTGTCAACCGCTGTTATACTCCATCTTGTAGGAACAAGCTTCCTCCTCTGACCGACACCGAACATCCCGATGCTCAGAGCCCTTTGAATCCTAGTCACTAGTACTCCTTCACTGTATAACTCCCAGAAGGCGTCAGCAGCCTTCAAGTCCCTATCGTAGTAAGCTTTCTCAATCCTCTTGTCCACACTGACATGGGATGCGCTGAAAGACTTTAAGGGGGCTGAGGGGCCGAAGGGCTGGGTCTCCTCGCTCAAAGTCAGAATCTTTCTAGGCCTCTTGGTGAAAGTCGCCTGAGAATCAGCGGGATGCAATCCCATAGCCAACTCTTGAAGTGTCTCAAGGAGCCCTCCACCGGATTGAGCATCATAAACGCTTGCTCGAGCCTTCCCTCTGATCAAAGAGAACCTGTAATCGATAATCTCCTCGATAGACTTCCCCATCCACATCTCAGGGGTATCGAGAATCTCAGTATCACCATGATAGGGAGGGACCATAGGTCCAATATATACTCGCGGGTAGCCCATTCGGCCTACAAAGACACCTGGAGGCGTAGACCCGTCAACAACATCAGAATCCAGCATCCGCCCGTACTTGGCTAGCGACTGCGCTTTCGCGATCACAGGGCAGCGAAGCTTACCGCAGAGCATCCTACCTCCTTTGCAGAGTAGACATAGTCTGCTCGAGGGGTAGCTCGCTACCTCTATGCCCCCGAGTAACCCGAGGTCAGTAGTCTGCTCGGGAAGGATAATGTCGTCAAGCCACTTTATCTGGGTTGACAATCCCGCTATACTCTCTCTGGCAGATCGCTCTTCTTCGAAGATAACCTGACGAATATAGATTTCTATGGGGATTAAAAGGGAATAGATCGGCGAAACTGAATCAAAGCGTTAACCGAGAGCTAGGCAACGAAACCTTCCAGCGTCCTTTAGTAGAGTATCGACTTAAGCTTCTTGAAATCTTCTCTCATAACCCTCTCAAGTCGATATGTGTACAATGCAGCGGCAGGATGGTAAAGAGGAATTATCTTCAGGTTGCCCGCTTTGAAAACTCTGCCGTGAATCTTGCTAATCCCGTCCGGCTTGATGCCATACTTCTGAAGAACATATTGTGTTGCGGTATCTCCAAGAGTGCAGATGACTTTCGGCTTGATCTTCTCAATTTGGCTGTCGAGGAAGTGCGAGCAAGCAGAAACCTCTCGTTCAGTAGGCTTCCGATCTTTACCTTCGGAAGAGGCGGGTCTACATTTCAGCACGTTCCCAATGAAGACTTCGCTCCTTCCGATCCCGATCTCAGCTAGAAGCCTATCGAGGAGCTTCCCAGCTCTACCAACGAAAGGCCTTCCTTGAGCATCTTCCTCTCTGCCGGGGGCTTCTCCAATGAATATAACCTCAGCTCTATGTGAGCCTTCACCTGGAACAACCTTGCTCCTGGTGTTGGCAAGTTCACACCTCCGACACGCTGCAATCGCTGCACTTATCTCATCAAGTTCCTTGACGAATCCCACAATCATTCCCACATATCTGCCAGTCTTTACTTGGAGATCAAGATTGCAACAAATACGCAAGCATCGCCCGCCTATCTATGGAGTGGGAATCGCAGAGAAAGCAGGGCGGAGGCTTCGCAATGCCGGCTGCGCATTCTTGATCTGAATGCAGAGTCTGCAACTTCGTCTTCATATCCACCGAACATGCAATTCTCTGATGTCGCTGAAATGGGGGTCATCAGTGATGCACTCAGCTTTGAGTGCTGCGGATGTGGCTGCGATCATACTGTCAGCCATTGGAATCGAGTATTTTTTCCGAAGATCTG
>Ga0209725_1001171_pt1 | contig 15218 bp, 11 predicted proteins | sample I18A1metaG_FD_184145 | JGI IMG/M metagenome (GOLD analysis project Ga0209725, IMG submission 184145) | Lake sediment bacterial and archeal communities from Gulf of Boni, Indonesia to study Microbial Dark Matter (Phase II) - ​I18A1 metaG... | ecosystem: Environmental > Aquatic > Freshwater > Lake... | reverse complement strand
CACATGCGGCTCGTCGGATTTCCACTGCATCATCAAGACACGAGCCGGTCTCAAGATTCTCAAGTTCGTTCACGTACTCCTGAATTCGCTTCAGGACTTGTCGTCTGCTTGCCTTATGCTGCTCCTGGAATCTCTGCTGCTCGACAGCAAAGGAGCGCTCGACCTCTTCCATCTCTCTCTCGGTGGATTCGAGCTTGCGAGTTGCCGCTGCTTGTTTCTCTGCCTTGGCTTTCTTGGAGATGCCTCTTAGGAAGCCGGCTCTCATCCGCACAATGCGATTCAGCTCTTCCTTGAGTTTCGAAAGATTGCTCGCGACGGGTTTGACTCTGCGTTCTCGAAGAGCTGCGATCTCCTTGATCTTGGCTGCGTGTTCTCGCTCCATTCGTGCGAGATCACTTCTTGCGTCCATGAGATTCTGATTGATCGTACGAATCGCCTCTTCGCGTGAGAGCTCCCTTACTCGTCGTTCCTGCAGACGTGCTTCGATCTCCGAGACCACTCTTGAGCACTCTTCCGTGAACTGATTGTCTATGGTGACCGTCTCACCTGACTCGAATTCGGACATGACGGCCCGCAAGCTCAGCATCCATCGATCGAAATGGTCGTAGAATGGTCCGACAGGAAATCTCTGATTTCCCATGTGATGCAGGCTATTAAGCGTCTTGTCAACGAGTTCCTTGGAGGTCGGAGCCTGCGCTTCACTCAGTTGATATGTATCTTCGGGATGTCGCTTTCTTGTCTTTGTCCTTGTCCTAATCTTCTCGTGCCGTGTGGAGGCCCGAGGCATCCGCGCCCGAGGTTGGAATGCCATGAGATTGGCTGTCTGAGCTTATGGTATTTATGAAGAACTGTGGTCTCCAGAAGCGACTTTGCAGAATGTGTCCCAGTTCATCTAGTCCTCTAGGTCACTTAGCTCTCACAGGTTGCACGTGTTGCAAGGAGGCCCGAGTGCCCAAATAGGGTCGTTTGGTGTTACTCCTTCTTCCTCGTTGGGCGCCGGAGGGCCAGTAGGGCGAGAAGAACAGCAGCGATCAGGGCCAGTATCCCCATTCCCACAAGAACTGCTGTAGAAAGTGGTCCTCCTAATGGCTGCGTGACGGTGGTCACTGTGGTTGTGGTAACAGCTCCTATCGTGAAGACTGACGTGTCAGTCGCGATGAGGGTTTGGTCGGAGCTTGTGTCCGAATTCGGTCCAAAGTTGTGCGCCTCATCAGAGAGTGTACAGTGAATGCAGTAGACCTTGTAGGTTCCGTCAGGGATGTCAGAGGCCAGACCAATCGATGTGCGGTACTCGCCGGGCGTACCAGTCGGCGCCACAGGAACCCTTTGATATGTGCGAGAATACGTCGGGCCGAGGACTAGGAAGTCAGCCAGCTCAGGATACAGCACGACGGGAGACCCGTCTGCGTACTCCACTTTGAAAACAATGTCGAGTGATGTCCCTGCGCTCGTTTGTTCCGGAGAAACTTGGACCTTGACGACGAGGAAAGCCAATTGATACACACAATATGGGGTTGTTGTTGCAAACTCTGTTTGTGCAACAACAATGTTTCCCTCACCTTGGCTTACGTGCGGGGAATAGAAAGTCGCTCCCACAACCAAGACCAGTGCAACTATCGCTGCTCCAACGATCCCGATTCTCAAGTTGGCAACCCAAACGGTAGGTTTTCCCGACTTCTGTATTAACGATTTGTGAGGAAGACGTTTCTCATGACTCGTCCGTGGGGCAGTACGCACGTGTTTCAGCCAGGAAACATCGCAGGATGTTCTCGAAAGTTATGCGGATCCATTATCAGAGGGTATAAGCCTCGCAAGGCTTGGTTCAGAAAGAACACGAGAACGAACAGAGCAAGTGCAGCCGAGTAGATTGCATGAGCATCAACCGGTTTCCGATCCAGCCACAACAAGAGCGGCGCGACTGCCGCGAAGTAGAAGATCCCCGTGCCAAGTATGGGCTCCAAAATGAAGACTGCCAGTCCGGCAACGAGCACCATCGCTGTGGTTTGGAATGCCAAAGGGCCAGATATGCCATCACGGTTCCGCAGCTCGATCCCCTGAACCAAGCTGCCAGCACCAATTCCACCAAGAATCCACAAAGGCTGAACATACCAGATTCGCCAGACCTCTGTTTCAAGAACGACGCCTAGAAATGCACCGAGACCTGTGATAGTCATCCAGCTCAGAAGAAAGACTTTGTACTTTGAAGACAACTCGCGAGTCAAGAACAGCACACCAATTCCTGCCAGAATCATGAGCAAGGGGTTCAGAAAAGGCGCCCAAGTTCTCAGTGCGGTCAGGATGATTTCAGGAGTACGGAGTAGAGTAGACTGTCCAGTGACGGGTTCCCAGAAGTCTCCAATCATCTCGGTCAATCTCGCCCTCTCGATACCGCTACCGGCAATGAGAATAAGCCCTCCTGCGACCAATCCTGAGACTACGAAGAGAAGCGACGATCCAGTAACCTTCCACTCTCTCCTCGTGAAAAAGAAGGCGCCCGCCGGAATCATGAAGAGGGCGGCGATCCCCCATGACCAAGGATGCAGCGCCAGAAGAAACACCCCGCACAATGCAGCCAGGATCATCCTCCACACAACGGTTCTAATCGGGCTCCCTGAGGAGACGAGAATCAGGAGGGCTACGAGTGTCATACTTAGTGCGAACCAGTTGGCGTGAATTGATCCGAAGATCCCTAGTATTGTGGGAAACGAGGTCGCTGAAAAGAGCGCTGCAAAGAACGCTTCAGTACGGCTGCCCCGCAGTTTAACCATTGAAAGATACGTCACAAGCGCCAGTAGGGTTGCTAGCACCATAGGTGAGCCTTTCACGATATCGAACGGTGAGAGTCCAGTTGCCAGATGAATTCCATACAGGATCAGGAGATACAATCCATGTCGTTCACTTGCTGCGGCGTCCACCACGGAATCGCCTGAAGCAATCAGTCGCTGCAGTGGGTCTCTGTACCGCCAATAGGCGTCTGTGCCGACCAGCCATGGAGGATCACTGAAGTATGTGTAGAACCCAACGAAGACACAGACCGAAATGATCACCAGTAAAGGTACTAGGTCCTCAAGTCCAAGTCTTCCCCGCTGAACCACGACGGCAGTCGAGACGTCAGATGCCGCAAGTTTGCCTTTACGCAGAATGCGATACATTCGGACTACGATGTATATCCAGATCGGGGAAAGCCAAGCAACGACAAAGACAACTGGAAAGAGTGAAGAGGTCGAATATGTGAGGTTCATTTCGAAATCGCTTCCAACTTTTCCCAATGTTGAGAACGGAGCTACGCTGGCATATGACCACCGGGCTAAACTCCAGATCTCTATGATTGCTCCAATCAGGAAAAGTGAGGCAAGAAACGACTTGAACAGCTGGTATTTGTCTCCAACCACTTTCGTGATTCCCGACCTGAAACGTACCCAGCAGATTGTCATCGCAATGACTCCCAAGCACCACAAAGGCACGAAATCTGGAAACACGAGCGCCACCAGCAAGGTCACTCCAATCAACGCATCCATCATGGCCCTGACGAACCTCCGAGGAACGCGCTCTTGCCCCATACCACGCGTCACGAAGCAAAGCGCAACGAGTCCAACGACAGCGAATATCGCAGAACCGAGCCATACCACTGCGTGTAGGGTCAGCGGTGGGAGGATTGTCTCTGCTCTGCGCGGGTAGAGATAGAAGAACTGTACTCCATTGACCGCCAATGCAAATGTCAATAAGACGTTAAGAGCCGAGAGATGGATCACAGTGTAGGCTAGCGCGGACAAGCCTCGGCTAATCAGACGCTCTGTCGGAAGTCTAGGTTCAATCGCCAATGATGGTGACCGGCTCGTTCAATGGCCGCAATCCGCGTTGCAGTCTATTGGTTGCTCCATTCCTATTACTCTTGGTGCTGCTTCCTCTGACGATTTGTGTCCCTAGTGTCTCTGCTGGAAATGTTCAGTGGCTTCGGGTGGAGGGCTCGGCGATTGTCAGAGAGGACGGCGCGGCCATGATCTTACGCGGGGCAAATCTACCCCCGCTTGATTCATCATATGTCGACGCATCCAGGTACGCAATGTATCTCGATGCGGTCGGATCGATGGGGTTCAACGTGGTCCGTCTTCCTATTCTGTGGGCGCGACTGGAGCCATCTGTTGGAAGGTACAGCAGCGGATACGCTGAGTCCATTCGAAGAATCGTGAACCTAGCCGGACGGAGAGGGATCTACGTCGTAGTAGACATGCATCAACTCAGACTGGACGGCTTCCCCTCATGGATATTGAAGAGATTCAAGACGATAGACGAGGCAAACATCGGATTCTGGAATGATCATGCTTTGCAGAGGGAGCTGATCATGACATGGAGGATGTTGGCCTCCACGCTCAGTGATGAAGAGGCAATGTTTGGCTACGATCTTCTAAACGAGCCGTATGCCGGCGGAATTCCATGGAATGAATTCGCGGCTATCTTGAACGACTTCTACTCGAGGACAATCTCGGAGATTCGCTCCGTTGATGCGAGGCATTCAATACTCTTTGAGCCAGTCGAAGCAACCGCGATTCTTGGAGAACATGTACTTCTCAAGCCGGAGGGAGACAACATCATCTTCTCGCCCCACATGTACGTCCGAGGACCCATGGAATACCTGCAAAACGTTGTCCAACGTATACACAATGTCAGCACGAATGCTTGGAACATACCGCTTTGGGTGGGAGAGTTCGGCGGTGCAGCTGTTGACATCAAAGATCAAGACTCACTTGACAATCTGGCCGGCATACTCAGCGCCTTTGATCGATATAAGATCGGGTGGGCATACTGGTCTCTCGGAGAAACGAGCGCAGGTGCTCGGCTGCTCGACGGTAAGGGACATGCGTCAGACTCGCTCATTACCATCATGACCAGGGTCTTCCCAGTCAGCTACTCTGAAGCGGATATTGCGTTTTCATGGAACGGCACTCGATTTCAGCTTGTAGTTTTGCCATTCTCGGAGTCTGTAGTGTATGTGTCTGTGCCTAGTGGGTTGCCGACGCTAGCCGTCAGATGTGTGGGTTGCATCTCAGTCTGGGACAGTGACAGTCACTCTCTGAGAATCGACGCAAGATCGGAAGAGACCGCTTTCTTCTACATGGATAGGCCCGAAGCAGTTTCTCAACTCAAGAAGGCTGCTGAGTTGGACTATGAGCAAGCCGCGCTCGTGCTTACGGAACTTGAAGAGTCCGTTGTTCGCAGCTCAATAGGCCGGACTCGCCTCGACGAAGTGCAAGCATTGGTGGATTCGATGCACGCCAATCTGACGGTGGATCACTACGAGTTCGTGCTTAACAAACTCGAAAGAGTGATTGAACTGCAGATGACGATCTTGGAGGAGGAGCAGAACTACCGCCTTGCCGAAGAATATGTCGAGTCAGTCAGGCGACAATTGCTTGCTTCGCAGGGCAATCTCACGAGATGGCAGCTCACATTGCTTTCAAATGCATATGAGAGCCTGGCCAGCGGAGAGTACGTATTGGCAATGGAATGGGCCGAGAAGGCAACGAACGCTCCCAAGGAGTCCTCCTACGATGGTGAGCATATCATCTCTTTTGATGCGGTGAGGTTAGTCTCTGTAGGTCTTCTTGGGCTTGTTGCCTTGCTGATCTTGGTGCCTTCGCTGGTAATACACGCAGGTTGGTACGCCAAACCTAGAATGAGACGTGGTATCGCAGAGATCAAGTATAGAACTTGGGAATCTCTCAGGGAAGACGAGTCGGAAGAATGAGGACACATCTCCTGATCTGATGGTTAGCGCGGCCTCATGCTGAAGTGACTACGGGAAGTTCTGTCTGCGCAGGAATACTGACGAGAACCTCGGGAGCTGTGCAGGGATGTTTGGCCATGGTCCCTCCATCTGTTCCCGTAGGCATGTGCTCTCAAGTTCGGGAGATCTCGTTTTCACGCTCACTGATCGTCTCCTGCTCCATCGCGGATGAATAATGAGGCTGTAACCGGATTTGTGGTTCCTCGGTTACACCAGACCAAGGTTGTCCGGTAGAGGTAGCCTTGCACGGTCGAATGAGCCGTGTCGAGCTACCATGTCTCCGCTGGCATCGCGAAGGCGTCTCGCGTAATGTTCGTGTTCGTTCTCTTTGCCTTGATGGCAGGGAATGTTACTCAAATGGTTGAGGGAGCAGCGGTCAGCTCCTTGACGATCCGGTCATCTCCGAATCCTGCGTTGACGACCGACACCATCGCGATCACTGGTCAGCTGACGGCGTCAGGGAACGCGTTGACGACGAAGAAAGTACGTGTGGAGTCTTCGCCGGACGGTTCGGTATGGAGCCTCATCGCCCAGGCCACGACTGGGATCGACGGAAGGTTCTCCGTGAATTGGAAGCCTAGGCTCGAAGGCCAAGTTCAGTTGAGGGCGACCTTCGCAGGAAATAAGAAGTACACCGCAGCGGTCTCCAATGTTGTTGTTCAACAGGTAGACGCGGCTGTTCTTCAGGCTCCCCCAACTCGACGTGTCGGTGTCAACTACATTACCCTCTATCACCGCTATGATACGCCGACGGAGACCCTTCAGCGAGATTTTGCACGTTTCAAGGCAGACGGGATCAGCGCAATCGTGATTGTGATGATGTGGTACCGCCTTGAGGGAGCGAAGGGTGTCTACAACCAACAGTTCATCAACAACGTGATCCGTGTCAGCAACGTTGCCGCTCAGTATGGGATTGAGGTGATGATTGACTTCCACACGTTGATCGGCAGCAGCGACGCGTGGAGTAATCCCAGCTATGTGGGTGTCGGAATGAACTTGATACTGAACTCAGATATCGCGTCCGCCTACGTAGCGATGGTTCAGTGGGCCGTAACGCAGTTGAAGGATGTTCCGAACATCTGGAGTTACGCGGTCTTGAACGAACCGTGGTTCTGGCCGCTTGACGAGTGGCGCAAGACTGCTTGGATCAACCTGACCGTTGAGCTCTCGGGGGTCGTAAAGCAAGTCACCGGCAAGCCCGTGACCGTTCGCTACGTCGCCGCTCTCTTCGAGCGGGACTGGACATGGGACGCTAGGCTCCTAGGCGTGCTTGACTTCATCTCCTTGAACGCATACGTGAGCGAGAGCACAACCAACAACGTCTACTGGAACAACTTCGACGAGTACCGCGCCGGATTGACAAGCGCCGCGGAAAAGGCTGCCACTCTCGGCAAGTTGGTCCAAGTGACGGAGTTCGGCTACTCCACCGGCGACGATGCGGTTCAGTCGAACATGTATCAGACGTACACGGAAATATTCAAAGGGATTGCGAACCTCGTCGGCTGGCTCAGCTGGGGTTGGGATTGCAGCTACGACCAGTACAACCCTTCATGGACGGCGATCAGCAGCTACTCGATAGTGATCCAGTCAAGCGGAATCGCTCGCCCAGCATACGTGATCCTAGCCCAGAACCACTAGACAAGAGCGGGGGCACTAGCGCCAACCTCAGGAATCGTTTTAAAGATCAAGCGAACCCGAGTCTAACGATCACGTAATGCGCTTACGCCAGAGTCACGCCGAGCGTTTTGCACGCACCGTCTTCCCACCTGCTCTTGTGGCGGCCATTGCCGTCGTCTTGTACCAAGCGCTGACAGCGGCGATCGTAAGGGTTCCGCGTGAATTCCCACTAGGCTTCATGAAAGTGCTTCCTCTCTCTTACTGGTTCGCAGTAGGACTATCTGTCGTGCTACTGCTGTTGGCCTTGGCGAGCAATGTCGGGAACTACCTTTGGGTGTCGGCTGTCCTTCTGATTATCCTCGTTCCCGGACTCGGCGATCTGACGCAGCCCAACCCCCGTGATGTCTTCAGCATGATTGCCGCAGAACGCATATCACAAGCAGGATGGTTCAACCCCTCGGAGAACGTCTACCTGAATTTTCCCGGAGCAGCGGTTTTGTTCTCATCATTAGTGGTCGTGACAGGGGCACCCTCGGAGATAGTTGTGAGGATGTTTGGAGTAATCTACAACGTGATCCTGTTCGGGCTTGGCTTTCTTTTCTTCCGACGCACAAGAATGACCCCTACAGCGTCACTTCTGTCAGCGCTTCTGGTTGTGTTCTGTTTCTACCATCAAGGGGTTCTCATCTACACTTCTCTTATGGGGTATCTGTTCTATGTGCTGCTCGCCGGAATCGTTTTTGCATCTGAATCGAACTCGAGCATTGATTTCATGTTGCTGATGGCTTTCTACATGGCCATGGTCGTATCACACGCTTTCAGTCCTTTCCTCACCCTAGCAGCAATGACAGCACTGCTGGTTGGATGGAGGATAGCGGAGCCTCTACTGCGGAGATTGCGGTTGGGAGCGCTTCTTGGAGATCCACCCTCGATGACGATGTGGGTCCTAGTTCCTGCCGTCTTGGTGGTGCTGACATACTGGGCTTACTTCGCGTTTCGGCCGTTTACATGGGGTCTGTTGAAGCTTGAATCGACACAGCTGACTTCACGCGTCGCCGGTGCTGGAGGACCCATACTCTCCCCGACTACAGGCTTTGCGACCACATATTCGCATCTTGCCGAACTCTATGCGCCGATGTTGCTCGTAGTGTTCGTCCTCTATCTGATACTATGGTATGATGGACGAAAGCTTCAACTGCTTCTCTGGATCGCAGGTCTAGGAGGAGCAGTAGTCATTTCGCTAGCGGGCTACGTCGAGGAATTCTTTGCTCGCATCTTTTCGTTTGCCGTCATTCCTCTCAGCTATGGAGCGGGAAGATTGTTTGACATGAATAGGCGCCTGCTACGAGTGGCAGTGGTTGGTGCTCTGCTCGTGGCATTGGTCCTGCATCTGCCTGCACATTACGGGCAAGACGCGTTCCTTCTCGTTCCGGACTCGACGATTCAAGGTGAATGTTTCTTTGCGAACCATTCGTTTGTGAATGCCTCCGTAGACGCTCCCGTGAGCGAGCTTTCTTGGCACTACTACATCGATCTATACAGACAATGGAATGCAGAAGGCCCGGGCTCCTACTATGTACTGAACTATGAGGCTGAGAGCTGGATACTCTACTCAGAGGGTCAAACTAGCGTCGATAGCCTCAATGAGGGACTGAATTCAAGCCACTATGATAAGGTAATGTCCAACGGAGGATTCCGGATCTATTCTGAGAACGAGACCTAGAGGCCTTGCACCGTGCTACTACTCTTGGCGGCCATCGCGTTTCTGGTAACATTTGCCGTCTACAGCGTGATCTGCCTCGCAGTGTTGACGAGGTCGCACGGTACTCGTGCCCAATCGGACATGGTCAAAGACCTGCCCACAGTCTCGATAGTAGTGCCTACTTTCAACGAAGAAGCCACAATTCTGGAGAAGCTCGACAGTCTAATGCAGCTAGACTACCCCGCGAACAGACTCGAGATAGTAGTTGTCGACAGCAGCAGTGATCGCACGCCCAGCCTTGTAGAAGACTATCATGGCAAGTTTCCCATACGTCTCATAAGAGAAACAGAGCGGAAGGGACTGGCCCTAGCGCTTAACACAGGATATTCCAGCTCCAAAGGCGAGATAGTCGTGAAGAGCGACGCTGACGCTGCGTCGAATGACAGGGAGGCGCTCACAAAGCTTGTGGGCGACTTCTCGGATCCAAGGATCGGCGGAGTCTCCTGTGTCTACAGTGACTCCTACAAGATGTTGACGGAAGGCGCCTACAGGGGGCTGTTGACAGAACTCCAATCCGGCGAGTCCGGGCTTGATTCCACCTTGATTGCGCATGGGGCATTTGTTGGTTTCAGACGGGAACTGATGGATCCACTTGCACCAGATTCCGCTGCAGATGACACCGAGCTCTTTGTGAAGATACGAAAGAAAGGTTATCGGTGTATCGTCGATGATAGGATCGTGTTCCGGGAAAGCCGGCCCCCAGATGTGCGCGTGGTTCGTCACCAGAGAGCGAGACGAGCCTATGGGATCATCAAAGTGATGCTCTCGAACATCGATATGTTTCTCAATCCTCGGTACGGGACATACGGTCTTGTCGTCTTTCCATCCAATTTCTTCATGCTAGCCATTTCGCCGATCTTGATTGCTGCAGGTGGTGTTCTCTTGTTCGGAGGGCTCCTACTTGAGTTCGGTCTGAGCGGACTGCTTCTTGCGGGAGCTCTTCTTGTGACACTGGGCGTGATCTTGAGATACCAGCGACCAAGCACCATCGCCGCTTTCATTCGGACGCAAGAAGCAGCGTTGCTCGGAATTTTGCTGTTCTTCTCAAGAAGGCCTAAGCATGTCTGGACAAAAGATCGGTGAAGGGAACGCATCTGGCGTGCTTCACGCGACAAGGCTAAGAACTTGAACAACGTGTTTCGTAGAGAGAAAGGAGAATCCCTGAATTGGCTGAGTCTGCCTGGCTCGCCGCACTGGTGGGGCTGGCGGGCTCAGCGGTGATCACGCTAGTTATCGCAATCGCCTACTTTGGTCGCGACCCTGAGAGAAAGATCGTACTGATGCCAGACTGGATACTATCTGCCGCTGATGGAGAGGTTTCAGCTGTCAAGAAGCTCACCTTCAATGACTTGCTTGAACAAACGGGAGTTGGAGACCTGCCTGAAACAGCCACTGCTGCAAGATGGAACGAACTCCCCAACTTCTGGCTAGTCTCGGTTTTCATGTCGGTTCTGGACGTGCACGTAAACAGAGCACCGCTGGGTGGCACTGTGACCTCGGTGGTCCACAAACTTGGCGAGTTTCAACCATTGAGCGATCGTGAGACGCACAATCAGCGCACAAACGAGCGCAACACATTGTTCATCCAAGGGGAGAAGCTCTCAGTCGCGGTTGTCCAGATAGCCGGCCATCTCGCTAGAAGAATCGTTTGCCGCGTATCTCCAGGAGATCGTGTGCAACAGGGTGATCGAGTGGGCTGGATCAGGCTAGGTTCGCAGGTGGATGTGATCTTTCCCGCTCTCGAAGGCACGGCAATTTGCGTGCAGCGAGGTGCGAAAGCAAAGGCCGGCATAACCACGCTAGCGTCTACCAACCAGTCAGAAAGGGCGCTTGGTGTTCGTGAACTCGTCGCCGAAATGGGATCGTCCAATAGCCAAGGCCTCAAGGAGGCGATCCTAGCTAGATGTCTCATCTGGGTTCTTCATGCCTTCCTATACTCCAAATTGGGGCTTCACTCGATACTTCACTTGCGTGAACGGAAGAGAAGCAATGCCATTGAGTCTGGGGGACATTAGATGCGCCTCATAATCCCAGCGGCTGGTCTTGGCGTTCGTCTTACAGGAGCTGCGCATTTGCCTAAGCTCCTGATACCGTTACAGGGCCGTCCTCTGATCTCACATGTCCTGAGAATGGTCAGCGCTACAGCACGATTCTCTCAGGTTGTCATCATACTAGGCCCTCACTATGAGGCGGTCTCCGACACGGTAGAGGGTTTGGCATCGCGCGTAAAGTGGCAGTCAGACACTGAAGTTGTGTGCATCAGAAATCCAAGATTCGAGACGACGAACAACATCTATTCTCTCTATCTGGCACGAGAATACATCGAAGGGGACGTTCTGATCCACAACTGCGATGTTCTTGTTGATCCTGCGCTAATCGCGAGACTCGCCTCAAAGAATGATGCGAATCGTGGTTGGGTGCTAGTTGAAAAGATGTCGCAGATCCCTGAAGAAGAAACAAAGATACTGACGAAGTCTCACGATGAAGTAGCACAGATTGGAGAAGAGATCAGCTCCAGTGTCGGCGAGGGTCGATACGTCGGAGTATGTTGCTTCGGCTCCGAGGCGGCTAAGGTCTTCAGAAACGAGGTCGAGTCGTTCTTCGAGCGGGGAGAATTGGGCGTATTCTATACAAAAGTGTTGAAAGCATTGGCAAGGAGAAGCATCCTCGGTGTAATCTGGACCGAGGGGTTGCCTTGGCTGGAAATCGACACGTTGGAGGATCTTAGGCAGAGTGCCTCGAAGGTGCATGAAATCGTTTCTCATACGGGGACGCCAGACTCGGGCAAGGTAAGTCGAGTAAGATTCATAGAGTGATGTGTGAGGGCAAACCACTAGGAACTTGTGCCATGAATCGGTCGCAGATGAGTCTTAGTCTCTTCTAGGAGATGTGAGCTTGGACTTTAAGCAGTTCGAGATGCAGGCCAAGAAAGCTTCCTACACGAACTACATGGCGATGATCTTCTCGAATGCCTCGATAAGGCTCTCTTATGTGTTGGTTCACACGCCAGTGACACCTGACCAGGTGACTCTCCTCTCAACATTCATAGGACTGATGGGTGCGGTCATGATTCTGCATCCAACCTACTACTTCCGAATATTGGGCATCGTGGTCTGGTTTGTGGCATATGTGATGGATTTCTGCGATGGCGAGATTGCGAGGTTCAAGAACATGCAGAGTGAGTTTGGGCATTGGTTTGACGAGGTGACAGATAGATTGAAGGATGTTGGCTTGTACACGGCGATCACACTATTGGCCTTCGGGCAATCCAGTTCCTTGACGGCGGTCCTGTTTGGTTTGCTCGCTTTGGGCGGGACACTTCTCTATTCATACGCCATAACTTACCGTTTTAGCAGCGCATCACAAGAGAAGAAAGGAGTATCTCCCGACAAGTTCGGGCATGTCAACTACGCCATTATGGCCGTATTGGTGGCGCTTGACTGGCCTCAGATCTTCCTGATGTTTGTCACGGCCGTGACATATTCTTCTCTTGCGATCAAGATCTACTCTGCCCGACATCGCGTCGCCGGGTCACCCTAAACCGAGGCTCGTGGCGGTACGAGTTGATTCGCTTCAACACTCTCCAATTGGTTGGTCTCAGGTCCGCGGGGAGAGTGCATCAGCTAAGCTCGCAGCATACTGAATCCTCTAACGAGTTCGGGCGCGAAGCGTGCAAGCTTTGATGCGTATTCGCTGAGAAAGGGCTTGAAGTCATCGCGGGCAAAATAGGCATGACAATCCACGTCCAGTATCGATCTGACCCAGTCGAGCATGGATATGCGACCCTTTCTGTTCAGTTGGCAGAAGGCAAGAAAGTCTTGGGCAGCATCGAGCCACTTAACGCCATCTGCGTATCCTTCGCCTTGGCTAATGCTCTCGCCGGTTAAGTCCAGGTATTGCAGAAGGGGAAGGTTGATGCCGGCTGCTGTTGCGAGTATACTCTGCGTCTGAAGTTCGGGATTCACGTCGATCAGGACATAGCTTCCATCTCGGCTACTTCTCTTGATCTCAACAGATCCCAAGCCTTTGTATCTGATGCGCTGAAGGATATCGAGTGCCATTCCAAGAACGCGAGCCTCGTGCACGGTCACTAGACAGGTCCCGTGACCGAATCTCGGATATTGACGTATCCGCTTGGCGACCAGTGATGCCAATGGGCGGCTCTTTCTTGACATGTAGACAAAGACCTCGTAGATGTTACTGTCGGGTCCGGGAACAACTGACTGTATGAGCGCCTCCAGCCTTGTCGCGAACACGTTCTCGTACACTTCAGCTAGTTCTTCGGGATCGTTTACCTCGAAGCCTTTGTTGTGAAAGACAAGCCACCAAGAGTAGGCATCCCGAGGTTTGATGATGGCCGGATACTCCATGTCCAGCCCTATCGATCGTACGTCCTGCATGGTCTGAGGGTAGTACGTCCGAGGGCATGGGATATCGAGGTTAGTCGCCAGCTTGTACTGGCGTCTTTTGTCTATCAAAGATTGCACAACGTCATCAGATGGTAGCGAGAACAGAAAACGCTCCTCCAACTGCTGACGACGGGAAGATGTCAATAGCACATATGCATCCGTGGCGGGGTACAGAATCGCATCCTGCGAGGTCTTTGATGCCTCCTCTAAGAGCATCTTCAGCACTCTACTTGGTTCTCTCATAGGATCTGGCACAAGCAAGGGCTTGCAGTAGGTAGATTTCAAGCCAGGAGCCAAGCCATGAGAGGAATCCACTCCAATGACTTGGATTCCCTCGCGACCGAGACTTCGAGTGATGCCCAAGCCTTCACGGCGCATACCAAGAACGAAAGCGATGGCTCTTCGATCTGCTCGGCGAATCAAGGATCTCGTTCATCACCTGTAGGTCAGGTCGATATTTGAAAAAGGATTTGCCTCACCGACGAGCCCTGTTGGACTCCGTTTCGGCATTGTCTTTCCCCAACTGCTCAATTCCCTAGAGATTGAGCACATCTGCCGAAGAGGACATAAGATGGTAACTCAGGAGCGGAGGATAGAGGAAAACAGGCAAGGAGGGGGTTGGAATCCCCGTGCGTGCGGTTGAGGTTGTGACAGATGTCGACCCGAGCGAGTGGGGACGATTTGTCCTAGCGCATCCCAATGGCTCCATATTTCAAACCCCCGATATGTATCACGTGTACTCAGCCACGAAGTACCATGACCCAATGGTTCTCGCGGCTTTGAGCAATGGCGAAATACGAGGGATTCTTCTGTCATGTATGAGCCGCTACGGTAGCGGCGTCAGAGGGCTCCTTTCAAATCGATCAACCATATGGGGAGGTCCGCTGGTTTCAGATGAGGACCAAGAGGTTGCCAGACTTCTCATAACTGCTCATGATGGGTTCGTTAGAGGTAAGGTGCTGTTTTCGCAGGTGAAGAACGTCAGTGACCCTGGTCCGCTGTTGAGCACGTACGAGTCGAGTGGCTACACCTTCCAAGATCACATCAATTACATCGTTGATCTATCACCCGGAGAAGATCGCGTGTTTGCACGTTTCCAGAAGAGAAAGAGGAACCTGATAAGAGGAGCGATCCGCGACGGCTTGATCACAAGATGCGGCAGAGAGAAAGACGTTGAGATCTTCTATCAGATGTTGAAGGAAGTCTTCCTCAAGGCGAGGATCCCGCTCCAAGACTTCACGTTCTTCAGAGCTATCTTCGATTGTCTTGTGCCCAAGGGTTTGGCTCGTTTCTTCATCTGTGAAAGCGATGGTGTACCCATAGCAGGTTTGCTGTGTCTGATGTATCACGATACAATGTATGGTTTCTACGCCGCCTCATTCAGACAGTACGTTCACTTGTATCCGAACGAGGTGATGCACTGGAACGTGTTTCAGTGGGCAATTCAGAACGAGTATAAGGTGTTTGACTTCTGCGGCGCGGGCAGCCCAGAGGAGGAATGGGGAGTCAGGGATTTCAAGAGGCGGTTTGGGGGGCGTGAGGTCAATTTCGGCTGGTTCAGGAAGATCGAATCTCCTCTCAAGATGAATCTCGCAAGAGCGGCGTTCGCGGTCTACCGTAAACTCATGAGATGACAGTTCCCTAT
>Ga0209725_1001170_pt1 | contig 15222 bp, 15 predicted proteins | sample I18A1metaG_FD_184145 | JGI IMG/M metagenome (GOLD analysis project Ga0209725, IMG submission 184145) | Lake sediment bacterial and archeal communities from Gulf of Boni, Indonesia to study Microbial Dark Matter (Phase II) - ​I18A1 metaG... | ecosystem: Environmental > Aquatic > Freshwater > Lake... | reverse complement strand
TATCCCGCATCGCATCCACGTACTTTGCCAGCTCGTCTCTCATTCGGCCTGTCTTGACACGCGCGATCGTCACGTGAGGGCTGAATCCCTTCCTATCCGGCGCGAACCCGATCTTCTCGAGTCTGGGCTCGAGTTGTCCGAAGATTCGCGAGATCTCCTCGTACCCTTTTCTCATTCCCACCCACACGACGTTGATCCGTCTCAGATCGGGGAAAGCTCCCAGCCCCACGAACTCTGCATCGAATGATCTGAATTTGACCTCGTTCATCTGTTCTTTGACAATATCGATCGTGGGCGCTGACACCTCTCCCAGAAACCTGACTGTGGCATGTATGTTTTCAGGTTCCACAAGCTTGAGGTCCGCCCCTGTATTGCGTAGTTCGCGCTGCGCTTGCACGAGCTTGGAGATGACGCTCGTGTCGTCTAGGTCCACAGCAAGGAAGCTTCGAATCCGCTCGCCAGCCAATCTCTTCTACCAAACCCACATATTGGCGCGGCCGATTTAACAATTCAAGCCAGAATGCGTTGGAGACGGGAAGGTTCGATCGTCGTCAATGAAAAGACGGAAAGTGATCGCGATTGTTGGAATGCCTGGCGCGGGAAAGGGTCTCGTCTCGAAGGCCGCTACTTCCCGCGGGATTCCGGTGCTGGTTTGCGGTGACATCATTCGCGAGGAGACCGGGAGAAGAGGGCTGTCGCCCACGCCTGAGAATATGGGCGATGTAATGCTAGCCTTGCGCCGCGAGGAAGGGTTGGGCGTCGTCGCCGAGAAGCTGATCCCCAAGATACAGTCGTCCGCGTCAGCTGTGGTGGTTGTCGAGGGGGTTAGAAGCATGGATGAGGTAGACGCGCTGAGAAGAAACCACGATGTGGCAGTAGTTGCCGCTCACGCGTCCCCAAAAACAAGGTACGAGCGCCTAACCATGAGGGGAAGAAGCGATGACCCAAAGAACTGGCAGGAATTCGTGGAAAGAGACTCAAGAGAGCTCAGCGTCGGTATCGGAAACGTCATCGCGTTGGCTGAAGAGATGCTTGTCAATGAAGCATCGATGGATGAAATGACAGCAGCATCGGAGCGCCTAATCTCGAAGATGATGAGGGAATGAGCGAAATCCGCGTGCGCTTGGAGACTCCGCTCAATCCGACTGAGGATCCCGAGAAAGTGTCGCGGGCGTTACACAATCTGTTCCCCAACGCCGATCTGATCACAACAAGAGTCGACGAGCGTCGCTCGAAGTTGGAGGCCAGAATGAGCCGCCTTGAGGATCTTGACAAGCTCAGGAATCTTCTTCGTCAACAAGCCATCCGTGATGCCGCTCGCAAAGTACTCTTTCAAAGTCTGTCAGGCTCCTCCATCGTGGTTCATCTGAACAAACAGGCCGCTTTCGCGGAGAAAGTCTCATTCTGCGAGCGCTATGACGAGTCACCGCTTGGTCCTATCACGTTGACCATCACGTGCGAGAAGCCGGAAGAGGTAGTCGACTGGGTGGCGCCGAGTTCACGCGGCAGGCAAAGATCAGAAACCTAGCATTTGAGCAGCGAGTTGGTGTACGGGCTGCTACGACAGCTCAAGTGACTCTAGGTCTCCGGCCACGAATGTCCTCGGGAAGACTTTCTTTGCGTCCGCAACGAGCAACCTAGTGTCATCATAGATCGCACTTAGATGGGTGAGGGCTAGTCTCTTAGATCGGCTCCTCTTTGCGACCGACGCTGCCTCGGCGGCAGTCGAATGTCCGTACTCGCTCGCCCGTGTCGAGTCGTTGGAGTGGAACATGCCGTCGTGTACCAGCAAGTCCGAGCCCAGTGCGAGTTGCACGACATTATCGCACGGTCGCGTGTCGATCGCGTAGGTGACCTTCACCCCCTTACGTGCTGGGCCAACAACGCTCGATGGGTTGATCCTCTTTCTTCCGATGTTTACGGTCTTTCCCATCTGAAGGGTCTTCCAGAGCGGACCTTTCGGTATACCCAACCTTCTTGCCTTCGACGGATAGAACCGACCGGGCCTGTCGTTCTGTGCGAGGGCGTAGGCGAGGCACGGGATCCCATGGTCGGCCCATGCTGCGTTGATTGTGTAGGAATCAGTTCTCGCTATGGTTCCGGCGTGTACTTCAAAGGTTCGGACCGGAAACATAGATCTGAACATGACGGTCTCCGTCGTGCATTTGACGTATTCAACGATACCGCGCGGCCCGTAGATCTCAAGATCTCGTCTCCTACCCATGAACGACATTGAATGGAGGAGGCCTGGAAGACCAAGGACATGGTCGGCATGCATGTGCGAGATCAGAACCTTCATCTCGCGATTGAAACCTAGCTTCGCGATGAGAAACTGTTTCTGAGTTCCCTCTCCGCAATCAAACATCACGAGACTCCCGTTGGTTCTGACGGCGAAGCTTGGGAGATTCCTCTTCTGCGTTGGGACGCTGCCTCCTGTTCCAAGGAACGTCGCTCTCATGCTGCAGCCTTTCCCTACCGTACCCTCTTCTTTCTCAATACAAGAATTCGTCTGGTGAGGCTCCTATGTACGTACACAAGGTGGGATTCCACGAGCTTGAAGCCGGCCGCCCTCGTAATCTGCGAGAGGTGCACATCGCTCGGACAGCATATGCAGAGGAAGCCTCCCGTAGACAGAGCGTCACCCGCTGAAGATAGGAACTCCTGAAGCAGGTCCTCAAGCTTTCGCCCATGAGTAGATGCCTCTCTGCCGTAGGGAGGATCGGTCACGATCGAATCGACGCCTCGTATCGGCATCTTAGTGGCGTCGCCTAGAATGAAGCCGAAAGGCTCCGCTCCATAATGCTTCAGATTCGTTTTCGCTCCCCTTACCATTCGCGGGTCTGCGTCCAAGCCTACTCCCTCACAGCCGATCGCTGACGCCTCAAGAAGTATTCCGCCCACGCCGCAGAAAGGGTCCAGTAGCACGGCACCATCACGGGTCCTGGCAAGGTTCACTATGCATCTGGCGAGTTTCGGTGGCATCGTCGACGGATGAAAGACGGGCCTCTTCCTAGGTCTTCTTGAAGCTATCAGACCGGGGATTCTTGAGTGAGTCACTTCTCCAAGTAGAAAGCCCTGCCGAGAGATTATGCAGAGGAATGTTACATCCGGATGGTCAAGGTCAACTTTCACACCAAGTCGACTCGTTTGCATCGCTTCGCCGATTTCCCGTTCCAAGGCAGTCCTCCGGAACTGCTTGAAGGCTCCTCCTATTCTCAATGATCGCACAGCATAGGAGCGTCTCTCGGCGAGATGTATGTTGAGATCCAGTCTTGACACGATGGACAGGAATCGTTCTTTGTTGGGCGTTGTTGCAGCCACCTCGACCCCGCACTGGTCGTACATCATGCTCCTCTTTGCCACAGCATCAAGCGCTGAGGAGTCGGCTTTCACTCTCAGGAGCTTAGGATAGGCTGCGATTTCCTTGAAACCGATCCCAGACGCATCCAGTATCGCCCGTATCTCTGCGTGGGGAAGCGTTGGATGCTCCCCCGACACCACAAAGAAGAGCCGTTCACTCGTCGCTGTTGTCAAGTTCATCTCTTCGCGCCAGTGTCATGATCAGTTGAGTCAGCGACGCAGACTCGCCCGGGGACGGTCGCACTTGTCCCAAACATCGTTAGAACTCTCCCTGCTGAAATCGAGTCTCCTCTGTTAGGTTCTAGAGGGCTGATCCCCTTACCAAATCCTCCTCAAAGCTTCGGCAATCACAGGTGCGATGGAGACCGGGCCTGGCTCAGTTTCGATCGAATCTGTGCCTACCACTTGATCGACTCCTGCGGATTTGAGCGTCTGCCCCGCGTCCCCTGTGAGTATCAGGTGAGCGCATGCAGCGATCACTCTTCGCGCGCCCTGTTTCTTGGCGATCTTGGCTGTGTTGGCGATCGTCTTGCCTGTGGATATCACGTCGTCGACGACGACCACATCGCGGTTTGTGAGGTTTACATCTTTGCCAGACGTACTGATGGTTCCTGTTACCTTGTCCCGAGATTTTTCAAACCATGCATACCCTGTCCCCAAAGCGGCTGAGGCGGTCTCTGCGAGCGGAATAGCGCCGTCATCTGGAGCGAGCACGTATGGCTTCTCCAGACCCAATGTTTCCAGATGTCCTGCCATGAGATTCATGCACGTCAAGTTCTCTGCATGGATCGTAAAGAATCGTAGTGCCTTGCTGCTTGGCAAGTCGACCGTCAGGAAATGTGATGCCCCCGTCGCCTCTACTAGGCGAGCAATTGTCTTGGCACTGACCGCCTCCCCGCTCCGGTAGGAGTCATCCTGGCGTGCATACGCGAAGTACGGGACTACCGCTGCGATGTCTTTCGCTCGTAGATCGCGAGCCGCATCTAGCATAAGCATCAGGTCAATCAGGTTCCTATTCTGTGGCGGATAGCATGACTGGACGACCGCCACTTCTTTGCCGGCAACGGGATCCGGAAATCGAATGTATGTCTCGCCGTCTGGAAATGTCTTGTATTCAAGCTGAAGACAAGTGGCTCCGAGTGCGTCTGCGACACGTTTCGACAGTTTTGGCGAAGCTGGTCCGCTCACTATGATCAAAGCGTGGGTCCCTAGCCGGCCATCCAATCTTACCTACTAAAATAAGTGACTGACTGCCGGGCGAAGTTTCACGCTACGCCAAAATCTTAATGCCTTTGGTCATCGCTGCTTAGTGGCAATCAGGTCGACTGGTTCTATGACTCTGATTCCGGAGCAGCACAAGGGGCACCTAAGACAAGAACTGGCCTCGCTGCAAGACCCTGTGCGTATCATTGTTTTCACTCAGGAGATGGAATGCCAGTTCTGCCGGGAGACAAGAGAGCTTGCTCAGGAAGTCGCTCAACTATCCGACAAAATCTCCGTCGAAGTGTATGATTTCCTGAAGGACCCGAAGAAGGTATCAGAGTACGAGATCGATAAGGTTCCGGCTATGGCTGTTGTGGGAAAGGGTGACTGTGGACTCCGATACTACGGCATCCCAGCCGGGTACGAGTTTGGCACGTTCATCAAGGATCTCAGGATGGTATCTAAAGGCGCGACTGAACTGTCAGAGAGATCTCGAACGAAACTTGCATCTGTCGTCGAGCCTGTGCATATCCAAGTTTTCGTCACGCCTACGTGCCCTTACTGTCCGATGGCTGTGAGTCTCGCCCACCAGTTCGCCATCGAGAATTTGCACGTGAAAGCTGACATGATCGATGTGACAGAGTTTCCGCATTTGGGACAGAAATATGCCGTCATGGGGGTTCCGAAGGTTGTCATCAACGAGCGTGTGGAATTCACTGGCCTTCTGCCTGAGGATCAGTTCCTGCAACACGTCATTGTTGCGTCTAGGCCGGTTGGCGCCGTATACGCATAGCGACGGAAAGCGTCTGTATCGAAAGTCGGGCTAGTCGGTTCGTTTCTGTCCGCATTCGGGACAGTAGATTTGGTCTTTTTGGAGCTCGCGTCCGCAGTTCGTGCAGCGCCGTGCGATCGTAACCGCGGGCTTTGGCGTGATCTCCGCTGGCTCAGTCGTTGAAGGAGTCTCGACCGCGGTTTCGGAAGTTTCAGGTGCGGGTGACGGCGGAGGCTGCTTCAGCGTAGATGGCCCGGCTCTACTTCTTCTCCACAACAGCAGACCTACAAGTACAACAATTGCGGCGATAGCGCCTATGACCAGGTAAAGCTGGAAGTAACTCGTGGTCCAGACAGCAGTCACTGTCTTCGGCCCGTCCATCGTGACGGATGCTTTCGGATCCTTGCCGCTGTAGTCCCCCTTCCACTGGACGAAGACCTGTTGTATTCCGATTCCGACCGGAGAATCAACTGAGAAAGTTGCAGTTTCCCCTGCTTTGTAGTACCCGCTGCCTTGCGGGTTCCCATAGTCAGATACTACAGTGAGCTTGAAGTTTATGCCGAACTTCGCGATGACTTTGTGAGGCGCATCCATCACAACAACGAATCCGTTGCCAGCCCTCGCGGTGCCGTCAACCGTCCACTCAGCGAACTTGTACTTGACTCCGGGCGGTCCGTCCAACTCATTGGGCACTGAGGAGATCGAAGCTGACGAGCCCGCAGCGTACCAGCCGGACTGGGTCACGTCTGTGATGCCAGCCGGGTCAGTGCTGACATCCAAGTATACTTGGGTTGCATAGTTGAATTGGTTTGATCCCTCGGCTCCAGCAGTCCAGCTGTTTGACGTGCAATAGTATCTGTATCCTGAGGCGCCGCTCACATACTGATCAACTTGGAAAGTGTGCGATGTCCCAATTGTGTATGAAAGGACTTGCACATCGCCCCCTTTCATGTCCGCCACTTTGTTTCCGTCAACCTGCAACGTGGTCGTCAGATCGGAAGGTAGTCCCACAACGGAGACGGTCACGTCGTACGTGTCGGGGGCGATCGAGAAGGAATCTGAATCATATGCCGACCCGCAATAGTATGCTACCAGTTCGGCTGTGTAGGTTCCTGTTGGTTCGCTTGCCTTCTTTGTGTACGTTGCTGGCAGGAATCCCTGCGCTGACCCCCACGTACTGCCGTCAGGCTTCTTGATCTTCAAGCTGTACTGCGCGGGCACGTTCGAGGTCATTCCGAGGCTAACAGTTTCTCCGATGACGTAAGATGACTTGCTTGGCTCGAGGCTGATGGTTATCGCGGGCCCGACGTATATGACGTTCACAACTATGTTTTCGCTCCCAACGGTGACGCCTGCCTCTCTCGCTTCTACTACGAAAGTCTCCGAGTAGCCTCCAGGGAAATTCGTGTATGGACATACTTCCGCAGACCGTATGAGAAGGGTGAGAGTGGACGCCGCGGACCCTCCAGGCAGGAGTGTCATTGTGTTCGGGGAGAAGTATCCTATCCTCTCCCAGCGCACTCCGCGAGTGAGGGTCAGCGAGATTGTGTGCGGGTTCATGGGATCGGTATTAGTTACCATTACCGCAACTTCAGTGCCCGGAGCATCCATGTAGGTGTTGACGGTCGTCGAACCGAGCGAGATCTCAATGAAGAAAACCGCCTGCGCATTGGCCGGCCCAGCTGCGTAGATCACGTTCGCCAATAGCACCAGAAGGAGCAAACAGGGCAATCGTCGCAATCTCAAACCCTCCCATGTTCGCAGGACTGAGTGTATATAAGAGTGCACAGAGCCGCGATCGCGCCCGGTCGGACACAACCTCTCATGACTCGAAACCTAAGGGATAGAACTGTGCCGTAAGGCCTTATAAGCCTACATCGTCCTACGCCATTTGTCCGTGACCGCGAAGATCTGGGCCACGGATGCTCGTTCGAACGGGGAGAGCGGCCTTCTGCTTGTGACCCTACATGGCGACTCAGACTAATGCCTTCACATCATCAATTTCTCGCGTAACTCTGAATCCTCATTGTCGCCAGCATTGTGGGAGACGGAACCGAATAATAAGCGATACTTCGACCGCTGAGCCGGGAACAGACTTTGGGCAAAGCGGCTGTCCGACGATGCCTACGAGAAGACGAGAAACAATAACGCTACGATGGCACCAGAGATCGTGGCAATCAAGTTGACAACGTTGTTGTCGATTACCTTGTATCCTCTGACCGGGATTGAAGGAGATCCGCAGTGTTTCCGGTTCTCTGTGACCTTGTTGCAGACGCGGCACTTGTAGATTCCTTGAACCGTGGCACCGATGATACTATCGATGGAACACCCAGCAAGGCCAGCTATCATCGTGGTTCCTATCAGAACGCTCAAAGGCCAACCGGGATTGCCCGTCATTCTGAGGATCCCAGCAGCAATTCCGATAATCAGCGCGCCAAATATCGTCGCCAGTTCGCCGAGAAGTGAAATCCCGCCAGACGTTCCTGCAGGGACGATTTTCCTAAGATCCGTGATTAGGCGCGGGTCGGTTGGGTTGAGGAGCCCTATCTCAGTCGCGAGTGTGTCAGCGTTGGCTGTCGCGACTGCTCCAAGAAACGCGGCGAGCACAGTCTCGCTAGGCAAGCGCACGGTTAGCAATGCGAGCAGGCCCGCAATTGCGCCGTTGGCCGCCACGTTCGGCCACCCGCGTGCGCCTCCCTTCTCCTGCGCGAATCCCTTCTTTCTCTTGTCTTGGTACTTGTAGTGCGTCATGTAGCTGGAAACCGTGAGAAAAACCAACAGGATGACGAACCATTTCCATCCGTCAGCGGGAAAGATGAATGTGACGAAGCCGATCAGAAAGGCGGTAATCGCCCCCCACGAGTCGAGGATGTGTGCCTTCCAGGCGCCCAAGGCGAGAGCGGTGCACAGAATGCCGGCGGTCAACACATTCAGAGCGTCTGTCATCTCTGTCGCCGCGCGTTTTTCTTTTGACCCGTTATCGCATGTTATTTATCCAGAGCAGGGAAGCAATGCTATATATCGCTTCAGAAACGGGCTGACCTTTGGAAGTCTCACTTCCCGACCTAGGCCTTGTCGTAGTAGTATTTGTTCTCGTGATTCTTGTGATAGCAGTGTCAGAGTTCCTGAGGAAGCAACTGAACCTTGGCGCTTACACCACACGCAGGGCAATTCATCTGCTCGCGGGAGACGCGATTCTCTTACTGCCGTTCTTTTCGAACGTCATCTACCCTCTCTTGCTTCCCATTGGAATGGGATTGATGACAGGGTTGGCGTTCACGGTTCGGAAACAGAGTTTCCTCACTCAGTCGATGGTTGATGAGACGCGATACTCTCGTTTACACGCATACGGCCCAGTTTTCTACATCATTTCGATAGGCGTCTTACTGGTTGCCTTGTGGAGCCAGAAACCTGTCGTGATGGCAGCAACAATGATAATGGCGTGGGGTGACGGTGCTGCGTCCGCGATCACACCTTCTCTCAAGAAGAGGCATCTCTACCCATTCTCCGACAAGTCATTTGAAGGATCGACAATGATGTTCACCTTCGCTTTCCTTGGATCCCTGCTTTCATACTCAGCCGCCGCATCAACTGGAATCATCGCCGCAAGCGCCGGTTCTATCCTAGTTCTTTGCATAATCGGAGCATTTGTCGGCACCGTCGCTGAGGCGCTGACGTTAGGCCCGATAAGAGCCCTCGACAACTTCACAGTCCCTTTTGCATGCGCGGCAGCGCTCTACCTAGCTACCCCTCTGGTACTCTAGAGCATACACATCCTATCGTCGGTATGTCGAAGAACATGCTTTCATACCGGACGGTGTGTACTGAAGGACAGTGAAATTCTTGGGTGCAGTTGGTCTGCATTCTCGTGGCGAAATCACTCTCGAGCATGTCGTATGCGAGATCAGAAAACATCCAGACTCAGCCAAAGCGGGGGCGCTAGCTACTTTTGTTGGGATCGTGCGGGAAGATCCCGTTGGCAACTCGGGAGGCAAAGTGCAGTATTTGGAGTACGAAGCATTCGAGCAAGTCGCCGTCAAGAAGCTCCAAGATCTGCGAAGTGAGCTTGTCAACAAACATGGTATCGTGGACGTTTCGATCCATCACGTTGTGGATAGGCTCAAGGTTGGAGAGGTGAGCTTGATCGTCGCAGTGCTCGGGACTCGCCGCAGGTTCGTTTTTCCCGTCCTCGAAGAGGCAATAGAGCGCGTGAAGAAAGAAGTCCCTATATGGAAAAAGGAGTTCACTCTCCAAGATGCATATTGGGTCAGTGAACGTTCGGTTGGCACCGATTCTCCTAGTCGCGACTAGTTTATTGATCTGCAGGAATCACTTATCGTAATCTGGTTCTAATCTCGCTGAGAATCGTGTCTACTTTCTTCTTCCATTCACCGAACTGAGTCGGCGTCTTTGGATACTGCTCATACAGTTCATTGAGCGCCCTCATCTTGGAGACTGAGTAGGCCAAGTTTTTGAACGCGGTTAGCTTGCGCAGTCCGAGAGCGACTTGCTGGATCTTGTCTCCGAGGCTCAGCTCGGGTATCTCTCCCCAAGAGAAGGCAATCGCTCCCTTGTGCGTTACGAAGTTGCGCATGCCGTAGTTGAGTTCAGAATTGTCAAGGGTTTGCAGATAGGTCCTGAACGCCTCGAGCGCTGCGGTCTTGTTGCCGTATTTCTCGACATACCGGACGTTGTATTCCCACAGGTTTTCCTCGCTCACATCACCAGCCTGTAACGCAGCGGTTGCTACGTCACCGGCAATCAAGCCTCCAGTCATCGCCGGGCCAACTCCTCCCGCGCTTAGAGGGTTCGGGAACCAGCCAGAGTCTCCCACCAACATGAATCCGTCTGCTACCAAGCTATCGTTCTGATGCCTCACAGAAACTGGCCAAGCTCCGGGAAGGTTGCCATCATCGGTGAGTCTTCTCATGCCTTTGAAAAGTGGCGTTTCACCGATCCATTGGTTCAGCAGAGTCTCAAGCGACTTGTTCGTGCGTTTCTGTTGGACCCCAAGCCCGATGTTCACCTTGCTACTCGACTTCGGAAAAATCCAGAGGTAACCGCCCGGAGCCCTCTCCGCGTCCAAGATTAACTCACAGCGAGACGTGTCAACTTCTAAGCCATCCGCCAATCGGGCGTTCAGGCGAATCGTAGGTTCAATATCGTCACGATCGATTTCTTTCTCGATGAAGCTCGGAATTCTCAGGTTTCGTCTGAGCTTTGTGGACATGCCAGAGGCGTCTATGACAAGCCTCGACGTGATACTAGGTGGTCGAGACTGTCTGGCCCGCAGGTCTTGGCAGACGATCCCTGTCACTGAGTTGCCGTCCTCCAAGAGGTCGATAGCTTGCGTCAGATCTCGGTATTCGATTCCTGTCTTCAGAGCCTCGTCGAGGAGGCGTCTTGCGAACTTTGGACGGTCGAGCAAGTATCCAGATCCTTCGAACGGATGGCTGACCCTTCTGTCAGGGGAAGAGACGACGACTGCTCTGACCTTATTCTCGATCTCCGGAGAGCCGAATGTGATTCCGAGCTCCAATTGAATGAACTTGAAGTGATGTTCTCCAACGGCGTCACCGCATATCCATCCCGAGGTGGTCTTCTTTCCCACCTCCGCCATAGGATTTCGATCGATAATGAGAACCCGGAGACCTCTACCACGAGTTCCAATCGTTGTCGCAGCCATGCAGCCCCCTACGCCGGCTCCGACCACAATGACATCGTACTCAGGTTTCATGGAAGACCATCGCTGCTGGCATCCGCGATACTGAGAAGAATGTGATTTTAGCCTTTCCTGACGGTCATGACGACTTGGCGCACTCTCCTCGCAGGAATGTGCATTGCAGCGTCAGCGATTCGACCGTAGGTGTGTCAGCGGTCTTCACGAGTTATGAGCGTATGTGGGGTAAGTACTATATTCACTTGCTTTTCATCATGGCTAAGAGTAGTACGCAGTCAGTTCTGGCGCTTCGAAGATGAGAACAATCAGTTTTGACACGATCTCCGAACAGACAAAGCGGTTGTGCATTGAGGCGACTTACAACCTCAGCGAGAATATGGTCAAGAGGTTTGAGTCTGCAAAGCAGGCCGAGGTCTCGCCGCTTGGCAAGGAGGTGCTCCAACAGCTCATCGATAATGCGCGAGTTGCACGCGAAGAGGAATACCCGATATGCCAAGATACTGGAGACGCGGTATTCTTCGTTGAGCTCGGTCAGGACGTTCGGATCGAAGGCGGAGGACTAATCGACGCAATAAACAGGGGTGTGGCTGAAGGCTATCGAGAAGGCTTCCTACGCTTCTCCATGGTTGCGGACCCGCTGAGACGGAAGAACACGGGTGACAATACGCCCGCCATGGCTACAGTGCAGATCGTGCAAGGCGACAGACTGAAGCTTTCGTTCTTGGCGAAGGGCGGCGGATGCGAGAACATGAGTGCCTTCAAGATGTTGACTCCGGCCGACGGAGCGAAAGGCGTGAAAGACTTCGTGGTGAGCACGGTCAAGAACGCCGGCGGAAACCCATGCCCACCGGTGGTTGTAGGCGTAGGGCTGGGAGGAACATTTGACCAGTGCTGCATGCTAGCAAAGAAGGCGCTCCTGAGAGAAGTCGGCGAGAAGCACCCGGATCCTTTCTACGCGCAGCTGGAGGCAGAACTCTTGGACGAGATCAACAAGCTCGGAATCGGCCCCATGGGCTTAGGAGGCAGGACTACCGCAGTCGCGGTTCACATCGAAGCCATGCCCTGTCACATAACGAGCCTACCTGTTGCCGTCAACTTGGACTGTCACGCGCATCGACAGAAGACGGTGGTTCTCTAGGGAGCGGACGACAATGCCAACCAATGTGAGAACTGTGAAGTTGAAACCGCCCTTGACCGATTCTGATGTGTCCAGCCTGCAGATCGGTGACAAAGTCCTCCTCGACGGAGTGATATACACTGCCCGCGACGCTGCACACAAACGTCTCCTCGAGCTTGTCGACGCAAAGAAAGACCTGCCTTTTCCGTTGAAAGGGCAGATCATCTACTATGTTGGGCCAACTCCCCCGCGTCCGGGAAGAGCGATCGGATCGGCCGGGCCCACGACCTCGTACAGGATGGACACTTTTACTCCAAGGCTGATTGAGCTTGGAATCAAAGCCACAATAGGCAAAGGCCCAAGGGCGCCCGCCGTGATCGAGGCTATGAAGAGATTCAAAGCGGTCTATCTAGTTGCGGTCGGCGGGACGGGAGCGCTTCTGGGTAGACAAGTTATGAAATCAGAGATGATCGCGTTCGAAGATCTAGGGACTGAGGCCATCCGACGGCTGACGGTCCGTGACTTCCCCGCAATAGTGGCGAACGACGTAACGGGGAGAGATCTTTTCACAGAGGCCGTCGCTGAGTACGCGATCAAGTAGGGCTTTGCCACTACGATACAGGGGAGTAGACCAAGCCGAGGCTGTCGGCAAGATCATACGCAGCTGTCATCTCATCTGCTGTAGGTCTTCTCATGATGTCCGGGTAGGTGGAGCGCTCATGCGGAACCTTGTGGTCCGGATGATATTGCCCCATTACGTTCACGAGAGCTCTCTGACAATGTTCTGATATCCATCGCATAACGGGTTTCGTGCAACACTCGATATGGTTCGGCATGACGAGGTGCCGAATGATCATATCTCCGCTCGAATGAGCGAATTCATGGTTTCTGGAGACCACTTCGAAGTAGCGCGGAACCTTTGAGAGCCTGATAGCGCACTTGTCGTTCCCATACTTGAAGTCCGGCAGCCAGATGTCAATGAGATCGGCAAGTATGCGCATCGCTGGTTCCGAACAGTACATGTTGCTGTTCCATAGCATGGGGACATTCACGTCGAGCTGGTTCATCGCTTCGACTATTGTGTGAAGGTTAGGCGTTGGCTCTCCCCCGACGAAATTGATGTTCAACGCGCCGTCATTTCTAAGGCTCTTCATGACGATTGCAAGCTGACTAGCACTGACAGGGGCCCCGCTCGAGGGGTCCTGCGATATGTCCCAGTTCTGACAGAATACGCACCTGAATGTGCATGAACTGAAGAATATCGTTCCTGAGCCACCGTGTCCGACGAGAGGCGGCTCTTCGCCGAAGTGTAGGAACCAAGTAGTCACTCGACTCGTACTGTCCAGCTTACACGCCCCCTTCTTGGCCGCCGCGACGCGGTCGACCCTACACCTCCACTCACAGAACGTGCAGCCACGAAGCATTCTGCTGAGAAGCCTTGCCTTCAGGTCCAGATAGCTCGTGCGAGCAATGGGGAAATCCGAAAAATCGCGCCTTCCTGACTGTATCTCACTCAAGAATTCACGAGCTTTTGCAGAGAGGTCTTCGTGTTCCCTCCATAGAGCCTCGTCTGATGCGTCTTCGAGGTCTATGTTGCATGCGATGCGCCTCGCCATCCGGTACTTCGCAGGTCGAATGTTCTTTGAGACCTTCTCGTACCATGAGAGCCTTCTATGCATCTCATCATAGTCGCGATAGGTCACGTGAGCGAGACGCAAATCCTTGCACGTTATCGTGTTTGATGGCACGGTAATATAGGGTTGCCCGCTTCATCCATCGAGCCTGCCTAGAGCCTCAATTCAAATATACCTGCCAGTGAATTAGCGTGACCAGTCCGCTGCACGAAAGTCATACGCGATCCACGCTCGGAGTTCCTCAACATGGCCAGAGATCTTGAGAAGGCTTGGAGGGAACGGTTGGTCAAGTCGAACTTGGACTTGATCATATTGCGTCTTCTCAAGTCAAAGCCTCTTTGGGGCTACGAAATCAACATGGCCATTCGGGAAAGATTCAAAGTGTACTTGAGCGCGGGAACGTTGTACCCGCTTCTCCATTCGCTCGAGGACGCAGGGAGGATTCACGGTGTCTGGGAGTCAGAGAAGGGACGCGGAAGGAGAATCTACCGTATCACCGAGAACGGTTCAGAGTTCCTGTCCGCAGGTGAGAAGATGACCGCGGAGCTTTCGAAGCTCATGCAAACGACGCAGGACGAAGCACCTTTGTCATAGGAATGCGCTGTAGGGCACGATTCTCGGGCCAAACTAATATCTAGGTGACTCTGACAGGGGACCGAAACATTGCGGGGATTGGAGCGCTGATTCATCTGCGAAGCAATCCGATAGTGCGCGTTCTCATACTCGTGGCGCTTGTCTTCATAGTCACATACGGTGGAATGGCGGTCGCAAAATTCGTCATGAACACTGAATCGCCTGTGATGGTCGTGCCAAGCACGAGCATGGTGCCGACGCTCAACGTCGGAGACATCGTATTTGTAAGGGGGGTGGATCCCAGCACGATAACGGTTGGGACGATCATAATATTCCAAAGTCCCAGCGGATCGATCGATATCATACATCGAGTGATCAAAATAGACAGAATTGGAGGTACCCTCTACTTTCAGACCAAAGGAGACCATAACCCAGCCCCAGACCCGTGGTCGCCCGGGGTTCCCGAGCAAAACGTGAAGGGCGTCCTAGCGGGCAAGATCCCATACGTTGGGTACGTAACACTAGCCCTTCAAGGCCCCCTCGGAATCATTCTGATCGCCTTCCTAATTTTCCTGATGATCAGCTTCGAGTACTACGACTCGAGAAAGAGAAGGAAGTAGCTGGTCGACTTCTCGCCTCGGTGCTCAGAGATCAGGAAAATCGTGCCAGCAAGTTCCTGGCCCCTCGAAGATCGTGTTTATATAGGGTGCACTTTTAAAGGGCCCTTAAATAGGCTTGAGGTGCGCATTTCTGGGAAAGCACAAGGCATTCATCAACATCGAGAACGTTGTTGCATCGGCCACTCTGAGACAAAACATAGACCTCAACTCGATCGTCCGTGTCTTTCCAGGCGTCGAGTACAGGCCTGAGCAGTTCCCCGGAC
>Ga0209725_1001168_pt1 | contig 15264 bp, 13 predicted proteins | sample I18A1metaG_FD_184145 | JGI IMG/M metagenome (GOLD analysis project Ga0209725, IMG submission 184145) | Lake sediment bacterial and archeal communities from Gulf of Boni, Indonesia to study Microbial Dark Matter (Phase II) - ​I18A1 metaG... | ecosystem: Environmental > Aquatic > Freshwater > Lake... | reverse complement strand
CTGTGGGAGAAGGATGAGACTGCCAAGTTGAGTCTCGACAGGAAGCGGATCGCAGTATTGCCGTTCCTGAATATTAGCCCTGATCCGAAGGACGAGTATTTCGCGGATGGGCTTACGGAGGAGCTGATCGCCAGGCTCTCAATGATTAGCGGGCTCAAGGTGATCGCTCGAACGTCTATTATGCGGTATAGAGGCACGGCCAAGAGCGTTCGCGAGATAGGGAAGGAACTCGAGTCCGGTTCAGTGATAGAGGGAAGTGTCCGTAAGGCAGCGGATAGACTGCGAGTCACGGCGCAACTCATTGATGCTACGACTCAAGAGCACCTTTGGGTGCAGAACTATGATCGTCAGCTCGAGGATGTCTTCGCGATTCAGACGGAGGTTGCACAGAATGTGGCCGATGCACTGAAGACGCAATTGCTGGGCGAGGAAAGGCGACGCATCGAGAAGAAACCCACTGGCGATATCGGGGCATATACGCTCTATCTGAAAGGAAGATACTATTGGAACGAGAGAAGCAAGGAATGACTGGAGAAGGCTATCAAATGCTTTGAGGAAGCCGTAAAGAGAGACCCGGAATTTGCCCTCGCACACTCAGGCCTCGCCGACTGCTACATCGTTCTGGTGGATCACGCATACCTTACACCAAACGAAGGTAACCCAAAGGCCAAACAGGCAGCGACAAAAGCACTTGAGCTTGACAACACACTTGCCGAGGCCCATATCTCACTCGCCAGTATTCTCAACACAGACTGGGAAATGGCCGAGGCAGAGCACGAGTTCAACGAGGCACTGAGACTCAACCCGAACTATCCGACGGCGCACCATTGGTATTCCGTCCATCTTCGAAGCCTTGGACGCCTAGACGAAGCTATGAGGGAAGCGAAGGCCGCGAAAGAACTTGACCCTCTCTCCCCGATGATACATACGTATGCGGGCGAGCTCTACTTAGATGCTCGCCAGTATGACGCTGCCATGAAGGAGTTTGACAAAGCGCTGGAGCTTGATCCGAATTTCGTGCCAGCACATGAAGACCGCTGCTATGTTTACCTGTTCAAATCAATGTTCGAGGAAGCGCTGACGGAGATGCAGTTGGTTCTGCGATTTTCCCATATGTCAACGGCCAATGTCAGAGCATTTACTGGAGCCGTTTATGCAATGGCAGGTAGGATTGAGGAGGCCAAGCGATTCCTCCGAGAATGTGAGGATGCGTCTACCCATGAATATGTGAACCCCTACTGGTTAGTGTTTGCTTACTCAAGTCTAGGTAACAAGGACCGGGCTCTTGAATGGCTTGAGAAAACCTTCGAAGCCCGCATATTCACTCCATTCCGAGCCAAACTGGACTCACGGTTTGATGGAGTCACCTCTGATCCGAGGTTCGATGAGCTGCTGAAGAAATTCGTCCGCTCACTTGGCGGTACATGAGAGCAGTCGTGTCCGCGCACCAAGAGACCCGCACAAATCAACCAGACTCGGGTACAAGTCACGACGCCCGACGCATCTTCCGTACCCTAGGTTCCGAGATCATCTGCTACGTTGCCCTAACCTATTCCAGAATTGTTGCTCAGGGTGGGCGCGATCCCCGACCATCCGGCCAGAATCCGACGCTGAGCAGCTTTCGAATGACCACGGCTCACCCTCGAATCGGAAGTCCACCTAACTGTAGGTTGAGATCACCAACTTGCGAGGAAGTGATTTGAACCTGATCGAGCGTAAATTGGCGATGGTGGACCGGGCGTACACTGAGCCATGGGCTCAAATCACCATCCTTTAGACCGTGCCCTCTAGCGCCCATCAGCCACGCCTCTACGTTCCAAAGATTCTTGTAAACGGATGATTGGAACGGCCGTCTTGGCTCCTTCGGCTTCGAATCTGACGAGTAACCAATCGGCAGTATCGCCTCAAGCTTGTATTCATCCGGCGCGTTGAAAACGGATCGTACATTCTCAGGGTATGATGGAGTGTACGTTACCGTGGAGAGCGATCTCTCCTCCAGAGCGAGTATCATGTAACCTATTGCCAGCCAAGTGCTCTCAGTAGCGTACGGCATCTTCTGGCTGGAGAAGACTGCCAGAAGTATCGGGGACTCTGTTAGGAAAGGCTTCTGCCACGTGATGTTCTTCGAGTTGAACCACTGTTTCAGGTTCGCCTCGACGTTTGCGTGATGGCGCTTCTCTTGTTCTTCACATGCCACACGGATCCTTTCTTTCGTCTTGAGATCATCGACGAGTACGAATCTCCATGGCTGCCTGTTTGCTCCTGATGGCGCTTGAACGGCAACTTTGATGCAGTAGATGACATCATCAAGCGCAGCCGGGGTCTTCGCGAATACTCTAGTTGTCCTCCTTCTTGTGGCCAACTCGATCACAATTGATGATGGTGGCGAGGTCAATGATACGAATCGTCTTTCGAGTGAATGCACGTCAGAGCGGTCTATCTGATAAAATGGCCGTGGAGAAGTGCGCTAGGAGATTTCGCAATACCGCGGTTGTGAGACACCTCCGGCACGTATGCTGCATGGTCAACGTTCAAATGCGTCGCTGTCATATCGATCGGGAATCTGATTCGTTCATATCTACTACATGTCTGACTCGCGAAGGCTGCTAGATTTGGGGATTGAGAGGAAGAGTGATCAAAAGTGGCTGTGGAGCTTCGTCCCGATAAACGCGGCCATAGGCGGATTCACCACGCTTCTTCCACTGTACATCATCGACCTCGGTGGAACGGTCATAGATGTCGGCAACATCGTTTCAGCATATAGTCTAGTTCTGATTCCCTCATCGATCTTGTGGGGGATTGCGGTAGACAGGAAAGGCAAGCGTAAACCGTTCGTGACCTACAGCTACCTCGGAATCACGATTCTGCTCATCGCAGGATTCTTCGTCACGGACATCGGCACACTGCTACTACTGTACGTCTGCTATGCCGCTATATCGACTGCGGCGAGTCCGGCCGTCAGCCTCCTGCTAATAGAGTCCTCCCCAAAGAGAAAACTGTCAATTACATTTGCCAGATATTCGTCGCTGACGCTTGTTGGAACAGCGGCCGGAGTAATTCCCGGGGCGTTCTGGACAGTCTTCCTGCCGCTTGGAGCGTACTTCCTTCTCTGCGCTGTTTTCTCTGGCGTTTCGCTGGTGCTTGCGGCAGAGTATCTTGCTGAGCCCAAGTTTGCGCTTGAACGCGAGGTTGTCGCTCTCACTCAAGAGAGCTTTGTCGCAAAACTCAGAACGGTCTCCATGGTATTCATCACGATACCCTCATTGGAGGATATCAAGTCATTCTGGAGACTGATGCGGAGCGTATTCACGAGGTATCTGCCGCTGCTGTACTTGTCATCGTTTCTCTTTCTCACAGCGGCAAGCCTCTTCTTTACATCGTACACGCCATTCTTGAAAAGCCGTCAAATGCAGGATTCTGGAGTGTTCGTAGTCTTCTCGACGCTCTATATCCTTCAAGCGCTAATCTACCCGATTACCGGTCGGGCTTGCGCTCGTTCCGGTGAGGAACGCGTGGCCGTTTCCTCACTGTGGCTTCGCACATTCGGATTCTTGACAGCAGTCGCCACAGTTGTTTTGATGCTGCGTGATTCTGCTCTGTTGGTCGCAAGCATTGTGTCGATTGCTATGATAGGAGCCGCGTTTGCCTTCTACAATACATCATCATCGGTTCTCCTCTTCCGTAGTTTGGCTCCGGGAAAGCAGGGTCAGCTGCTCGGAATCTACAGCGCCTTGAGCGGCATGGCAGCTTTCGGAGGCGCGATCCTGTCAGGATATCTTTCGTTTCATTTCGGCTATGCGGCCACCTTCATAGCAGCTACGGTTCTCTTGATTGGCTGTGCCCTCGCCCTAAGGTCTGCGCTCGGAAACGGTTCTCGGCCAAGCTAACCAATCGCGCACGCTCTACTTGAGTCCAATCTTCCCCGCGTACTTGGCGATCATGAAGATTACTGCTGCAACGATGAGGAAGTCAACTATCACGCCCACGAAGTCTCCGACTGCGAAGTTCATTCCATTTCCCACAGGTATCCTGATGATGGCTTTCCTCCAGTCGCCTCCAGGTATCAAAGCGCCTGGAACGGGCATTATGATGTCCTGAACAAGCGCTGAAACTATTTTGCCAATGTAGGTGCCCATGACGAAGCCAACCGCCAAGCCAATTACTCCAGCCTTCCCAATGAAATCCTTGAACTCAGCCCAAAGTCCTCTTGGCGCCGCTGGAGGTGCAGGCTTCGGCGTCACAGCCTCGCGTATCTTCCTCAACTCTTCAAGAATCTGACTCTCTACCGTCATTCAAATCACCTCTCAAACAACGCGTCAACATACCCTCGTGTATTATGTACTTCATCTTCATGTTCTCCAAACGCTACAGGAAACTCGCGTATGCATGCGAACGCAACTCAGACGGCAGCTTGGAATACAGGCTCAGCCAGCGAGCGACGCCTGTAAGCGAGTAGACTGTCATGATTATCGAGCGTCTTGACTATGAGTCTGGTGGATGAAGAGCTTTAGATTGTTCGGACACCGCTAATACCACGAAGGTCTTTGAGCGACGTGATATCGGCCAAAGCATTTGATGGCAGAGGATTGGTTGCACATCCAAGTTCGGCATCTGGAGTTAGGAACCGAAGCCGAGCTACTGGCGACTGCCCTGAGTCATCCCGATGAGGCCTATAGTAACACTCGGGGCGGAGTACACGCTCTCAAGCGTCTGGATGAAGCGCATTTCCTCGTGGCTATATACGAGCCGACCAATGATGAAGCGTACGTGCGAACAGCTTACTTGACGAGCTCGAGAAGGAAGACTAGGAGGTATCGAGGATCACCATCCCTGAAACACTCCTGGACCTAGACCTAAGGAAGATCCTGGCCAAGGTTGAAGCCACATATCACGTGAAGCTCCCGAGAAAAGTCGTGGCCGCAGACTTTGGTACCAAAGGCGACCTCTACGTCAGATTCAAGCACGTCGCCAAGCCTGTCGGCGAAGCAACCGAAGACGGGTTTGCCGTCCTCTTTTATGAAGACGGAGATGCCATCGTGGGACTCGAGCTCCTCAACGTGGAGCGCTTCATTTGAGAGACGTTCTGGCGCCAAGAGGCAGATGAAACTGACACCGGCATGAGTGGAGAGACTAGACAAGATCTGAGTGAAATTCCTGCATTTCGGTAGATCCAAACTGAAGTCTGAATCTGTCGAGAGGACTCGACCATCTCTAGGATCCCTTGCGGGCTACGCCTCTCCTGATCGGCTGTGCTCTCGCGTTGAGGTCAGCAGTCACAGAGCATTGTCGGCCAAGCTAACTGCGTGCGTGACTCCTGAGCTTCTCCTCAAAGACCGAGCGCGGCGGAAATCCGAGCGAGGAAGCGAAAGTATTGAAGTCCAGCAGCCTCTCGCCATTTTTCAAGGCTTCCTGCTGTATGTTCGCTATACTCTCGCCGATCACCGCGTAAGTGGACGCGTATCCGGGCCCGTTGCCTTGGTGAGCAGGGAAGACTTGGTGATAGACGAGGCTCTTGCTCATCCCAGTCTCCTTGTTCGCCCATTCGATGAAGTCCATCAGCGTTTGCTTATCGGAATTGATTCGCGCGTCCCCTATCACACGTAGGAAACGGACTATTCGCCAGAGATGCGTAAAGAAAGCGTACTCTTCGAATACTTCTTCGGCTCCGCCGTACTTGGCTAGGAACTTCAGGAACGAGCGTTCAGGTCCTGTCGGGCTTCTCTGCTTCATCTCGTTCAGATAGTGAAGGAATTCGATCTCTCTATGAAACGACATGCCCTCGGAGACAGCGCTGCCCGCTTGCGATTGAAGCATCTCCGTCAGAGTCGGTTTAGCTCCAAACGACATAGCCGAATTAGACGAGTGAACACAGTGCCCGTACTCTTCGTGGACGAGCAAGTTCAAGAGTTCTGCTGGGGAAGTCTCTGGAGCTCTCCTAGGGTCGGTGGTTGCAAGGAAGACCTGAAACGGGCGCTTGGTGAGAAAGTCCAGAGACATTGCGCCGCCTGAAGGAAAGATCCCCGACAAATAGGTCGGTGTTTCTACTACCTTCGTCCTGTAACGCGGGTTGATCCTCACGACGTTGCTGCTGACGAGCTTGGAGACATGTTGCTTGACGCCTTTGATGTAGGCTATGACTCGGGGCGGTTTCAGAGCTTTTTTCTTGGATATTGCACTAGCGACCGCTTCCGCGTTGGCCTCTACGTCGAGTTTGGGTGCGAGTTCCTCAACTTCACGCTTGAACCCGGCTAGCTCTCTATCCAGCATGGCTTGACCTTTGGCCTCGAGTTCGCTGGGCGATTCACTATAGTCAAAGAGATTCACCAGCGCGTCCGCGTAGTAGTCCTTCCTTCCGAGGTCACATCCTTCCCGCGAGCAGATGTCAACTATCTCGTCGAAGCCGCTGTTCTTGAAACCAGAAATCCCGAAAACCCTCGAGTAGTCATTGACCGCCTCGACAAGGCCGCCGAGTGCTGACTTCACGTTCTTGCTTCTTGTTTGTTTCCCAATGGTGTCCGCTACTTCGATTAGGCCCGCGCATCTGATCGATGTCAGGATCTTGATGCCTGCGGGGCATTGCCTGTTCGCGTTGCCAGCGGCATACACGGTCAACGCTTTGGCGGTGTGGTCTGCCAAAGACGCGATGTGGCTTGAGGCGATTCCCTCTTTGACAAGATGCGCGAAGAAGACTCCAATCGCCATGTCAGGCACGATCTGCGCTTCGCCCAACAACCCCAATCTCATGTACGCCTTCAGTGAAGCCAGAAACCGCTGTTGACTTCTCGTCTCGGCTCGAGAGCTCGTGTCATCTATCTTTCGTGCGAGGTTTTCCACGTGAGCAACCTCAGGCACAAGCATCTTGCCTGCAAAATCCTTCAAACCAGCCGTGAAGGCGTCTGACGGGCTTGCTTCCTTCCAAAGATCGAAGATTGTTGCCTCGACCGGACTTTCAGGTTTGAACACCAAAGTACTCACCGTCACAGCGCTCGTCTAATGTTCGGTGCCTGTTTATGTCATCTTCTCATCTAGGCACGTTACGCTCGGGCTGGGGATTACACCAATCATCACTGGAAAGAGCACCTCTTCGACTCGGCTACTCACACGCAGCCACGGTTGGGTTTAGCTATCCGCAGAGTCATCGAGACTCGTTCCAAAGCTTTTAATGCAAAACAGGTGGCTTCCCAGTCTGAGGAAATATGACTCGAGCTACAACTTCGATTGCGCTTATCGTGGTGCTTATCATAGGAATCGTCATCGGCGTCGGAGCAGCACCCATGATCACGCCTCCGCCAGCGGGCCCTGGGGGAGTGACAACGACCGTAACGACGACAGTAACAGGAGGTCCGACTCAGAAGACCAGCCTTACGATCAGGGCAGTTTTCCAGACACCTGTCAGCGAACCATGGGACGGCGCCATACATGTTGCAATACTGGCTATCGTCGATGAATACAAGGCCAAGGGGATCACTATCGACTACAAGTTCGTCGACAGAAAAACTGATCCCAAAGAGTATGAGCTAGCCCTCCGAGACGCGGCGCAGGGGGCGGACATCGTCTTCCTTGACGCGTTCCTGAAGGAAGACATTGCACGCCGAGTGGCAAAGGACTTTCCGAATGTCGCGTTTGCCGCAGGCAGCGAATACTTGCCCGTCGCACCGAACTTTGCAGTCTTCGACAACTGGCTCCATCAGCCAGCATATCTCGCAGGGATAATTGCAGGAAAGATCACGAAGTCGAATAAGATCGGCATCGTTGCCGCCATGGATCTTAACGAGGTCAACAGGATCGTCAATGCGTTCATTCTTGGAGCGAAGGCAGTGAATCCAAAGGTGCAGGCAAAGGTGGTTTACCTGCTGGGTAATATTCCGCCGGGCGAGTCACCTTGGTATCATCCTGCAACCGCGAAGAGACTGGCCGGCGTATTGATCGACTCTGGAGCCGACGTGATCTTCGCCGAACGAGTTGGAGCAGAGGAGGCAGCGATGGAAGCGAAAAGTGCAGGTAAGGCTGTCTGGGTGATCGGCAACATGGCAGACCAGTACGAAAGGGCGCCGGACGTGACGATCACTAGCTTGGTATGGGACATGAGGCCGACTGTGCGAGTCGTGGTCGACCGTGTTCTCTCAGGAGCCTTTACCGCGGATAATCTAGGAACTTACTCATGGATGACGTTCGCTGGTTCGTATCTAGCGGACTTCCACGCCTTCGGTGCTCCTTCCCCGCCGCTCAATCAGGATATCCTGTCCACAGTCAATGACTGGCAGCAGAAGATTCAATCTGGCCTGACATGGGTGCCGATCGACGAAAGTACCCCCAAGTCCGACTACTAGCCCCTGATCAACTCCCCCAACCTTTTTCTTTCTTTCACGTTTACGACAGAGAAGCGAGTCGTTTCCACGGTTGAGGAGAACGGGATGGCAGATGCCAGTTCGGCAGTGCGCCTAGTCAACGTATCCAAGACTTTCGTTGGAGGCGTAAGGGCCGTCGACGACGTTACGCTAGGCTTGACTGGCGGTGTCATATACGGACTGGTTGGACCGAACGGCGCAGGAAAATCCACGCTGACCAATCTCATCTCAGGCGTTTTGAGACCCGACAAAGGAATGATCTACTTAAGCAGCATCTTGGTGACTGGCTTTCACCTCGCACTACGCGAGGGCGTCGTGAAGGTGGAGCAGCATCCCAACCTTGCGCCTGCTCTGACGCCCCTTGAACATCTGGCGCTCCTAACCTCCGGGGTCTTCTACTCCGCCGACCGCCTACGACCTCGGGCAAGTGAGCTGCTAGAGTATCTCGACACGGCTGTGAACCTCGACAGCAAGGTAGAGGATCTGCCGATCAGCCAACAGCGGGTCTTCGAGATAGTGCGAGGTGTCATAGTGTGCGGAGGTTTTCTCGAAGCAGGGAGGAAGCCCATCCTCATTCTAGACGAAGCAACCGCTTTCCTTCCTATACAGCAGAAGAACAAGGTCAAGACGCTTCTGAGAGACCTCGCAAATGAGGGCTGCACAGTCGTCACGATATCACATGACCTCTCGGAAGTCATCGACATGTCCGATGAGATCTTGGTGATGACGGCGGGAAAGATCGTCTCGAGACACAGCACCGATAGGCTAGATGTATCGCAGCTTGTCAAATCAATGTTCGAGGTGGTTCCAGTAAGCGAGATTGCCGCGGCTCGTGAAGCCGCTCGCCTAAGGGATGAACGGGCTTTGCAGGTGGAACGGCTTCAGGTGAAAGATACACGAGGCAACGTCGTGGTCCAGGACCTAAACCTTGAGGTTCTCGAGGGCGAAATGCATGGCGTCGCCGCCATTCCAGGAACCGGCGAGAAGGAATTGGCAGAATGCTTGTATGGCGCAAGAAAAGCGGAAAGTGGGCGGATTCTCCTATTCGGCAGAGATTTGACCCGTCTTAGCATCGAGCAACGGAGAGAAGCAGGTCTGTCCTTATTGTCAGATGATCGAATTCGTGATGGATTAATCCCAGAAGCGAATGTCGAAGACAACCTCACAATCGGACGCGAGCGAGACTTCACACAACTTCATGGAATCTTGATCGATGCTCCTGCTAAGGAACACCTAGCGACAGACCTCATAGACAGTTTCTCCATAATCAGTCGTGGACTCAACGCGCCAATCACCACGCTATCAGGCGGGAACATGCAGCGGCTCTGTCTGGCAAGAATACTTGGCCGCCAGAGCCGGCTTCTCGTCGCTTTGCATCCTACGGTTGGGCTCGACCCGATGGGAACCAAACTGTTCTTCGACAAGGTAGCCGAAAGAAGACGCCAAGGGCTCACGAGCCTGATATTCTCGCCGAACATCAAGGAGCTTCTTTCATCCTGTGACCGAATATCGGTTCTGTCCAACGGCAAGATCGTTGGCACGTACATGCCCAAGGAAAAGAGTCTCGAACAGCTCGCACTGCTGCTGAGCGGAGTCGCATAATCTCATGATCTCGCTCGGCCTCCAGAAGCGGGAACCCCTACCCTTCTCTCGGCGCCTACTGCTCCCGATCGTTGCAGCTGTGCTGGCTCTTGCGACAACCTCAGTCTACATAGTCATCGCCCGTGGCGATGTGTTCCAAGTGTACTACCTTCTATTCACCTGGCCCCTGCAGAACTGGACGGAGATTCTAGTCACGGCGGCCCCTCTGCTTCTTCTCGCACTCTCCGTCATGGTGGCCTTCCGTGCCCGGTTTTGGAATATTGGTCCGCATGGACAATTCATCGCAGGAGGCCTGATGACTGCTGTCCTCGGTGTCCAATTGGGCGCGCTCCCCTCGCCGGTTCTGATGCCGCTCATCTTGGCGTGCTCTTGGCTCACCGGCTCGGGGGTAGCGCTCATCTCTTGGTTTCTGAAAGTAAAGCGCAACCAAGATGAAGTGCTAACAACCATTCTGATCTGGTCAGCTGTTCTGCTCGTCAATGCGGGGCTCCTGACAGGTCCCCTCCGTTCGCCGTATACAACCTATCCGCAGTCGCAGGAAATCTCGGCCAACGCGATGTATCCGATCCTGATCCCAGGCACGAGGTTGCATTTGGGGGCCATTCTATCATTCGTCATCCTGGCGCTTGTATGGTTCATGTTCAGCAAGACCACCTTCAAGACCAAGGTGGTCGCGGTAACGTCTCCCCGTGTTGCGATGCTGGAAGGAGTCAACGTCTCGCGCGTCTACTTCTGGGTGGCTTTCTTCAGCGGAGGCATCGCCGGTTTCGCTGGCGCCAATGAGGTGATGGGGATTTTGCACTACATGACACCCTTCGTTGGGCCGAACTACGGTCTCGTGGCCCTTGCTACCGCCATGCTAGGAGGGCTAGACGCGATCGGCGTCACGGTTGCCACAATTTTCTTCAGTGTGCTCATAAACGGTGCCAACGCAATGAGCTGGACGACCGGGGTCCCTTCGTTCCTGTCCGACATCATACAAGCCCAGACCCTAGTCTTCCTACTCGTACTCAATACGTTCAACAACTACCGGATCGTCATCAAGAGAGGGATTCCTCGTCAAGTCTCCGTTGCGACGAAGATCGGGACTCGGCTACGTGCTATGCCTGACGGCGCCGGACTGCCCCGGCGGAAGCTCACATTATCCCAGCTGAAGTTGCCAATCTTGATCGTGATCTTCCTCGTTGCATTAGGACTCGTAGGTTTCCTATTTCCCGAATTCAAAGGCAGTAGCTACGAGACGTTTCTTGCAAGCGTCCTAGGCACATCAATAGTCATCTCGACGCCCATAATCTTGGCAGCCCTCGGAGAGACATTCTCTGAGAAAGCTGGCGTCATCAATCTGGGCATTCTCGGAGTGATGATTTCTGGCGCAGCTTGGGGGTTCATCAGCGCCTACTTCACTGGATCATTCCTAAACGGTGTCATCGTTGCCGCCGTCACAGGTGCTGCGTATGGGTTGCTGTTGTCGTTCCTGATTGTCACGCTAGGGGCCCAACAACACATTGCCGGGATAGCCTTGACGTTCTACAGCATGAACATTGCCTACTTCTTCCACCGCGTCTTGATTGGCGCCCCTCTCGTCGAGCCCACAGTGCCACAGACGCCGAAGATCCAGATCCCGTTCCTGGATTCATTGCCCATAGTTGGAATTCTCTTTCGTCAAGTATCGTACGTGTACATGGCCTTGTTCATCTTGCCTACCTTGGCATTCTTCTTCCTTCGCCGAACCAAGTGGGGGCTAATACTCCGAGCGGTAGGGGAAAACCCTCGAGCCGCGGACGCATCCCGAGTGCGTGTTCACCTCGTAAGGTATCTAGCGGTGACTTTGGGAGCCGTCCTGATGTCTGTCGGAGGCGCGTTCTACTCGTTGGTGGACCTGCGGACCTTCAACCTAAACGTCGGCGGTGAATGGAGCTGGATCGCCCTAGCCCTCGTAGTCTTGGGAAACTGGAACCCGCTGTGGGTTGTAGTTGCATCGGTCCTATTTGGTGCGCTTAACGCGGTGCAATTGTGGCTCGTGGCCGTAGTCGTCCAGATCCCGTTCCAGCTCTTTCAGATTGTGCCTTATGCTCTAACCATTGGGTTGTCTTCGCTGCTGGGTAAACTGGTTCGACCGCCGAAGGCGCTTCTTGCGTCCTACCGTCGTGAATAGGCATTTCTCGAGTCACAGCTCGCCTGATCGAGAGAATTCTTTTATAGATTCACGGTGGTAGGCGCGGGGCGTTCACGGGGTACAATGAAATGAGTGTGAAAGTCTCTGAGCTGGCAAACCCTGCTCCGTTAGGCTTGATGGGTTTTGGCATGACAACGATTCTGCTTAACCTTCACAACGCGGGCCTCTTTCCAATCAACAGCATGATCTTGGCGATGGGGATCTTCTACGGTGGAATCGCTCAAGTGATCGCCGGCGTGATGGAATTTCGGAAGGGCAATACGTTTGGAACTCTCGCGTTCACATCCTACGGCCTCTTCTGGCTTTCTCTGGTGTACTTGATACTGCTGCCAACCGACAAGGCGAATCTCGCGCCGGACAGTGCCGCCATGGCGGCCTATCTCTTCATGTGGGGTCTATTCACACTGATAATGTTCTTTGGAACCCTGAAGACCAACCGAGCTCTACAATTCGTCTTCATGAGTCTTGCGATACTGTTCTTTCTACTCGCCATAGCTCGAGGAGTGCCAACCCTGCTGCCAGTGGCCGGAGTTGAAGGAGTTATCTGCGGCTTCAGCGCGTTCTACCTTTCACTCGCGGAAGTCCTTAACGAGGCGCACAAGAGAACCGTTCTACCGATAGGCCCAGTGAAGACTTCCTAGACACGGAAAGACACAGTCAGTCCTTCAGTCATTTCCCACGAGCGTGTAGCTCGCTCTCGATTTCACGCACGATGACTGCGATCGAGGCTACGGCGCCTTAGCCCTCGCCTTTTGCACTTCTGGGATCGCGTATTCCAGTCCGAGGTCATTCAGTTTCTTGTCTGTTGGGAGTCCGATGGTCCTGTCCCAGCCTCTCAGCTCATAGTACTCGTCAAGCATCTTGTCAAGGTATACGACATGTCCTTTCGCTCTGCCGGAAGGCGATCTCTCCTCCAGCATTCGGCGGGGCTGTCGATCATCCTTACGGGTGATTCCATGCCTCACATTGTACATTCTCTGAAGGTTGACAATGCGTTCGCCGATTGTCTTGAGCTTGGCTGCAGACATGTCCATGCCTGTAATCAACGCCAAGGCCGTTGCGATCGGTTCCCAGTAGAGCGCCGGCGGGAAGAGGGTGCCGAATTTGCAGATGCCCGCTGAATCTATCACCGCGCAGAATTCCTCTCCATCTTTGACGACCATCGGCTTGTATTTCGTTTGAATTCCGTCAATGATCTCTGGGAGACATTCCTTTCCGTAACGTAGTACGGCCTCACTGGGATAACCCGTCTCGTCTATTGTTGGGAAGCCCTTCAAGTGATCCGCTCCGCGGCTAGATGTTGCTTGGGCTAGACCCATGGACTGCTGTGATCGGCCGTCTTGGGCCGAGATCTCTTGGCCTTTGATGTGCATCGCATAGTATTCCGAGCCCTTGCCGATGATCTGCGCGGCTTTTCTCACACCTTCTGCAAGTATGCTGCCGAGTTCCTTTCTGTACGTGATCCTTGAGACCAGCTCTATCACGGTATCGGAGTTGCCCCAGGCAAGATCCAGATCGGTATCGTCTCGTGTGAGTATGCCTTTCTCGTACAGTTCCATAGCAAATGCGATCGAGGCTCCGGCCGATATGGTGTCAAGGCCATAGTCATCGCAGAGGTAGTCCGCTTTGATGATCGAAGGTAGGTCGCGGTTCCAGCATCTGGCTCCGAGTGCGTTGACCGTCTCGTACTCAAAGACCAGCGCAACGCCCTTGTGTTTTCCTTCTTTCACCTCAACGATGTGGTGGCATCCTATCGGACAGGCGAAGCAGGAGATCCTACGGACGAAATGGTCCTTCTCGATACGCTCGGCGCCTATGTCCTCAACGAACTCGAAGTGGCCCATCTGGTGATTCTTGGTCGGAAACCTGCCGACCTCGCTCATCGGAACACTAAGCTGAGGGGTGCCGTAACGTGAAAGCCCTGGGGTGAAGGGGTTCTTCAAGATCTCTTTCTGCGCGTCTATGCAAGCCTTCAGGTACTCGTCTCGCTTGGCAATCGGTGTTTGCTGAGTACCCAAGGCGGCGACGGCCTTCAAGTTCTTCGAACCCATGACACATCCCATTCCTGCTCTAGCGGCTACACAGCCATGAGTCACAACCGAGGCAAATCGCACAAGGTTTTCACCAGCGGGCCCGATACTTGCGACCTGCACGCGTTTGTCGCCGAGATCACTCTGCAGGATGGTTTCCGTTTCGTGAGTGCCCTTACCCCAGAAGTGGGAGGCATCCCGGATTTCTGCGCTGCCGTCGTGCACCCAAAGATATGCCGGCTTGGGGCTTCGCCCCTCGAAGACTATCATGTCGAAGCCGCTGCGCTTCAGCTCAGGTGTGAAGTGTCCTCCCGCATTCGCATCTCCGTATATGCCGGTCAGAGGAGACTTGCTAACGACTTCAAGTCTTCCGGCCGTGGGGAATACTGTGCCCGTCAAGGGGCCTGTTGCGAAGATCAGCTTGTTATGAGGACTCAGCGGGTCGACGTCGCGGCCCACTTCGTCCCACAGAATCTTCGTGCCAAACCCGTTTCCGCCGAGAAACTGTGAAGCCAAGTCCTCAGGAAGCGGCAATGTCGCGACTTTGCCAGTTGATAGGTCGACGCATAGGTAACGACCCGTGTAGCCACCGAACCTATACTCCAATGAGCTATTCCCTCCTAGACGAGTGCGGACTTTCAATCATAGGGTCTAGAGTGTTCAGTCACCGGGGCCGTCAAGTAGGCAGTCATCTTACTTTTCTGAGTTTTGGTGAGAAGGCGGTGGCGCCGCGAGCCTCTCCTCTGCTAGACTTCAGATGCTGAGTTAACCTGAAATCTGAAACCCAGTCTACGAAGCCATATGACCCAAGATCTTGTGATACGGAACGCGCGGTTGCGGTCTGGCAGAATCTGTGATATCACCGTCGCAGCGGGGCACATTCAGAGGATAGGTGAAAGGACCGCAGGCTCTGCACGGGCGGAGATCGACGCCCAGAGCAAGCTTGTGACTGAGACCTTCGTCATCGCTCACCTTCACTTGGACAAGGTCATGACTGGTTCGTTTGCTGAAGAAGCCGCTTTGGAGCAGTACCATGGTTCGGGGATGGGCGGCACGATGACAGCGATAGAGACGGCGTCGAGGGTGAAGGAGCATTATGTCGAGTCGG
>Ga0209725_1001167_pt1 | contig 15268 bp, 11 predicted proteins | sample I18A1metaG_FD_184145 | JGI IMG/M metagenome (GOLD analysis project Ga0209725, IMG submission 184145) | Lake sediment bacterial and archeal communities from Gulf of Boni, Indonesia to study Microbial Dark Matter (Phase II) - ​I18A1 metaG... | ecosystem: Environmental > Aquatic > Freshwater > Lake... | reverse complement strand
CGTCAAGTGCGAGAACCTGCAGCCGGTAGGAGCATTCAAGGTTAGAGGGGGTATCAACCTGATCTCGAGACTCTCTGATGATGAAAGGCGGCGTGGAGTAATTACCGCCTCAACGGGGAACCACGGGCTGTCAATAGCCTATGCGTCAGCCCTATTCGGCGCGAGAGCAGTCATTGGCGCGCCTGTCGGCTCCAATCCATACAAGATACAGGCTATCAGAGATCTTGGCGCAACCGTTGAGCTTCACGGGAAGGACTTTGACGAGGCGAGGCTCTGGGTTGAGAATGAGTCCGCTAGGAAGGGATACAGGTATATCCACTCAGCGAACGAGCCTTTACTCATCGCCGGTGTGGGAACACTGTATCTGGAGATTCTTGAGGAGCTTCCAGACGTAGATGTCATCTTCGTTCCGATCGGTGGTGGGAGCGGTGCCTCAGGGGCATGCATTGTCGCGAAGACCATCAATCCATCAGTCAAGATCATAGGTGTACAGTCGGAGGGCGCCCCCGCCGTCTACGAGTCATGGAAGACAGGAAGGATGGTTAAGAAGGACAAGATTGAGACCTTCGCGGACGGCTTGGCTACTAGGGTGCCGTTCGAGTTAACGATGGGGATCATGCGCAGACTGATCGATGAGATCATCCTTGTCAGCGAACAGGACCTTGTGCGTGCGATACTTCTCCTATTGGAGACCACTCACCAGACGGCTGAGGGGGCAGGGGCAGCCTCAACTGCTGGAGCCATGAAGATGAGTCGGGAATTGAAGGGGAGGAAGGTTGCTTTGGTCATATCCGGAGGCAACCTGACCATGGAAATGATGCGAGAAATCTTCTTGCGTCAGACTGGTTCCGCGTGAATCGTCACATTACATTCGCCGATTGATTTCTTGACTTCACTTTCTATCATGCTGATCTCCCTATGGATCTTCTCTATCGAATCTTTCCCGATAAATGAGCAGGTGATGTCTACGCGCTTGGCTTTGTCACTCTCACTGACTCTTATGGAAGTGATTTTTCTTATGTTTGGGTTTGAAGACAGGATCTGCCTTATTTTCTGAAGATCCCTTTTTCCATGAACGATCCTGCCGCTGTCCGTTTCAGGATAGCCCTCCATGTGAACTGTAGTCTCCTTGATGTCCGGAAACGTACGTTCTATGCTATCCTCGATCCTTTCAGAGATCTTGTGGGCCTCAGACAATGTCAGCGATGGATCTGTCTCTATGTGCAGAGTGAGAAATGTGCCTTCACTTGTCTTTGTCCAAGATATGCCGTGAACTCCTTTGACTCTTTCATCTCTCGTAGCGATTCTGTCTATTTCCTTCTCAAATGGCAATTCTTCTGCGACAGGTTCACAGTGTATGGTGACTGTGGCTCTTCCAACGGCATGCTTGATCTTCTCTTCCACCAGTGATGCGATACTATGTGCCTTCTCCATGTCAATGGAGGATGATAACAAAATTGTCACATCGACATAGTGCTTCGAACCGACCTTGCGCATTCTGAGGCTCTTGAATCCGGTGACGCCTCCAATGTTGTGGAGTAAGGATTGGACAATCTGATAGTCCCTTGCGGAAGAAATGTCGCTCAACTCCAGCGAAGTCTTGTAAACCAGTCTCGCGCTCAGAAAGGCAAGAAATCCGCTTAGCGCCAGAGAGGAGAGCGCATCGCCAGCGCCAAATCCCAACGAAGAGGCAGCCACTCCGAAAAGAGCCGTCACAGTGGAGGAGAAATCAGCTACAGCGTGGAAGAAATCCGCCTTTGCAGAGGGGGAGTAATCCCTTATCCCGCTCAGGATCTTCATTCTGAATACATCCACGCCCAAGGTGTATATCACAGCCAGAAGAGCGATAGAAGTCAACTCTCTCGCCATTGCCGAGCCTTCAAGAAGGCGTGCGATAGAATAGTAGAACAGCAGAGCCGCGATCCCGATAAGAGCTATTCCGCCAAGCTGGCCTCCGATCGTCTCGATCTTCTCATGCCCATACGTGTGGTTCGCGTCAGGAGGTTTCAAGGAAAGTCTGGTGGCGTAGAGCAGCCAGAAGGTTGTTATGGCATCAAGCGATGCATGTGCAGCGTCACTTATTACAGCAAGGCTATTTGCCAGAAATCCACCCAAGAACTCGACAAGCATGACTGACGATATTCCGTAGAAGGACCAGCGTAGCGCTCTAAGCTTGTCGTCTTGAGTCATATGTGTGAGGACCTTGCGGCTTAAGGGGTTCGATGGAGAGATTTAAGGATGATACAGAACGAAACGACGTGAAGAGGGCAGATATGAGAAAATGCGATCTTAAGCTTTGACCTGTGAAGGCGCTTTTGCTTAAATCAAGGGACCTTCAGACGACTATGTGAAAGGACATAAGCATGGGTAGTGAACATGCCTCAAGCGAGAATGAAGGGATTCAGGCAGACAACAAGGCCTGAACTAGCTCTAAAGACGTTTCTGGATCACGCAGTGGCAAGACAACTGGGGTCTGAGAGAGTGCCTCTCGATCAGGCACTCGGCCGCGTTTTGGCTCATGACATAGTATCTGACTTCGATATCCCGGCATTCGACAGAGCGGCCATGGATGGCTATGCCGTAGTAGCTCAGGACACCTTCGGATCCTCACAAACAAACCCAGCTCTGCTGCGTGGCGTTGGCAAGGCAGCTATGGGACTTGCTCCATCACTGAAGATCGCGAGAGGAGAAGGGGCGGAAATAGCCACCGGAGCCTTCTTGCCCGCGGGGGCAGACGCTGTCGTGATGCTTGAATATGCCCACAGGATCAATCCAGATCAAGTCGAAGTCTTATCCCCAGTCACTCCTGGCGAGAATGTCTCGAAGGCTGGAGAAGACGTTCAGAAGGGAGATGTTGTGCTCAGGCGCGGGACCCAACTCCTGCCTCCTGACATCGGTATGCTCGCGGCCTTGGCAAATCGAGAGGTGGAAGTCGTTCGCAGGCCCACCGTCGCGATATTGTGCACTGGCAGCGAACTCGTCGAACTCGGCGACTCACCACGGGAAGGCCAGGTCATAAACAGTAACAGGTACGTTCTGTGCTCACTTGTCGAGAAGACAGGTGGAGCAGCGGCATACCTAGGAATCGCCAAGGACTCCTTAGCAGACATCAGCCGCATGATTAGAAAGGGCCTGGTTGAGGCGGACATGGTTCTTGTAACAGGCGGAACCTCTGTCGGTGAAACAGATCTCGTCCCTGAAGCAATACAGACGATTGGAGAGCCGGGCATGCTCGTTCACGGTGTCGCGATCCGCCCTGGCATGCCAACGGGGCTGGCATTGGTCAACGGCAAGGCGGTCGTGTCACTTTCGGGACAACCTGTCGCGGCGATGATTGGCTTCGAAACGTTTGTGCGTCCCCTCATCTTACGTCTGCTGGGCACTGATGAGCAACCAGCCCCATCGGTTGGAGCTAGGCTTTCTAGGAGAGTGGCCTCAGCCTTAGGGATGAGGACTTTTGTGCGAGTGATCGTTCGCGAAGTTGATGGTGAGTACGTTGCGGATCCCATAACTACGACTGGTTCAGGACTTCTCTCAAGCTTGACGAAGGCAAATGGTATGGTCATAATCCCAGAAGACTTGGAAGGAATAGAGGCGGGCGATGAGGTCTCGGTTACAATGTTCCGCCCGGTCGAGAGGAGCAAGAATGGCTGACCGGAAGATATTCCGAAGCCTCGTCAGTCTCACAGACGCGAGGAAGAGACTTCTCGAACACTTCTGTCCTCAACCCTCGGGCCAAGAGAAGGTTCCGGTCTGGCAAGCCCTCGGCCGTGTAATAGCGAAAGATGTCGTATCTCAGATCGATGTCCCCGGGTTTGATCGAGCATCGATGGATGGCTACGCCGTCAGGGCTGGCGACACGTTTGGCGCTGAAGAGAGGCGCCCAGCAAGATTGACAGTTATCGGAGCGATTGAAGCCGGAGAAGACCCGTGCCTTGAATTGAGGGCTGGCGAAGCTGCCGAGATTTCGACAGGAGCTGCCATTCCTAGGGGGGCCAGCGCAGTCGTTATGGTGGAGTACACTCAACGCGAAGGCGATCTCGTGAAGGTCTACAAGGCGGTCAATCTTGGTGAGAACATAATGGGTGCTGGAAGCGATTTGATGGCTGGAGAGCTTGCTCTCCGAAGAGGGCAAAGATTGACTCCTAGAGAGATGGGCTTGCTGTCGGCCATAGGCCTACAAAGTGTAGAAGTCTACAGGCGTCCGAGAGTTGCAGTGATATCCACAGGGAATGAACTCGTTTCCCCCGGAGATCCTCTCAGTTATGGCAGAATCTACGATATCAACGCGAGCGTGATAGCAGGAGCAGTTGAGGAATGTGGTGGCGAAGCCCTTCTTGAAGGAGTAGTTAGGGATGCGAAAGAAGATCTAAGGGAAAAAATCGGCAGAGAAGTTGAGCGAGCAGACGTTGTCGTGACTTCCGGAAGCACATCGGCAGGTGCGGGAGACCTCCTCTACAGGATATTGAACTCCTACGGTCACCCCGGAATAGTTGTTCACGGTTTGGCTGTGAAGCCGGGAAAACCAACAGTTATCGCAATAGCGAATGGAAAACCCATATTCGGCCTGCCAGGATATCCTACGTCAGCGCTCACGATCTTCACCCTCCTTGTGCGACCCGTCATTGCTGGAATGGCAGGCTTCCAAGGAGATGAGCCGGGATCGTCAGTAGTCGCGAAGTGTGCATCCAGAATCTATTCTGCTAGGGGAAGACAGGAATTTCTGCCTGTACACGTGATCAGGGACGAGTCTGGAGGCCTTCTTGCGTATCCGACTACTGAAGGTTCCGGCGCGATAACGTCTCTGGCGATGGCTGACGGCTTCGTGGAGATACCTGAAGAAGTTCAGTTTCTTGATGAGAAGGAGAGAGTGGAAGTGAGGCTTTTCAGCTCGGCTCTAAGGCTTGCGGATTTGGTGCTGATAGGGAGCCACTGTGTTGGGCTTGACATCCTCTTCGAATGCATCAGGAGGACTAGCCCTGCCTTTCAGGCGAAGATCATCAATACTGGATCGGCAGGAGGATTCAACGCGATCAAACGTGGTGAGGCCGACATAGCTGGAGTTCACCTGTTGGATGAAGCATCAGGCGATTATAACGTGCCCTATCTTGAGCGATACGGATTGTCCAAAGAGGCAGTCATAGTCAGAGGCTACGTTAGACAGCAGGGCCTGATAGTGGCTAAAGGAAACCCGAAAGGCATCCGTGGAATCGACGACCTGTTGAGGAACGGCATTGCCTTCATGAATCGGAATCGCGGCTCTGGGACCCGAATCCTGCTCGACCTGCACCTGAGAAGACTTGCCGAAAGAGAGAAGAGAACTGCCCCCGAACTGGCATCTAAGATAAGGGGATACGATACGGAGGCGAAGTCACATTCAGCGGTTGCGACGGCAGTGCTGCATGGGAAGGTGGATGTGGGCGTAGGGATTAGGACGGCAGCGGAAATGCATGGTTTGAATTTCATTCCGATCGCGGATGAAAATTACGACTTCCTAATTCTGAGGAAACGCCTTGAGAAGGAAGCAGTGAAGAGACTGCTTGGCACACTTCGTTCCAGCGAATTCAAGTGTGAACTCCAAAAACGGGCTCCCGGCCTCATTCCATCCAACCAAACCGGTTCAATACTCAACTAGTTCGTCTCACACTAACACTGCCAAACTTCAAAGCAACAACGAAGCCCACTCAAAGATCCATGGCCGATCTAGGCATTAGCCATGAGGTGCGGGGGGAGGGATTGTCCTGAGCTCATCGCTCATTTTGAACCTTCTCGTCAAGAGGTTGCTCTTGATCTCGAACCCCTTCGGGACAGGATCCTCATTCCTGCGCCTTTGACCTGGCTTGGCAACCCCCGCACGACTACCTAGCTATCCTCCACAAGCACTTTAATCTTCTCTCAGCGAGATCTCACGAAGTTCGCAATGATAATCCTCGACGCTACGCATGGAGTAAATGTAATTAGCCGGGACGTGACTTGATTGTATTCTGAAGGACTGGATCCGATTGAACAAAGCTGCTGTCTATTGCCGAGCACTGTATAGAATCGCCGTCGCTCTGGGCTCGGCTAGGAATCTCTCCTCCGTCCTCAACCTAATCACCAAGAGCGCTGTGGATGTGCTGAATCTGAAAGCATGTTCTCTAGGGCTTTGGGATAAGAAGACAGGCAAATTTGAAACGGTAGCGGCTCATGGCCTAGATGAAGAATATGTGAAAAAGGGGCACGACGTTAGGAGTGTTCCAATTGATCAGGAAGCACTCAAGGGGCAGCCGGTAATAGTCACAGATCTATCCAAGTGGCTTTCTCCAGAGGTGGCTAAGCGAAGAGGAATTGCCTCGATGCTTTGTGTGCCGATTCAGAGTAGAGATGATAAGCTCGGAGTGGTCTGCGTTCACTCGGCGAAGAGGCATAAGTTCTCAAGGGCAGAAGTGGAGTTCTTGAAGTCGCTGGGAAACCTTGGGGCGGTGGCTATCGAAAACATTCGACTCTATGAAGACCTTAGAAGGCGCTTGGCGGAAACTACAACTTTGGTCGATATATCGAAGATCTTGACGTCTAGTCTCAAACCTCAGGAAGTTTTCAATATGATTACGAAGACGGCGACGGAGGCTATGAAGACGAAGGGTTGCATATTGAGGCTGTTGGATGAGAAACGTGAGAAGCTTGAACTCGTGGCATCATATGGTCTCAGCGAAGATTTCCTCGGAAAAGGGCCAGTTCACGTCGATAGGGGAATGGATGACGCTAGAACTGGGAGGCCGGCGATCATAAGTGACGTTCTGAAAGACCCGAAGCTGGAGTATCCAGAGGAAGCACTTAAGGAGGGGATCCGATGCGGGCTGGCGGTCCCGTTGGTCGTGAAAGAAAGGATAATCGGCTCAATCAGAGTCTTCGGGCCGTCTCCGCACGAGTTTGATGAAGAAGAAATCAAGTTCTTGGAAGCTATAGCTAGCCAAGCTGCAATAGCAATTGAGAATGCTAGGCTTTACCGAATTGCTCTCAAGAACTGGCAGGATCTAGTTCAAGAGATCTGGGAGAAATCTGATGTTTGGGGACGAACCAAGGCAGAGCCACAGACTAGTTAGTTGCGGCTGATTTCTTCATCGCCGTTGTGGAACCTTGTCAGATCGCCGCGCAACCTGAGCTTATTTCCGTGAGCACAGCGCTGATTACAGATGGAATCGCATCCCTCACAGCTTCGCTCAGGCACTGTTTGTATCTTGTCGTGTCTGCAACCTCGATGCCCAAAATGACAAGCTCCTTGGGAAAGGTATTCGGCTGAGTAATCTGACCTATCCTAAAGATGTCAAGCAAGTTGATCTCATGAAGAGAACTAAGTCTGCACCGCCCAGCCTGAAGGTCGTCTAGCAGAAGCCTATGGACCTTGCCTGGACTACCCGCCCCTCGGGCAGCGTCAATCAATATCACTTTCTCCGCGCCTGCGATTAGCTCCATCATAGAAGGCCCCGGCGACTCGGCTGCAATCACCTCGATGTTCTCAGGCAACTTGACTTTCTGAAGTTCCCGAGCCACATAGATTCCTATCGCGTCATCAGAGGCAAGGACGTTCCCGATCCCAATGACCTTCACTTTCAAGTAGGCCCACCTGCTGCGAGTTCAGGGCGAGCTTCACTGTCCCGTTCACAAACTTGTTTAGGCTTAAATACATTCTTTTGTAGTCTTGGTCTGAACTTGGAAAATCTGACCGTGAGCCTCAAGAGGTCTTGTGCTCGTGAAGCCACGAATCCTCATGAAAGCAAACCTTAGCCATTTTGTTGATGGGTTGAAGAGGGAATTCAGAGTAGTTGGACCCAAGAAGAAAGGGTCCCAACATGTCTTCGACGAGATTTACAATCCTGAGAGTCTGGACCTATCGTATGTGACCACGATCCTGCCGCCAAGAAAACTCTTCACACCACCCAGCGAAAGCATCTTCTCTTTCGATTCAGTTGGAGAAGCGATCCCAACGGCCGTTGATACACGTAGATTGCTGGTCTTCGGAATACATTCATGCGATCTGAACGGGCTTCTATTGCTCGATCGGGTCTTCGAACACGACTACTCCTACCCCAGATATGTTGAGAGAAGGCGCAACTCAGTTATCGTGGCCATGACCTGCACAAGTATTGGAGACACCTGTTTCTGCGACTCAATGGGAACTGGCCCTGAACCGAGAAAGGGATACGACATTCTCCTGACCGACCTGGGAGATCGACTCCTCATAGAGGTGGGAACAGTTGAGGGAAGCAGACTTGCCGAAATGGCGGGAAGCGACGAAGCTCAAGCGTCGGACCTTGCACTGAAAGAAAAGCTCCTTTCAGAAGCAAAGACGACGTTCAGGAAGAAAATAGACACAAATGGGCTTTCAGAGATCTTCGAAAAGAACCTTGATAACCCGCTGTGGAAAGAACTGGCTGGCAAGGACCTGGCATGCGCACAATGCGTCATGTCCTGTCCAACTTGCTTCTGCCTAGATATCAGGGACAAATGGGGCAGCAATCTAGGAAACACCGTCAGGTGCGTCGAGTGGGATTCTTGCTTCCTGCTGGAGTTTGCAGAGGTCGCGCTTGGAGGCAACTTCAGAAAGGATAGAAGCGCGAGGCTCAGGCAGTTCATGGGACACAATCTAAGTTGGGGCGGAGTCGCTCAGTACGGCCCCGTCAACGGGCAGCAAAAATGCGTAGGATGTGGCAGATGCATCCGTGTCTGCCCCGTAGGCATCGACATAACTGAAGTAGCGAGAGAACTCAGAGGTGGCTAGATTGAAGGATCCATACGTGCCGAACACTGCCGAGATAGTGAACGTGAAGAAACAATCCCATGACACAAAGACTTACTCAATCCGCCTGGTCAAAAAGGAGAAAAGAGAAGAATTCAGAGCCAAGCCTGGTCAATTCGTGATGGTCTCTCTGCCAGGACTCGGCGAGGCTCCGTTCTCTCTGAGTTCTGGACCAGAAAAGGAAGATAGTTTTGACTCTACGATAAGGGCTGTGGGCAACGTTACAACGGCCCTAGACCAGTTTGGGATAGGAGCGAAGATTGGGGTCAGAGGCCCCTACGGAAAAGCGTGGCCGATCGAGGAGGCAAAGGCGCGAAACATACTTCTAGTGGCGGGCGGCATCGGACTAGCTCCTCTAAGACCAGTCATTAAGACGATTCAAGCAAACAGAGGCACATTCAAGCACTTTGAGATTCTCTACGGTACAAGAACGCCTGCTGACGAGATATTCACCGACGAGTACGATCAATGGCAACGAATCCCAAACACTACGATGCATCTAACAGTCGACTCTGTACCGAAAGGAGTCCTGTGGCCTCACCGAATTGGCGTCGTAACAGCATTGTTTGACGACACAAAGACTACCCCCGAAGACTCGATCGTAATGACGTGTGGCCCGGAGATAATGATGAGATTCGCAGCTCAAGGTCTTGTTGCAAGAAAGTTTCGAAAGGACCAGATCTACCTCTCACTCGAAAGAAGAATGAAATGTGGCATGGGACACTGCGGCCACTGCCAGATAGGCCGAATGTTCGTGTGCCGGGACGGGCCTGTCTTCAACTATTTGGACCTCGAAGGCCTGCCTGATCTCACGTTGTAAAAGGTGAAGATCAATGGCCAACAAGCTTAAGCTAGCTGTCTTCAAGATGACCGGATGCGCGGGTTGCCAGATGGAGTTCCTCCGGTTGGAAGAGGAACTTCCGTTTGTTCTTGAGAACGCGGATATCAGATACTTCGTCATGGCCAAGCGCCAGAACCTTGAAGGCCCTTACGATGTGAGCTTCGTGGAGGGCTCAATCTCAACCCCAAGAGAACTGGACGAGCTAAGAGAACTGCGAAGCAAGTCTAGAATCCTGGTCGCCTTCGGAGACTGCGCATGCCATGGATGTGTGCCGTCAATACTTAACTGGATTCTGCCGGACGTTGCAGCGAACACAGCCTATGAAGACTTCCACGCCATTCATTCAAAGAAGGAATCATACCGAAAGATATGCCCGTTAGACGAGTTCGTATCTGTCGACGTTCATCTGAGAGGATGCCCCCCTCATAAGAACACTATACTTGAGGTCCTTAGAAGCGCTACGCTAGGCGCCAAACCTTTCCTCAGACGACATCCGGTCTGCGTCGAATGCAAATTGAAAGAGAACATCTGCATCCTAACATTCGAAGGAAGATCCTGCATGGGCCCTGTGACTTCGGCGGGGTGCGGCGCGATATGCCCAACAGCCAATAGAGAATGTGAGGGGTGCTATGGGCCGATGTCCGATGCGAACGCCTCCTCGCTGGCCGAGAAGTTTCTGGAGATAGGACTGGCAAGAGATGATGTGACCAGAAAGTTCCGAAAGTACGCGGGGATCACTCCCGCGTTCTCACAGGAGGCGGAGAAGCAATGAGCAGGGAGAGGGACATCCAGGTGGGTTACATCTCAAGAGTTGAAGGACAAGGCTCACTTGAAATAAGAGTCTCATCTGGAAACATAGAGGAGCTGCGATTCGAGATATTCGAGCCGCCAAAATTCTTCGAGGCTTTCCTTGTGGGCAGACATTGCAGCGAGGTTCACGAGCTTACTTCCAGAATATGTGGCATATGTCCAGTACCCCACCAGATCGCCGCTCTTCGCGCCGTGGAGAACGCGATGGGGATCGATGTCAGTGACCAGACGAGAGACCTAAGGAGATTGATGAACTACGGAAATCACATCCAGAGCCACATCCTTAACCTCTATTTCCTAGCGGCCCCGGATTATTTGGGCTACGAGAGTCTTCTTTCAATGGTGAAGGAACACCTCACAACCGTGAAGAGGGCGCTGAAGTTGAAGAAGCTGGGGAACGATCTCGTCGAACTTGTGGGAGGCAGAGCGATCCATCCGATTTCAGCGGTAATTAATGGATTCACGAAGATCCCGGAGAAGGAAGATGTGGAGTTGGTGCGCAAGAGACTTCTTGATGCGAAGCAAGACGCCCGCGACACAGTCGAGTTCTTCTCCTCATTGGAAATGCCGGAGTTCATCAGGAAGTGTGAGCACGTGGCTCTTTCTAGCCCGGAGGAGTTTGCGATCAACGAGGGCTTCCTCGTATCTACAGAAGGCATCAGAGCAGAGGAACAGCGGTATCGGGAATGCTTCAAGGAGACACAGGTGGACTATTCCTGGTCGAAGCATTCGGAGATCGTTGGGAGAGGCTCGTTTCTTGTAGGCCCACTGGCTAGAGTGAATTTGAATTTCGAGAGGTTGTCGCATGATGCAAAGAGATTAGCGAAGGAAGCTGGTTTTCGCGTCCCGAACTTCAACCCGTTCATGGCGCATATGGCCAGAGCTTTGGAAATAGTCAACGCAATCGACAATTGCATAGACATAATTGACGCGGTTCCCCTGAAGGAGGAGGACAGATCCTATGAGGTCAGGTCGGGCATGGGCTCCGCGGTCACAGAGGCTCCCCGGGGGATACTCTACCACATGTATGAGTTCGGAGAAGACGGTGTCGTCAAGAAGGCCGACATAGTCACCCCTACAGCTCAGAACGCGAAGAACATAGAGAACGATCTTAGGGAACTCGTGCCATCGATTGCCGACCTTCCCGACGATGAGGCAACCCTCAGATGTGAGATGTTGGTCAGGGCGTATGACCCTTGCATCTCATGCTCCGTGCATTACATTAACCTCGACAAGGTTGGAGATCGCTAGTCTCAGGCGACTATTGACAACTCGAATGGCAAACAGCCGGAGACAGAAGGCGCGGTAAACATCTTCGTGGCTTTACACGTTTAAAGCAAATGGTCCCTTGACAGAGACCGCTAGTGAGTTGTTTCAGGGGGAGAACCTGTTTTGGAAAGGGTTCCGACCGGAATTGCAGGACTTGACGCTCTGATTGAGGGGGGAATTCCCAAGGGCAGCTTAGCCTTGGTAGCGGGAGCTCCTGGGACAGGGAAGACTTCCATGTGCTGCAGATTTCTAGAGGCAGGTGCCTCCGTTTTCAATGACAAGGGCCTCTACGTTTCCCTACTTGAGTCGAAGGAGAGTCTGCTGACCTATCTTTCACATCAATTCGGGCCGCGCTTCTCTGATCTGGAGAAACGCGGAATGCTTCGTATTCTTGCGTTTCCTTCCATGAGGGGCGAGGGAGTGCCAGCCATGATGGACTCAATAATGACAGCCATCAAAGATGTTGGAGTGAAGAGACTTGTGATCGACTCGGTTACCGCCCTATCTCAGTCCTTCACGAACGAGTATGAGGCCCGCATCTTCACTCATACCGTCCTAACGAAGCTGATCCCAAGCTACGGCTGCACTACTGTCGTCACAAAGGAGATACCATCAGGCGAGGCCACGATAGGAGGATCGCCCGAGGATTTTGTTGCGGATGGAGTGTTCATACTCAGGAGACTAGTCCATCAAGGAAGGACTCTTCGAGAAGTGGAGATCGCCAAACTTAGAGGAACAAGAGTAGACTCGCCCAGTCATCCATTCACATTGGAAGGAGGCTTCGCCATCTTCCCGACGTTCAGCCACGAAGCACTAAGACAAATGGGAAGGCTACAACGGATTCCGGATTCCGAGAGCCATTTCTCAACAGGCAACACCTCGCTGGATAGGATATTGGGAGGAGGATACCCCCGGGGAACATTGGCACTTCTTGAGGTGGGGGAAGCGATTCCTCTGAGTGTCTTCGGCGTCATATCCTACCCGATAGTTGCGAACTTTCTGAATAATGGATCGCCACTAGTTGGGATACAGTCTCTGGGAGCTGATCCGGAACTCACCTACACAAGGTGGAAGGCCGTTGCAGGAGAGAACGCCGCAAACGGAAGATCGGTTGAGAAACTGAAGATGGGCGTGGAACAAGAGGCACCATACTTAGCCGTTCTAAAGAGCGAGAAGCCTGAAGAAAACATCAGAGAGTACTTGGAGATCGGAGCGAAGCTTAGAAAGAAAGCTCGCAAACCAGCAATCTGGTGGGTCGCCCTGGATCATTTCATCGACATATTCGGCCTTGAACACACGGAGAAAGCGTTGAACGAACTTTCAGTGAACGTAATTCGTCACAGAGAACTGGCAGTGATACTTGCAAAGCCCGGATCAAAGCGAATCTTGAGGACTGTCTCAAATATCGCGGCAACTCATCTCCATTTGTTTAGCAGAAATGGAAGCGTACTCCTGTGCGGAGCGAAGCCTAGAACTCCATTGTACGCCGTGACTGTGGACGCTAAGAGAGGGTTGAGTTCGACCGAGTTTACTTCCATAATGTAGTCTGAAAGAAGTGTGCTCTGGTAGGCCACGCATAGCCATTAGACTGTGAGCGTTCTAGCTTGAGATACTTCCCTCCCACATTCTATTGAGAACCTCCAGAACTGATTTCTTGGTCAACTTACGGGGGCTGTTCGGTCGGGGCCACTCCTCTACGCATATTTCCGCTAGCTCAGACAACACGTTCTTGTCAAATCCGACTTCCTTCAGCGAAGAGGCAATTCCAATATCATCAGCCAGCTTCTTGACTACTCCAATGGCATTCATTGCCGCTTGACTGACAGATAGACCACTGGTCTCCACGCCCATCGCCTCAGCGATCAAGGAAAGCTTCTCTGGAACGACAGGGAGGTAGAACTCCATGACGTATGGTAAGGCGATGCCGCATGAAACGCCATGAGGAATGCCCTTTCTCGGTCCGAAGGTTTGCGCGAGACTGTGGCCCAATGTCAGTTTTCCGCTTCCAAAAGCCAGCCCTGAGATGGTTGCGGCGAGGGCCATCCCGCTCCTCGCCTCAAGATGATTACCTTCAGAGTGCGCGACTTTCAACCATTTCCCAATGAGCTGGATCGCCGTCAGAGCCAAAGCATCCGTTAAGGGTGTCGCCGCAAGAGATGTCATTGTCTCGACTGCTTGGCTAAGCGCGTCCATACCTGTGCCAGCTGTGACACTAGACGGCATTGTGACAGCTAGGACCGGATCCACCAATGCTAAGTCAGGAATGATGTGTGGAGTGACTACATCCATCTTCTTCTTGCCGACAGTCAGAACAGAGAACATCGTTACCTCGCTGCCCGTACCAGATGTCGATGGCATGCAGATCAGAGGAGCACCTTTCTTAGGGACAAGATTGAATCCTAGGTAGTCTCTGACTTGGCCAGGATTGGCTACGCTTATCGATGCGATCTTGGCGAGATCCATCGCGCTCCCTCCGCCTAGGCCAACTATCAGATCGAATTCTCCTTCCCTAGTGAAAGCCGCTAGGTCTTCTGCTGTCTCAATGCGCGGTTCGGGTTCCGCTTCATCGTAGACATACACTTCCATCCCGTCTGATTCGAGCATCCTCACGATCTGATGAACATTTGAAGCCATCGCAGTTTCGGGATAAGTCACTATGAGGGGCCTCAATCCACCTAGACCTCTGATCTCCTTCGCGAGGTCAGCCCTTGACCCAACTCCAAACACGATCCTTCCTGGACCAACAAAGGTGGTAGTCTGCTTCATCGATGGGTAGATGATGTCGGAAAGGCGCATCTTACACATCTAGAATAGAGCGTTCAATATTGATGTATATAACCTGCGATCGATGGTGAACGCATCAACTGAAGACTAATGGGCAGAAAAATCGTTTCCTGCCAGAAAGAACAGGTTGAACATGCCCTACCACAGATCGATGAGACTTCCGCGAACCAAGATCGTCTGTACACTGGGACCAGCAATCGAAAAAGGAGAGGTTATTGGGTAGGGGCAACTGCACGTGTGAGCATCGCAAGGACCTGCTTTGGCCCCGAGGAGCACCACGTGAAGTCAGTGGATTGGAGGAGCCCCGGGCGGGCTTCGAACCCGCGACCTTCGCCTCATCGTCCGATGGGTACCAAGGCGACGCTCTTGGCAGACACTCTTCTACCAGGCTGAGCCACCGGGGCTGAAAATTTGCACAACGCGTGACGTTATTTAACCTTTGCACATGTCTCAACTTCCTTGGGAATGCGCATCACCTCTTGTCAAGATGGAGCGAGAGCGTGAAGAGATTGGGACAGTTGTTGGCATCAGATTTGTGTATTCCCCGAATATGTTCCCAATAGCCTGTGTGTCCCTAGAGGGAGCCTGATCGTCATGGAAGACTGTCGGAAAGGCTTAAGTGCCAACCTTGGCGTTAAGATATGCTTCAATGGGTAGAAGCCAAAGGAGGAAAATTGTTGGTTAAGAAATGTCCGGAATGCGGAGCCGATAACAGGGATGACGCGATATATTGCTCAAGTTGCGGAATCCAGATAGCGGTTCCTCCACCAGTACCCACGGTTCTGCCG
>Ga0209725_1001164_pt1 | contig 15280 bp, 15 predicted proteins | sample I18A1metaG_FD_184145 | JGI IMG/M metagenome (GOLD analysis project Ga0209725, IMG submission 184145) | Lake sediment bacterial and archeal communities from Gulf of Boni, Indonesia to study Microbial Dark Matter (Phase II) - ​I18A1 metaG... | ecosystem: Environmental > Aquatic > Freshwater > Lake... | reverse complement strand
GAGAACTCCTCTACAACGCAGAGCTTCTCCCCCGGAACGACAAATGCAGGTGTTCGATAGTCTCTTGCAGGCATCTCTGATTGGACCTTGCTTGTTCTCATGCGCAGCTCAAGGGAGAGGTAGACTCCAGCGGACCTTCCTCTGATAATGAGAAAGGCCGTATATAAGCAGGGACAATCGTCGCAACCTCCAGATCTTGCACCAAACGGTTTAGCCTTGTTCTACGGAGAACGATTGCGGCTAAGCGTGATCTACTTCTCGTTCCCGAGCATCGAACCACTTTCGGTCTGCCAGTACGACAGAGGTTTCGACCTGTCGTTCTGGGATCGACCAGTATTCTCTTAGCAGCCGACTCTTCTCTTCGGGGGAAACCAGCCGAAAACCATGTTTCTCGTAGAAACGAATCGCCCAAAAGGCATCAGCCCATGTGCCCACTAGGATTGGGCGAGTCGTCTGTTCGCGAAGAAAGGATAGAAGTCTTCCCCCTATTCCCTGGTTTCGTTTAGCCTTGCGAACATAGGCGTGTCTGATGACTGTGACTTCTCGGACGTGTTGGATGCCCATGATACCGATGAGTTCGCCGCGTTCCTCGTATCCCCAGAATACGTCGCCGCCGTCAATCTCGTGTTGAAGTTCGTCTCTAGACATGTAGGGTTCCTTCCAACGGTCCACGGGAATCACGCCTCTGTAGGCCTCAGCGGCCTCGTTGACAATCGCATGGATGCTCTCAAACTCGCTACTGTCACACTGACGAATCATGAGCTTCCCCGCTTGGCTTCGATCCTGTAGCAGTCAACCTTGACGGCGTGTCTCCGCTCCTTATGATGCTCGAACATCCAAGGAATATCGAGCGTGTACTGGTGGATTGCGCTGACTTTGCATCCGCATCTCTTCAAGTACTTGAGAATGTATTCCCGGGTGGCTGACTTGTGGATAGAGTATACGATCCCCCCGATCCCGACTGCTTTTCTCAGGAAGGTTTTGTCAAGGTGTCTCGTCTTGGTTCCAAAGGGGGGATTCATAATGACGGTGTCAAACCTACCACGAATCGCATTTAGGTCTCCCACCACCCAATCGATCTTGACACATGCCACCTCGGAATTCTCCCGAGCCACACGGATTGCGACAGGGTCAATATCCAGACCCGCGATTCGACGCGCACCCAAGAGAGCCGCTCCAATCGCAAGTCTGCCGGTTCCTGCCCCGAGATCTACCACGCTCTTGCCCGTAATGTCTCGGTAGACGACCGCGGCAAGGAACAGGATGTCAGCCGCGATGCTCGCGGGGATCGTGTATTGTTCAAGTCTGACGTGAGGCCTAGGATGCGGTCTCATCTGTTGCAGCAGACGTTCGATCCCATGTTTCTTCGGTATGCTTGCCGTACTCTTCCCAGCTTTTCTTACCGATCGCTATCAGCGCCTCATCTGGATTCACTACGGGTTTGTGATAGCGGCCACGGTCGTCTATCGAGATTCTTGGACACGCGACCTCCACAAACCCTTCAAGGTCGGTAAACGACTCTATGGACTCTGGGATCAGTTCTGATGAGGCTATTAGTGTGCAGGTCTTCCCGCTTTCCTCTAGAAGACCCCTCAATCTCCTTGCAACAGCCAGGTTCATCTGGCCGCTCTTCAGTCCCACGATGATCCCAACTCTCCTCGTCTGGTTGAACTTCACGATGGTCGCGTATCGTTGCCGGAGTATCTTGTCCACGAGGGGCGCAGCGTCTCGTGCCGTCTGCTGGTACGAGTCTGCTACGATAACCTTCTTCCCGGTCGACAGCGAGACACCAAGGGCGTGGAAATCTCCGCCGGCGATCACCAGGAAGGCGTCGACCTTGTCTGCCACAGAAATCACGCTTCCGTAGTCGCAGCCCAGAACCTGGCCATTATGCTTCAGTCGTCCTGACGCTCTTCCTATCCATACAGTCTTTCCGGCGCGTTCAAGCGCCTCCCTTGCTGACTTGAGCAAGTGTACGTGCTGGACGGACGCCGCTAGCCCGATGTTTTTCTCATTCTTCAAGAGCTCCAGAGCTTCAGCAAGTGGTTTCTCTATTTTCATATCCGATCTTGCTTCAACGTAGACGATGCCATCATCGGCAGTCTCGCCCGGAATCTCCGCATGGCCTACGTGGATCAAGAGATCTGCGCGAAGTTGCTTCATCTCTTGAAGCGCAAGGTCACAGGCACCGTAGCAGGGGTCTCCGGAGACGAATACCTCAACGCCGCTCGCGCGCCGGAGCCTCTCCGCGAGGCCTGCGGCGAGCGGTTTGAGTCCTTCGGGAAGCTGGAGCAAGACTCGGTGTGGAGATCGCCTCTTGATCTCCTCGACGAGGCGAGCCTCTTCTTGATCGTACATTGGGGTGCGAGCATCTATGCACGAACTGACCTCGAATTAACCGTTGCTTGAACTATTCCTGCGGTCGGCAAGAAGAGCAGCGTGCAGCCGATCGACCCTTCGTTTCGTCACCCAATCCTTGTGATGACGGAATCCTCCACCAAAACTCCTCGGGATATGAAGCAGCTCATGGATTATGACCTTCTCCCTCTCCTCTGCGCAGAGGTCGTCGAAACGTTCGGATATCACCTCAATCGCATAGTGGGATTTCATGTCAAGGCCGCGCTGCCAGACCCTTGGGAATGAGTGCACTCTGGCGATAACGCCTCGGGATTTTGACCCAACACTCCTCACGCAAATCACTCTGTCCTTCTGTATGTGGGCCAAGCCTAGTGCTTGGATCAATTGATCTGTCAGAAGTTTCACGTCAGAAGCTGGAAAGTACTTGATCGGCATGCAGACTTCTGCGTTGCGAGACAGGATAAGGCATTGTACAATCGCCGTGCAAATGATCGCATGACCTAACAGCAGAAACTGTCAACTTTGCGGGGACTTGCGTGGATTAGGGATATGGGGGAAGTCTTTTCTATCTGAGTTGCAGGTGCAGGCTGCAATACGCTGGAATTGGGGAGACAGCATACATGGAGTCGGAAGATCAGATGTCGCAGCCGATAACCTTGGCCGATGACGGGTTTGACCTTGTCGTTGGGAGATATGATCTGATGGCCGTGGATTGTTGGGCGCCGTGGTGTGGCCCCTGCATGGTAATGGCCCCTGTCATCGAGGAGCTCGCGCAAGAGTACGCGGGACGAGTAATCTTTGGAAAGCTCAACACGGACGAGAACCCAATCACGACCGAACGATTCGGAATCATGGGCATCCCGACGCTTCTGGTTTTACAGGGAGGGAACGAGGTTGAACGGATTGTCGGAGCGGTTCCAAAACAGGAGATCAGGAACGTGCTCGACCGTTTCCTCGTGGTAGAGTAGCCGCTCCGATCCTAAGCCGTCCAAGATCTGAGTCCCAGAGACTCGAGGTTCCCAATGTTCACCCTCTTCAGATACCTTCTTGCCACACTATAGCAATCCTTGACTTGACGTATCGGAGTCACTGGAAGATCGCTCATCATGAAATCTGGATGAAACACGAGCAAGCTGTAGGGTATCTCGTTGTCCAAGCCCGCGAGAAAGATCGCGATCTTCTCAACCTCTTGATCATCCACATACCCCGGCACCAATAGCGTTGTGGCCGTCAGGAGCGGCATATCCGGACGTCCCATACCGTATTTCGTGAACAGCATCTCGAAGTTCTCAAACGATCTGCGATTAGAGACGCCGCTCAACGCTCTGCTTACGGCGTCCGTGCTACATTTCAGGTCGAACTTGATGTTGCCCCCGCTTCTCAGCGCGAGCTCTGCAGCCCTCTCGACGAGGAGCCTGTTTCCCGCGCCGTTCCATTCGAAGCATATCCTCAGAACGCGGTCCGTTGGCTTGGATTCGAGCATGGTTCTCGAAGTGAAAACTGCAAACGGAAGCTGCGGCTCAGGTGAGCCGCCGAAGAAACACCAGCACGAGATCCGCTCGTTCTCAAGGGTAACTGAGATCAGTGCTTCCCCGTCGCAGCGGGGCGCGTCTTCGAGCCGCTTGTGAGAAGCATTCTGACAGAACAAACAGTCAAAGTTGCATCCGTAGAAGAATAGAGCCAAGTTGTAATATCCGAGTTCACGACCCGGCCTGCAAGCGTACTTGGGATACCCTGCCCCTGTGCCGGCCGGGCAGAACCAAGCAGCGCAACAGTTGGTCACCTGCGGATCAAGATAGTAGTACAACGAAGCTTCGTCAGGACTTGCGGCCGAAGTGAACATGCGACCCGAATTGGCTCGAAGTCCGCAGTAGCCTCGATCCCCCATGCCGATCACGCACTCATTCGCACAGAGAGTGCACGGGACACCGCCCGGCGTCCGCGGAGGAGTTACTGGAAGCCCGAACTTCTTTCGAATCTTGGCATGCGCCCCAATTACGTGCGGCTCGGACTTTGCGTAGTTGTCCCGAATGCAACTGAGGCATACGCCTAGGCTTGCGGATATGACTTGAGACTCGCGACCGCACACGCCGCATCTACGGTAAGTCATAGGTTTCGAGGAACCCTTTGGGAGGAAAGAGTTGGTTAGGGTTGAATATGTCCTCTGCGGTTCAGTCTCTGAATCGCATGACGTTTTGATTGAACTGCATGACAGTTCGAATGTCTGCTAGAGGCTTCATTTGCCACTCCTCAGCGGAGGAGCGAGCATCGTGGGAGTCGCCAGGGACTTGGCTTCAGCGACGAGCGGCGAGTCTCTCTAGGAGGAGCCTCTGCTCGACCTGGGCAACGAGTCTCCTAGTCTGCACAACAGCGTCAGGGTTGACTGATATACTATCGATGCCGGATTCTACCAAGAACCTTGTGAACTCCGGGTATACGCTAGGAGCCTGCCCGCAGATGCTGACCGTCTTGCCGTACTGGTGGGCGGTATCTATCAAGTCCTTGACCGCACGTTTGACCGCAAGGTTCCTCTCGTCGAACAGAGGCGCCAAGACTTCGTTGTCTCTGTCCGCGCCGAGGATCAGCATTGTGAGGTCGTTGCTGCCAATGGAGAAGCCGTCGACGCCTGCCTTGCAGAACTCGTCAGCTAGGATCACGTTGCTAGGGACCTCCGCCATGATCCAGAGTTTGAAATCCTCGTCTTGCCTCAGCCCCTCGCGTTGCATGAGGTCGCGAACCTTCACGAACTCATCGACGGTTCTGTTGAACGGGATCATGCACCAGAGGTTCTTGAGGCCCATCTCGTTCCTGACTTTCTTTACGGCGGCAATCTCAAGCTTGAAAGCAGGCTCGTATTTCGGATCGGTGTAGCGGCTTGCTCCCCTGAATCCGAGTAGGGGATTCGCTTCCTTTATCGCGCTCTCGTACTTCTCCCCGCCTTCCAACTTGGCATACTCGTTCGTCTTGAAGTCGCTGAACCTAAGCACGACCTGCCTAGGGTAGAACGCTCTGCAGAAGGTTGCAAGCCCTTCGGCTAGCTTGTCGACGAACTCTTCCGGATGTTTCGTCTCGATTAACCACATCGGATGCTTCCTGATGTGATCGTTGACGATGAACTCCATGCGAAGGAGGCCGACGCCGTCAACCGGCAGCTGGGCGACCTTCTCCGCGAGTTCTGGCTCGCCTAGGTTGACAAGGATCTTCGTCCCAGTAACGGGCGACTCGCTGAAACTTGACTGGGCGGAGAACGCGACTTCTTGCGGCTGGGGATTCGCAGCTTCTGAGATTATTCCTTCGTACACGATTCCTCTCTTCGCGTCGACTGTCACATCCATGCCTGTGGAGAGCAATTGTGTGCCATTCCTAGATCCTACTATGCAAGGGATCCCGAGCTCTCTGCTCACAATAGCGGCGTGGCAGGTCATGCCGCCACTGTCTGCCACAATAGCCTTCGCCTTCTTCATGGCGGGAACCCAGTCGGGGGCGGTCATCTCTGTGACCAAGATCTCCCCGGGTTGAAATTCGCTGACATGTTCGACAGATGGGATCAGGTGGACCCTGCCTGAGGCGATTCCCGGCGATGCGGGTAGGCCTTTGACCAGGATCCTCCTCTCCGTCACGATGCCCGCCTTCTGCTCTATCGGGGCTTTCTTCAGCGACCAGACGGTCTCGGGCCGTGCTTGCAGTATCAGCAGTTTGCCGGTCTGTTTGTCGAGTCCCCATTCGATGTCCATTGGACGGCGATAGTGCTGCTCGATTGTGAGAGCATACTTCGCCAGCTCTACCACTTCGTCATCGGTGATGACCTGTCGGTTCTTGAGCGAGTCTGGGACCGGTTTCTCTTCCGTTCCGCCTTCAGTTTTCTGTATGAGCATTACCGTCTTGCTTGGGATGTTCTTGCGGGCGATCTTGAGCGTCTTCTTCTCCACGTAGTAGTCGTCAGGCGTTACCCTGCCCTGGACGACGTACTCGCCGAGCCCGTAGTTCGCCTCTATCATGACGACGGAATCATCGCCATTCGTCGGGTCTATCGTGAATATGACCCCGCTGGATTCGGAGTAGCACATCATCTGAACGATCGCCGAAAGGGCGATGCTGAGGTGGTCGAACCCTTTTTGCACCCTGTAGAAGATGGCGCGATCGGTGAACAAGCTCGCGAAACATTCCCGGACCTTCTCAACCACATCTTTCGCGCCGGAGATGTTCAGGTAGGTTTCCTGCTGGCCCGCGAAACTTGCGTCCGGCAGATCTTCCGCTGTGGCGGAGCTTCTTATCGCAACGAACGGGTTCTTGACCTTCTCGCGTGCAGCCAGCTCCTGATACGTGTCAACTATGACCTTCTCAAGCTCCTTCGGCATCGGCGCCGAGTTGATCATCTTCCTTATCTCGGCACCCACTTTCTGGAGCGTTGCGGTATCGTTCGGGTCACGTAGCGCCTTCAGCGAGTCAGCTATCTTCCTATCCAGCCCGTTCTTCTTGAGGAAGAGCCTGTAAGCTTCGGCTGTAAGCGCGAAACCGTAGGGGATTGGAACCTTCGTCTTCGAGGTCATCTCACCTAGGCTCGCCGACTTCCCGCCTACGAGCGGAACATCCTCTTTGCCTATCTCGTCGAACCAGAGCATGAGCGCACCTTGTTTGCTGGAGGACGCCATACTATTGACACCCGAAGATTCGGGTGTGCACCGTCTAGGAGCCTCTAATAAACCATGATATAGCGCACCCGATAGGCCGGGTTGCCTGTATCTTGGAACGTAGGATGAGATTGTGATCTGATCAGAGGATTGACGCAGACTTGCTCAAGGCAGAGGCTGACAATTCGGCCTACATTGCTGGCTGTGGAGCGGCCCGTTCCACCGTCACTTTGCAGGTTGCAGCAAGCTTGCTTGAGCTAACTCTGAGAGCCTCCTTCGCGAGATCGACATGCGGCTGATTCACGTAGAGATCCAGTATGCGTTGTCCGGCTCTAACGCGGGCTGCTCGACCCGTCGGTTTCCCGAACGCTCTCCGCATTCCTTCTTGGAGTCTGTCAGCGCCCGCAGTAGCGATCATGCGGTTCTCACGGAGGACGATGTGAGGGTAAGGTCTCAAGCGGACCACGTAGCCCGTCTCGCCGAGCTTGTCGAATAAAACCTTGTTTGCCGCGATACGGGCAGCTTCAAGCGCGTTGTGGCGAATCTGGATTGGAGCCTGCACCACCAAGCTGACCTTGTACTCATAGGTGCCTTTCGTGTCGCCCATTGTGAACTTTGAAATTCTAGGCGGCGGCGAGCCGTGAATGTACTTCCCCCGCGTGTACGGCTGACCACGTGGAGCTCTGTAGTTTCGACCTTTCAACGTTCTTCACTGAGCGGAGCCATACGCTGACCCTGACTGCCACTAATATCTATTTCTTGCACTCAGAACGCAACTAGATGTAGCTTGGTCGGATGGCTAGCCATCTCGATAGAAGAGCTTTATCCCAAACACGGCCAATTCTAGTCGAATTCGGCAATGGGCAAGATCATGGTCTCGATCTCAGACTCATGACTCGAGTCGTTTGTGTTTTTGCTCTGTGAGTTGTCGATTCTCCTCACGGTATGGTTCGTTTCTGGCGAGCATGACGTGCATGATGGTTAACATCTTGCGGGCGACGGCCACGACTGCCTTGCTGGAGCCATGCTTCTGCTCGATCCGCTCGTAGAATTCTCGCATTCTAGGGTCGTGTTGTCTGACGGGTTGGGCGGATTGGGCGCATTGGGTTAGGATCCATCGGGCGCGCTCGCTGCCTTTCCTCGTGATATGGCCTGTCCATTGGGTGTCGCCGGGTTGATGGACCTGGGGTGCTAGGCCCAACCAGCTAGCGAGCTTCTCGGGGGAACTGAAGCGTTTCACGTCTCCGATCTCGGACAACAGAATCATGGCTGCGTAGTGGTCGACGCCTGGGATTGTCATGAGGAGTTTCGCTTGGTCTTCGGTGACGGCGTCTTTGGCGATTTATATGTCTGCGTTCTGCAATTCCGCGTTGAGTGTCTCAAGGATTTGTAGGTTGGATCGGTGGATCTGCTGGTCTATGCTTGGAAGGTTCAGAGTGCGGAGCCATTCTAGGCCTTCTTTGCCGAAGAGGTCCGTGTACTCGTATGTGAGGTCGTGTTTGTCTATCAAAAGATCTTTGATTCGAACGGTGAATGACAGAAACACATGAGCAGTATGTCAGAAAATGTAATAACTGACATAGGGGGCAGATATCGCGGCGTGATGTGAGGATTGATTCAGGTGACCCTTTCGTCTAGACTATTTGCGGTTGCGGTTCTAGCTGTTATGCTGATGTCCTCTTCGGCGCAGAATTGTTTCGCTGTAACCGAACTCTACTATGACGATGGGTCAGCTGAAAGCTACTATGTATCATTCGTTGCGGGGACGCGGTATGCTGTGAGGTTCTCTCTGCCGGACGGTTGGTCAGCCGCAGACCTAGTTGGGGTTAGATTCTACATCTTTGACGGGGGATCAGCTACTGTTCGCATCTACGGAAGCCTGACCACGGGATGCGATGGAGTGGAGCTGCAGAACTTCCTCATGAACTTCCGCCCGAACAGCTGGAACGAACAGGCAGGATTGACAGGCATCAGCATGACCGGAGACTTCTGCATAGCCGCGGAAATGCTGTTTGCTTGGTATCCCCGTTTTGGCGCAGATCACATAGATCCTCCTCGGGTGGATCCGCAGCGGTCTTGGCTCTACAGTACCAGTACAGGAGAATGGCAGCTTTTCCCTTTCATGTCGCCCGCGACCCTGATGATTAGAGCTCTGGTGGAGGAGTCCTCACCATCTTACAGTGTGGAGTTTCAGCAGACGGGTATTCCTAGTGGGGTTGAGTGGGGTGTTACTGTTGGTGGAACCCGCTACACGAGTTCAACATCGAGCAGTACTGTTTCAGGTCTGAGTGGGTCTGTTGGTTACTCGTATGATTCTTCTGTGTCTGGTTCTGGTGGAACATATGTCTGTACTTCTGGTTGTTCTGGTAATGTTGCTGGTGCCGCGACGGTTGCCGCGACCTACACGTATGAGCCTCCTGAGTTGACTGTTTCTCTTGTGAAGCCTTCTGACGGTGCGTCTGTTGCGTGTCCTATCATATTCTCTGCTGTGGTGTCTGATGGGTCGGGTGTGGTCTCGGGAGCGACGGTCCGCTTCTATTTTGAAGGGGGGCTGGTTGCGACTAAAACAACGAACCTCTACGGCAAAGCCCAGTACATTCAATGGGGTAGTAGCTGTCCGATTCCGGGAAGGCATGGCTGGTATGTTACTGCTGAGAAGTCTGGCTACGAGCCTGCGACTTCAAAGACGTGGAGCTTCATTGTTCCTTCACCTAAGCTTAGGGTTGTGTTGCGTCAGCCGACTGACGGTGCGCTCGTTGGTTCTTCGGTCGTGCTTGTGGCCAAAGTTACGTTTGCTGGCGGCTACTATAAGGGGCTTCCGGCTTCGGGTGCTGCTGTGAGGTTCTATGTGGATGGCGTCTGCGTGGGGACAGCCTATTCGGATGCTGGCGTTGCTAGGTTGGGGGTACGGGTTGCGCTTGGAGTGCATAGCTGGTATGCGACCGCACAGCTGGCGGCCTATGATCTGGGCACATCCCAAACTTGGGAGTTCAACGTTGCAGAACGTTGATGCCAGGACAATCCTCTCTGTGTGTCGTTTCTCTCGGTTGGTACGCCCGAAGCGACCCAAGTAGAGGTCGGGTGTGTGAATGGGCAGCCTTCTGGAGCGGCTCATTGAATGCGCCGACCCTAGCGGCTTAACATTGCGTGGCTCTCACTTCAACCGAACAGAAGGTTAGGGATCGCGCAATCCGTTCCACAGAGAGAGACGAGAAGAGCTATCACATAGCCCGACGAGTTGGTTACTTGGTCAGCCAAGACGAGCTGGGATTCTCTGAAGATATTCTTTAAGATGAAGTGTCTCGTCGAATCAACAGCCGAGCTCGATGGAGAATATCGCTTCACTTTTGACCAGAAGGAGGTCACGCTCCTTGCAGAATTGAGCCAATAAAGTGACAGTCTGCCGTGGGCGATGAGACGAATCCGTCTTGCCCTCTGGAGTCACGCTTGCCTGATCCGGGACAGACCGGGATCTATTGAGTCGCGCTGCGGCCAGTCTTCCACTTGGCCCCCAAACACAATGCGAATCACTGTGTCGAACTGCTGACTGGATATTGGATCGAAGCCCTTCATTGGTATTAGCGTATCAGGCGTGAGCCGCTCGCTTGGATCGATTTGTGACCTCGATTGTCCACTCTTTCTCTGCTTGCTCTGCGACGAGTCCGAACTCGAAGAGTACGCGCGCGACTAGTTCAGCTCTGGCCGCGTGTCCAAGCTCGACTTTGTGTTTCTTAAGTTCGGAGATCAAGCGCAGGCGCTCGTCCAGCGCAAGCCTCCTAATCCGTTCCATTACGTCATCTATCGTCGGTTTGACATAGAGCGGCCCTGAGACTCGTAGCTCGTTTGCGGCTTTCATGTATTCGCGAGCGAGCTCGTCTCTTGGCGGCATCGAGTAGTGTGCGTCTCGGCCTCTCGGCCTCTCGGCAAAGCTTGAAGTAACAGGCTAACATGATTCGAATTGATAAGATACTCGTCTCTTTCGAGGACCGATTGAACTCGCTTCCGCCACAGCTTCGTGCTGAACTCTCTCAGTCCGCTTCTCTTCTCATTCACTCCTACCGAGCCGCCAAGTTGACGAATCTGCTGCATAGCCCATCCACGCCTAGGCGGGAAAACCAAAGTGTCGTCTGTCACAATCTCCCCCTGCCGCTTTCGCAGCTCAACCTGATCGCGAATAGCATGTCTTGCATCGTCTAGCACGAACGCCCAATAGGGTAGCCCTGTCTTCGTGATACGCCCCCCGAGACGAATGGCCATTGGGAGAGCGCTCGCCTGGAAGTCCTCCTTGATGTCGGTGTACCGTATCTGGACTGCGCTCCCGATTCGGATTCCGCGCTCAGCGAGCGTCAAGATCAGACTTCTCAGAACTGGCGAGGCGAGCTTGACCATGGCCGGGGTTAGCCTGCCCAGCTTGGCTATGGTGTACTCGTTCTGTTCTCGCTTGGGAGCCTTCGGAAATGGAGCCTTGATGGTGACTGGGCAGCCGTTCTCGTTGTAGAAGCTACGCGTCGCAACCAAGATGAGCCAAGCTTGGTATTCAGCGTGTCTCTCGTACTCGTCGTAGAACTTGTTCATGCGATCGTATGTTCGCAGGCGAACTCTCGATCGTCGCTTTTCATGTCCCCTACGTATTCTTCGATCAACTGGTCGGGGTTATCCAGCTTCACCGCGTAGAGGAAGCGTGCGAAAGATGTGACATACTGCCACTTTGACGAGTCCTTGCACTTGAGCGCATGCATCCACCTGTCCACGCTCTCGAACCGCCTGTGGCGAACTCCATTGTCGACTTGATTTCCATCCTAGCAGGAATACACGATGTCACTTGATCTCGAATGCTTAACGGCCGCTTTCATTCGAAGGGGTAATATTGCGCTGGGCCAGTAGGGACGTGTGCTGATACGCGGGGGTACCCGAGTCTCTAGCAAGGCAAACGTGCTAGGCGGGAACCAGGTCTAAGGGGCAGGACCGTACGAGTTCCAAGTCGCCCGGTGCCAAGCTTAGGTGGTTCCTCATGACCGACGGGGACCTGGGAGACCCTGTGGCGTAGGCCTTCGTGGGTTCGAATCCCACCCCCCGCACTTTTTTCTAGTGAAACAGAGCATATGCGACATCAAAGGTAGACTCGAAGCGGTAACAGGAAGGATCTATGCGAGCGACCGGATCTCTGAGAGGAACCGTCAGCTGACCTTCGATTTCCGGGGAACATCGCAAGCTTCACGGGTCGTCCAATCCTAGACTTAAGAGATTGTGGGAACAAAGTCGTTCAAAGCACAGGGACGCAGTCTTGAGCGGGGTTCCATTTCTTTCTTCGCCTCCCGAGGTTGTTAGGAGAATGTTGAAGCTCGCTAGGGTTGGGTCTGGCGACGTAGTGTACGATTTGGGATGTGGAGATGGTAGGATACTGATTGCGGCCGTGGAAGTTTTCAAAGCTAGAGAAGCAATTGGCTATGAGATCAGGGATGATGCCTACAAGAGGGCGCTCGAAGAGGTCGCGAAGGCGAATCTTCAAGAGAGGATAACGATAGTCAACAAGGATTTTTTCGAGGCGGATCTGTCAAGACCCAGCGTGATAACCCTGTACATAGACAGTCTCACGAATGAGAAGTTGAAACGGAAATTGGAGAAGGAAACAGGGCCAGGCACCAGGATAGTGAGTCATGACTTCCCCATGCCCGGATGGCAACCCCTCATAGAGGACACATTCCCAGATCATAGCCATACAATCTACCTGTACGTAGTGCCCGCGGCGTTCTCCAAGAAGGGGGACACATGACAAAAGTGACTTCTACCCTCCTAGCCAAGTGGGAGGCCCAGTATCCCGCACTCTGAGCTCAACTCACCGCATCACATCCGGTATCAATGAGAATGTCGCTAGCCGGCTCATTTGATCTTCAGGTGTTCTCCCTGGAGTTGAAGAATTTCGTTCAGCATCTTTTCGGCACTACTCAGGCTATCCACGGCTGGATCCGCGAGGAGTGCTTCTAGAGCTTTCTGCTTGGAACCTGTTAGGGCTGCTTCAACGGTTAAGCCTTGGACTGTTGCCTGATTGCTTATGAGACCTGCGAGTCCTGACGGTATTTCTCCGAGCTTCACACCGTGTACTCCGTTCTTGTCCACTGTCGCGGGGCATTCCACAACGAGATCTTGTGAAAGGTTTTCGATTATCCCTTCGTTAGGAAGGTTGACTGACAGCTCGTAATGCTTTGAGTCGGTTATTATTCCCTCAATGATTGGGATGGCGCGTTCACCGGACGGGGTGAGCCACATGCTCGTAGATTGCTTTTCTTCAACTACTCTTTCTAGCTGTTTGGGCTGTTCTAGGCAGAAGAGTTTGTAGATGTCATAGAATTCACGGACGCGCTTGTGATCGGCGCATTCCCACGCCCACTGGATGTACTCCCCAACGTGGCTATCATGAGTGTAGGGCAAGTAATTGTAGATCCTGAGTATCTCCATTACCAGAGCAAGTGATTTGTCAGCTCTGTCATAGCTTATCTCATCTGAGGCGCGGACCCCATCAAAGTAGGCTTTGGCTTTCTTCCTTATGTCGGGATACGCGTCTCTACCTGTATCCTTGTATTTCACTTCAAGCAGTATTCCAAAGTGGTTTAAGCCGCCTGCTTTGATCTCGAGGTTCGAGAAAGGAGTATTGAGCATTTCCGGCAGGTAGTTTTCCGCGAAAGTGATTTCGTGACATAGGCCGATAGCTTTCACTTTGTTGCCGAACCTTCTCTTGATGGCCAAGCATATCCTGCTCATCGGGTTACTGAAGTTGATGACCCACGCGTTGGGACAGATCTTCTCAACATCGCTGCAGATCTCAATTATCGGAGGAATGATTCTAAGCGAGTGGAAAAGCCCGCCTGGCCCGCCATTCTCGCCAAATATCTGCTTGTTCCCGTATTTTCGGGGGACCTCGTAATCTTGCTCCCAGAGTTTGAACCTGTCTCCAACCTCGATTGATATGATGACGAAGTCGGCGTCCTTCAGCGCCTCAGGGCGGGAAGTCGTAGCCTCAAGCGACAAATCCAGCTTCATCTCATCGATAGCCATTTGACAGGCTTGGCGAACCGTCTCCAACGACTTGGGATTTATGTCGTGAAGTACAATGGTTCCGCCATTCAGAACTCTGCTCATGAGAATGTCTGCGACTGTTCCGACGCCAAACTGGGCACTGCCGGCCCCTACAAGAACGATCCGTTTTCCTCTCACAATGCATTCCTCGCTAGACTCTGGAATCTCGGACGCGCTTCACCTTCAAAAGAGCTAGCGCACGCTATAAGAGACCTTCAATGGTCCTGTTGCACTTGGAACTGATGGAGGCGACAGGCCAAGCGCCGCAGGCGACGTAGCAATGTAACCTCCGCTAATCTCTGAACCCTGCTCATCTTTCTTCACATACCCTATGCGACGCTCGGTCATGTCCTCTAGCGACATGCGGTTGAGACGATGCCTCGGCTCGGCTATCGTTATATGACCGCTGTTCAAACCCTAGGCTCATGACGTTTCCTGACAGGTTCTTGTGGGGAGTTTCATCCTGTGGCTTCCAGTACGAGATGGGTGATCCTTCCAAGACAGACCTAGATGTGAACACGGACTGGTATGGCTGGGTTCACGACGAAACGAACATCGGTAGAGGGATTGTTAGCGGCGACTTTCCAGAGGATGGGCCAAACTACTGGACTCTGTACAGGAAAGACCACGAGATCGCATCTCGTTTGGGCTTGAACTCAAATCGGATTGGGATCGAATGGAGTAGGGTATTCCCTAGGAGCACCAGAGATGTCAGAGTTGACGTGGAAAAAGCTGGCGATGGAAGAATTGCGGAAATCGCCGCTGATGCGTCTGCAATGGAAAAGCTCGACGGGCTAGCCGATGCGAGCGCAACGGGACACTATCGCGAGATTGTCTCCGACCTTATGAAGAGGAAGATGAAGCCGATCGTCTGCCTCAACCATTTCACTCTGCCACTTTGGATTCACAATCCCATGGTAGTGGCCAGGTCAAAACCAAAAGGATGGTATGACGAAGAGACTATTACTGAGTTCTGGAAGTTTGCCGCCTATGCTGCTTGGAAACTGGGCGATCTTGTCGATTATTGGGCAACCTTCAATGAGCCTGTCGTTGCTGCTGAAGGCTACCTTTTCCCCGACAGAGGCTTCCCGCCGGCCACGAGGGACATTGGTGCCTTCAAGAAGGTGCTGTGCAACATGGTTGTTGCACACGCGCGGGCTTATGACGGCATAAAACAGTGGGACTCTGCCAAAGCAGATCCCTACAGTCCTTCTCCA
>Ga0209725_1001163_pt1 | contig 15285 bp, 15 predicted proteins | sample I18A1metaG_FD_184145 | JGI IMG/M metagenome (GOLD analysis project Ga0209725, IMG submission 184145) | Lake sediment bacterial and archeal communities from Gulf of Boni, Indonesia to study Microbial Dark Matter (Phase II) - ​I18A1 metaG... | ecosystem: Environmental > Aquatic > Freshwater > Lake... | reverse complement strand
CATTATTGCCGAGTAGTCTCTGATACCTTACGAAGATGTCTGCGGGCAGATAGGTGGAGGTCACGCCACCGATGTGTATATCTCCGTCAGCGTAGGGGAGCGCGCAAGTAACAACAAGGCTGTTAGGTGACAAATCCGACCCTGCTTGCTCACTTGAGGAAGATTTGAGAGCATATCCCTCCGCAACGCTTCCCCTAACAATACCCGATCTCTTCATTAACCTTTCTATGAGCACGCGCTAACATGTGCTAATCAGTACAGCCCTCATGCAGGCCCTTGTACCCTTTGCTTGAAAGGCGTTTAATAGTTCCTGCGACTTCTGACTAAGCAGGGTCTCAATGCGATGAGCCAAGAATACCAGAAGCTGCTCGACAGAGCGTTGGAAAAGATTCCGAAGAAGAAGGGCACTGGAGAACGATTTGAGTTGCCGGCGCCACAGATATCAAGCACAAAGACAAGAACTTGGATTGCGAACTTCAGAGAGATCTGCAACTACCTGAATCGAGACCCACACCACGTATTGAAATTCATGACGAGAGAATTGGCGACTGCTGCGGCTGTTGAAGAATCAAGGGCGATATTCAAGGGAAGATTCGGGAGTGAGTCGATCAACCGTCTACTCAACATATATATTGGCCGCTATGTGACCTGCCCCATCTGCAGTAGACCTGACACGAAGATAGTCAAGGAAGATAGATTTCTTTTCTTGGACTGCGAGGCATGTGGAGCAAGATCCTCAATTCTGACATAGAAGCGGAAACTTCTTGCAGCAAGCATATCTCAAGATCTTCAAGGACCAAAAGTGCGTGATGGTCGCCGCCTGTGACGAGAACACGCTAGGCAGAACCTTCCGAGAAGGAGGAAAGAAACTCGAGGTGGCACCGAGCTTCTACGGAGGCGAGCTGTGCAGCCTAGATGAGACAATGCAGGCCCTTGAGTCGGCGGACATAGGAAATCTAGTCGGAGGAAGAGTAATCCGTGCCGCCGTGCGAAGAGGACTTGTGGACCCAGACGCGGTACTGAAGATCGGCGGAGTCCCTCACGTTCAGATCATCAAGATCGGCCGAATCAGGTGAAGCAACAGCTTCTTCCAACATACACTTAATAGCCACTCACTTTTCATTAGGAACAGACCGCCAGAAAAGGCGCTTCAGAATGGGAAAGAAGAAAGTACTCAGTGAAGGAGAATTAAGAGAGATAGTTCTTCCTGCGCAAGGCCAGGTTTTGGGAATTGTCAGCCAAATGCTGGGCTATGATAGACTGATGGTCAAGTGTGCCGACGGCCAGGAGAGAACCTGCCGAATCAGAGGGAAAATGAAGAGAAAGGTGTGGATCAAGGCTGGTGACGTGGTGCTCGTTGACCCCTGGGAATTTCAACGCGACAGCAAGGGAGATATCTTGTGGAGATACACGGGTAGCCAGGTTGACTGGCTGAAGGGCAACAAATATCTGAACATAGGCTGAGGAAGAAGAAGGGAAGTGGCCACTGAAGCGCTGGAAAGGAAACTTCACCTTAGAGAGAAAAGATACGAAGTCGAACAACTAATAAAAGAGAAACGAAGCGAAGAATTCGACGCCCTCGAGGAAGTTTTCGACAAACCAACACTGATGTTGATCTACAGACTTCTGAATCAGGGACGACTATCTCACATTCATGGCTGCATCGAGGCAGGCAAAGAATCAAGGGTCTATCTGGGAGAAGACCCCAAGGGCAAACAGGTTGCAGTAAAAATCTTTCTGAAATCGACAGCAGAGTTCCGCAAAGGCAGGATGACCTATCTGGAAGGAGACCCAAGATTCCAGAGAATCAGAAGAGACACGCGTTCGCTGATATATCTGTGGGCTCAGAAAGAGTACAAGAACCTGCAGACTGCAAGCTCGGCTGGAGTGAGTGTTCCAAGACCCATTCTCGTCAGAGGCAATGTCTTAGTGATGCAATTCATAGGTGACAAAGGTGTGCCAGCACCGCTTCTGAAAGATCGGGAATCTGACGTGACAGCGAAGCTGTATGAAAGACTGTTGAAGGAAGTCAAGTTGCTCTATGACAAAGCTGGACTTGTTCATGCGGATCTGAGCGAATACAATGTGATGATGTGGAGGAGCAGGCCGGTCATGATCGACATGTCGCAGGCAGTATCATTGAATCACCCATTGGCGGACACATTCCTGCGACGCGATCTCTCCAACCTGAATAGCTTTTTTGCGAAACATTCCGTACAGGTGAAATCGATAGATCACCTTTGTGCCTGGGTGATTGGCAAAGATGCAGTCTAGGATCACATGCACGATCCCGATAGAGAGAGTCGGTGTGCTCATTGGACGCGAAGGAGATGTGAAGAAGAGAATCGAAAAGAACCTAGGCGTCTGCCTAACAGTCTCTGGCGAAACAGGCATAGTAGAGATCTCGTCTCGGAACGAAAACACGGACCCTGCTTCTCTCTTAAGAGCAAAGGAAATCGCAGTAGCCATCGGCCGAGGCTTTTCCCCGGAAAAGGCCTGTCTTCTCTTCGACGAGGACATGGCTTTGGAGCTCATTGATCTGAGGGATCTGTATGGAAAGAATGAGAGTGATATGAGAAGGGTCAAAGGGAGAATCATAGGGCAGGCCGGAAAGACTAGAAGAATAATCGAAGAAATGACCAGAGCTAGTCTCTCGATCTTCGGTGACACGATCGGCATACTGGGCGCATATGAGAGAGTGGCCACTGCCAGAGAAGCGGTGGAAATGCTCCTCAAAGGGAAACAACACGCAACCGTTTACAGATTTCTGCGAGATAGGCGATGGGAAGAAAAGAGAAGGCAGACCCTCGAGCTATGGGAGAAGCCGGTGCCGCGACCATAGGCTCAGTTGTCAGGCAGAAAAATGTTCATGATCCAGCTCCGCACCATGTCTGCGATGCAGAATCAACCTCTGGAGATCAATCCAAAGCAACTTGAGTGATGAGAAAGCTTGGAATTTGACGCCCACTCGTCATTCACTTTGATCACATAAATGATGATAGGCAAGATCGGAAATATCTGAAGGAAAGGCGGTATGACGGAGCTCTTCCAAGAAATAAGCCCCGCAGACTTCTTCTACAGAAATCGGGACATTGCTGGCTTCACAAACCCCTCTAGAGCTATCTACTCAACAATAAGAGAACTCGTTGAGAACTCTCTGGATTCCTGCGAAACCTACAGCTTTGCGCCAGACGTATACATTCGGGTTTCTCAGATATCAGAGTCCGGAGAAGGCCCAGGGACGTATTTCGTGAGAGTTCAAGACAATGGGTGTGGCGTTCCGTCGGACATGATACCTCTGGCATTCGGACAGGTCCTGTTCGGATCAAAGTACAGACTTAGGCAGACCAGAGGAACATTTGGCCTCGGAGGGAAAATGGCTATCCTGTACGGGCAGATTACCACACACAGGCCGGTTAGAATTATATCGGGTACAGGGCGTGGAAAGATACATGAGTACGAGCTCTCGATGGATATTCAGCACAACAAGCCGATCGTGCTGAAACGCAAACGACATCCAAACCCCAACAAGTGGCATGGCACAGTCATTGAACTGCAAACAGAGGCAGACTACACTCGAGCCATGTCCAAGATTCTTGACTACATGAAGCAGACCGCGATAGTTGCACCGTACGCCAATCTGACATTCGTGGACCCGAAGGGACGCTTGTACCGATTCGTCAGAGCCACTACGAAGATGCCGAGACCTCCAAAGGAAACCACCCTTCACCCACATGGAGTGGATGTAGAAGCACTGAAGAGGATCATAGAGACAACTACAACTCGAAGAATGAAAGACTTCATGAAGACACATTTCCATCGGGTAGGAGATACAATCGCAAGAAGATTCTTGGATAATGCGGGAGTCAACTACAGAAAGAACCCGAAAAAACTCGAACCAGATGAAATCGTTAGACTCGTGAATTTGATGAAGACATTCAATGACTTCCTGGCACCAGACGCCAGCTGCCTAAGCCCTCTCGGAGAGGAGCTTCTTGAAGCAGGAATAAAGAAGGAGTATAGACCAGAATTTGTGACCGTGTACCAACGGAGACCAGCAGCATACTCTGGTTTTCCATTTATCGTAGAGGTCGGAATCGCGTACGGAGGCCAAATCCAAAACTCAGGTACGGTATCCCTGTACAGATTCGCAAACAAGATCCCACTTCTTTTCGACGAATCCAGCGATGTTTCTTGGAAGGTAGTAAACTCACTGGTTGATTGGAGACACTACAAGGTTCCCCCCGATGCCCCCATCGCCGTATTCGTACACATATGTTCGACAAAGATCCCCTACAAAACCGTCGGCAAGGAATTCATTGCTGACAGACCAGATGTCGAACGAGAGATACTGAATGCGGTAAGGGAGGCTGCAAGAAGGCTGTCAATTTTCCTCTCAAAGAAACAGCATCTGGAGAGAGAGAAAAAGAGACTTGATGTGTTTGAGAAGTATCTGCCGAAGATTGCATCTTTCTCCGCCAAACTCGCCGGGAGAAAGACAGTTCCAGACACAAAACCACTGCTAAGGAGCGTAATGAGATATGGTGCGGAAGGAGAAAGCGAAGAAGACCGTTAAGAGCCTGGTCAGACAGAGGAAAGAAAAGATACTAGGGAGTCTGAAGACGCTAGGGTCATCTGTCTGCGGCCAGATAGACAGCAAGGAATTTCCCTCAATAAACATGCCTAGCAGATCCATTCAGAACATCATCTATGATCCTGAAACAAGACAGTACGTTCTGGGAGATACACAGGTAAAGCGAAGCGCCAGAAATGTCAGGCACATAAGACCGTTCACTCAACTTGTCTGGACAGCATCTTTCGCTGGTGAGCTCGCCGGTCAGAGTAGAACAAGCACACTGAGAGACGTTTTCTACTCTGCCCAAGCATACGAGATGAACTTCATAGATCAAGCAGAGAGCGATAACATCATCACTGATCTTGAGACCGTCCTTGGCTCTGCTAGAGAAGATTTCAACGTGTTCCCAGAGGAGAGATCGGCTATCTTCGGAGATCTCACAATTGAATACACGGTTCCAGGCTACGAGGGAAGAAGACTGAACCTTGCAAGCCACCCGGATGGAATGATGATAGGCCCGGCTCTGACCAATGCTGAGTTTGTTGAATGCAATGCAGATAGAATTATCGCAATAGAGAAAGGCGCACTTTTCACCAGGTTTGTCGAGGAGAAGGTTCACGCAAAACACAAGGCAATTCTCGTCCAAACCGCGGGCCAGGCTCCAAGGGCCACTAGGAGCCTTATCAGAAGACTGAACCAAGAACTCAAGCTACCAGTACTTATTCTCACAGATGGAGACCCATGGGGCATGCACATTGCCATGGTGATAATTTCCGGTTCGGCCAATGCTGCACACATCAAGGAGCTCAATACGCCTGACGCTAAATGGGGGGGAGTCTGGGCAAGCGACATAGTGGAATATGATCTGCCCAGCGACAGGCTAACGGATCTCGACATCAAAAGGCTATACGAACTGAGAAAGGACCCACGGTACGAAGGGAAATTGTGGAAGAAAGAGATTGAAACTTTCCTGAAAATAAGGAAGAAGGCGGAACAAGAAGCCTTTAGTCGATATGGCTTGACATACATAGTCGACAAGTACCTCCCTGCAAAGCTTAAGGAACTGAAGACGTAGACGATCTTTGTGTTCAGATCCTAGTTCTGCTCAACGACAGGTTTTTCACTCTAAGCTTACATGAAGGACAACTGGCGACTCAGTTGACCGACCAGAAAGCTGACAGAATCCTAGACTGCATTGGCCTCTTCTGCCCGGTCCCAGTGTTCAAGACAAGAGAGGAAATTGACAGGATGGCTGAGGGAGAGGTCTTGGTGGTACTAACCGACGATCCGGCCGCAGAGGAGGATTTCCGCTCGTGGGCAAAGAGAACCGGCCACGAGATAGTGGAGATAAGAAAGGAACCTGATCACCTCCGCGTATCGATACGCAAGGCCAAGAAGTGAAAGCAATGAAGCGCATCTATATGGATTACCAGGCCGGATCGCCTGTGGATCCCCGGGTAATAGAGGCTATGACACCGTACTTCGGAACAGCCTTCGGAAATCCATCCTCGACTCACAGCCTTGGCCAAGAGGCAAAAACAGCAGTCGAAGATGCCAGATCAAAAGTTGCTTCATTGATTGGAGCGACTAGGAAAGAGGATGTAATCTTCACCTCAGGCGGAACGGAAAGCAACAACCTAGCGCTTATTGGAGCCGCGACGAGGAGCAAGGAAAAGCGAAACAAAATCGTAACTTCCGCCATCGAACACATATCCATCCTGAACATCTGCAAGTACCTAACCAAACTTGGGTTCAATGTGAAGCACATCCCAGTCGACAGCCAAGGCATGATAGACACAGCGACAATTGAGGACTCAATCTCCAACGACACAAATCTGGTTTCAATCATGTATGCGAACGGCGAGATAGGAACCATGGAACCGATAGCTGAAATCGGCAGGATCGCGCATGATCACGGCGCACTGTTTCATGTGGACGCTGTCGCAGCAGTCGGAAAGCTCCCCATCAACGTGGAAAGGGAGAACATAGACCTGCTATCGCTCTCCTCGAACGATATCTACGGCCCCAAGGGCGTCGGAGCCCTCTACATAAGGCAAGGAACTCAACTGAGACCCATCATCTTAGGTGGAGGGCAAGAGAGAGGACTGCGGTCCGGGACCGAGAACGTGCCAGGCATTGTGGGAATGGGCAAGGCAGCGGAGATTGCAGCTCAGGAAATGGAACAGGAATCAACAAGGTTGACAGAGATAAGAGACAAGTTAAGAAAAGGTGTCCTCGACAACATCCCTCATTCTTATCTCAACGGCCATCCAACGGCTCGACTACCAAACAACCTGAGTGTGAGATTCAGTTACATCGAGGGAGAATCTCTTGTGCTGAGCCTAGACATGGAGGGGATAGCGGTTTCATCGGGATCTGCATGCTCCTCCAAGACTCTGGAACCGTCTCATGTGCTTAGAGCGATCGGACTCCGCCACGAGGAGGCACACGGCTCACTGCTTTTCAGCATGGGCAAGTGGAACACCGAAGAGGAAGTGAACCGAATACTAGAGCTTCTTCCCGAAGTAGTCAGAAGACTTAGAAGAATGTCGCCTCTTACTCCCAAGGAGTTGCAGGTGTGAATCTTGTATAGCGAGAAGGTCATGGATCACTTCAGAAATCCTAGGAATGTCGGCGAGATTCAGGATCCAGACGGTGTCGGAACTGTTGGAAATCCAGTCTGCGGAGATATGATGACAATATACATCAAAGTCAAAGATGACAAAATCGCGGACATCAAGTTCAAGACTTTTGGGTGTGGAGCTGCCGTGGCGACTAGTAGCATGGTTACCGAGTTAGCCAGGGGTAAGAGATTGGAGGAAGCGGAGAAGATCACCAGAGCTGATGTAGCTGACGAACTAGGAGGATTACCTCCGATCAAGATGCACTGCTCAAACCTTGCTGCAGACGCGCTTCACAGCGCGATAGAAGACTACCGCAAGAAGAAAGGTAAGTAGCCTACTGTATCAGAATGGCTCCAGTCGGGCAGTTTCTCACGCAAGCGACACACCCAGTGCAAACCTCTCCTTCGCAACTTGAGCATGATTGCGTGGCTCTGAAGCCCAGGCATGACTCTTCGTCCTTAGCGTGCGCAGCTCCATTTAGCAGAGTAAGCACTTCTCCCGGACAGACTTGGACACAAATCCCACAGGCGTTACAGCTCTTCCTATCTATCCTGATCCTAGACAAAGCGCCACCTCGCTCACGATCATTATCATCATCGGCCACTTCAAGTTTTCCACACATCCAGGAATGCTAGCGGTGGTCCGAAGAAGCCATCAACCTTAAGTGCCTGACAACCGAGGTAGGCTGAGAAGGGAATCAGATGACCAGTGAAAAAGGCTGGACATTGAAGAATGCCGTCGAAAGGGCCATACTAATGGAACAACAGTCACACTCGCTCTACACATCTGCCCTAGACAAGGTGACTTCACCAGGAAGCAAGATACTTCTCAGAAACCTTGCCAATGATGAACTTCAGCACAGAGCCAAGCTGGAAAAGATAAGGGACACTGGCGCAATAGAGCAGCTTGGTTCGAAGGAAAAGCCAGTAATCGATCTCCAAATCCTAGATCAGGTGGAAGATGTACGGCTTACCGAGGATGCAAATTACCAAGAGATTTTGATTTTCGCTGGAAAACGCGAAAAGGAAACACATGAGTACTATCTTGAACTGAGCAAGAGACTGTCTGGCACGGCAGCAGGGGAAATGTTCAGTAGACTAGCAGAGGAGGAGCTGGGTCACAAGAATAAGATAGAAAAAGAGTACGAGAACGTTGTGATGTGGGAAGGGTAGGAAGGAGACTACTGTGCCTCTTCTGACTTCTTTTTCTCCTCTTCTTCCGGCACGGCGAACTCTTTCAGCTTCTCCGCCATTTCTTTCAGCTTCTTGTCGACTCGATGATTGACCGACCCCGCTTCATATGCCCCGTCCGGTAGTCGCTTGCCTGCCTTGACGCCTGTTAGAACTTCTATTCCCTCATCGATTGTCTTTATCGGGTATATGTGGAACTTGCCTTTGGAAACTGCGTCCACGACCTCCTCTTTCAACATCAGATTCTGAACGTTGCTTGCAGGGATCATTACGCCTTGGCCGTCTATGGTTCCTTTGGCCTTGCAAACCTCAAAGAAACCCTCTATTTTTTCGTTGACCCCTCCGATAGCCTGCACTTCTCCCTTCTGGTTGACTGAACCCGTGACCGCTAGATTTTGCTTTATCGGAACCTCTGCCAGTCTTGAAAGAATTACGTAGAGCTCCGTACTTGACGCGCTGTCTCCTTCCACTCCCTCATAACTCTGTTCGAAGACAAGCCTACAGGACAGTGTCAACGGCTTGTCTTGAGAGTACTTCTCAGCCAGATATCCACTCAGAATCAAGACTCCTCAGAATCAAGACTCCTTTGCTGTGTATCGGGCCCCCAAGCTTAACCTCCCTCTCGAGGTCGATGACTCCTTCTCTTCCTATACCAACGCTTGCGGTTAATCGAGAAGGCCGGCCGAATTCATAATCCCCGATGTTGATAACAGATAGCCCGTTCACTTGACCGACGACTTCACCCACTGTATCAATCAGGAATACGTTTCGTTCTATGTATTCCTGTATCTTCTCTTGAATTAGATTCGATCGGTATACCTTCTCGTCCATAGCCTTCTTAACATGTTGAGCTTTCACATATTTCGAACCATCTTGAGTTGCGTAAAAGCTCGCTTCGCGAATCAGATCGGCTACTGAGCCAAATCTAGTCGACAGTTTCTTCTGATCCTCAGCGAGTCTTGAACTGTATTCAACCATCTTAGCAACCCCAGAACCGTCCAGATGCTTTAGCTTCTCGCGCTCGCAGATTGTGCACACAAAGGACACGTAGCTCTCGATATTCTCCGGCGTCCTATCCATTGTAATGTCGAAGTCGGCTTTGACCTTGAAGAGTTCACTGAACTCTGGGTCATATGCATAGAGCAGCTGGAAAGAGCGTGGGTCACCAATCAGGACAACTTTCATGTCCATGGGAATCGGCTCAGGCGATAGTGTTTTCGTTGTCAGAAAGCCATATCGCTCAGCTGGATCCTCGATTACTATCTGCCCATTCTTCATCGCTCTCTTCAATCCATCCCAAGAGAACGGATTTCTGAACAGCTCTTCTACTGGTATCACGAGAAATCCTCCATTCGCCTTGTGGAGGGATCCTTGAATGATGAGTGTGAAGTCTGTTGTCAGTGCGCCAAAGACTGCTTCTTTCTCAATTCTTCCGAAAAGGTTGGTGTATGTTGGGTTGAGTTCCAGCACGACGGGTGCACCTTTTAGACTTGATGAGTCTGCGATGACATTCACCTCGTATTTTCTTAGCGGAAGCTCTCTGACCCATGGGGCCAGGCTAGGCATTCCGCTCTGTTGAGCTGGTTTTGCCACGAATTGCTCTCGGTTTTCCACCATGTCCTCTTGGAGATCCTTCAGATACGACACGACCTCAGGGAAATGCTTGTATTTCTCAATCAGCTCGTTTACCATTGACCCGATTGCATAGAGAGCGATGTCTTTGTCAGCTTTGGACAACTCTTCGCTGAGCTTTCTCTCAAGTTCTCGAATGTCTCCCACAGCATCTTTGAAGCGAGATTCAAGCGACTCTCTTTTCTTAACCAGCTCCTCTCTCACTCTCGGAGTGAGGCTGAGAAACTCCTCGTCTGTAAGAGGCTTGCCTTGCATGACAGGAATGAATACAGGCCCGATAGGCGTTATCTGAAAGAGAAATCCATCTCTTCTCGCCTTTTCCGCCAAGTCTGTCAAGAGATCTTGTCGTCTCTTCTCATAGCCTCTGACGATGGCTTCTCGTTTCTGCTGGTAGTCCTTGCTTTCGAATGTCTTCTGAATGGCGCCTCGCGCATGCTCAACCAGAGACTTCACGTCTTTCTTGAAGGTTCCGCCGCTTCCTGCAGGAAATCGCAGAGCTTTCGGCTGGTACGTGTTGCGGAAGTTGTTCACGTAGCACCAGTCAGAAGGCATAGGTTTCCCTTTTGCAAACTCCTCCAGGAAGCTTCTTACGGCGGTAGTGCGGCCCGTGCCAGGCCAGCCCGCCACGTAGATATTGAAACCTTTCTCCCGTATGTCTAAACCGAACTTCAGGGCCTTGACCGCCCTCTCCTGGCCTATAATCGTCTGAAGCGGAACCACATGCTCAGTCGTTTCACACGTCACGAGTGAAGCATCGCAAACGGCCCGGACTTCAGATGATTTGAGCTCTTCAACCAAGGGAATCACTTCTGAGGTGTCGTACGAGAGGGGAAGGGCAAATGCTCTTTTCTACCTTTCGGCAGATCAACCAAATATGTGTAGCTCAGAAGATGTGACTCAGGTTGCACTAGAGGTGCCCGTGATAGAGTCGGGAGGCAGAATCAGGATGCAGGTTCTCTGCGGGAATAGTTAGCTCTTGATGTATGGTGCCTCTCGTTCCCTTTTCTTTTGGGAAAGCCTAGTGATGAAATTCATCCCAGCGTCGTCTGTCGCGATTGGTTTTCGTTGCACCGCTCCTGCACTCGAACAGGATTCAAGCAATCTGCCTCCGGTCTGGGTTCGAGTTATGACTGTGCACCATCCGTTCTCTGATCCCGCATGTCCTATGGAGATATCGGCAAGTTCCGCTGTGAAGTCTTGGCATTTCTGGCAACCTGGGAGGACATGAGCTGTCAGCTCCTTGAGGGGAACCTGGATCTTGACTTTGTCGTTCTGATATGCTCTGAAGAGGTTGTTTTTGCATTCCATTTTGGTGATTTCTCTGGGATCTACGTTGTGCTGTTTGACAATTACCTCCTGGACCAGCCCTGCGTAGCGATATGTGTTGTAGCAGAAGAGCCCGATCGTTAAGGCTATGTGCTCTGTGAGTTTGCTGTTTCCGCGCGTGTGCATTCTTCTCAGCGTTTGAATCTGACAAGGCAGGCCTACAATCGCCAGCTTTGAAGCCGGGTATCCAGCAACAGCATCTGCGAGAGATGCAAGCGATCCGGTTGCCGTGTACTTCGATGAGGCTGCTTGAGCGAGTTCATCAGGATTGTTGATAACAACGCCTCTTGGCCTCCAAGGGTTCGCCGGGTCGGTTCCGACAACCACGGCGTGGTCAATCACCTTGTTCGTCAATGCATGATCGATCAGGGTGGTCACAACCCCTCCATCCTGACAGACCTTTAGTATCGCTTGATCTGTAGATCGGACTGACCAGATCTCGTTGTGAATGCCGATGATCGCTTCCTTCTCGGTTCTGGTTCTGTCGAAGAGCGTCCGCTCGATTGTTCTCAAAGGCAACTCCACTCTGGAGCAACTGTAGTAGCACAGTCCGCAAAGGATGCACCTGCCCTTCAATGTGGGTTTCTCCTCAGGCGTGGGTACTACAACGTTCACAGGGCAAGCAGCGATGCACCCGCCACAGAACATACACAGCTCTTTGTTGACTACTTCTGCAAGAAGGCTGGCGAATATCTTTGGAGGTTGACTCAAGCACCCTATCTCCGATTTCCTAGCTGTTCGGATACTGTGTCAGATTCTTAATTGTTGCTCAGGCATCTTGGACCAGAGGCGGTTTCAGATGAGGGAGATAGGAGTGGCGCCGCCGAGCGGATTCGAACCGCTGACCAGCGGGTCTCTGCGATTCAGGTTGCAGAGATTAACAGCCTCAGCCTCGACCGCGAGGAACGGTTGAGTCCGCTGCTCCACCACTGAGCTCTCGTCCATGTCCTGTGATTCATGAACGGCGGCCCGTTTTTCGGCGGCCAAGGTCACACTCAAGGGAGGATCATATTTAAGGATTCATCAATCAGTTGTGAACGCTGGGCTGAACCTAGGTAAAGAGCATGCTCCTCTCTGTTGAGAACGAGTGGCTGTTTCTCAGGGAAAATCTTAAACAACTCTCTCGTCCAATGAATCAGATGCATTGGGCCCGTAGCTCAGCCAGGTTTCGTAAAGACTGAGAGAGCAACAGGCTCATAGTCTTCGGAAGGAGAAACCTGTCGGTCCCCGGTCCGAATCCGGGCGGGCCCACCAAAACCTCGGGGTCTCCTCGGACCTCATTCAAGTGGGCCTTGTCGATAGTCACGTCGAATTAGGATTTCTGAGTTCTGCAAGATGCAAGCTCGCAGAATGATGAATCATTGTCTAGTCACAAAAGTGTGCTCAGTTGATAGTCGAGCATAACGTGAGGCGAAGAAAGAAAAAAGGGGGAGGGGTTGGCTACTCGGGAGGGATCTCGGAGAGCAAGGCCTTCAGGTCGATGCCCATCTTCTTGTTCTTGTACGCGTAGTACACGTACAGGGCGAGGCCGATTCCCAAGATCAGGCATGATATTGCGATGTCCATCGGTGCCATCACTGTTGCGTTTGTGGCGAAGAAGAATATACCGAGTCCGAAAGCTACAACTCCGCACACTGAGGGAACAGGGATTCCTCCAGACTCAACTTTGATGCTCTCATAGATCTCAGGTCTAACAATCGGTAGTAAGGCCAACGCTAGCCCGGTAAACGTGTAGCCTAGAAGGTACATGAAAGTCGCGTTGATTCCACCTGCAAGCGATCTTAGTGGACCTAGCAGAGGAGATGATATGATTATGCCTATCACGCCGCCGATCACCATGAATGCAATCGCCCATGTTGGGGTGTGGAACTTCTCACTCACGTTAGCGAATCTCTCTGGAAAGAACCGGTCAAAAGCGAGGGAGAATACCCGTCTTGTCTCCATCATCAGTGCGGATGGTTGCACGTGATAGAGACTGAAGGCACCTGCTGTAGCTATCAGGAATGCGAGAAGTACGTTTCCTCCGGTGAAGAGTGCCGCGAACATCGGCACAACTGGTTCGATTCTGGGTGTGATCTTGAAGTCTGCTCTAGCCCTGTAGTATGCCCAGTTGTACTGCGAGATGAATTCTCCGCCTGCGAAGAATGTTGAAGCTGCTAGACCGATGTATATCACCGCTGTGATGAGGGTACCTGAGATTATTCCGACCAGCATGTTTCTCCTTGGATTCTTCACCTCTCCGGACCATTGGGCAGGGTTGTGGAAGCCGGAATAAGCGAAGAGCGCAGCGCCGGCCACTCCCTTGATGGTGGCGTCAAGGTTCACAGCGGTTGGTTTCCATCCGGTATTCGTGGCCAGTGTCACTATTTCATTGTAGGATCCCGCTCCCCAGACCACATCCCATGCCTTGCTGAAGGATGCTGCATTGAACGGGTTGCCCATCTGCATCAAGATTGCTATGATTCCTCCAACAAGAGGAATGAACCAAATTACTGCTGTGTAGGCCTTGAACACGGTTCCCCCGATCGTGATGAAGAACCAGATGGTCAGCAGAAGGAGGATCGCGCCCACAAGAATGACCGTTACGTCTGGAGGTGCCGAAAGGTATGTGCCGAAATCAGCCAGTGGTGCGTTACCCGTGCCCCTCCCAAGGATTCGGAGCGCAATTCCCCATAGGGTCACATCTGTGACCAGCAGGAAACCGATGGAGAACCACCTGCCTAGGAAGTTTCCGATAGTTACGATGTAACCTAACGCGGGGTTGATTGTCCTTGAGATGAAGACATAGTCTCCGCCTGCTCTCGGCATACATGCGGCCAGCCATGCGTACGTGATTGCGAAGAAGAAAGCTGGGATCAAGCCTATGATGAACGCCAATGGCGCATCCGACCCGGGATATGTGTATGGCATTCTAATTGACAGCCCCCATATGCCTGCGCCTATCATGTTGTTCATAGCCATCATGAGTACCATGAATGGACCGAACTCTCGAACAAGCCCGGTAGCCTCTCGAACGAAAAGTCCTTTAGACATTTTCTTTCCCTGAGATTGAAACAGCGCATTATCTATAAAAGAGTTGTTTTTCGGCAGGCTGGGTGTGCGCCATATCATCAGGTCAACTTGCCACGCGCCAGTGTCCTTGGACCTTCTCCCCACTCAAGAAGACCAAGTACCCCCGTAGGACTCCTTCCGCATATTCAGAGCCGGGGTTGACGCACAGAGTTCGGCCGAACCTTCTGAAGCCTGCTGACTCATGGATGTGCCCGTGTAGGCCGAGTAGGGGCTTGTACTTCTCGATAATATGTCTCACAGCTTTGCTGCCCATTGGGGCAAGCTGGACTCCTCCAACGCTGACTTTCACAGAGAGATCATCTGTGAGTTTTGGAGCTGTGTCAAGTCCTGAATTGTATGGTGGTGCATGAAAGTTGCACACCAGTTTGGCCGGAGACTGAGTTTTCTTCATTAATTCCTCCAGCATGGGTTCAAGTTGTTCATCAGGTGCCTCTCTAGAGGTCTTCCAAGGAGTTGGGTTGACCCATCCACAGGTTACCATCTCATACCCATCAGGCAGCTGGACCAGTTTCCTTTCGCATGCAACCACTGCTTCGCTCTTCTCGAGTATTTCATCAACTACTGGTCGATCGTCATTTCCAGGAGAGACGTAGAGTTGAGATTTGCCTCTGAATCTGGGCAGGGCGAGCTCTACCCATTCCTTTATTCGCTTGGCCATGAGTTGATTGAAGATGTCGGCCTGGGCCTGCTCGTCCTTGCTCAGTCGTTCGCACTCCTCCTTTTCGCAAGGATACGGGTAATATCCTGAGTTTGCTATCTTTTCGCATTCCTCGTCTAGCTGAGTTGCCGCCAACTTGGTTTCTCTGCCAAAGAGACTGTAGGAATACTCGTCTCCGTTTTTGACGATCGGAACGACCATCTTCCC
>Ga0209725_1001162_pt1 | contig 15292 bp, 16 predicted proteins | sample I18A1metaG_FD_184145 | JGI IMG/M metagenome (GOLD analysis project Ga0209725, IMG submission 184145) | Lake sediment bacterial and archeal communities from Gulf of Boni, Indonesia to study Microbial Dark Matter (Phase II) - ​I18A1 metaG... | ecosystem: Environmental > Aquatic > Freshwater > Lake... | reverse complement strand
CCCAGCTACTAGGTTGTCGCTGTGGATTCCAAGCTGCATTTCAGAACGTTTGCCAATCGGATGAATGTAGCTATGCTCAACAATTACTAGACCTACAGACCTGCAACGAGACTTGTAGTGAGCTACTAAAGCTTCAGTAACCTCTCCTGATCTCGTGGCAAGTTCACTAGCCATTGGTGGCATAACAATTCGATTCTCAAGATGCAAATTGCGTATTGTAAGCGGGTCAAGCAGTGAAGCCATTGTCTTCACACCTATCAATTGGACTTTGATCACGAACCGTCGTTCATAAAAGTTCCGTCGCCCACTAAACAGATCGACGAGAGCTAGCCTTCAAGTTCTCCTTCTTTGGAACGGCAATCCACATTCACAACTTCACCTTCTTCCCGCATTCTTCGCAATACTCGGCAACGACGAGGTTTTTTCTCCACGTATCAAGGCCTGAACGTTTCTGATCTGACCTGCATTTGAAATAGTTTTATACCGCGGAGCTCAATTCACTGCAAGGGTATTTTTTGATGCCCAAGAGAGATGAATTGATTCTCAAGGAAGAAATCGTAAAGACCATGGCGCTGCTTTACCGCAAGGACCTAGTCACGCCAACAGGGGGAAACGTGAGCGGAAGGCTACGGGGTTCTGAGCACTTTTGGATTACGCCAAGCGGGCTGTTCAAGGCCGAGCTTAAAGTTCGCGATCTGGTGAAGGTTACCCTTGAAGGGAAAGGGTCCTCGGTTAAACTCAAGCCTTCGGTGGAAACCTCACTCCACTCAAGAATCTATCGTACCAGAGGCGACGTTTGCGCCGTCGTTCATGCTCATAGTCCGCTGACCCTTGGAGCTGCACTTGCAGGGAGAGAGATCAAACCAATCACGCCGGAGTCAGTTCTATTTGTCGGCGAAGTCCCTATTGTCAAATTCGAGACCCCTGGAACAGAAGACTTGGCCGACAAGGTGGCGGAGATGCTGAAGTCTCATCAGGTCGCTGTGATGCAGAATCATGGCGTAGTGGCTGTAGGGAGAAATACGCTTGAAGCGCTGAATAGAATAGAGATCGTTGAATTAACGGCTCGGATCATGACCGTCGCCCACATTTGGGGTGGAACCCGAACTCTATCAGCAAGTCAACTAGAAAAAATCAAACATCTTGTAACTGTATGAAGCCTAACCACGCACCTGTTCTTTCTTAGGCTCCTCCTGAGAATTAGACCTAGAGAAACCTCAATTTCTGATAGACACCTACTTCAGTTGGTCACGGGAGAACATTACCACGTAGGAGTCGAGATAACTTCTGGCTGAGAAAAAATTCATCGGCAAAACTAAAGCGGCACATGGAGACCCAAGCGTCAGAGATCGCGAGATCCACTCAGTCTGAGAAGTATCGAAAAGTATGAAGTCTTTACAGCTGGTTCAAATCTTGTTGAGGTAATCCTAATCATGCGTTTGTCGTCGAATCAAACAAAAAATGAGGGAGTTAAGACCTAAGCGGCTAATCCTGGTTAAGCGGGCTTTGCGGCTTTCTTCTTCGCCTTCTTCTTCGCCATCCTTCCTCTCTTTTCCCTAGAGCTCAAAGCTCCATATGAATATCTGCGCGAACGTTTCTAAAGAGATTTTTCTTTGAGATTGTCGGTCGCTTTCAACAGTTTGAGACTACGAAATCTGCCGTTTGACATTCTCCACATCTAAAGACGGAAGCTTGCGCTCGCCAATGTAATGGTCAAGGTTCGAAGGAGGATCCTGAAGCGTTTCCACAAGAAGAAGCAATACCGATACGAGCGTTACTGTCTCGAGAGTTAAAGATAGTGATGGAGAAGACTCAGAATCGAGTCGAATGGCAGATGACGGTCAATGCACATTCCTAAGTACTTGATCGACCTTCTCGCTTAATGGAAGACCCTTGCCTAAGAAGACCGCTATAGTATCTATTCAGAATGTTGTTGCTTCAGCATCCTTGAAGCAGAGGTTGGACTTGGAGTCCATAGTCAGAGTTTTTCCCGGCGTTGAGTATAGACCTGAACAGTTTCCAGGTTTGGTTTATCGACTGAAGAAGCCTAAGACGGCGACTCTGATATTCAGCTCGGGAAAGATGGTCTGCACTGGAGCCAGATCTGAAAGGCTGGCTAAGAGAGCTGTCATGAAGGTTGTTAAAGAATTGAAGAGAAACGGCATAGTGATAGTCGCCAAACCAGAAATCCAAGTCCAGAATATTGTAGCCTCAGGCGACCTATCTGGACGGATAGACTTGGAGAAGACGACATACGCCCTCAAGAAGACGATGTACGAGCCGGAACAGTTCCCCGGACTGATCTATAGAATGGATAACCCTAAGACTGTGATGCTGCTATTCGCAAGCGGAAAGTTCGTCTGCACAGGCGCGAGATCGGAAAGCCAAGTGTACGAATCGGTCAAGAACCTACAGATGAACCTTGAAAAAGCGAAACTCATATCCTATGAATAGCCCAACGCCCAGACTAAGCCGAGAGTGCCGGATCGCGGATTCCAGAGCGTTTTTGTTGCTAGAATCGGTTCTGAAATTGAAGGCTAGTGGTGCGCACGCACAAGAGATTGAAAAACAATGGTTCAAATTCAACCGTCGCACCAAGGGACACACATAATTCAAAGCACATGTTAGGGGAAGAATTCCTAACAACCTCTCTTCCTCATTCAGGCGTTATGCTCGTACCAAGATTGAATACGATCAATCGTGGACTTTTGTCAAAGGCGAAACGGCGCAACCGGACTTCCTGATGAACTTCACCGCTTGGCAACAGCGTCAACGAGCAACGTACACTGAACTATAAGTACAGATCACCAACTTCACGTCAATCGTGGCGTGTGCCTGCTTAGGCTGTGAATAGTGTCTTTTTCGCTATGACTTTCTCTATGTCTTTCTTGGCTAACACATACGCCTCTTCTGCCAGCGAGAGTCCACGAGCATTGTCTTCCTTCGTAAGTGTCACGAAGGCCATGTGAGCGCCAATCCAAGATTCCCAAAACTACTGACGACGATGGTTCAAACCAAAGCGTGTGCGTTTGCCCACAATTTGATATCTTGAGAGCCAATTGAGGTAATGCAAAGTCATAATTACTGCTGATCATCACAATGACCACTCTGGTGTTCCACTGAGATTGGTGTTTAGTGGAACCTGAGCTCCGACATGGGGAGCCAAATAGATACCGATAATGGAAGAGAGGTGTTTGAAAATGCGCAGGGACATAACCTTTGCCAGCAAGGGATTGCGTTGCAGTGGCTGGCTCTATGTGCCAGATGACCTGAAATCAGGTCAGAAGGCACCGGCCATTGTAATGGCCCACGGTCTTACTGGTGTCAAGGAAGCTATTTTGCCAGATTATGCTGAGCGGTTTGTTGCCGCTGGCTTTGTAACGTTGGCCTTTGATTATCGCTTCTTCGGGGACAGTGAAGGCGAACCCCGCAGTCAGGTGTTTCCTCTTGAGATGGCGGAAGACTGCCGCAATGCCATTACTTGGGTTTCCCAGCAGCCAGAGGCGGACCCCCGACGGATTGGCATATGGGGAACATCGTATGGCGGAGCGCTGGTTATATGGGTAGGAACCTTCGACAAACGAGTCAAAGCCGTGGTTGCCCAAGTTCCAGGAGCCATGCACCCACCGCCCATGCGACGTGCTAGCAACTCTGAAGGATGGGACCGTTTGGGTGAGCTCCTGTTGCGGGACCGGATTGAACGCTACAAAACCGGAGTGGTCAACTACATGAAACTCGTGGCACCAGAAGGGGAGCCGTGTTACCTGCCGGGAAAAGAGGCATACGATGGCTACATGGCTCTGAAAGAGAAAGCTCCAAACTGGCGTAACCAGATAACCCTTGAGTCATTGGAAAAGATGCGTGAGTTTGACGCGGTCAGTTCGGTCCAGTTGATGTCACCAACGGCGCTACTGCTAATCCCTGCTGAAAAGGAAAGTTTGATTCTCTCTTACATGGATGCAGTCAAGGCGACCTACGAGAAGGCCCAGCCGCCTAAAGACATGATCGTCCCGCCAATCCGCCACTTTGAAATCTACCGTGAGCCTTGGCTGTCGAAGTCTGCGGATGCAGCGATTAGTTGGTTTAAGCAATATCTCTGAGAATCATGTAGCGTGCTGGAGTCCGAGTCTCTGGGCCCGCCATCTCATACACCGTGCGATGCGTTCCCTGACCTAGGATCATTTTCGTTGTCTGTGATTCTCATGGTGCGCACACATAAGAATAGTTCGAATTACGATGCCCGCACTAACCGAACACAAGCTAAATAGCGTACGCTGAGCGCTACTGCGGTTTCTGCTCAGTCATTCGTTTTTCCGGGTGCACGATCAGGTGGCCGCCGAATCCGGCTCCCCACATGAGAAGCGGATAAACGATCATGCGTTCCATTCCACCTACGCCCAAACCCAAGTTCATGCCGGCCATGAAGAGGACTAATGCTCCGAGACTCAGCAGTCCTAATATCACTGCTATGACTGAGAATGGCATTTCCAGCAACTTGAACTTATGAACTTATGAACATATGACAGAGAATATGGCTGAGAGTCCACCGCACACGAAAACAATTAACGATACAGCGCTGTGGATTGCAAGAAGACCCTCGAGTGACTGCCCATATTTTCGTATGAGAAAGTGGGGTTGTTAGTGGATCCTTCCCCTAAAATACGAGAATGATTTTTGTGTGTGCCTCTCTTGGTGCGGACGTCGAGATTTGAACCCTTAGTGTGTGGGGCTAGTGGCGCTGACACAGAAATCATGGTGGAGGAATTTGTGCGTGGGCGAAAGGTGACAGACAATCCCTCGAGGGCTGCTTGAACACGTTTTCGGTCGATGTCAATTCATTGCTGGCCTAGTTTGAATCGATGATAAAATATTCATATCTATGATTTCTAATTTACCGTTGTATGCCTTGATGTGATTAAGATGCCGAAAGAAGAACTCATTCAGCTGCTGAGTAAGCAGAAGGACTTGGAGTTGATGGCGGCGGAATCCCTCTCGTCGCTGGTCGAGATGTCGAAATACGATGTGGTGAAGCTCCTGCTGCTCGGAGTGATGAATGACTCCAAGAAACACGCTCAGATTCTGGAAGCCTTGATGAGCCTCATGCGTGCCACAACATTTGGCTACGTTGAAAAATATGAGGTGGCTAAGGGCGTGCAGAAGCACATAAAGATAGAGGAAGAGATGCTTAGGAACATAGATGAGATAACGGAGAAAGCTGAAGACAAGGAAGTCAAGACTATACTGGGACTGATCGCCATGGAGGAGAAGAGGCACCATCGAACTCTCCTTGAACTCAGTGAGATAGTAGAACGTATCGATAGGATCAGCGAGGAAGACTGGCGGGACTACCTAAATAGATGGGCGAACTTCTCAACATGAACAGTTACCGCTGACCAGATGGAAGTCTTCTGTGATAGTTGATATTCTCACTAAATCTGTTGATCCTGCGCTAAAGCATGCAGCAGACGCATTTAACAAGCAGTATGGTAAACTAGGCAAACTGGCAATTCGAACATCAAACGCGCTTCAAGACCGTTTCATCATAATAGATAACAAAGATATCTATCACTTCGGTGCTTCTATCAAGGATGTGGGAAGACGAGGTTTCATGTTTTCAAGAATAGAAGAAGAGGACGTTATTAAGACGATACAAAAAAGCTGACTGAAGAATGGAATCGGGCAACTGTGGTAATCTAGACGTTAACAAGAAAATTTGAATTAGGAAATTAATTATTGTGTGTCCCTTGGTGCGACCATCGTAATTTGAATCAGGAGCCATTATTAGCGTGCTAATGAATCACTGAACCGTGATATGTCGGATGCTTGCAGAATTTCTCTTCTTGCTACTATTTCATTGAAATCTACGAATCCTCCGTTAACCATTTTGAGTTTAGCTTCCACCTTCCCTTTCTTGATGGTTATCACGTTGTAGGAGTTGCAGAAGAATCCTCTGAGTTTCTCACATGATACACTGCCCGCATGCACTACCAGCATTTTCTCTATTCTCCATCTCCATGGTCTGTGTCTGTGTCCGCAGAGAACAAGGTCAACCTTCGACTTGACAAGGCTTCTTAGGACATCACCTGCATCTATTACTGTTATTTGGTCAGCTCCAGTATCTGGAATTGGAATTATGTGATGATGTATTGCAACAATTTTCACTTTACTCATGTGTTTCTGAAGCGCTCCTTCAAGCCAAATGTTTTGTCTGTGACCGACTTCCCCGTCATCTCTGTCCGGTCTCGCTGAGCTTAGAACCGTTATTACAACATCATCGAGCTCTGTTACTTGCGAGAACGGAAAAAATTCTTTGAATAATAGATATCCTGTTGAGCGGTAGTCGTGATTTCCACTTACATAGATAATTTTTCCCGCTTCAAGTTTCCTTAACTCTCTTGCCGCCGTCTTAAACTCTGACAAAAGACCGTTCTCGGTCAGGTCACCTGTAACCAACACGACGTCAGCGGACATTTCATTAATCTCTTTGACTGCGGTTCCGAAAGTCTCATTAACGAATTGTGGACCGCAGTGAATGTCTGAGATTTGGACAAGTAGCATTTTTCTCACTAATGCATCTTGATTGATGTTGATTAACTCATTAATATGGTTTGGCCAAATTGAGATACACCGCTTTTGAAGAATTTGAGAAAAATGTTCTAATGTCCCCAGACGCCTGCGAAACAAAGATGGGAAACGCAAGAGGGCGCCTTCTGTAACTTTCAATACGATTATGTCTTTCTTCATATGCAATAGATAACCAATAGGAAAGAGGGGTTGTTAGGAGATTCTTCCCCTAATGTGAGGAAAGGAATTGTTTTGTGTGTGCGCGCGCGCGGGCCAAGGGACACGACGCGACGACGAGTCCTAATAAGCTCTAAGTTTGACAGTCTTTCCAAACTTGGAGTAAACGTTATATATTCAATCTCGACGTATGCGTGTGGTTCAAGGAGGCTAGGTGAAGTAGTAGTCTTTCTTCTCTTCAGTCATATCACCAAATTTTCCCCCGCCTAGCCTCCTTGGCTCTTGATCTAAGCCTGGTCAGAAATCTTCGCCAGCGTCCTGCACTCTTGGTATTCCGTCGAAATCTTCTAGGCCTAACAGCGGCACCAGCGTATGCGTGAAGCCCACAGCCACACGTACATCGTAACGACGGACGCAACCAGCATCACTGCTACACGCCTTAACCATGACCTCGTTGAAGATCTAGATGAGGCTGTTCGCGTCGTAGGCTGAGAAAAACAGTATGACCGTGTACGGCATCGTTTGATCGTGGATTTCCAGATGGTAAGCCTTCCTCATGGAACAGATTAAGAACGAGTATAGCGTGGGCACTGCATTTTCAGTCGAGGGGGCTGCATCTGCCTGTATTCAACCGCCTCTCGTCCTAAGAATACGCCGCTTCGACAAGTTTCATTAACGCATCATCCATTAATCATACGACGTACATATTTGGTTGACAAGCTACTTGTTGGATAGGAGATAGAAAAGTCAGTCGGAGACAGCGATTGAAATGATGGGGTTCGAAACGATCTTCACGCTGGACACGTCGAGTATCAAGTTTGGCCCCGGAGCCACGCGAGAAGTGGGATACGATATGAAACGGCTTGGATCAAAGCGCGTAATGGTTGTAACTGATCCTAATCTTGCGAACAGTGAACCAGTATCTACTACACTCGAAGCGCTATCTCTGGAAAGTATTGACGCAGTTCTATTTGATGAGGTACGCATCGAGCCTACGAACAAGTCCTTCGAAGAGGCCATTGAGTTTGCCGCAGAGGGCCAGTTCGACGGGTATGTAGCGGTCGGCGGCGGCTCTAGCATTGACACCGCCAAAGCCGCTAATCTTTACGCCACATATCCAGCAGATTTCCTCACCTACGTCAACCTACCAATCGGTAAGGGCCAACCTGTCCCAGGGAGGCTGAAGCCTATGATCGCTATACCCACCACCGCTGGGACAGGAAGCGAGACCACGGGTGTGGCGATTTTTGATTTCTTGGAGATACACGCTAAGACAGGCATCGCGCACCGAGCCCTTCGCCCAGATCTGGGTATCGTGGATCCGAACAATACACGGACTCTTCCAAAGATGGTGGCAGCTTGCACCGGTTTAGATGTGTTGAGCCATGCGCTAGAGTCCTTCACAGCTCTGCCATTTAGCCTGCGTCAGGCATCAGAACACGTCAGCCTACGCCCAGCCTACCAAGGATCCAATCCGATCAGTGACATATGGGCTACAGAAGCTATTGAAATGGTGTCCCAAAACCTCATCCGGGTCCTTAGGTATCCCTCTGACGATGAAGCGCGTACTAAGATGTTGATGGCTGCAACTTTCGCAGGCATCGGCTTCGGGAACGCAGGTGTCCATCTGGCGCATGCTATGTCATATCCGGTATCCAGCATGGTTCGAGACTATGTACCAGAAGGATATCCGCCTAGCCACCCTTTGATCCCGCACGGTATGGCTGTGATTCTCAATGCGCCCGCCACCTTCCGATTTACTGGACGTGCAGATCCCAAACGCCATCTGCACGCTGCTCGTTTGATGGGCGTAGATGTATCCGATGCAAAGCTCGAGGATGGAGGAGAACTGCTTGCCGACGCGATTATCAATCTGATGCACCAAGCTGGTATGCCTAATGGGCTTAGCGCTGTAGGCTTCCGGCCGGACGATGTGGAAGAGTTAGTAGCTGGCACGATCTCGCAGCATCGTCTCACAAAGATCTCGCCTCGACCGGCAGATGCTGGTAGTCTCAAAGACCTCTTTCTAGACTCAATGACGCACTGGTAGGCTGAGATCGACATGGCGGAGAAACACGATATAACTCTCACTCTCTCTCGGTCCTTAGCATTACCTTGCGGAATCTCTCCAAAACGCCTGATGACGATAAGGCGAGAGAGATGATCAACAAGACATTCTTTCAGACTTGAAAACTTGTGGGAAGTGAAGAATAAACCAGATACTAGAGAAGCAGATCTTGAGACGTTGCCTTGGGAATCGTTTCAAATAGTCGCTTGGATGCATGAGGTTCCGAATTTCTCTGACGACATCTGCGAAATACCCTACGTCTCTTTTGGCACGCATGCAAAACAGAATATTTCATTCATATTTCGTAGGGATATCTCCTAACAATCTCTCTCTATCAGCATCCTGGTCGCAAGCATACTTTTCTACTTACATACAAGCCGTATCCTATATGTGACAGAAATTGGCGCAGTCGCCGGCGTGTATCTCTATCCGTCTTGAAAATCGTTCTTCTCACAGTTGGATTGAAAAGGGCTTCCAACCAGGCTGAGAGGCGTCTTCGAATCCCATCCACCCGAAGTTCTCCGAAGAACTGCTTTACGTAATCGAATGGATAAACGGTTGAAGATACGACTTCAAATCCAGCTCCCGTATAGACTGCTCGCCATTCATCCTCCTGTAACAGTTCAACATCCATACCGTATGATCTCGATAGAAAAGAGCGCAGTTCCGCTGCAGGCGGCTTCAAGTACGTTCCCTCATTATTCCCGAAGAGACCATCCGCCTTCAAAACTCGATATACTTCGGAGCATACTTCCTTCTTGTCACAGAAGGCAAGCACTGATTCAGCAATTACAGCATCAAACATATTTGATGGAAAAGGAAGCTGATGCACATCTGCTCTAATCGTTTCCACCCTGCCGCCAACGCCTTCTTTCACAATTCTTCTCTGAGCCTCTTCCAACACCTTAGATCTAATGTCTGCTGCAACAACATCAACCTGAAAATCCTTTGCCAGAAGAGAGGCTGTATAACCAGTCCCGCACCCAATATCCAATATGTACTGTCCAGGAGTGATATTGCACATCTCAACCAGTCTTCGCGTAGCAGTGATAGTACCCCAATGCTTAGTGACCCCGAATCGTTCCCAAGCATCATAGATAGTAAATCTCTCCTCTTCCGAAACGGCCTTCAGCTTTTCATTCCCTTGCATCTTCGCACTCACGGAACCACGAAACTGGCGCTCGCCATTTACTAGAATGCATGAACATGAAAGAATAAATACTTGATTTCGCCGTCCAATCGCCTCAACTCATTTTCAAACAAGCTTCAGAACCGAATTTCTCAATTCATGATTGACAAGAGCTATAAGCCGCATAGAGAGCAAGATATGTTTCGGCGTCTAGCTATGGTTTCGCATTTGAGTCTCGAATTGGCTAAGGCTGCTGAGGTTCTTGCTAGAGATATGATTAAGGTTAAGCCTGATGAAGATGTCTTGATCTATGCTGATACTGAGAGCGATAGGCTAGTTGTAGAAGAAGCTGCCAAAGCTGTAAGCAATGTTGGCGCCAAGATTGCTGTCTTATGGTATAAGGCGCCTTTAGGCGTAGGTGAGGCTGCTGACCATTATCTTCCAAGATCCCTCGCATCCGCTATGGCGAACTGTGACATCATGATCGAGTTCTCGAACAAGTATCTGCTCTACTCCACGCCTTGGAGGAAGGCTATGGAAACGCAGAGAGTAAGATACATCTGCCTATCCGGAATGGATGCGGAAATGATGGTTCGCTGTATAGGCCGCGTAAACGTGCCGGTCCTCGTGGAGTTTCAAGAGAAGTTGGCCGATTTGACTGTGAATGCTGAGAGGATGCGTGTGACTACACCTGCTGGAACAGACGTGAGCTTCGAGAACGACCGCGATAGGCCGGTCTTCCGTGAAGGGATCGTCTCGGATAAGCCTGGCGAATATATGTTAATCGGCCAAGTCGATTGGGCGCCGATTGAAGACTCTTTGAACGGAACCGTAGTATTCGACGGTTCAGTTTGGCCTCCAGAAGAGCTCGGCTTGATCAAGACTCCGATCGCCTTAGAGGTTGAGAAAGGCAAGGTCACTAAGGTGAAAGGAGGCTGGGAGGCTAAGGTGTATGAAAAGTGGCTGAAGAGCTTTCAGGACTCAGCGATGCTCAACTTAGCCCATATCTCATACGGATGTAACCCAGGCGCCAAACTGACCGGACGTATGGTTGAGGATGAGAGGGTTTGGGGATGCGTACAGTGTGGCCTCGGTTACCAAGCCGAATCCTTCAGAGGGAGGGCTGGACCAGCCAAATCGCATACAGATGGAACCTGCTTAAACCCTTCCGTATGGATAGATGATGCCCAGATAGAGCGGGAAGGAAGCTATGTACACGCGGATCTAGCTACTCTCGCTCGAAAACTTGGGAAAAGTTAGGGCTTAAACAGGTCTTCGTGATCGCAGCATAGTGAAATCAGCGAAAGACTGAGTTTACTCTCTCACACAACTCGATCATTGCTACTAGCGAAATCCACGACTCTTCACTAACCCAATTTGGAAGCAAAGATTTATACGAGACAAAGCATTCTCCTGCCGAAGAAAGTGATGTAGATATGACAGTTCCAGCTTCCTCGCACCCTTCGCTGAGTCCTGTCGGATTGATATGGCGAAGCCTGGTTGTCGGGTTGATCTACGTGCTCGTCAGCATGGTTACGGCTTCAGTCGGCACGCTCTTAGGGGTGATGCAGACTTCATCTGCAAGCGGCGATCCAGCCGTCATCATTCTTTCCATGTTCATCGGCGGCATACTGCTCAGTCCGGTGATGGGGCCGATCTCGACCAAGCTTCCTCTCCCGCGTTCCCAACGGATAGCTTTGCTCTTCTTGACGCTCTATATGTTCGCTTACCTCATCGGCGCTCCCGAGATACTGCTCTTCACCACTATGCCTCTTCCGCTTCAAACCTTCTTTCTCATAGATAACTTGATCGTGTATCTCGTTGTGGCGATCTTAATCAGCGTTCTCTTTCCACCTGCAAGGCTGGAAGCCGACCTCGCATCGGCGGTGAAGAAGTATTTTGCGCAGAGAAAGCAGAAGGATTGGCTTTGGCGCTTCGCTTTGGCAACTGTCCTCTTCTTCCCCATCTACTTCATCTTCGGTGGCATTTTTTCACCTATCACGCTGCCATACTATAATCGGCCGGAGCTTGGGCTTGGCTTGGTGATACCCAGCTTTGAGGTAATGATCCCTGCGGAGATTGGGCGGGGACTCGTATATGCTCTGACCATGGTCCCGCTTTTAGCCGTGCTAAAGATGCCGAAGTGGAGGCTTGGTCTCTGGATGGGTCTGATACTGGCCGTAGTGGCAGCCGTTGTGCCTCAAGTAGTAAATGTCGGTTGGCCGCTTCCGCTAAGGCTGGGACACGGCGTCGAGATGGTCTGCGACGGCTTTGCCCAAGGGTTTATGATGGCTTGGCTACTGTGGGTTAAGAAGTAGCAGGTGATTTCCAAGGAGTCTGATAGAGATTGGAGAATGCGATAGAGACCTTCGACTTAACGAAGCAGTTCAAGGATCTCACCGCTGTCGACCGCTTAAATGTGAAGATTAAGCAGGGTGAGATCTTCGGTCTGCTCGGGCCTAATGGTGCAGGTAAGACTACAGCTATTTCGATGCTCTGCACCATTCTGAGGCCGACTGAAGGAACAGCCACGGTCAATGGCTTCGATATATTGAAGGAGCCTGACGATGTTAGGAAGTCTATCGGCATCGTGTTTCAACAGCCAAGCGTAGACGACATTCTCACTGGTAGGGAGAATCTTCGTCTCCACGCGATGTGGTATGGGGTTCCGAAGGGGATACGTGACGAGAGGATAGATGAGGTTCTTACGCTGGTCGGTCTTAAGGCTAGGCAGAAAAGCCTCGTGAAGACCTATTCCGGGGGCATGAGGAGACGCCTTGAGCTTGCGCGTGGACTCCTCCACCTTCCTAAGGTTCTTTTCCTAGATGAGCCGACCTTGGGGCTGGACCCTCAGACCCGTGAGCACATATGGGAGTATATCGAGGATCTGTCTGAGAAGCGTGAGATGACGATTATGTTGACGACTCACTATATGGAGGAGGCTGATAGGCTCTGCGGTAGGATCGCTATAATCGATCAAGGGAAGATCATCGTGATGGATACGCCTGAGAGGCTGAAGCAAACTGTTGGCGGAGACATCGTCTGCTTGAAGACTGGGAACGCTGATATTGAGCGGTTCAAGAAGATTGAGAGCATCAGCAAGGTTGAGGTTAAAGACGAGTTCATCGTCCTAACCGTTAGGAATGCGAGTGAAAACCTACAGGAGATTCTTGATGTCGCTGGGAAGATTGAGAGTGTGGAGATCAGGCCTGCAAGCTTGAACGATGTCTTCTTGAGCTACACTGGGAAGGAGATTAGGGCTGAGACTGGTGAAGGCGGGATCGCTCAGAGGATAATGCGGGAGGGAACATCGAGATGAGTCGATTCGAGGGGATCTACGCTCTCTGGCTTAGGGAGTTCAAGGTCTTTACACGTGAGAGGTCGCGTGTCGTAACCTCAATCTTCACGCCGATACTCTGGATATTCGTCTTCGGAGGGGGCCTCGGCTCCGCCGTAGATATCGGAGGCGTCAACTATCAAGTCTTCATCTATCCAGGCGTCTTAGCGATGAGCGTTCTCTTCAGCTCAGTCTTCTTCGGAACCTACATAGTCTGGGATAGGAAGATCGATATACTCAAGGAGGTTCTTGTAGCTCCACTCTCAAGAACATCTATCTTCGTCGGCAAGGTTCTAGGCGGATGCACAGACTCGATGATTCAAGCCTTCATCATGCTGCTGATAAGCTTCGCGCTTGGAGTCTACCTTTCTCCCTCAGCCCTCCTAATGGCAATTCTGCTCCTCTTCCTCTTAGCTCTCAGCCTAGTGAGTACAGGCTTGATAATAGGTTCATTGATGGAGAGCCCAGAGGGATTCAACATGATCGTCAGCTTCCTCGTCTTCCCCCTCTTCCTCCTCAGCGGAGCACTCTTCCCCTTGGACAACCTACCCCTCTGGCTCAGAGCTATGACCTACATCGACCCCGTAACCTACGGCGTCGACGGACTAAGGACCGTGACGATAGGAATCTCACAGTTCCCGCTATACATCGACCTCGCAGTTCTCGCGGGATTTGCAGCAGTGATGTTCACAGTCGGAACAGCAGCCTTCGAACGTATGACGTGAAAAACGACAGCTAGAATTCGCTAAGATGTTATCAACCGTCAGGTTGAAACATAAACAGAAACGAAAGAGCTAACAGGCGCTTCGTAAGCCTATTACTGTTCGAAACTGGCCGCTGTGCGTGGAGCCTTTGACAATAACAATAGATGACGCTGGCGTCGGCGACCTCCTCGGAGGCATCGTCATCGGAGCTTACCGCCTAGAGACAGGTGATTTCGCTTACGATCTGGTTGACGTGAAATTCTTTCAGCGCCCAAGATTCGCCTCGAAGCAGTATCTACCGGAGGTCTCTAAGATAGTCTTCGACCTGCTTGAAAAGCTTGAACGGAAAGACAGGGAGACCATCCGGATCTGCAGAAGCTACGTATTCGAACAAGCCTACAAGAAGCTGAAAGAGAAGTACGGTGCGGAAGCTGTTGAATTGAGCAAGGTAGTCGGTAAACCGCAAGAGTACGTAGAAACAGCATACCTAGATGAACTTAGAAACTTGGGGTACAACGCGATCGCGAAGCGAGAGACTCGGAGAGCGAAAAGCTTCTTTCACATGATGAATTGGGTTAAGAGAGATCCTTCACGCTGGAGATTCGCTAAGACCGGTTGGCCTCGATTGAGGAACTATCGCGCTTACAGGACGTTCCCACACGACCATCGTATGCAGCGATGAATTCTCTAACGAATTTATTGGCGTGCTTCTCCGTGCCCCTATGTCTTCCGCCTCTAGTCCGCAGGTGATGATAGAACTCGTGAAGAATTATTCGAGGATCAAACAGACGCTCTCGACCCGCCACATATATCGTCGCCTTCGAAGCTAGATAGCATCCAGCCCTCCCCCTATGCCTCTTCGGCATACCAACCTCAATTCTCGGCGTTTCAACCTTGAAGTAGTCGCTTAAGATCTTCAAGGCTTCCTCAGGCCTCCCCTCCAGAATCGAAGCGACTACAAAAGCCTTGAAAGATTCTTCTCTCACCGTTCTCTCCACCTCGAGCGGGCGGTCATAGGCTGGCCAAGTGGCGTAAACATATGAAGATGACCTAAAGAGATAAATCATATCCCGGCTTGAGAGATTATGAAGCTGTTTATCGGTGTCAGTCTTGTCTGAGACCAAGCCAACTGGATATAGTCTTGTCTACGCACTTTCACTTATCGTCTCGATCTCGGTAACGATACTCTATGTGATCGGGCAGAGTGACTTGGAGTTCATGAGGATATTCTCTAACATCGTTTTTGCACCTGTAGCATTTGCGCCAGTTATTGTAGCACTTGAAACATCAAGAAGGTACGGTTGGGAGTTTGA
>Ga0209725_1001161_pt1 | contig 15298 bp, 10 predicted proteins | sample I18A1metaG_FD_184145 | JGI IMG/M metagenome (GOLD analysis project Ga0209725, IMG submission 184145) | Lake sediment bacterial and archeal communities from Gulf of Boni, Indonesia to study Microbial Dark Matter (Phase II) - ​I18A1 metaG... | ecosystem: Environmental > Aquatic > Freshwater > Lake... | reverse complement strand
AGAAGAGCGAAATTCTCGGTTATTCAGGATTGGCGGCAGCAACTCTTGGCGCAGGTTTACTGGGGCTAGCATTGGCTTCAGTCGAATATTTTGGAGAATTTTCGACACTTACTGTTCAAACTGGAATAAGAAAGCTGGAGATATGGTTGACCGAGCCAAATGCTTGGGCAGCAGAAATCCAATCAAGAACGTCTGCAATCAAACCGTTATGTCCATCGTGTAGCAGAGAGATTGCAAGTGACTTTTCAATATGTCCATACTGCGGATACAAATTAAGACCCAGCTGTCCTTCATGCGGCAGAGAAGTGAAGCCAGATTTCACTTTGTGTCCTTCATGCGGCACGAAATTGAAATCAATTTCCGCTATAGGGAAAGACAAGCAAGAGGTGAAATAAACATCAGATATTTGGAAACCGTTGGAATCGGGTTATTGGTGATAGCAGCTGCTCTTGGCTTCGGGTCTTTCATCTTGAGATATTTCCTTAACATGTATTTCATAGGGAGACAATATGCACCGATCGAAGCGGAGTATGCGGAAGGCTTCTACGGCAAAGGCTATGTCCCCGTTCTATACGGCCTCTATGAATACAACCCATACCGAGGCGAAGCCTATCCAAACCCAATAATACTCGCTATAGCAGGCCTGATAGCTTTAGTAGGCTTAGTTGTATATGCTGTTAGTAAACGCCTGTAGACGAAAAATCGCGCATTATTATGAAGACCAGCTTCCGATCTCTAGGTGACCGTATATTCAAAGTCTATAAATAGGCTCTGGGAAAGCTCAATCTTGAACATGTAGCTTCCACATGGAAGCTTATTGGATGGAGGGATCAGAATCATGAAATACGTTTCGTGGTCTTATCGATATGCCGAGCAGATTCTGAACAGTAAACTCGCTCTAAGGAAAGAAATTGAAGACGCGATAGCGGCGATCAGCATTCCACCAAACGGATTCTCAAGACCTCAATTAAATGCGGAAATCGAAAAGCAACTCGTAACCAGAAAGTGGGGCAAGCACCCGCGAGTTGCAGGGGAACGAGAAGATCTTGAAATCGAAGCCAAACTGGACTTCATCAAGGAAAGAGTTGGCGTTGAGGTTGCATTTTCCCATTCATCATTTATCGGGATTGATTTGCTAAAATTTCAAACAATGTCATACTCAGCCCTTGATCAAATCGACGTTGGGGTTTACATCGTTGCCACCAGTAACCTCCTGAAACGAATGAAAGATCGAGGGCAAAAATGGGAGGGTAGCCTAACATTCGAGAAAGTTCGCCGTTACCTACCTCATTTTAAGAGCGCAATCCAGGTTCCCATATTTGTTCTGGGGCTCGAGGAATAGGCGGTAATCTGGTCTTCTTATGGCGCGAGTTGTCGTCTCAATTGAATTTGAAGCTAATGACATCAAAGCTCTAAATATAGCGGATAGATTGTTCGATCAGTTTTACGGCCAGAAAGGCTTCTTCGAAGGCTATACTATGCCGGAATACATTCTGCCAACTGGCATGAGTAAAGGGTCGAAGGAGCATGCGCTCTTCCTCACCTATGTAATCTCAATCGACTACATGACGGATGCAAGGAAGCTCTGGGCGAATGCACGAGGTGCATTCAACCTTTATCCAGAACGGTTTCAACCTTCCACAATACTGAACCTAGCCGATCGAACCCTAATATCGTTCCTCAGGAATCTCGGGGCCCGATACCCCAAATCCGGCGCCGCTACTTGGAAAAAGATCTCCGCGCTTCTAAACGAGAAGTATGAAGGAGATCCGAGAAACATCACTAGGACGCCGATCACAATCAATGAAGTAAGAAATCGTCTGGATGAGTTTCCTTACCTCCGTGGCCCAAAGCTCTTCAACTTCTACCTTCGAGCAATGGGAGAGAACGGCCTCCTCAAAATATCAGATTTCAATGAGCTAGACATTCCAGTCGACGCGCAAGTAGCAAGATTCACATTCTATACAGGCGCGGTCAAGATCAAAGGTCAGAGCTTTCAAGGATGCGTATACGAAGACCCATTGAGGGGCATCATTCAAGCGGTCTGGCGCCGCGCAGCAAGTCAATTAAACATCTATCCATGGAAGCTTGATGAACCGATATGGACCATCGGCTCAAGCCTATGCCCACAATGGAAGTGTCGAAGATGCCCCGTTGAAGAGCTCTGCGATAAGATAAAAGGCTACAGGATTGTGGGTGGCAATCTGACCTGGAAACGCTCGTTGTAATTTATTAAGACTAGCCCTCTAACTATCCCTAGACAGCCACATTAGTTTTCCATTGCAGGGACTTAGCGTAAGGAGGCTTGCACATTTTAGATCAAAAAATAGAAATTTTTCCGAGGACTGTAGCGGTTTGTTATTGGTGGCAGTGTGTAATACTACCCTAGATGAGGTCTTTCCCAAAATGATATTCTAGATCCTAGCAGAATAACAAGTGCCCAGATGCATCATGCTACGGCTGCTAGATAGCCGATTCAATTCTGCACCGAGTCCTTGTTAAGGAGAGCCCTATGGTTTAGTGCGAGGTCTAACACGATGTGTAATCCCTTTCGAACTCTTGATTTTGCCATCTATGAGCATATGGGCCCTGCTATGCTCGGCATATCCCAAATCCTGAGTAGTAAAACCGTCTATGCAGCGCTTCTCTGCCAGAATGGTCCAAGCCAATACCAAATTATTCTTTTCAAGAAACTCGGCCAGATGTTTCAGGTCTACGAGTAATGCAGACGGGCCGGCGTCGAGAGCAGCAGGATAAGTAAAGCACAATTTGCCAGAATCGGATCTATACCCGCTTACCCCGTCCCAATGCAAGTTGTCTTGAGTGAAGAAGACCTGCGCAGGAACTAGGACATCGATGTTACCTTGCTGGTAGGCATCGAATTCGTAGTTGCAGCTCACTGAGTGCGTTGTGGGCATCATTACGCAGGGCGTGTTTGAATCTGCTCGCCCTTTGCCCATCTGTTCAAAGAATTGGGCAAACGGCAACGCCCATGGATATTCTCCAAGAAAGCCATGGTGCAGATCAAATCCTTCTGGCATCCATCTGCCCATGAAATTCTGGCGGCATAGCCAATTCCAGCACTTTCGATAATCCGCCCGTCGCACAAAGTAACTCCGCAGTTGCATCCAAATATGCCGGTATGGGTACCTGTTTTCCGCATCATCATTGCTCTTTGATCTCCAGTTTAGATGCGCTTCCAACACCGCCCATTCTCTTCCCCCGCTTGGGTCCACTACTTTTAGCATTGCAGCGGAATCTGGGAAGTCTATGACATCAAGCCACTTGTTATCTGAAAGAGTGTCGACTGCCTTGAACCCGTAATCTATTGGAGCCCACCATGCAGGGCTTTCAGTCCGTTGTTCCCCTTTGATTAGTATTGTAGGGTCGATATTTCGCTCTTCCAGTGCTTGAAGCGCGGGAACCGAAGAAGGTGACGGATCCCAACTGAAGCTTTCTTTGCGAAGGTTATCAGCTACACGTGCCATCAAGCGATAAAGAGCTATCCATTGATACTTCTTGCCAATCCTCTCTGCCCACGGAGGTTTGGCTCTCCCTGGCCCGTACTTGGCTAGCATGTAGCCATCGAAGTTGGCGAAGCGACTTGTTGTGTACCCCATGTCAAGAACATGCTTGAAAATCCAACGCTGTGCTTGAGGCATTTGGAGACCTTCATACGCCTCTAACGCTCCTGGCACTGTATAAACCGCAAAGTCGTCGTGTAAGCAACTGCGGTATAGTTTGGGTAATTCCTTGTATGAATCCTTGTATTGCTCGACGAAGGTTTCTTCAGGCCAATGCAATGGCCATTCACTTTTATAAGGTGGTCGAAAGTGCTCAAAGCCAACATGTTCTGGCAGCAAATTACGAATAGCGGCGAGCTCTAAAACAAGTCTCGCGTAGTCCCTCACCATGGCATTTTGTGGCAGGAGCCCATTTTTAAAGAACACTTCATATATTGTCAACGCGGCCTCTCTTATCGCATCGTCGCGATTTGCTCTGATGAGGGAACCATAGGCGGCAGCGAGGCATCTCTCAATCACATATTCATCATCTACTCGACAGAAGCGCTTAATGATCTGTGGCCAGTTCGCGACGTGACTTTCCATGATTCTGACTATCCCTTTTGTCGCGTGGTCTCGAATGCGGCGATCCGATGAAGTACAAAACCAGCATAATTGCGTACTCCACAGTTCTGCAGTTTCATGTGAAACTGCCGCCAAATCGACATCAAGTGACCATCGGAGCAACCTGTCGAGACCTCGTCTTTTGCCGTAGGTATTATGAAGATAGGGACAGAGTGCCGCATCTCTGTCAGGCATCGGAATGGATGAAAAATGACTATGAAACCATAGAGCATTTAGAGGATTGCCACTTCTGCTACTTAGCGCAAACAGTGTTTCCATCGCCGAAGCAAAGGTCTTAGCGTTTCCTAAGGCCATCTTTACGATTTCTTCTGTTTTCCTTCCTATAGAACCATCAGCTCGCCATACAAGTGATTCTACGACAGCGAGTGTAATTGCTGGGTCGGACGACCTTTCTCCGACCACCTCACTTAACTCTAGCCCATATTTATCTGGAATCTGTACTGACAGCGCCTCTAGTAGACCTCGATTTTCTCGCAGAGCATCATCATCGGAAATAGTGAAGTTGAGAGTGCCCTCCGGTGCGAATGCGGCGTGCAGGGACTCCTTTGACATTTCCGCGACATACTTTTCCGCCAAGAGGTACTCAGCCAGGCGTTCGAAGCTAATGAAGATCACTTCTTGAGTTCCTGTTGTTGAAGGATCTACCACTCGATCTTCGCGAATGAGACCTTCCATAATTAGATGGTCAAACAGCGATGAAGAGCGCTGTAGAGGTGGCCAAATGGAATCAACCAGCTCTTTCGCCGTCGACCAAGGTAAACACCTTGTTTTGGCCTCTTGCATCGCGGAAATAAAAAGATCCAACGCCTTATGAACGAATCGTTCCTTGCGGTTGTAGTTGAGCACCTGAGCTAGCTTTTCGTTCTTGCTATTCAAGAAATAACTGATGACCCTGCTAATACTCATTGTCTCTTCAGGAAGTCGTTTGACGCCAGCATCTTTCAGCGATTCACAAGTGAGACGGAGGAAAAGAGGATTAGAGAACTCAGGCTGCATAAGAGGCATCGAAGGAGGCTCTAATCCGTAGAAATGGAAGAACTCAAGGCAAGCATCAAACTCAATTCCTGCAAACCCTGTGTGTTCAACCTCAGGTATCCGAACATTCGAAGCTATAACATCATCGTAATAGGTTGAGCGGCAAGACACGCATAACTTGAGCCAATCATAGTTACTTACCTGCTCGACCAAACTCGAAAGTGAGTCATACCAAAACTTTCTCGGCTTGGTCTCATTCAGTGCGTCAACGAAGATAATGCATGGGTAACCCGTGGACTCACCAGCTGCGTCAAGTATTCCGAATAACTCATCACGAGAAATCCCTGTGCTTAGGCCAAGCAAAGAGCGAATTCGCTCCCAAGGCTCTCCTGAAACATAGTTGAATCTCTCGCCTAGTAGCACAATGCTTCGCAGTTCTCGTCTGTGGCGATCGAGAGCGATGTCACAGATCGCATGGGTCTTGCCGACTCCCGCAGGTCCAAGAAGGAGCATGGCATGCGACATGGGCAAACAAGCTTCAGTTTCATTCAACCAGTCATATAGTTGCTCAAGCGTTGCCTCAACATCCCGAGCTGCATCTACATGCCGGGCTGGAAATGAGACCATATACTCAGCCATGTATTGACGAAATCCAACTGAATCGGCCACTCCCTTTCCGTATTTAGCCTCCAAATCCTCTATTGCAGTTGAAAGACACTTTGATGCGAGTTCTCGAGCTTCGCCTACCAAACGACTCAATTCAGAGATCAATTTTGTTGCTCGAGAATACATTAAGAGATTCTTCAGAGCTTTCCTGATGGTGCTGAGTCTCGCTCCCAACAATTCAGCAGATTCCCTTGCTGCAAAAGGAAAATCTAGTTCTTCAGGGCCCAGCCTTTTCTCGCTGTAACTACGTGACCATCGCTCGATCGCTTCGTCAATTTTCTTGGCCAACCTACATACTGACTGCTCCCAGCGAGATGTTCTTCCCAATGCCTCAAATGCCGCGGCAACTGGAACTTTCACGGTGAGCGCAGGTGTATATCTCGGCTCTGCTGCCTTGGTCGTATCCTTGAGATGATTTTCAAACCACTTGTCTCCAAACCGAACTGCGTCGAACCAGAAACGGAGTCTACCATAATTAGGGTCAAATTTCAGAAGTTCGTCAAGCAACTCTGATTTGCAAAGTCTTCCAAACTTGACTCGCATACCTCGCCTCTCAGCGAGCATTTGCCATTCCTGCTCATATTCTGCATATTTCTCCGCATCGCTTTTTCCACGACGGCCCGTTGGGCCAGTGAAATTGAATGGTAGGCAAACGGTGTACCGGGTTAGTTTTGGATGAATCGTAAGTGCGGTCTTGACCGATCGATCTAATTGAGCTTTGTCCAAAGTGAATATGTACTTTGCCTGCCAGCCCCACTCTTCACCATTGGATAACTGCCAAACACATTCAACTCCACCATCTCCGCCAGCACCACGATAGCGGATGAATTTGCTCCCGAGAGGGACATCCTTAGTTCTTCGAGCTATCTGGCAACAGAATTCCTCAAAGGCGACATCTTGTCCTCCTTCCAAAGTCCTAATCTGATGAAAATCTATTTCATCTAGATTCTGCAAAGCCGCTCAAAAAGATAGTGAACACAAGGTCTATTCAAGGTTACTAAGAGAGCGAAAGCCCGAAGATTTAGTAAAAGGCAGAAAAGACCGAGGTCCGATCGTGTTAAGGGGCTCTCATAGACACATAGTTCAAGATTACGCGCATCAACTCGTTCACATCCGCAGTCATCTTGTTTGGCTTCTTCCTCTTAACCAATCGTATTTGGTTTGCACGACCTTGCAAGATTCAAATTTACAGTATTTTCTTTGTAACTCATCGAGCATCGATTTCAACCTAAGAACGTATTTTGAGAATGAGCGTAACACCCTTATATAACTAGAAATGCGGCGAAGAAAATGCATTTCATCATTTGTAGCCCTTGCGAATGCTATACACGATAGATTCATCCAGTCAGTATCGATTTTGTGAAAACTCGCCTCTTCGATACAAAACTCTCTTGAATTCCAGAATAATTGAGTTACATCTTCTTTCACAGTGTCAAAAAGCACATGTTCCTCTGGTGTGACATCCTCGTGTGGATATGTATCAATTTTTCTAAAATCTCCCGCGATATATGAAACATCGTCTTCGAATTTCAGCAAGTCTCTTATCGTGACTTGATGGACAACATAAACTATTTTCTCAAGGGGTCGTGTAATGAAATTCTCAAACTCCATTAGGATTTTCTTTGGATCGAAATCTCTTGTTTCGGCATATTCGGGGTTTAGTCTCAGAAGCACCCCATCCATAAATTCTACTAGCGTTTCATCTAAGTGAAAACGAAACCACGCACACCGTTCGTAGTTGAGACGGACACCGATAAAATCTAGTACCTCCTGCCTTTCCATCGGAACACTTTCAAAATTGAAACGTTTGAAGAAACAATGGGTGCTCTTATGCATGTGGAGTTCGTTGCTTTTTGGAACATCCAGTAAGAAAATTACTCTGCCATCCGTTTCTGATCTTCTTATAGGAACAACTTTCAAGGGGACTCTTGGAGCGATACTGGCATTTAATTTGTTTTCAAGCCATTCCCTTGTATGACCGTGATCAGCCCACGTTATGCTTCCGGGATAAATCCTTTGTTTTCTCTTTCCTACCAACTGCTCTTTTTCACTCACTCCTAAGATGAGTAAACCACCTTCTGTATTTGCGAATGCAGACACATGCTTAGCCAATTTCTCTATATCATTAATTGATAGGATATCTTTGTAATCCAGATTGACGTTTTCTTCAATACTCTTCTCGATGAAATCTTCTACGTCTTTAGCTTCCAGCTCTTCCGGTTCCTTCTTGAAGAACTTGTCGATGAACAATTTAGTCGACCTCAACTCGACCATGGAAAGCTGCTTTGCTTACGATGCCGTGCTTTAATCTCAAGAACCAAGCCGTGTTGGATTTCAGTCTTTCTCTTCTATTACCGACAACTCCGTAGGTTTTGAGGGCGTAGAAAAGCGAGAGAGATGCTGAAAAAGCCCTCTATGCGGCGTATTGGGGAGAATGCAGTAAGCTCTATATGACGAAGCTAACAGGAAACAAGTTGAACATCCATGTCAAGAGGAAGTGGGATATATCCAGAAAAGAGCATTAGGCGAAGTAGAGGTCTTGAACGGTTTCGTGTGGAATATGGCGTTGAAAAGAGGACTAGGCGGAGGTACACAACGTGCGATGCTAGGTGCTGGAGCGCGAGGTCTCGTCCCTCTGCGTGTCGCTGTTCATGTGGAGGAGCTAATCACGGGCGCGGCTACTTCGCTCCTTATCGAGGATATCCAAGACGTCCGAAGCCTCCATTTATTGGCGATTACTTCAAGAGTATTGGGAAGTCGGCGCTAACCAGTGCTGTGATTTACGGCCTGTCGGCAGCGATTCCACCATTCGGCGCGGTTGCGATTCCGGCATACATGGCATACAACTATTCAAAGCTGGGTTATGGTCTGTACAAGGTTTACAGCGAAATAAGCGCTGAAGGGAAGGCTAGCGCGAATTCGATGAAGCAGGCGTCTGAATCGCTAGGAGATTTTGTCACGCAGGATCCCGCCGATACCATTGCCTGGGCAATAGTCACTAAGGCCAGGCGAAGCGGTCTGTTCGAGGAAATGGCAAAGAACACGCGCGTCGATGAGGTAGTTTTCGTAGAAACGATGAGGGGCTCCACCAGTTCGGCGTTGTCTGCTGGTGCAGGAGAGCTAGCCAAGTTCGCAATAAGCAAGGCGGTTAGTGCCTAAATGAACCAGAAGGATTTCGACATTGTTTCAATAATCGCATCACGGAAGGCAGAGTTCTATGTCAAGACTAGGGAAAAGCTACTCGCTTCGCTCCCCTCTTTCATTGACAAGAAAGTGACCAGATTGCGACTCCGTCGGGCAATATCCGAACTTGACAACACCCTTTTTATCAGCGAACAAGAGAAGGCATCTAACACCATCGATCCAGCACTGTCAGTTTCGCAGTTGAAGTTGAACAACCAAGAAATCCTCGATCGGGTCGTAAAGGCCATGACCGAAGGTTAAGCCCAAGTCAGGAGAAAACCCAAACACTCATTTCCTTCATGCCCGTCGACTCAGTTTGGAGTGCAATCGTTTGGACGGCTGCCAGGCTTTTCCCCCAATTATTTCCTCGATGTAACTGTGTGGATGCTGTTGAAGCCGAGTGTCTATCCATAGAAAAAAGAGGGGATTTGCGGGAGACATCGCCAGCGTAAGAGGGGTTCAAATCCCACCCCCCGCACTTTAGCATAAACCCCCCTCCTGTTTAACGTTCACTTACGATTTCTGAAAATGTGGCTGCTGCGTTGGGGTAAAGCCCTTAGCACTGCCGCTAGTCTACGTTAGACTCTGTGATACTCTCGATACGCATTGATGTTTACCGGGTTATATGTAACTGCACTGACATTATAAATAGCTAAATACCAATCCATATCAACTGGGTCTATACCAAAAGCCTTCTTATACTGATCTCGCAGATGAGAGAGATCAACGTCAAAGTTTACATTTCGAACGTCTTGCCACCAAGGGAACCCCTTTTCTGAGGCTTGGAAACAAGATTCACCAAAGGTCCATTTTCCTTCTAAGTAGAATCTGTAATTCGGGTCGTATGGAAGAATACCGAAGAAGATCATGTTGGAAGCTTGCAGACTTCCGTATATTCTTACGCTTAGTGAAATGCCTTGCCCGGCCGCTTTCTTTAATCTGGAGGCATTGACTCCGACTGGATGAATCCAATTCCCAAGGTCCCCTACATCTATAGTTCCACTGAAAATAGATTCAGTTCCTTCAAATATTGGTGTGGGCGTTGGAGTTTGAGTGGGTGTAGGTGTTGTTGTAGGCTGCAGCGTTGGTGTGGGAGTAGGTATTGTTGGGGGAGGCTTCGTGTACTGATATATGGTATATGCGCTTGCTAGGGCTGCTACGGTAGCTGCAGTCAAAACCGTGTACCCAAGATACCTCCTTCTCTCTATTCTCTTCTCTTCCACGCGAGGCGGTCGCTTCCTTAATTCGGGTTCAGGCCTAAAGGTCTCAATTTTCCGCACTTCGGGTAGGGATACTTTATCCTCAGTTTTCTCAAGTCTTCCAGTAGCCGTCAAACGCTTGAGGGATTTGTCTAACTCTTGTATAGGTATTTCTAGTTCATCCGACATCTTCGAGATCGAGACGACTCCTCCGTGATCGACTATGTAGCCGTAGACTTTTTCATCAAGAATAGTTGGAGTAGGTTTGGCTGTCTCGGACTTGAGTTTGAGTTGGCCACCATCTTTGATACCCAAATCTTGTATTGTCAATGAGTATTTATCAGGACCATACATTAGGTCGTCAGACATTAGAGAATAGATCCTGTTCGTAGGAAGGTTCAGGCCTTCGATTAGTTGTTCCACAACTTCCCTGACCGTATGAGATTCATTCACCTCAAGCCTAACAAGTTTGCCAGCATCTTCAACACTTACCTTAATCTCCATTACCTCACATCTTCTCCTTCGATTTTCTCGCTTACGACACCCCTATACGATACCGAAAAAGTCACTTAACCATTTGAAAGTGTTTATAGCGAATTTCAAGTTGTCATATTTTCGTAGATTATCTCGATCTCGGCGGTATGGGGCAGCGTGGAACATGCCGTCGGAAGCTACGTAGACAACTCTACCCTTCCCGAGCTCGGCTACCGCAACTAGTGGCGGGTTCGAGCCCTTCTGGTACGTCTCTACGTCACCACGAGCATAGGCATCTTCGTCGCCCCAAATGATGCTCTGAGCCGAACCGAAGACCCTCAATGAAGAAGGTGTGGCTCCCCATATGATATTCAATCCATCCGTGATTGGGTGACTGGCAAATTTATGAAACAGAGGGGAACCCGGTCCGCCATCATTATTCGTTGGATCATATATTATGTCATTGTTCACAGTGATTCCGAATTCTCTTCCGATTTGATTTGCTGGATCGGAATCTACGCTTTGTTTGGTGTACCCAACCCAGGACCATCCTAGAGCGGCTAAGAATAATCCGCCTCCCTTGCTCACGAATTGTTTTATGGCTGAAATCTCATCGCTTGTAAGAGACTTCGGAGGAGTGAAAGGAGCGGCAATGGCTAACGCGTTGTATTGAGAGATCTTTTCAAACGTTATTGAGTCTGGTTTTAAACTTTCAACAATGAAACCTACTCTTCTTAATTCCTCGGCGAGATCAGCATACCCTTGTTCGATTGTGCTCTCCCAATATTCATTGTGGGTCTCATCGAATAGAATTTTGTTCCCCCCTATATAGGTAGGCGTAGGAGTCAAGGTAGGAGTTGGAGTTGGTGTAACAACAGGTGTAGGTGTTGGAACGGAAGTGGGCGTAGGCGTAGGTGTTGGAGTTGTTGGAGACGGCTTGGTCGCTTCATAAATACCGTAGCCAGCAGCTGCAACTACGGCAACGAGGACTATGCCTGCTCCTGAGTGCTTTAGGTATCCTCTTCTTGAAACTTCAATCCTCTTGGCAGAAATAGCTACTTCAGGCTGCCTCCTAGCTTTTTCAATCAGTTGAAATCTGTCTCTTTCCTCCACTCCTAATTGCCGGATGGTGCTTGAATAATCACTGATTTCGATGTCATGATACGCAATGCTCCAAGACTCTTTTCTACCTAAACCTAGATCTTTGCAGATGACTTCTAGAATTGAATCTAGGCTGTGATCCGCTTCAACCTCAAGCCGCACAACCTTCCTTATCTTCGGGATTTCAACCTCAACTTCCATCGATTCTGCCTCCGCACATCGGCAGTCGAAAGAAAGCTATTCCTCATCTTTAATCTCCAGTATCCTCGGAGCCGAGGTGACCTCAACTATCTTAGGACCGCTCATCACATCCAAAATCTTAGGCTTCCCCTTCTTTCGCCTTCTTCTTGTTGTCATGATTCGTCTGACTGTCGAACGTTTAAGAAAAGTAGTCGTCAAAACAATTGAACCTACCAAACATCCAATGAACCAGAACTGATATCGGTCCCAAACCGGAACCCACCAAGGTATATCGACGTAGACCTTTCCTTCGTCCGCTAGAACTTGAGCGGAATGTTCTTGAACCTTATCTTGCTCCACTATTCCTTCAACTGTTTGGGTAGATGTAGTGGACCCGTCTGAGATGAGTTCAACATTTAGTTTGAAATTGCCAGTTTCCTTCCCAGTCACAGCGACTTTGTACGTGCCTTCAAGAGGTTCAGGAACTGCAACATATTGGGGGCGTGTGTCGATACCACTGTAATAGGCGTTTGGAATTTCTCGCACAACCGTCCATTTCCCATCTTCAAAGAGTGCGCCGACTCGTCTGCCTGACGGATCCGCAACCAGTAGAGCAATGGCTGAACCGCCTGACACTGTCAGAAGGCTGTTGTGAAATTGTTTCATAGACTCGACGATTTGACTAGGAGATCCCGTTTGCCCTAATGTAATCCAAATCCAGTCAGTTCGTTCAGTGATGGATCCCTTCCATTCACCTGTTCCCTTTACCTTTACCGGCGCTGTAACATCAGGACTTGGAAAATACTCGTACTCGAAGACGGCTTCCAGCTTTGCCTCTCGACCTAGGGCAAAGTAGAATTCCACGGGTTTGCCCAGTTGCCAATCCACATCTAATTGCACCTTTGCTTCTGTACCCAGAATGCACTGAACAACCTTTAGGGCGGTGACGACCTCGCCTATGTGGGTAGACTTTCCTATTATCGATTTGACGGCCATTTCAGTCAGAGTGACAATCCCGAACTCAACCATGTCCTCTAAACTCAGTGGTATAGGATTTAGCGCGCTGGCAATGCAAACGGCTCTCGGCACTGGGACATAGGTATACATTCTTAGTGAAGACCGCCAAGGTGTACTCTCCATGCTTGGGTAGAAGACTTGAACTTGCACTTTCTTTACACGTATTTCTTTCACTGAACCGTCCGGATTCTGGATTTGAAGTGTCCCAACAGTCGCGTCAAATGGATCAGGAGTGAAGATTACAATTTTTTCATCCCCAGGTGTGATTGGACCAACAACATAGGTCCCGCCATCGCTTGCTATGATTCTCCCGCTAGAGTCCAGCGCGGATACTACAACTGAATGTTGTCCTGTGACGTACTCTGTAAATGGTACGGTGAATTTTCTTTGCTCATTGGATAGCAAGGTCACTATCTCGCTGTGGAGGACCATACAAGGCGGGCAATCTTTCTTCACGTTAACGGTCACGCTTATTGTTGGCCCACCAAGGTTATTTACAGTGAACGAGACCGTGATGAGAGCAGGACGACGCTGGCCGGAACCTGAAATTTCAAAGTCAGTTATTGCAACTTGTAGAGTTGGTTGATAGGTAAAGCTCCATGTCGATGATGTCCCATCTTGATATCCCGACTTGTCCGCTGTAGCCCACCATCTCACAGTGCTTCCTTCAGCAAACACCTGCAAGTTTATCACTGTTGCGTATCCGTCTCCATCGGAGTCGGATCGCCCTATCTCTCCAGTCCCCCCGTTCTTATAGCTGAAAATCACTCTGGATCCGGGGACAGGTTTCCCTTGGCATGTGACCCTTACCTTGAAAGTCATAGGGGGCGGACCGAGCGACGTCACAGTCGATCCGTCGACTGGGCTTGGCGGACTGACAATCTCAACCTGCAGGAAGCTAGGAGGAGGCGTTGTAGTGGATTGAAGCTCAAAGTTTAACCAAAGTGTTGAATCAACTGGGACCGTGCCGGTCTTTGTTTGACTTTGATATCCAGATGCGGAGACAGTTACTGTGTATGTGCCGACAGGAAGCTCGAACCCGAAGTTGCCGTCAGGGCCTGTGGTCTGGGTTTGCGATGCTGGGCCCGAGACTGATACTGACGCCCCACTAATCGCGTTTCCAGTACTCGCATCGACCACTTTACCCTTTAGACTGCCGTACTGAGTTGGGGCTTCCGTAACCGTGAGCGTTATGGTTGTTGAATGACTTTTTCCTCCACCGCTTCCGGTTATTGTCAAAGTGTAGGTTCCCGTACGAGCGTCACGGAACGCCTCGATAGACAGTGTGGACGTGAACGATGGATTGCCATATGGTGGGCTGAAGGTGTATGTGCCCACATCGCTTGGAAGCCCGGACAGGCTAAGGTCAACCCTACTTGTCGTGCCACTAATCAAATTAATAGTGACTGTGCAAGCTTCTATAGCCTTGCCCTTCTCGACGGTTGCGCTTGGCGTGGAAGCAGATAGGCTAAAATCGAATTGAGGAGGAGGGGCTTCCTGTATCCTGAAGCTCCATGTGGGCGTCCACAAGCTCCACCCAGCGCTGTTGTGAGCTCTAACTCGCCAAGTATAGGAACCTTCACTTAAAGTGGCCGTGTAGGATGTCGAATAAACTGTCTCAAGTTTATTGGTGGGACCTATAACCTCGATTTGATAGTCATTAGCCCCTGATACACTGCTCCAAGTGAAAGTGACGCTTGTGCTTGTCAACACTGCTCCATTACTTGGACTAACAAGGCTCGGCGGCGAAGGAGGTGTGACCACTTGAAAGGCATTTGATATATCTCTTGAGTCAAGCCGATCCTGCAATAAGCCTTCAGATATACCCTTCCAGACAGCTACTCTAGCATTGTACCAGCCAGACGGAGCAGATCCGTCAACAGTCCACGAAAGCGAAATCGAACCTGAAGAAGACCCTGGATTGACAGTAGCAGTCTTATAGGGAGCATCCCACCATTTACCATTGGGATCTTGAACGCTATAGCCAACATAGAAGGTCCATGCAACCGTCCCTGTATTGGTGAAAGTTAAACTGGCTGAAACAGACTCTCCAGCTCTATAACTGCCGGAAGCAACAGAATATGCTGTGATCGAAGCACCAATGCTAATTGAAACCACTTGAAAGGCATTGCTTTGAGTTCTCGTGTCAAACCTTTGCACCCCAGAAGCTGGAGAGTCTTTCCAAACAGCCATTATGACTGTATACCAACCAGCTGGAGCAGTTGACGGGACTATCCAAGTCAAGGAAACTGTGCCAGAAAAGGCGTTGACGGCAACCCGCTTGCTGACAGCTGGAATATCGGCGAGATAGCCGCCTGGACCCATAACTGTGTAGCCGACCCAGAAGGTCCAATC
>Ga0209725_1001160_pt1 | contig 15308 bp, 23 predicted proteins | sample I18A1metaG_FD_184145 | JGI IMG/M metagenome (GOLD analysis project Ga0209725, IMG submission 184145) | Lake sediment bacterial and archeal communities from Gulf of Boni, Indonesia to study Microbial Dark Matter (Phase II) - ​I18A1 metaG... | ecosystem: Environmental > Aquatic > Freshwater > Lake... | reverse complement strand
TCTCTGGACGGGAGGTATCTCTTCTCGAACGTTTCGATTCTGTCTGCTTTCACGGAGAAGTTTGGCTTGACGACGCCGCACTTGTTGATCCTCCCGATTAGCTGGATCTTGAATTTCCCGGATCTCCCATCGTCAACGAACTCGAACTCCCCTAAGTATCCGTTCTTCTGCATTACACGCAAGACTTGGCCCAGCAGTTTGGATGCTGGCTCTGCAACGCATTCATGTTTGTATCTTCCCTCGTTGTTCGCAATTGTTGAAAGGGCGTTTGCCACGGGATCCATCAATGTCATTTCTGTGACCTCATGAATACTTCTTGAATCCCAGTTTCGGCGCAAGTTCTCTGAAACATTGCCTGCATAGCTGCAAGCCGTAGCTTCTTATGACCGCGTTTCGTTGACCACATCTTTTGCATGGTCTACTTCCCTTGCCGAACTTCCTCTGTTTACTCGGCTTAAGCTTCGCCAACAATTGCACCTTCCTTAATGATCGTCGCCTGTAACTTGCTCGCAGCGAACTCGATTGCCTCTTGTCTTGTGATAGAATGCCTCTTTCCCACTCTCGACATCTTTATTGCTCTTCTCTTGACCCTGTAGCCTGGTCTTTCAAGTGTCACGTTTACGTCCATGCCGAATATTCCGATCTCAGGGATGTATTTGGTGCCTGGAATTTCTATGTGCTCTTTTATGCCAAACGCGAAATTACCATGATCATCGAAACAGGATTCTGAGAGCTTGTTGCCTACGGCTTCCATGGCACGCTTGAGAAAGGACTCTGAGTTCTTTCCGCGAAGCGTGACGATACATGATATCGGTTCACCTTTTCTGATTCCCCAATCCTTCACAGTCCTTCTTGCGTTTCTTGGGCAAGGTGTTTGATTCGTCATCTGCTCAAGTACTTTCTTCGCCTTTTCCAACGGGTCTCCAGATTTCCCGACCGCGATGTTGACTGTCACTTTTTCTATTCTTACTTGCTGCATCGGGTTCCGCCCGCCGGCCTCAGTCTCTACCTCACCAGCCATGTCGCTAAGCTCCCGCAAGTTTTATAGCAGAAGTGCCTTCACCCACTATGAACACATAGTCGCCGACAGTCCGAAATGTTTCTCCCTTGCTGTCTCTGATCTCGACGATGGCCGGCCTTGTTGACGATCTTGGGATAATGCTGGAGATCTTTCCATGCCGTCCCAAGTTTCTTCCTCTAGTAACGATTGCATACGCTCCGTCGGCCATTTTCAACTGTTTGAGAACTTTCTGGGTTGGAATCTCGATTTGTAGTGATGCCCCCGTTGAGTAAACATCCTCGGTCGGGTTGCTTGGATTCTGCACCTTAACCAAAATGTTTCTGCCGTCGTGCAGATTTATCTGGAGATGTCCATTAGCCACTGTCCTCTTGTCTTGTATTTTGCAAAGCTTGAATCCAGTGTCTTCTTTGGTTGTCTCAACCAAAGTGAGGCCTTTTCCTTCGACTGGGAGCACTCGGAAGGCTCCTTTCGTACCCGCAATTTCAACGATGTCCATGAGGCCTACAGGATACTTTCCGTCTCTTCTGAAGTGTCCGTCAACCTTCACTTTGCCCTGTGACAAGAGGAGATTCGTTTCTCGGATGGTTCTTGCCAGACCGAGGTAGTCTCTGAGGATCACTGCAAGTGGAATACATAGATCAATGGGATGAGGCCCCGGTTTGGGCTTGATCGTCCACTTGAATTCTTTTGTTTCTATTCGCCAGAATCTTGGCGCGGGCATTCGCTTCAGATGTCTTGAGCCGCCTTTCTTTCCCATTCTCAGTCAACTGCCTCTTTCTCGGCAGGTTCTTCAGCTGAGGGCCGAGGTCTCTCTGCTTCCAGCGTGTCAGCCCGCCACTTGTCTGAGAGATTAAGGTTTGTGATCATAACCTTCGATGAATGAACTGTCACTAGTGAAGATGTGCCTGAAACCTTGTCTCGGGTGAGACCCTCAACGAACAGTCTTTCTTGGTCGCAGTCCACCCTGTTGACTTTACCCTCAATGCCAGTGAAGTCTCCTCTTACCACCTTGACAGTATCTCCCTTCCTCACGGTGAAGGATCTTCGGCCATATCTTTCACGAAGCTCCGGAGAAAGGGATGCTGAGATCATCTTTCGGCGCGTTTCAGTTCGACTCTTCCTTGAGGGCAATCTTACATCTCCTTTGCCTAGATTATTATGCTGGCCAAGTTGGCTACTCGAGGCCATCTTTCGGCGGCTTCTCTCGCCACTGGCCCTCTTATCTCCGTTCCTTTCAGTTCTCCTTCAGGCGTCATGATGACGGCTGCGTTGTCCTGAAATTGGATCCTTACTCCGTCGGCTCTTCGGAAGGTCTTTCTTTGCCTGACAACAACAGCAGGGAAAATGTGCCGTCTAAGATCCGGGGAGCCTTTCGTGACAGAAACAGCTACCATCTCTCCCACACAAGCGCTCGGCACTCTCCTGAGCCGTCCCTTGTAACCCATGACATTGATGAGTTTGAGTTCCTTAGCACCTGTATTGTCCGCGCAGGCTAGGCGGCTGCCTGCGAGTAGCCCTCTCGTGACATATGGCCTGTACTCCATCATCCCCCTCGCGCTGACTGCTCGAGACTTCGGAGCGGGCATACTCATTTCACTCCAGTCGCTAGTCCTCTTTCTCTATTACAACGAAAGCCACTGTCTTGCTTAGCGGGCGGCACTCAGCTATTTTGACCTTGTCGCCTTCTTTCGCGTCGATACATGGAGGGTTATGTGCGTTAATTCTGCTAGATCTCTTCTCATATCTCATGTACTTAGGAACATAATGCAAAGTGTCTCTCCTTACAACCACAGCTTTGTTCATCTTGCTGCTGGCCACGACTCCTTGAAGGATCTTCCCTCGGATTGAGAGAGATCCGTGAAACGGGCAGTATGTGTCATCGCAGCTTTTCTTGGGAGGTTTGACCTCCATCCCTATGTTGCGCATCACCATCGTCTCACCTGCATCTTGACTCTATCCTCTGATCGGGCAACGAGTCTCTTTCCGTCGACCTCTACGACCTCGCCTGTTGGCAGGTAGAAGTAGAACATTGCCGTATCTTTGGGCACGATTACGTTTCTCAAGCCGTTTGATAGCGTCAAAGTGTTCCTTGTCTCATCCACCACCCTTCCAGTAAGCCCTGTAAGCTGTCTATTCACTGTCCTAACGATTCTGACCTTGAGTCCGATAACCTCATGCCTCATGACATTCTGGGGATTCATAGGATTCACTGTGAAGCACCTTTCCCTGCAACCGTTTCCTTCTCGATTGTCAATATTCTGGCTACGGTTTTCCTCAGCTCCTTGATCCTGCCCGGGTTCTCTATGGTACCTCCCGAGGCAACCGTCGTTTTGAGTCTGACGAGTTCCGTTCTTATCTCGTCAAGCTTCTTCTTTCGCTCTTCTACAGGCATTTGCCTGATCTCCCTTACCCTAAGCACTGGCATCTTCCTTTTTCTCCTCCTCAGGTGGGGGCGGTTGGCCTTCAGTACTCGGGGCAGCCTGCGCCGGTGTCTCTACTACAGTCGGCGTAGACCTTATCAGAGGCTTATCCGGGAAATCAGCGCCCGGGGGAAGTATCTTCACATGTATGCCTAGAATCCCAGGTTTTAGCTGAATCCATTCTACTGCACTCCGAATCTGCTTCGAAGCTGCGTCACCTGATCGGGGCAGGTACCCCTGCCTGTAGTGCTCATATCGCGATCTCTCGCTGGTCAGCTTGCCTCTTATAGTAATCTCTACGCCGAGGGCTCCGGCCTCCATAACTCTCTGAACAGCCCAGTAGGCTGCTCTCCTAAAGTGAATTCCTCGTTGAAGCGCGGCAGCCACTTGAGACGCCACAACTCTTGGGTCCAGCTCGGGGACTTCTATAGCGGCAACTGATATCTGTGGATTCTCAAGTCCGAATTTCTCCTCCAAGATCTTGGTGAGATCTCTGATGCTCTGCCCTCTCCTACCGATGACCATACCTGGCTTTGCTGCGTAAACAACCACCCTGGCACCGACAGGAGTTTTCGTCAGCTCCATCTTACTGTAGCCGGCCTTGTTGAGTTCCTTCGCAAGAAATTCGTCAAGCTCAGCCTTTCTCGCATTGTCCTTTATGAAGAACTTTTGGACAGACATTCTACTCGCCCTCGTACCCCACGATCTCGAAATGAGTGAGAATGTTGAAGCTGGGCGAGCTCCGTCCGTGAGCCCTAGGGATGTAGTTTCTGATCTTCATTCCCCTATGTGATGCCGCATGGATGATCCTGACCTTAGCAAGGTTCAGACCCTTGTACTCCGCGTTGGCCTCCAACTCTTCAAGCAGCTTCAGAACAGTGGAAGCTGTCTTAACCGGGTATCTTCCTGCGTGCCAACGTTCATCAAGAGATCTATGCGGAACCTCTTTCTTGTAACGCTTGTAGGGGATGGCCTTCTTCTTTACGCACACTCGTTCTAGGAGTTCTTTAGCCTCCGCTACCTTCATGCCTTTGATCGTCCCGCATATCTCGACTGCCGCCTTCGGCGAAACGCGAAGCTCGCGGCCTGCACACTTCACGGTCTTGTCCGGGTCGAGTCCGGTGACCGAATATTTCCATTTTGGCACGTAGTTTCTACCGCTATCCCCAAAGCATGCACTGGGCCAATTTAAAAACGTTGGGCTGATGTGGAATTCGACAGAGCCAAGAGTTTTCTTGAAACGTGAAGCTCTCTGAGTGGCTGGAATCTTTCAATGGAGAACAGGAGCCGACATTAAGACATTTCTTATACTGTTTCGTCTTCTTTGGGTGCGGATGCGCGTTGTCGGAGAAGGAGGCAGGCCTTAGCAGAGCTGAGTCGGAACTTAGAGGTTCAACACTCAGAGTCTACTGGTACCTATTCAAGAAGGGAGAAGGCGTGGGTGTGAGAGAAGTTCAGAGAGCTCTTGGAATGTCAAGCCCTAGCACGGCGCTACATCACCTCGACAAACTTAGACGACTCGGGCTGATAGAGAAGGATAGTTTTGGGCAGTACGTGATGCTCAAAGAGGTAAAAGTAGGAGTATTGAGATTCTTCACGAAGCTTGGAACCCTAGTTCTCCCTCGATATCTGTTCTACGCTGCGTTCTTCTCGACATCACTCTTGATCTACTTGTATCGAGAAGGATTCACAGGATCAGTGCATAACGTGATGGCACTCATATTTGGCCTGAGCGGAGCGGTTGTATGCTGGTATGAGACAGCCCGAATATGGCGCGAACGCTTCTTCTAGGAAGGCCAGTGCTTTGTTCTAATGTCTAGAACTATAATGGCATCAATGACAAGAGATTCATAGAGATGAAGTCGCAGTGATCAAGAAGGCCGCGTACGCTGTGCTCGGAGTAGTAATGGGCACCCTAGTGAACCTATTCAGCCTTTGGGCAGGGAGACCGAGCCTTGAATCACAGGAAGTACTTCCTGCCAAGATGGGTACGCGAGCCACACCTGTGAATCTACAGTCAGCATTTTCCTCAATATTAGTTGTGGTTGTCTTGGCCTTGGTATGCGCTATTGTAGTCGGCGTGGTGGCCAAGAAGAGACTCAGCTAGGAGTATTGCCGCTTCCTACTTCAAGGGCACGTACATGGAAGAGCGACTCGCTCCTATACCAGGCGTCCCATGAGACACTTTCTTGTTTGTTATCGCGAATTCTCCGAGACAGTGCCCAATCATCTCCGCCCTTATCTCAACGGGTGCAAACTCTTTCCCGCTGTGAAGGCTGAGTGTCACACCAACCATCTCGGGAAGAACTACAAGGTCACGGCAGTGTGTCTTGAGTTGGGGGGCACCGCTTTTGCGCTCCGACTTCTTCGTCGATCTCAGCTCTTCCAAGAACTTCCTCTGCTGAGGGTTCAGTCCCCTCTGAAGAGACCTTCTCTGTCTGGCCGGCAACAGCCTTATGAATTCATCCATAGACATCGCTTGAAGCTGCTCCAAGCTGTACCCACGATACTTGAATTGCTTGGGCATTCTGTCTACACATCTTGTCTCTTCACGGGTTATCGGCGTTATTTAAGCCTTCGAGTGGTGCCAGACTTTGCTGCTAGGCTGCAAATGAAGAATTGAGTAACCAAGGTGTCTGCTCTTGGAAGAAGAGTTAGAGGATTTGGGCGACCTGCCTCATCCGCTTCGCTGCTCTTCCAGTCTGTCTTGCAGCAATCAGACCGACCTTTCTACCTGGGGGCGTTGTCCTTGAGACCGTCGTGGGTTTCCCTGCATGCTTATGCCGGCCTCCTCCGTAAGGGTGAGAAGCAGCAACCATCTTCTGTCCTTTGACTATGGGCCATCGTCTTCCTCTGGTTCGCATCAACGCTCGCCTTGCCCCCGCTGTGAGAAAGGGCTTTTCTGTCCTTCCTCCTCCTGAGACAACGCCGATCATCGCTCTGCATTCATCTTTCAAGTAGATCGATTTTCCGGAGGGAAGTCTAGCCTCAGTTCCCCGGGATGTATGTGCGACAACGAGTGCATATGCTCCGGAAGCCCTTGCCATAGTTCCCCCGTCTCCCGGGTTTAGCTCTAAGTTACAGATGAGAGTTCCTTCAGATATCTTGCCGATAGGCAATATGTTTCCCGTATCGGCGGCAGCCGCTCCGCCCCTCATGACTCTCTGATCGAGACTGAGGCCTTCTGTGGCTGCGACGTAGAACCGCTCGCCGTTTTGGAACTTTAGCAAAGCAACCGGTGTTCCTCTTCCCGGATCGTGAACGATCTCTGAGACTACTCCTTCCAAGACACCGGCCAGCTCACCTGTGGCCATTGGAGGATATCGAGCCGGAGCTTCCCTTCGGTATGTGGGGGCGCGAAAGACTTGGGTGCCCTTTCCCCTTCTCTGGACCAGTATTTTCTTTCCCATAACCTAACACCACGCCGCTTAGAGGAGACCTAACTTCACAGCGAGATCAGCCGCCTTGGATTCCGGTGCGAGTTTGACATATGCTTTCTTCTGCCCTCCACTAGTTATCAGAATGTGGACCTTCGAAACTCTAACATCGTATAGTTCCTGAACCGCTCGTTTCACATCGTTTTTCGTGGCTCTGATATTGACGATGAATGTGATTTTGTTCTCTGCCTCGATAAGATTGACAGAGTCCTCTGACATCACTGGATGCACTACAACTTGTCTGGCGTCCATTCTACTCAGGCTCTCCCATCGACTCGCCCAAGAGCTTCACAGCTGATTCGGACCAGACAGTCAGTCGACCGGGATGTGTACCCGGCGCCAACATCTCTGCACCTAAGCTATCGACTGTGACGACTTCCACGCCCGGGAGGTTTCTGGCTGCTTTGCCTATGCCTCTGTCATTGGAAACGACTATTAGGGGGCCAATTGCTTGGCGCAACCCCCTTCCTCGACTATGCCTTTGTCGTCCCCGAGTCTTTCTGCTGTCAACTACTCTCATGACATCGTCCCAGACTCCTATGTTCTGCATCATGTCTCGTACGGCGCCAGCACCCTCTATGGTTTGAATATCATTAGACACAACCAAAGGCAGAGATGCGGTCTCAGATAGTATATGACCCCTAGCTTTGACAATCTGCTTCATCGCTGTTGCAGCGATCGCTGACCTTATCGCAAGTCTCCTCTCTTTGTTGTTCACAGCTTTCGAGATCACTTTCTCTGCCCGAGGCGGGTGAGTAACCCTGCCTTTCACGGTACTAGGTGCGAAAGCAGCTGCGGAGGCTCGCGGATAGTGATCACCCTTGACTCTTGGAACCCTTGATCGGTCATATCCGACTCCGAGAGATTCAGCGGAAGTTCTCTTCCCCGCCATAGGGTTCCTTCCCTTCGGTTGCAGGCGGTGGGACTGAGCGGCTATCACAGTTCTCTTGATAACGTCTGGCCTGTAGGGTGTTGAGAAGACATCGGGAAGTGATATCTCTCGGACTTTCTTTCCGTCGACATCAATGACATCCGCAGTTCTACTAGTCATGCTGCCCACCGGGATTCACTACACGGGTTGAGGACTCAGATACTCGATTTTTGGTGGTGAACTGGGTGTCAGCTGGGCTCGGATTGGGCGCCTGAGTGTCACTAATCGCTTTGACGGCCCAGGAACGCTTCCAGTCAGCATCATGTAGCCTCCGTTGATCAGGCCATAGCGAATAAAGCCACCTTTCGGACTGACCTCGGTTCCATCCTCTCCGATTTTGACGATCTGCTGGCTGTACGTGGTTCTCTGGTGGAATCCTGTCTGCCCTGCTCTGGGAACTGTATATGTGACATAGGCAGGAGTCCACGGACCTATTGAACCGACCCCGCGAATTGTCTTCCTTGACTTGTGAGACAGAATTCGAACTCCCCATCGTTTCACGGGCCCTTGGATTCCTTTGCCTTTGCTTATGCTAGCAATGTCGACCCACTGACCTTCTTGGAACACGTCGGAGCTCTTCACTTGATTGCCCAGTATGCTCTTTGCGTATTCGAGCTGTTCCTTCACTGTTCCTCCGCCTACCTTGATCTCAATGATCTCAGGAGTCTTTCTTGGAACATTGGCAAGTCTAGGTTGACTTGCTGCCAAGATTCGTATCTCCTGAACTTTTCCCAAGGAGTTCTCAATCTTCTTTAATGCTTCTTCAGTCTTCGATGCCTTGGGAAGCGTCAACGCTCGGCTAAGATCCTTGGGGAGATTCTGGGCCCACGCTTCAGTGAGGGTTCTTAGGCCTGTATATCGTTGCTCGTAGGCTCTGATCGCACATATGACAAGAGGAGGACTATCAATCACTGTAACAGGAAGCACGATCTCCTTTCCGAATGTAAAGGAGCCTTTCCGGTTGTCAATTGTTATCAGATGCGTCATACCTGCCTTGTATCCGGAAAAGGCCAATAGTCCGGGCTTCCCTTCAATTTTGGGCCAGCATCTAATGCGCGCTCTCCATCGTTCAGCGCGTGCTCTGGGAAGATACGCCAGAGAACCTCTCTTCGGAGCGTGCTTCTTTCTATGGCCCAATCGGAAACCTTCTTTGACTATTCACAGACTTGCCGCACTTTCAGGGAAGGCTAGCTGTTATAAACCTTGCGAGCGAAGAACAGCGTGCGCATTGCACAACTGTCAGACTCATGATTTATCTTAGTATGGATTGAAGAATGTTGACTGTGGTTGAGAGGCGAAAGAGAAGAGTAGCGATAGCGATTCCGTCGTCTCTTGTCTCAGACACTCCGCATTTGAGAGAAAAGACGGTTCGAGTGGGCCTTCTGGCAAGGGCAGCGGCAATATTCCGAGTGGATGAAGTCGTGATCTACGCCCAAGATCCCAAGACTGATCGAGAGGAAGCTGACTTTCTGAGAAGAATTCTCTTGTACTTGGAAACTCCACAGTACTTGAGAAAGAGGATGTTCCCCTTGTCTCCTGAGATGCGATATGTTGGAGTGTTACCTCCACTGAGGACTCCGCATCATCCTCTTGAGACAAGGGGTCAAGTTGAGTCAACCATCTATCGAGAGGGACTCGTTCTTTACTCAGAGAAGGATTCGGCGACTGTAGACATAGGACGAGCCAGACCTATCAGAATCAAAGGGCACCGTCTTCAAGCCGGAAGGCGAGTCACACTTAAGATTGAAAAGGTTGTCGAAGGAGAAAGGTTCTCAGTAGTCTCAAGAGACGACGTTCCGTTCTACTGGGGATATGAGGTATTCTCGTCTGGGGGCACGCTTGGAGAGACTTTAAGGCGTCGCCTAGACGAACTAGTAATCATGACTTCTAAGCATGGCAGACCAATTCTTGAAGAGCTGACCAATCTAAGGAGAAAAGTAAAGGCGGCTTCAAGAGTGATGATAGTGTTCGGTTCGCCTCGCGAAGGGGTTAGGGAGATTCTTGCAAGAGAGGACTTGAAGCCAGAAGATCTTTCAGAACTTGTTCTGAATACAATTCCTCTTCAAGGTACCGAAACTGTGAGAACAGAGGAAGCTGTTTACGCCACCTTGACGATACTCAACGTCATTGGAACCGAGGTGGAAACGGAGCTCTGAAGCCCACCTTGACAAGGATTGGCATAGACTTGAGGTGAAAGAATATGTGCGTACTCGATGATCTGAAGAAGATCCATGAAATCGATAGGCAGGACATGCTCACGCGAATAGACCGGATGCCTGAACACTTGGTTGAAGCTCTGACAGACTTGGAATCATTGGTTCCATTCGAATCCGCTGGAATTGAGAACGTGCTTTTCGTTGGCGTGGGGACCTCAGCGATAGCCGCAGAGATCGCCTTGAATTGGCTCACCGAGCATGCAAAGATTCCTATGGTGCTGATTCGGGATAGCTGGCTGCCTACCTTCACTGACTCAAGAACGGTAGTCTTGGCCGTAAGCTACAGCGGAGAAACACAGGAGACACTTGAGGCTCTCGTCAATGCTTTTCAGCGAAAGTGCCGAATCTTGGCTATTTCCTCTGGCGGAAAGATGAGAGAGGTTTCGGAGAGACTTCGGATACGCCACATTGAGGTGAGGAAAGGCTTCGAACCTAGGTCCGCCTTTCCATTCCTATTCGTGTCGTCGTCGCTTGCCCTAGCTCCTTGGGTACGTCAAGTAGATCTTAAGAGAGAGATCCAAGAAGCCTCCCATACCCTTCGGAACCTGAGAAGTACAATAGGCTGGAACGTTCCCTGCGAAAGTAACCCTGCTAAGCAGCTTGCTCTCAAGATGACTGAAACGATTCCCGTGATCTATGCCTTTCGCAGAAACGAAGGACTAGCAAGAAGGACGAAGAATCAGTTGAATGAGAACTGCAAGATGCCAGCAATGTTCAATCTTCTCCCAGAAGGCTGTCACAATGAATTCGAAGCGTGGCGGAAAGGCGAAAGGGACCGGGCAGAGTTCTCTTTCATTTTTCTGACGCCAGATGAAAACGATGACGAAAGAGCAAGAATCGAGGAAGCAAAGAAGATCCTCGTTGAAGCTGGGATGACAAAGGTCTATGAAGTGTGTGGGGTTGGGAGTACAAGAGCTTCTCGGCTACTCTCTGTCGTCTATTTCGCAGACTATGTTGCCTTCTATCTGTCAGTTCTGAGAAAGATCGATCCCACTCCGTGGGAAAGAGTCCAAGAACTAAAGAAGAGAATCCTACAGAGGACACGCTTCGAAGAAAGATTGAATGATGAAATGAAGAAGATACGAAGCTAGGTCTCCTGTCAAACCTTTGTCGCAGAGCAGCGGTCGATCGCCGAGAAAGCTTCTTCCGGTGAATCGGTTCTCAAGACGAGTCTTTCGAACGGGCATATTTCGGTTCCATGTCGATCCAGTATATTTGGGACAAGTGTGTCATGCTCAAAGTGTACGGAGAATTTCTTCAACACTGCTGAGCCTAATTCGCTCATCACTGATGCATACACGCTTGAGAATTTGGCGTAGACACATAGAAGCGCTGCGGCTTTTCCAACAACTCTGTCGGCAATCGATGCCTCCGCCAATGACGGCCCAAGTTCCTTTATAGCGTCTATCAGGCTTCTGACACCTGAAGCTCGACTGGTAAACATTACCTTCCCTAGTTTGACAATTGCCACACTCAATCTGTCCGCGATCATCGTTCTCTTGGCTAAGTTGAGATCACTCAGCGGAGCATTCGGTGTAAGGTCTGCGTTTCTTTCAGAGATATCCATCTGCACGGAAGACCTTGGCCTTATCCTTTTGTGCATCCTATTGGAACCAGTCTAGCTACCTTAGTTGCGATACCGAGTTCGTGGCTGACCTCTGCAACTCTATCCACATCCTTGTATGCACCTGGCGCCTCCTCGCTAACCACTGCCATGCTTGCAGCTCTCACTAGTATCCCTCTTTGCTCTAGATTTCGCTTGACATCGTTCCCCCAGAACTTTCTCTTTGCAGCTGCTCTACTCATGAAGCGCCCTGCTCCATGAGCTGTTGACGCGAAGCTAAGTTCCATTCCGCGCGGCGTCCCGACCAGAACCCAGGAGCTTGTTCCCATGCTACCTGGGATCAGCACAGGCTGACCCGCAGACTTGTAGTCTGCAGGAATCTCTCGGTGCTCTGGAGGAAACGCTCTTGTGGCTCCCTTCCTATGGACATAGACCTTCGCTGCCTTACCATCGATTGTGTGATCTTCTATTTTGGCGATGTTGTGGGCCACATCGTAGATCAGACGCATATCAATTGATTCAGCAGATTTGCCGAGAACCTTTTCAAACGCCTCTCTTGTCCAGTGAGTGATCATTTGTCGGTTTGCCCAAGCGAAGTTGCAGGCCGCTGACATCGCTGTGAAGTACTCTTCAGCCTCGTTGCTCTTAGATGGAGCGCAGGCAAGTTCTCTGTCAGGTAGCCTTACGCCGTACTTGTGCACGGCGTGCTCCATAACTCGAAGATAGTCACTGCACACTTGATGCCCGAAGCCCCGGCTACCTGTATGAACGAGCACAAGTACTTGGCCTTGGCTTTCTATGCCAAATCTTTTCGCCACATCGAGGTTAAAGATCCTGTCAACCGTCTCAATCTCTAGGAAGTGATTTCCACTACCCAAACTTCCTAGTTGTGTGCAACCTCTATTCTTGGCAGTTGACGAGACTTTGGAAGGATCGGCCGATTCCATGCACCCGCTCTCTTCGCAATGCCCGCCGTCCTCGGCCCACCCATACCCTTTTCCGATAGCCCACCCAACCCCATCAGACACGACCTTGTCGAGCTCTGTAGGGCTTACCCGGATCTTTCCGCGACTACCCAGACCGGAGGGTATGTAGTTGAAAAGAGTCTCCAATATCGCCAGAAGCTTGGGGCGGACATCCTTCTCTGTCAGATTCGTCCTGAGAAGTCTCACCCCGCAGTTGATATCATAACCGACTCCGCCTGGGCTGATGGAGCCTTCATCGTAGTCTGTTGCTGCTACTCCTCCAATCGGGAAGCCGTACCCTTCGTGGCCGTCAGGGAGAGTGATCGACCACTTGTATATGCCTGGTAGGTGGGCGACGTTGGCGCATTGCTGAATCGTAAGGTCGCTCTTCATCTTCTCGATAAGGCTTTCATCAGCGTATATTCTGCCCGGGACACGCATCCCTGTCTGATACGACTGAGGTATTTCCCAAGTGTAGGGAGCGACTTGTCGAATCGGCACCCTGTCAGACTTTCCTCTAAAGGCTTCAGCTTCTCCCATTCATGCTTCCTCGCTAACCTTTCGGCTTAGATGCAGAGTGCATGAATTTAAGCTTCATTTGCTCTTGAACCAATAAAACAGGAAAGATAGGGAATCCGGAAAACAAGGCGAGACACCTTGCGAATTAAGATAGTTAGAAGACTAGACCTAGAAGAGATTCGAAGGCAACTCAAGATGCATGAAACAAAAAGAGGAATGCCCTTTTCAGAGTTTGAAAGAAGGTTCGTCGAGAGGAAGGTGGACCTAGGGCTCTTTGGGGAATATGTGGAGTGGGCGAGCCTCGTGCATGCATACGAGGCATATGAAGAGGGGGGAGAGCTTGATTACGCCGTGGAGGAGGTACGTGAAATCAAGACAGATGAGCTAGAGAAGATGTTGACGTTCAAGCGATTGGAGCTCTTGAGGATCGTTTCGACATCACATGTTGAATCGATCAATGATGTTGCAAGAAAGGCCGCAAGGAACGTGAAGAATGTTTACAATGATCTGAAGGCATTGGAGAAGATTGGATTTCTTCATTTCCGAAAGGTAGGAAGGAGAAATCTTATCCCCGAAAGCTTGATTGAGGAAATCTCCGTGATCATTCAATAGGAGGAATTTCTAGGTCGAAGAATCTCTGTGGGTCAACAAGTATCTGGTCGATCCTAGGCCTCTGGATTCGTTGCAGAAGTTCTTTGATGGAGAAGATGACGACTAGTGCAGCCGCCGTCAAAGTGAGATAAGTGTTCAGAGTTGCCTTCAGTGCAATGTCTTGAGCGGAGGACATGCTAGATCTTTGCTCTACATTGAACTGCCATAGTCCCAGATAAGCTTCACTCAAAGATCTAGAATGAACTTCAAGAGATATCCGTCATCTTCACGGCCTATTTCCATCTGATGATAAGTCACAGCTTTAATCTCGACCCTTGATACGTGTTTGGTAGGGTCAAATCGCTCACCGAAGATTGTCGCATGCAGCCTCCAACTCTTGTCAGTTTGGAGAATCTTGCCCACCTCGAATCTCGAATACAGGTTCCTTTCAATCTCGAACTTCAGAAGAAGGCGTTCCAGCCAACTATAGAGCAGAGCCATTTGGTCATGTTCTTCTACAATGATCTCATCCCTAATCCTCGATTCGACCTTTTGCGTATCCGTCATCACGTCAAACATGGCCAACGCTGCATTCTCAAATGCCTCCTCTAGACTGCGTCCACGGGCAGCCACATAAGCGTCTGCAAGATGCTCCAGAAATTCAAACTTAGGTCTCATTTGAAATCAGCGGCCAGAGAAATGAGATCATGCCGATAAGATAAACTGTTCGAGGTCAAACGACTCGCGTGTTCCGCAGAACATCCCCTTAAGGAGGCCAAAAGAGGTGTGCTGCCCAACCTAAATCGCCAGCCCGCCTTACCGGTACGCACTGCTCTCCCTGACTACATGCCTTCCAGACGTACGCCACAGGGAAATGACTTAAGTCATCGAAGAAGGCCATGAGAGGTTGATTGAACGGTTCTTCAGTGTTTGGAGATGGCTGAAGAAATTTCAAATGAGGCTAGAAAGGGAACCTTTGATCGTAGCTCTAGGCTTAACCGTAGAATGGTTTGCGAGAAGTGTGGCTGCTCCGGAAAGAGGTACATAGAATATCTTAAGGAAGGGACGTTTGAGGTCGGACAAACCGAACGAGTCCTTGTAGCTTATCCGGGTCAGTATTATCTGTTGAGCTACGAAACGGAAAAAGTCACTCCAATATTCATACTGGTGAAGTGTCAGAGATGCGGGCTTGAGAGGAAGATAACTGACCCCGTTCTCACGGTCGAGTATCTTCAAAGCTTTGGAAGACGTAAAGAGAGAGCCGGGCTGTATGTCTGACCCTGCATCCACTTGAACGTGGCCTCACTAGGATCTTATGGCACTGCAACCGGATTTTTCTGAGATGAGAGCAGGCAACTGCATCTTCGACCGTTCATCTTCTGTGACAGCGCTTCATTGGAAGAATCAGAGACACGAGAGGGCGTCATCAGATGTATGAAACGGTTTTAAGACCGGCGCCATAGGATAGATCGCGGTGAGGCGCGGCCGGGAGCCGGGATAATGTGAGACCAACCGTCTCAGATCCCGAAGGCCGAGCGGATTAATGCACTGTCATGCAGTCCAAAGGCGCAGGCCTTGAGTCCCATTATGGAAAGCCTGTGGTCCTATTGGGCCGCGGGGGTTCGAATCCCCCTCCCGGCGCCA
>Ga0209725_1001159_pt1 | contig 15311 bp, 16 predicted proteins | sample I18A1metaG_FD_184145 | JGI IMG/M metagenome (GOLD analysis project Ga0209725, IMG submission 184145) | Lake sediment bacterial and archeal communities from Gulf of Boni, Indonesia to study Microbial Dark Matter (Phase II) - ​I18A1 metaG... | ecosystem: Environmental > Aquatic > Freshwater > Lake... | reverse complement strand
GTGATGCTCATCTCACGCTTGTCACTACAAGATTGCCGCAGTTAGCGGCTGTGTTGCTCTAAAAAGCGTTTCTTCCCGACCAGAACGAAGATATCTTGTCTGCCCCATTCGGGTCACGTCAAACCTTTATGATGTGCGGACTCATACAACGTCGATGTTCGGGAGCGCATAAAATGTCGAGACAGATCGTTGGAAGGGGGACCTGGCTCGACCTAGTCGCTCGAAGGGTCCTCGAGAGAGAGGAGCAGCTGGGTAGAAGACCAGCTGTAGTTCGGACTGAGAGCGGGTTAGGCGCTTCCGGAATACCCCATGTCGGCAGCCTGAGCGACTGCGTCAGATCATACGGCGTCAAGCTTGCGATTGAGTCAGCAGGCGGGAAGGCGGAGTACATAGCTTTCTCGGACGACCTCGACGGTTTGAGAAAAGTTCCTACCGGCATGCCGGCCTCACTGGCAACGTACCTAGGATACCCAGTAACGTCCATACCGGACCCCTTCAACTGTCACGAAAGCTACGGCGAACACATGAGCTCGCTCCTCCTCGACGCGCTCGACAGATGCGGGATCGAGTACACCTTCTTCTCGGCCACGAAGGCATACAGTCAAGGGCTCTTCAATCGACAGATTCTGAAGATCCTCGAGAACGCCGACAAAGTCGCGAGGATCATCAAAGAGGAATTGGGGCAGGAGAAGTACGTTGAAGTTCTTCCATACTTTCCGATATGCGGTGGTTGCGGAAGAATCTACACGACCCGCGCGTACAAGTACATTCCGGAAGAACACAAGGTCCTCTACGCCTGCGAGGGACTGGTTGAGATCCGTGGACAAGAGCTTGAGGGGTGCGGATTCAGGGGCGAGGCTGATGTCTTAGAGGGCCGCGGCAAACTGAGTTGGAAGAGTGAGTTTGCGGCCAGATGGCAGGCGCTGGGCATAAACTTCGAGGCGTACGGGAAGGACATTTTGGATTCTGTTCGAGTGAACGACCGTATCTGTCAGGACATATTGGAGTACGCTCCGCCATATCACGTCAGGTACGAGATGTTCCTTGACAAGTCAGGGAGGAAGATCTCAAAATCAGTCGGCAACATCTTCACGCCTCAAATTTGGTTACGGTACGCGTCGCCGGAGTCTCTGATCCTGCTGATGCTCAAGCGTATCGTGGGCGCAAGAACGCTCTCCGTCGACGACATTCCGACGTACATGATGGAACTTGACAACCTTGAGGACATCTACTTTGGCAGGAAAATGATCGAGGACGAACATGAGCTCGCCAGGCTCAAGGGCCTCTACGAGTTCGTCTGGCGTCTGAAACCACCCAGACAACTAGGAATTCATGTTCCCTACAATCTCTTAGTCTATCTTGCGAAGGTTGCCCCCAAAGGGAGCGAGAAAGAGTACGTCCTCACGAAGCTGAGGGAGTACGGTTGCCTACACGAAGAGGAGCCCGTAGACCTAGAAGCGCGGCTGGAGTATGCACGTAACTGGGCGGAAGATTTCGCTGAGATTCCACAGACCGTTCCTACGCTTGCCCGTGCAGAGGCCGATGCTGTCCGTGAGCTGGTCGGAGTCATTAGGGGACAGGCATCAGTCGATATTCTCCAGAACTCCATATTCGAGGTCGCCAAGAAACACGGGATCGACCCGCCGGAGTTTTTCAGAATCCTGTACGGGATACTTCTCGGATCGCCCAAGGGACCGAGGCTGGGCCCCTACATCGAAGCGATGGGGCGCGAGAATGTTGCCGAGGCCCTGGAACGAGCGCTAGCCTCTGCGAGTACTGGCCAACCCAAGTAGACTTGTCTCTCCTCAACCGAGCAGAGTTTGGCACACTGCGGGCCGCATGGACTCGACTGCCTCAGATCGGCGCTTTGCTCGGGAACACTTAAGGCACTGATTGTCCGAAAACCACATAGGTTCACGACGTAGCTACGAAAACTCACAACTGCGGTGCGATAGATCTCGTACCTCATGTTGCTCGGGCCCGTAGTCTAGCACGGATAATGACGTTGAGCGGAGAGACAGCCCCGCACGGAAGCCTGCGGATGACTCTCGGCGGAAAGCCAGAGGTCGTGGGTTCAAATCCCACCGGGCCCGCCACCTTCCATGAGTGGCAGTACCTTCTTTCTTCGTTCACTCATGGCGGGTCACGCCAGTATTAGTGCATGAGTGACTATTGCAGTTTGCGTCGCCTAAGAGAAGCGAGTCTGAAGATTTCTGGGTTGACACCACTGGCGCGGTCCCGACGAATGAACCGTAGCGGCAGACGGACTCATCTGTCTAAGGTAATTTGAAGCTGGCCACGCAACGATTGATGCATTCAATAAGCACAGCAACAGGAACGGGGATACCTACTCCTAAGGTTCCTTCTTCTTCCTAACCTAAGATCCAGACAATACTGTGCAGCGATTTCACTACTGTCCGCACACCGCCTTTACAGCTGCTCTGCCACAAGTTAGAAACGCCATTAGACCTTGATTCCGGGATACACGGTATGGACATTCGGTAAGGCATTGTTTCACGTGCTGATTCGTGACACGCTTTTGAGGAGCACCGCCGTTTCCACGCTCCTGCCATAGAGAGATAATGCGCCACCATCTTTCAGGACCTCTTGGAGCGTATCCGTTACAAGGTCTGTGAGGTCGAACTCTGATGCAAGGGCACTGATCTGCGTGTAGTCCATCACATCTTTCAATATGGCTCCTCTGTCTTTAGGGTCGAGCAACGCAATGATGTCAGAGCCATCCTTGGCGACCTTACCTCTCAGCCATGCCAGCCTGGCCTCATTCATTGTGGCCCCTTTGGTCCTGATATCGTACGACCTGTCACGCCTGGCCTTCACCTTGAACAGCCCTAGAAGTGCTTTGCTCGGAACGTAGCAGACGCAGTCCCTCGCTATCCTGACCTCCTTCTTACAGCCCTCCCTCTCGCATAGAGAATAGGGGAGGCTCTTCGAACCATCCTCGTGAAATTGGCTCGCGCTGGTCCGTTCGTAAGTGCACGCATCGATCTCCATGTCGCCTATCCTCTTGCCTCCCTTCGAGTAGATCGGTTTGCTGGCTGTTATCTCTGTTCCCAGTGCGTCCTGCTGTAGGATTTCGTACCCATGGGACCTTTCGTATCCCTCGATTATCTCGTCGAACGCGCCCCTGTGGCTCGGTCCAACCACGTCGATGTCGACGGAACCGTAATAGGGGTTGTAGAAGTAGACTGCCCAGCCGCCTACTATGACTGGTGTTCCGAAATGTCGGAAGTGACGAACAAAAGTGATGAGTTCTTGGTAGGAGGCGCTTATCAAAGCTGGCCCTTTAGGAGTTCCGCTCAACTTTTTTCCGTTATCTCCCCGTAGAGCTTCATCGCGCCGTCCCTGCCCGCTCCTCCCAAGCAGAACAAATCTACAACGACCTGAACAGGTTCGACCAAAGCGAATTCCATAATCCGTCTTGCGTTCTGCAGGATCAGCTCTGAGTCCGGGCCGAGGACCTGCACCGTTACATCGCCTCTTCCCCTAGAAATCCGGTTCGCAAGTTCGAGTGGTTTCTGGGAGTAAACATGTACCGCCGGGTATGTGATGTAGTACTCGACGTACTTGGCGAGCGCGGAAAAGGCAGTCAGCGCATAACCAACTGTGTGCTCTGCCGCGTTCCTGACCATTCTCTCGACCTTCGATATCTCTGACTCCTCAGTTCTGACTTCAGACTGAACGAGCCTAGAGAGCGGCCGCTCCGTCGAAAGAACCTCAAGCAACCGGAGTGAATCAATGAGCTCCAAGTGTTCCTTCGCTCTCTGCGCAACTATCCCGGGCGCCTCTAACTCACTGATGACGTGATTTACCAGATTCCTGGAGACACCTGCCTTCCTCGAGATCTCGATCTGGGAAGTCTGGGGGTGTGCCAGGAGGTATGCTACAACCTTGTAGGTCTGCGGGGAAGTCAATCTGACCAATTTTCCTCCTGTCGTCTTTCGCAACGGCGAGTATTTAAGGAAATCCCATGTTCATGGGATTATCCCATGTTTATGAGATTACTGGCGGCAAAGACCAAGTCACGCCGAAATCTTACTCCAACACCACTCCCGCCGTTAAGAGGCATCGCACCGCCTTACCCTCGTAAAATCAGCAACTAACCTCCAGAATAGTGGTATGGTAGACACACGCGCCTTCAACGGGGCCTCAAGAAGAGGAATTTAGCCGTAGACAGACTTTCTAGGTCCCACGTCGATCAAGACCACGAGGCGCTTCTCTTCATCTATCTTGTAGACTATTCTATAGTGGCCGGTTCTCCATCGAAGAAGGCCACCCAACTCCCCTCTTAGCCTGACGCCTGCATAAGGATCGGACATCATGTCTTCGATTGCCGGTAGAACCTTGCTCTCACGTCTGCGGGTACCTTCTTGAGCTCCCTCAGGAAGTGTTTGGTAGGCGCAGTCCTGAAGCGCCTGTGACCCATTCTCTAGTGCCCGAGAAGCGACTCCATCTCCTTCGGGTCTTCGACCACCATGTATTCGCCCTTTTCGTACTCTTTCAGACTGCTTCTTATCCTGCGGATTCCTTCCTGATCAGCGAGCTCCTCAAGGGTTGCGATGATCTCCTCTATTTGGCGCGCGTGGTCTTGAAGTTCCTTCAAGACGGATCTTGGCACAGAGAGCGACTCGGTCATGTTCGTTCCCGAAGCTCGACAGAGCATGTGGCTAATAGGAATTCCGATAGAAGTTTGACCTGAGCTGCGGCTGGTGCCAATCGATCCCATGGCCTAGGGGAAGTGTACACAGCATCGCAGGCCCTTGGAGATAGGCTAAACACTAAACAAGCAAAAGACGGATGTGAACCCAAGTGGGTTCAAATCCCTTCGCTCGTCATTCGACTTGAGCTTTCAGCGGATGTTTTGCGGACTCCTAGCGTATTGTCTGTCCGTCCGGATTTCGTTGGTTCAAAACGTGAAATGTCACCTAACCGGGCCCGCCATGAATTTCGACGACGCCAGCCACAATTCTTTGGCGTTGTGAAGTCTTACGCTTATTCTGCAAATCGAGTGGACATTAGGCCAAGCGCAAAAGGCCTCGACGGTCTCAGTTCCTCCTTCGCAGGGTCAACCTCGAGCCCCAAGACCTGAAGAGTAAAGGTGCCGAGAAGCGGCATAGGAGCATCAAAAACCAACGCCGTCACCGGCGCCTCCCGCCCGAGCAGCCTAACGTACGCGAACGCATATCCGGCCTCCAGTTCTCGTTTGTCGGCAAGCGTGACGCTCGTCTTCTTGACCGGTTTCAATCCCAGTTCTTCAGCGATTGGAGGAGGTATCACCATGTAAGAGGCTCCGGTATCAACCAGAAATTCAAGTTCTTTGGTTCGCGTCTGCTCTGGATCACTAATCTTCGCTCTGACCTTCACGTAGCCCATGCGATTTGCAGCCTTGCCATAGATGGAGATCGTGTCATTAAAACAAACTGTACTTCCGGCGGCAATAGCTGAATTCTCAGGTCCGCACCTTTGAGGAATCGCGCCAAGAATGGGAGGACCAGCGAACCGATCATAGCTACGGCAATATCAGCGTTCCCAGCGGGCCAGCCATCGTTCTCGACGACGAGAACATGCTCCCGCTCCTGTCGCGTTTCACGCTATTGCCCAAGAGCATGCTAAATCCAAACTAGGAGGGCGAGACCAACTAATGGTGTGAGTTACTTGGAGCACAAAGGAAGCAGGATTCCAAGCCCGAATGTCGCTGGCCTCCGCGATTCCACTCCCTCTGACAGCTGCTAAGATCCGCTGAAACCTGCTTCCCCGAGTGCCAAGAACTCGCCTTGCCCACGGAGCTGAGAGTTCGAGTCCCGGCATCCCTTTTCGCCCTTCTGTGGGTGTTTTGCGTACTCTTCGCGTATGGTTTGTCCCTAGGGATTTCGTTGGTTCAAAACGTGAAATGTCACCTATCCGAACCCGCCAATTCTCTTCCTCAACATTAGATCGGACAGGGTCTTCCAATAACCGCTGGCATAACTCAGATGGGAATGGTTTCTGACAACCCTTCGAAGTGCTCGTCTCCAGTCAGGAGCTTGGAGTCATACACGCGCGCTGTGGCCAGGACGATTGCGTTGAACAGGCTTGGTGCTCTGCGTCTTTGCTTCGCGGCCCTCTGTGCAAGTTCAAGGAAGGCTTCTCCGGCTTTCATGGCCACTTCGACCCCGACCGGTGTTACGAGTGAGGCTGATGTGATCGTTTCTAGTCTGGACCTCACTCTACTTTCCTCAGCTTTCTCCCTCAGATATTTCCTCGAGATTTCCGCTAGGACAATATCGGGCGTCCTTACCTCGTCTGCATCTGCTATCATTCGGCTGACCCTCTGCCCTTTCTGGCCTCCGAGGAACAGTTCCACCCACGCATAGGAATCTGCGACAAGTCTCAGCGGTCCTCGCCTCTGTCCTCCTCGGTGAACGCCCTAATCTTCCCTCTGTCAGCACCAAGCGTTTCCTGCAACAGCTGCAACCTATGCCTCTTGATGAGCGATCTTATTGCATCATCCAAGCTGCGAGCCTTGAGCTGCTCTCGCAGCTTCTCCAGTTCGGTCAGCGTTGTCTTCGAGACCTTGACTGTAGTGGTCGAGCTCATGTCGCCATCGAGCCTCTGCGTATACCAGTAGCCTAGTATAAATTATACCATATACTCTGGCAAGCGCTCGATTGGTTGTTGCCGCACCTGAAGTGCCGTGTCCAAAGCGTCAGACCACCAAGGAGTCTCCGAGGAGCGATGAAAGCCAGGGCGGTGCGTTCGAGTCCCACCGGGCCCCCAACCACCTGAGCGAAACCCGCGGGTTTGCCAACTGTTGGCCAGCCAAGATTCTCTTCTTGATCCCTTCTGTGACGGCGTCGCGGACGACCGCGATCTCGTGCTTCCTCTGGGGTGAGGCCGAATCCTCTTGCCATCGCTGGTAATTCGTTCTTCTTCGCTGGAGCGCCCTTTGGCCTGATTCGGAGCCCAGAGTCGGCGTAGACGTTGCGAAGAAACTACACGCCTTTCGACTCGATATCATGATACTGATCGTGTGCCCCATCATGTATTCGACATAGTCCGATTGGACGCCCAGAGCCATGAGTTGGGTCTTGAAGAACTTGCGGAGACTGCGGACGCAGAGGCTGTATCTTCCTTCATTACTCTGTCTGAGCAAGCCGGCCTTGAAATAGAGTCTGTGAATGAGCTTCCGCACCTGTTTCTCTCCCATCGGTCTGGCGACATCGTACATCTCGTCTCGAATGACAGGCGAGTCATCGGAGAGATCCTCGGCAGGAATCTCGGGATGGAGGTTTCCTCTACGTCGACTCTCCAGGTACAGGCTCCAGCGCTCGGCATCGTGAGGGGTCGCAGGATTGGCCCGCAGAAGATACGTTGTGGTTGCAATCGCTGCTGCATGGGGTGGGCAACGCATATGGCAATGTAGCCGAAACCGAAATATCCACTACAGAGAACGCAGAGATTGTTATGAACGTTCCCAGCGATCCCCGTGTGCTAGGCGGTGCAAGACACTTGGATAAACGGGAAGATGTCCTCATTATTGGGGGTGGCGTCGTTGGCGTGTGTGCGGCCTACTATCTGGCCGGTCAGGGCCGGTCGGTGACGCTCGTCGAAAAAGACGATATCTGCGCCGGCGCGTCCTACGGCAACGCTGGGCTGATCGTGCCCAGTTATGCTATCCCTCTGGCAGCGCCTGGGGTATTGACTCAGGGTCTAAAGTGGCTGTTGGATGCCGATAGCCCGCTCTACATAAAGCCGCGCCTTGATCTTGAACTCGTCCGCTGGCTCTGGCAGTTCCAAGCTGCCTGCCATGAGGGACCGATGCGCAGGAGTATTCCGATACTCTTGGCGCTGGGGCGGACCAGCCACACGTTGCTCAAGGAACTGGTCGCCAGCAACGATCTACCATGTGGCTACGAGCAGAAAGGGTGGTTGCTGCTCTTCAACAGCCGGGGAGGCTTTCAAGAGGGATACAAAGAGGCGCGCCTGTTGCAAGAGTACGGGGTTGAGTCGCAGGTACTGGATGCAGCAGGTGTGCGCCGGATTGAGCCAAACGTGACGCCCTCCGTCATCGGGGCCATTTACTACCCCGAGGACGCCCACCTGATCCCCAACCGCTTTGTATTGGAACTCGCTCGTCTGGCCGAGAGCCTGGGAGCCAGCATCCAGACAGGCATGGAGGTCTTGGGTTTTGAAACCTCTGGCCGGCGGATTTCGGCGGTGGTGACGACCCGCGGTGAACTCCATCCCAACCAGGTGGTGCTGGCCACAGGTGCCTGGTCGCCAGTTGTGGCCCGCGATCTCCGCTGGCGATTACCTATCCAATCTGCCAAAGGCTACAGCATCACCGTCAAGTCTACCCCTACCAGCCCTCAGGTGCCGCTCTACCTGAGCGAAAGCAAGGTGGCAGTGACGCCTATGGGCGAGATGCTGCGGTTCAGCGGCACCTTAGAACTGACCGGCCTTGACCTCTCCGTCAACCGGCGACGGGTAGCTGCAATTGAGCGGGCAACCCGCCAATATCTGCTGGGCATGGAAAGGCTCGAATTGGTGGAGATTTGGCGCGGCTTGCGATCGGTCACGCCGGACGGTCTGCCCATCATTGGGCGCAGCGATGCGCTGGAGAACCTGATCGTGGCTGCTGGCCACGGCATGCTGGGCATATCCCTGGGGCCAGTCACTGGGAAATTGGTCCGTCAGATCCTTGTCGGTGAATCTCCAGCTGTAGACCTGAGGCCGTTGGGAGTAGAACGATTTAGAGGCAAACCCCAGACGGCCGATCCTCGGGTAGGTTCGCGTCCCACGAGGCCCGCCAAGCATTCGTCGTTCTCGCGGACGGTTTTCCGCTCCTTTGTAGAACGAGTCTAGCCTTGTGGGGGAGTCGGATCGGCTTGGAAAGTCTTATACCAGGGTATAAAGCCAAACCCTTCCCATGGCGCTCGCCATCCCAACCAAGCTTGAGGAACCCCTCATCCGGGCCTTGGACAGCCTGGTCGCAGACGGCTTCTACCAAAGCAGAAGTGAAGCTATCCGAGATGCCATTAGACGGCTTGTCGAAAGAAACTACGTGAGCAAGATCCGCTTCCTCAGAGTCGTCGCTGAAATCACCGCTCAGGTCATTCTGAGCAAGTACCCAGAGACTGTCACCGACATCATCGTCTACGGCTCAGTTGCAAGTGGCCGGGCCTCCGAGGACAGCGATCTCGACATTCTGGTTCTGGTCTCGACTAAAAGCCACGAGAGCCCCAGTCAAATGGAGATTTGTATTCATGAGATTGTATACCCCATCGCGCTCGCATGTGGGACGGTCATCACACCAATTGTACTGGAGAAGAGAAAATTCTTGAATCTGGCCAGAGCTGGACAACACTTCGCAGGAGAGGTTATCACGTACGGTATTCCGGTCCAGGGGACGACCTTGAATGAGCTCAGAAAGCAGAGCATACCTGAGAAAGGCTGATGCGAGATTCGAAGCGGCTAAAGAACTGTTGGAGTCTCGGAGATACGAGGACTCGGTCTCTAGAGCGTACTACTGCGTGCTGAGCTGTGCTCTGGCTGCCTTGGCGCTCAAGGATTCGTACCCGAAGACGCACGAAGGAACGCTCAGAATGTTCGGAGAGTTGTTCGTCAAGGGAAAAGGCTGGCCCAAAACGATGGGCAGCAACTTCTCCAGACTGAAGGCTCTCAGGGACAAAGCCGACTACTCTCCGGGGATTGAAACCACGAAGGAAGATGCAGAGTGGAGTCTGCGCGTAGCCGCGGATTTCATGAAAGATACCAAGTTTAGGCTCAGCTAGTCAGTGCTCTGCGGCCCCGCCAAACTGACGTACTTAGAGGAGCCAATCTGTGGACCTCCGCTGTGAGTGGATGAATGAATCCGCGGAGGGCGCTAATAGGCGAGTAGACGCACACCCAAGTTCGAGAAGCAGAATAGAAGATCGAGCTATACTTTTTCGAATGCCTGCGCCAAATCTGAGATTATGTCATCCGCATCCTCTATGCCTAGCGAGAGCCTGATCAGCGAGTCACCTATTCCTGCCTTCCGCCTTTCCTCAGGATTCATGAAGTAGTGGGATGCTGTGCTAGGCTGACTGACCAATGTCTCTGCCCCGCCCAAACTTGACCCGATGAGAGCTAGCTTGAGGCTGTCGACGAATCTCACTGCGCGATTCAGGTTTCCTTTCACCTCAAAGCTCAAGACTCCTCCGAACCCCCTCATCTGCCTCTTCGCTAGCGAATGCTGCAGGTGCATGCTCAGTCCGGGGTAGTACACTCTTTCGACCTTGGGATGAGTCTCAAGGTATTCTGCGACTTTCTGGCCGTTCGCGTTGTGCTTCTCCATTCGAAGTGCAAGAGTTTTCATGCCCCTGAGCATCAGCCAAGCGCCGTGCGGGTCAAGGACACCTCCTAGGATTCTGCGGAGCTTCTTCATCGGCTCGATGAGTTCTTTCGGCCCGGCTGCTGCTCCAGCCGTCACGTCATTGTGTCCTGCCAAGTATTTCGTAGCGCTATGTATCGCTACACTGCAGCCGAACCGCAGAGGCTGCTGGTTGTATGGGGTTGCGAACGTATTATCGACAAGTACCTTTACGTCGCTCCTCTTGGCCATCTCTGCAATCTTGGAGAGATCTACAAGTTTCAGAGTTGGGTTTGTCGGAGTTTCAAGGAAGAGAAGTTTCGTGTTGTCCCTAATCGCTGACTCGATCTCGCCAACATCGGTCGCCTCAACGAATGTTGTCCACACGCCCAAGCTCGCCATAAGGTTCGAGAGGAGGTCCACCGTTCCCCCGTAAAGATCTCTGACAGATACTATGTGATCGCCGGGGGAAACAAAATTCATGATCGCTGTTGAGATAGCCGCCATACCGGATGAGAATACCGCGCAGTCTTCTGCGCCTTCGAGCTCAGCTATCTTCCTCTCAGCTGCCGTGATCGTTGGGTTGCTCCACCTCGTATAGACATCATGGCTAATCTTCTCGCTCACGGCATCGATCAACTGCTGCGTACTCGTGAAGGCGAAGACTGAGGTCTCGTAGATAGGTGTGACAACTGCCCCAGTCTCTGGATCTGTTCTTTCTCCGGCCCTCACAGCTCTCGTAGAAAATCCCGTCTCCCTACTTTTCGTCACCGCCATCCCCACAGTCGAATAGTACGGACTTGCGTAAGAAAGGATTTCGAAACCGATTCTAGCAACAAGAATGCTGAGTCCGACCGGGCTCGCTACCTTCCATCAGTGGCCGCATCTTGTTGTCTTCCTCGGGATTCGCGTTCTAGCTGGTTATGCTCGCCTCCCGTAGAAGCGCTTTGGGGGCCTAAGGTTGCTCATGCCGTTTCTATTCACGTATCAACTCTGGGATCCTTCTCGAGGGTCGGGTAGATGAATGCCTTGGTTCCGCGCCAGACACGAAGAAAGCTAGCACAATACGCCGCTTGCTGGATCGAATGCTTAAGCCCTCGTGCACTCACGTTGATTCGTGACGGCTTTGACTTTCCTCTTGTAAATGCGATGGTAGCAGAGGTAGAGTATCAACGTCCAAAGGGCCGCGTCTACCACAAGCTCAGCCCAATGAAAGACCTTAGGTGCGCCTGGATAGATTACCTGAGTGATCCAAGGTAATGGTATGCCCCACTGAGCGACGCCGAGAAGAATGTATGAAAGGGGACTCGGAAAGAACCCGGAAATAGAGGCGATGACCGCACCAACTACTGTTGAAACGACGATTCTAGAAGCACTCGGGTTCAAATGACTCGCCTGCATCTCATTGAGCGTCAATCGATAAGAGTACTACGTGTCCAGGCCAAAAAGGGCTCAGCCGTGTCCGCCGAAGAGAATTTCTGGTGTTCCATTCTGTGAACATTATGTTCCAAGCTCTAGCGCTTTATGCATCCTCTCCTTCAATCATCAGCGATGGCAAATGGATAGAAAGAAAACGCTAGTTATCTCGTCCGTCATCGTGGTCCTTTTGGCAGCATCCTTCTTCATTGGCATGCTCTACTCACCCTATCGCTGGATTGGGACGTACGGAGGCCTCGTGGAATCGCAACCCGGTACACTTCCACTGCCTTCGATGACGAAGGCTGAAGCCGAGCTGACCTACTTGCAAAAACAGGCAACGGTTCAGGCGCGCATGATCATCTACAACGCGTTCATATCGCTCGAAACAAGCGACATTGAAGGGAGACTTGCCAAGATTAGAGGGCTGGCTGAGAGCTACGGAGGATACGTGGCCAGCTCATCCCGCTCAACTTACGGGACACAAGTAAGAGCGGAAATATCCATTCGGGTTCCCAAGGACAAGTTCCAGACAGCCGTCCAAGAAATCGGGACCTACGGTAAAGTCGTTGACGAGCGTACAACAAGCGAAGATGTTACTCAACAATACATAGACCTGAAGGCCAGGCTCAATAACCTCAAGAAGGAGGAACAACGCCTACACGAAATCCTAGGCATGGCGAAGACAGTCGACGAAATCCTGAGAGTCGAGAGCGAGCTAGCAAGAGTAAGAGGCGAGATAGACAGCTTGCAGGGGCAGATTAACTATCTTGAAGGCAACGTTGAGATGTCCCTGATCTCAGTCACCTTGACTGAGCCGCTGCCTCCTTTCACGCCGCCAGGCATGGATTGGGGCGAAACCTTCGAAACAGCCATCATGGGCCTCTTCACGGTTGTACGCGGGCTCATAATCCTCATAGTCTCACTGATCCCGCTAGCCCTGATCGGCGTCCCGGCATACTACGTGTACAGGCGGAGAAGACGGAAAGAGAAGAAATAGAGCATGACTCGAGCGGCCAACACGGCTATGGCGGTACTCGTCCTCTTTTCCCTAGTCATCCCACTGGGCTACACCGATCGATGTATTCTGCCAATATCGGACGTGGACGTGTACGGGCCTGGGCAAAAAGCGATAGTAGCGTGGAACGGTCAAATCGAAAGGCTAACCCTGTCAACGGACCTCTATGCGAGCGCCGATGCGAAGGTCCTTGAAGTACTCCCGCTCCCATCCGAGCCAACCGTAGATGCGGGAACCTTTCAATCCTTTCAAGCCATTCAACAACTGATGACGAACAACCTGCCTAGGGTTGCGACTTCCGGGAAAGAATCCTTGGGCCTCGAGATAGTATTCCATGAGCGGATCGGAGCCCACGACATAGACGTGGTCAGATCGAGATCTATCGACGAGCTCCTCAATTTCATGCTCAATTATACAGGCAAAATGGGCGTCAACCGCACACTCTCCGTAGGCGAAAAGACGAGAAGCATTCTGGAGGATTACTTAACGAGAGGGTTCAACTACTGGGTCTTTGACGTCGTTGACCTCCACTCGGCTGCTAGGAGCATAGAGCCAATCGTCTACGAATTCCAGTCATCAAGTCTCTACTATCCTCTGAAGGTCTCAGCCACGGCAAAGGGACACACACAGGTAATCTTGTACCTGATAACACCGAGGCCGGTAGTCGAGGAAGACATCCCGGCAAAGATGAGATTTGCGCGCTACGAACCAGTCGGTCAAGAAATTCAATTCCAACTGTCACTAGGAGACCTCTCGACGATTGATCCTCGGCTTACTGAACTCTTCCCGGTGGCTGATGGCCCCGCAGCTTGGTTCACAGCCGCGAAGTATGAAGGCGAGCTGAGCGACCTGGATTTCGACTTCGAGATCTCTCAACGCCCGATCACATGCCGCTCGATGGAGGTGAGCACGGACAGGCCCGAATACAAGATCGGCGGGAGCGTCAGAATAACTGTACAGTTCATGCACTTACTTCCAAGCTGCGCTGAAATTGCGGTCCTCCACTCGCACCAAGTACGCCTTGAAGTGCTGGATTCCACCGGTGTCCGAGTTGAGTTTTGGCAATGGCAGACTGACAGCGATCTCAGCGTGACCGCCACCTGGAAACCTCACGAGACAAACATGTACAAGATCATCGCGAGCTCATGGTGGGACGGGCAAAAGCTGGAAGTAGAGGCCGAGACGACGATAGCGGTTTCGAGTGTAACTCCGCCGGACACCATCATGCCCGGCTTGGAGATTCGATGGCTTGTCTACGGAGTGATCATAGCGACAGCTTGCATCTTCGTGGGGGTTGGTATAACGTACTTCTTGTTGCGGTCCAAACCTAGCACTCAAAAAGGTAGCAATCTGACCGCTGACAATGTCCAGTCCCTTGTCAAGACCGAGTGTAGCCGCTCGACTTTCGATCTATCGGTGAGCTCAATAATGCCTTTTTAAGGGGATCACCTTCGTCCCGGTCGTTGAACAGCAATGAGCGCCGAGGACCTCAACGAGCTCCTGTCCCGAGGCTCCTACAAGAAAGGGAGCCGGCGACTCAGGAGACTCCTGAGCATTGTTCTCTAGATCAGGCGCTCGACCTTGCCCGTGACGCTACTACGTTTCACAGCCCCACATGGACGATAGCCTCCAAGAAGCCACGACCATATGGACGCCTGCAGACATAGTCGGCCTGTTCTTTGACCTCCTCTGGGGCGTTCGCCACTGCGACCTTGTACCCGGCCTCGCGGAAGAGGTCAAGGTCATTGTAGTTATCTCCGATCGCTGTGAGCCCAGTCAAAGAGAATCCTTCCAATCGCGCGAGCTGAACCAACGCATATCCCTTGTCGACGCGCTCGTCCAAGAGCTGGAACGTGACACCTGTGTCGACAAGCCGCACCTTAACCCCACTCTTCTGAAGCGCTTTCCTTGCCTCCTCCGGCTCGAATGATCGTTCCAGTGACACGTCGGAGAGTCGCATCCCATATCTGCTGTCAGCCCGCTCCACGACTTTGCGGCCCATCCTCTTCCTGAGCAACCGGAGCGCCGCACGGGCGTTCTCGATTCTACCGAGGATTCTGATTGGAGCCTGGTATCTTCCGATCACACCTCCGTTCTCCGCCACAACGAGCCCGCACGTGCCGATGAACTGTGCGAGTGACCCAGTTGCTGCCAGGTTCCTTCCGCTCACGAGAATGACCTTCACTCCCTTCGCTTCTAGTCCTCGGATCTTCTCGACGGCTCTTGTGTCAAGTCGTAGTTCCATATCTGTCAGCGTGAGGTCAATATCCGTGGCAATGATCCGTGTCCTTCGCATGATGAATCGTGCCCTCATCCTCCAACTACAAGTTAAAAAAGAACGCAACGATTCAATCGCCGACCGCCTCACCTGCCCAATAACGCACGAGTAACCGAGTTGCAAAGAATGAAGAATCCGCTGCTGAAGTTGGTTTCCTTCGATCTAGACGGAACCATCCTGCGGGGTCGAATCCTAGACTACTTGAGAATCCCCAAGGAGCTGCATAAGAGAGTTGCAGCTCGGGACGA